>OBEQ010076469.1_pt1 | contig 122828 bp, 114 predicted proteins | sample 1670901 | NCBI WGS metagenome assembly OBEQ01 (sample SAMEA104232315, study PRJEB22302) | groundwater metagenome | biome: forest; feature: aquifer; material: groundwater | place: USA | collected 2011-08-07 | depth 5.4 m
AAGGCGGCATGATAAAGATGGCTCTCTTTGAACTTCATGCGTGAGTTGATAAAAATAGATACACAGGCTCTATGGAAATTGAACGTATAACCAACACCTTCGGAATGCCATTGATAAATGGCCGCTCCGTCGGCGCCTAAAAGGCTGATGTTGTCGAGCTGAGCCGTAAATAAGACATTTAATACAATTTCCGTCTTAAATTGTCCGCCGGTCTTTTTTAAAATTGGAAAGAAACGAATTAAATTCTTTTTAAGGAGATTAAAATAATCCGCGTTATCCGAAATAAGCCGAACCGGCCGCTGATGGATTGAAACTAGAACTTCCTGGCGCATCTTAGAAACGCATAAAAGCTTTTTTCTAACATACTTCTTTCGAAAATTAGAATATGCTCCGCTATTCATTATCAAACTGCCTGTGCGCTTCTTATAAATATAAGAAAATCGATTAATGTAATAAAACTTGGTACATTTCCAGAGACGAAGTAAAAGATCAAAATCTTCCGCAATGTTTATGGTGACGTCATAACCGCCTTCTTGCTCGGCGAGAAACTTTCGAAACATAATACTGCAATGAGAAATCCCCAAAGGAACGGTCCCGGAAGACATCCCTTCGTCCACACGGTGTTGCTTGCCATTGCTCAACGCATAATAAGGTTTGCTCATATCGATAATCTTTTGCCGGCTTTCATTAATCGCAATGGCGTTCCCAAAGACCAATCCAACCGATTTAAATCTATCCAATACCCAGGACTGGACCTTAAGCTTTCCTCCTAACATCAGATCATCGGAATCATGCGGCGCTAAATATTCTCCTCTGGCATGCCGAATAATTTGGTTGCGCGCGTAGGAAGCGCCTCGATTTTCGGTGGAACGGATCAATCTTACTCGTTTATCGTGCGCGTATTTTTTAGCGACTGAATAAGTTTCATCCTGAGACCCGTCATCATAAATAATCAACTCGAAAGAGGGATAATCCTGGCGTAAAACACTTTCAATGGAGGCCTGGATGTGCTTTGCCGTATTATAGGCGGGCATCATAACGGTCACTTTTGGGTTATGAGTGTGCATAAAATCAGAAAAGATATCCGAGTTTGACGATGAAGGTCGGAAATTGCCTAAAGGAACTTAATAAATCTGTTTTTATTAAGAATACTCATGCACTTTCTTATATCTCGCGCGGCTTTGTTGACGGTCAGGCCGTACTTCCAGGCAAATTTCTTAGCAATGTCGTGAAGCGTATTTTTCCCATTGATTTGTTTCCAAATGGTTTGAGCTGTAGGGTTCAGCACCAAATATGAATATTCGTCCAAATTGATTAAAACGCCCGATCGCCTCGATTCTTTGAATAAAAACTGGGCCGATCGGGCAGGTTTGCACTTCGACGTCATCGAATTCATGGTTTGTTAACTCCGGTGTATCTGGGCTGCTCGCGATTCCATGCTTTCCGCTTCTTGGATGCGTCCGGCCTGACGCTTAATGATCGAGTACTTTTCTAAAGCCAGCACAACATTCGGATGAACTGTGCCATAGGCATTGCGTGTGGCGGCACCTAGTTTTCTTTCTATCATTCAACGGATCATCCCTAATATATAACCGGTAGACAAAATAGTCTTGTCGCGGACGATAACTGAGCCTAAGAATTTCCTATCGCAGGTGGAGCGACTTGAAGCCACCTGCGCGATATTCATAAAATATTCATCCCAATCAAGGCATTTGAGAATCTTACTGGAATGGATCAGCGCTATCCTAACTTTTTACGGATTATTTCTCAAGGATAGAAAATACGGCGCATATATTGAGGCCAGTCCTTAAACATTAGCACTTGGTTTAGCGATATATAGGATATTCTATCAACTAATTAGTCGGCTGAGATTGTGTGGTAAAATCAACGCGGAAACCCGGGAGCTACCAAAAAAACATTAATTTGATATAGTTCAGTCTTATGTCAAGAATTTCATCTTTAATGCACCAAAGTTAAAAAAGTTGGATCTAAACCATGATCAATGACTATTTATCAACTCTGGACTCGATTGAACAAGCGCTAAAGGAAAGGGATGAGATCCAGATTTTGGCTATCGGAAGAAGTATGCTTCCTTTAATCTCCCCTGGTCAGCTTGTTTCTATCAAAAGATGCGAACCTCATGAGGTGAAAAAAGGTGACATTGTTCTTGTAAAGAAAGAGGGTTGTTTCATCTTTCACAGAGTGCATCGGATTGAGAAAAAAGGAAGAGAACGTTCTTCGTGGCTATTTCTTACCAGAGGCGACACTTCTGATCAATTTGACTCTCCCGCTCCGCCTGACTCGGTTGTTGCCAAAGCGTCGTTGAATGGCGGAAATGCTTTCACCCGGTATTGGAGAGTAATTCTTAATCAGTGGTTTGGCTTTTATATAATTCTCATCACTCGATGCCAGGGACGTTTTCTAAAAATTCTCTCTCCAGTATTTCGCCGGAAGTTGGAAAAAAAAATCTGGTTCCCGGATTTTTATCGACTGAAAACAAAACTTTTTGGTCAAAAGCCAATAAGCTTATTGTCGGAGAAAATTTGGCGGACTTTGTTCCAAAGACTAAAAATAGTTGTCCGTCTTCAAGAATTTATCCAGATCAAACGACGCCTTTATCGGTTTCACATTCTATCCCCACAATCGCATATTATTCAAATAAATCCAAAAGATTCATTAGGCCAAATGCTGACTCTCTGGAATCGTTCGATAAAGGAACCTAAATTTGAGACAACCGAAGACATCAGGGATGCTTTGTTCTTTTGCCTGGATCCTCAATCCATTATTTGCCTGGCATGTGTTCAGAAGGATAAGTTTTTAGGCGTCATTATAGGTTATAGAACCTCCTTGAATATCGGATCCATTGAAGTTATTGGTGTGGATCCCGAATTCCGAAGAAGGGGGGTAGGAACTTTTCTTTTAACTGCTTTAAAAAAACGTTTTCTTGCAAATAAAATTCGGTCTCTTTATATCAGCGGCAGTGGACGGTTTTTTCCAGGCCTTCAGTTAGAAGATCACGAGGCGGCGATCAGGTTCTTTATTAAACATGGCTTTTCGAGGCCTCGATTTACTGAGGAAGCCATTTTGCGTCATGACTTTTATAAGGAACCAAAGGGTCTGCATCGCGTGATGAATCTTTGTCAGAAAAATGGGCTCATTTTTGAGTCTCTCGATCTCCAAAGAAGGGATTCCTTTTTACGTTTTATTGACGAAGAATCTCCTGAAAGTTCTTCTTGGGTCAGACAACGTCTAATGAGTTTGGGTTCCGATTCAACGAAGGAAGACTTTTGGATCGCAAGGCTGGGGGATGATGTGATTGGGTGCTTCTATTACGCTAATGCGGTTTGTTTAAAAGACTTCTCGACACGCTTTCGGGAGGCCGAATGGAAGAAGTCCGGAATGTTTGATGGAAGTGAGCTCTATATCTGGAAGCTCTTAGTGATAGCCAAATCCCACCGCGGACGTGGCATCGGAGGAGTGTTGTTGCACCAAGCCTTTAGTCAGGTTTGGAAATTGAATCCGTTCGCAGCATTCGTTCTCAATCACAACCTTCCGAAGTTTTACGGTCGATTCCACTTTAAAAAAATGGATCGTTTTATGAGTCTTTACTGCCCTTAACTTAAAACGGCATTAAAAGGTAGGAAATTAATTGAGACCATTGAGAGGTCGATCCCCTTTAAAGAACTGGATTGCCAGCACTTTCCAGCCATGCCCCAGTGCGCGGAACACGTTGCTGAGCAAGGGCAGAAGGTCTGAAGATATACATTGTGTCAAATAACGCCCTTCACGTTTAAAAAAAACAAACAACGATATTCCATGAAATGAGACCAGTCAGCGCGGAGATGAAGCTCTCTCGATTGAATTTTTGGCTGGAATTTCACTGCTTTAAATAATTCTATAGATTCCGGATTGTTGCCGTAGAACAGCAATACAAACTCTCTGGGTTTGTTTGCAAGAGAGGCTGCTATATTACTGAGAACCTTCTCAAGAACTTTCCCTTTGAATGGGCTGAAGAAATAAATAAAGAGCGGTGCTTCAGGGATAGGAAACTTTGTCGCGTCCATGCAGATGGTTTCGATCCCACTTTCCCTTCCGATACAATGCTCATAAATTGCTATATTTTTAGTTGCGATGCGGTGGAGCTCCGGAAGGAACTCTACACCCTTAATTTTCTTGAATCCACATTCAGAGGCGAGAATCAACGTTCTTCCCTTTCCAGACCCAAAATCGACAAATTCAAACTGACCAAAAGAGATATTGAGATCCTTCATGATCTGCTTAAACACTTTGACAGACGTGGGCTCATAGCGAGTAGCAAAGCTGATATTTTCATTTTCACTCTTAAGATTATCAAACCAAATAACCCCCGTCGTAGAGGTGCCATATTTTTTGTCAAACGAACTATCAAGATAATTATGGATTTTCCATAAAAGGTTGTTAAACAAGAGAATTAAGCGACGGCACTCAGGAATCCCGTTGAAACGGTCCTGCATGATTTCAGAAATACGATTAAGGATTCCGAGCGGACCTTTTTTAAATTTTGAGCATACGGTTAAAAAATTTCCCATCTACCTAACCTTTCCCTCTTCCGTGGACTAATTGTTTAGAGAAAATTGCCTATTTTTGGTAGTCAAATGGCTCATCAAGCCTCTTGGTAAGCTCAGCCTGCATATACCGCATATACCGGGCCAGGTGCAATTCTTCACAATTTCGGTAACAACCTCTGATGGGATTGTTTTATCTAAAAAATAAGAACCCTACCAAGAACGGAGGCTGTTACCTCGCCCGAGACAATGAAATCCCTCAACGGCATAAAAGAAGTTGACATAGCGCACAAGATGCTCAGTAGATCGAAGGTGATATTTTTTGGGCCAGTCTTGGGAAATTGATCGAAGAGTTTTTTCGACTGCGCCGCCTGAAATAAATAAAAGGAAAGAAATCCAAAGACCACGGAAAAATACCTCGAGAGAAAAAACGGATATTTAGGAAATCGAATCAACCTTCTCAACTAAGTTATGACGAAAGAGAGTTCTGAAAAATTTCTCTGTTTCCTGGTTTATAGTTTTAGGAGAAAATTTAGAATCCCTAACCAAAAGAGCTGATATTTGCCCGATCGTACGCTGCCCATTGGTAAGCTTCCAAATTTTTAAACCTGTATCGTTCAATTTAAAAAAGTCACCGCTTTTAAGATGAAGAAGGATTCCCTCGCCGTCCATAACTTTCCAAACAATGTCCTTTCGCGAGCGAATTTTTATATCAGATGGCATCTTTTCCATAACTTACTCCGACAATTGAATAAAAGTATAACAAAGAGCGCCATCACCTTTCAACCAATACAACCGACTTAAATAATGTGCTTGAGGGCAGTCGATTAACCGTATATATTTAGAAATAATGAAGCCGAGTCGATCAATCAAAATAGATTTAATCATCGTTTTGTTTTTTGCGTTGACCGCAGCTATTATTCTCTCCTTATTTATCAACTCCCCTTTCAAAGGATCTGACAACGACGGGGCGGGAGGATGCTTTTGGGGAACCATCGCGAGAAACTATATCCGTTATGGGTGGGTTGCTACGAAATTTGGAATGGTAGAAAATGGTGGCTTCCTTGAACCTTCCGAATTCAGATACTACACTCACCATCCGCCGTTGATCCCAATGATCTTATCGCTCGGATTGAAAATTACCGGTGTTCATGAGTGGAGTATTCGAATGATATTTATTATCTTTGCTATAGGCATACAGGGGCTTCTTTATTTTTTGTCGAAAGAGCTTTGGAGCCGCAGGGTGGCAATTCTGAGTTGTGCACTGATGCTGCTTACTCCGATGTATCTGCATTTTAGCAGTGTGCCTGATATGGTGTCCGTTACCCTCTTCTTCTCATTGGCAACGATCTATGCCTATGCTCGCTGGCTCAAAACGAAATCTTTAGCAGCCCTAGTCGCGATGTCAGTGATGCTTTTGCTTGCAAACTTTTCAGCATGGGAAGGCTATTACGTTATTCCTGCTATTTTATATCACAATTTTTTGAGGGACAAAAATAAGATCATCAACATTCTAATGCCTTTTCTTGGAATCTTGTCTTTTTCTATTTATCTGATTCACACTTTGATGTTGGTTGTGCCGGAACAGTTTATGGGAGAGAACGTTACGCAGGTAATATACCGAACCGGAATCAATATTTTGTTAAATGATCCGAATTTTATTCTGGTTTACTTGAAACAAATTTTTGTTTGGATATGGCTTTTTTTTACTCCATTTTTGGTTATTTTCGTTCCTATTTTTTTCATTATTTATTTTAAATACGACACGGAAATGCGACGAGAAAGAAACTACGACTTCATACCACTTTTCCTCATATTTGGGGTGCTAAAATACTTTATATTCATACACCTGTGCTATTATCACCAGCAACGTCTTTACTACCTCGGTCCCTTTTTTGCCCTATCGGCCTCTCTTGCGATCAGTAATATTTTTGAGAAAGTCCACGAAACAACGGTTAGGCTTTCTCTCATTATTTTACTATTTGGCTCAATTGTTTTGACCGTCTTTTATATAACAAAACCAATGTTTCTTATGTTGCACCGTAACGATGCGAGGCGATTTTTTGTGCTGTCTGAAAAACAATCTTACGATGACGATCCGGTTCTCAAGCGCATCTATAATGAATTAAAAGAATGCGTTCAAAATAAACTTGGACCAAAAGATATCGTGCTGATGAATAGCTGGTATCCTCATCTCCGATTTTATTTAGATAGAAATACAGACGAAACCATATCGAGTGTAGAACAATTACAAAATGCCTTAAAGGGCGGCCGCGCTAAAAAAAAGAAGGCACTTTTTGTTTTTGTCGATTTTGCAGAAAAATCACCTCAAGTAAGGGAGCTTTTAGATTTTCTAAAGATTCATTTCGCCCTGATTAAAGAGTCTAAAGGCCAAGGGTTTTTGGTTTTTGATTTGAGCGCTTGATTGACTTCGCTCTTCTAGAAAGCGATCAAGCGGGGGGCGCTAAAGACAGTTAATGCAGAGGAGCTTGCAGCGATGCAGCGGAGACGGAATTAGACCTTGGCGGCTACTTTTTGTGAGCCTGATTGGCGAAGTTTATTACCAATAAAAATGGCAAGATCAACACAGCGGTTGCTATATCCCCACTCGTTGTCGTACCAGGCGATTACCTTCACAAGCGTCTTATCGATTACTTGGGTCAACTCGGCGTCGACAATGGAAGATTTAGGATTACCCTTAAAATCCATCGAAACGAGGGGTTTTTCACAAAATTCGAGATAGGCTTTCATTTTGCCCTGCGCCGCTTCTTTGAGGGCTTGATTAACTTCCACCGCCGTAGTGGCCTTTTCCAACTCAGCTACCAAATCGATCACTGAAACGTCAGGCGTTGGCACCCGCATTGCAATTCCGTGCATCTTTCCGTTAAGTTCCGGAAGAACAAGACCGATGGCCTTTGCAGCACCGGTGCTCGTCGGAACAATGTTCTGCGCTGCGCCGCGAGCCCGCCTCAAGTCTTTATGAACCAAATCAAGAATTCTTTGATCGTTTGTATAAGAATGAACCGTCGTCATGAGACCATGCTTAATTCGAAATTTTTCATGGATGACTTTTGCGACAGGTGCAAGGCAGTTGGTCGTGCAGCTGGCATTTGAAATCACGTGGTGCCGCTCGGGATCATATTTCTCTTCATTAACTCCCAGAACAACCGTGATGTCTTCATTTTTGGCAGGGGCTGAAATAATCACTTTCTTCGCGCCGCCGGCAAGATGGGCCTTGGCTTTTTCGGCGTCGGTAAAAATTCCGGTAGATTCAATCACGATATCGACCCCCAGTTTGCCCCAGGGAATTTCGGCAGGATCTTTATAAGTTAAAACTTTAAGTTCTTTGCCATTAACAATGAGGGAGCCTTCTTTGGAGGATACTTCCGCATCGAGTTGGCCGAAGGTGGAATCGTATTTGAGCATATGCGCGAGGGCATCAGTCGGCACCGGAAGGTCATTGACGGCAACAAACTCGAGGCCGGGGTTTCTAAAACCCGCCCGATAAACCATTCTTCCGATCCGTCCAAAACCGTTAATTCCAACACGCACTGTCATGCTTTTATCCTCCTGGTTAAGAATTGGGCATTATAAGCTTTGTGACTCTTGTGTCAAGAAACGAGGAGCTTATCCACTTCTATTTTGAGTGTTTGTAAATCAAAGGGTTTTTGGAGAAAAACGTCCCTTCCCAGTTTTTCGGCCTCGTCAATGAGCGACTGATCGACATAACCGGTGATGACGATGGTTTTAGTGCGGGGGGAAACTTTTTTTGCGGAGGTTAAAACGAGGAGACCTGAAATATCGGGAAGCTTCATATCCACCAAAAGAAGATCGGGCTTGAGTTTTTCAATCAGCCGAATCCCGTCTTCCCCCGAATCCGCCGTAAAAACCCGGTGGCCCTCCTCTTCAAAAAAATCTTTCACTTCCTCCACAATTCCCGGCTCATCATCCACGATAAGGAGCGTAGCCATAAGGAAATTATCTTACTCCTTTACGATCTCTTCGTAAACGCTTTCCAGCTCATCGATCACACGATCAAGCGAGAAGCGAGATTCGGCGGTGCGCCGCCCCGATTCTCCGATTCCCTCGCGCAGGGCCTTGTCCTTCACGAGGAGGCGAATCGCCCCCGCTAAATCTTCCACATTGCGAGGTTCGACAAGAATCCCGTTTACCCGATTTTGAATCAAGGTGTTGAGCGCCCAAATGTTGGTGACAATCACGGGCTTTTGGCATGCCATGGCTTCCGCAATGCTGAGACCAAAACCTTCCCTCCAAGTGGCCGGAAGGATGAAAATATCCATGGCGGCGAGCGGTTTTGAGACATCTTTCAAATTGCCGGTAAAACGGATACGGTGCCTCAATTTGAGTTCATCGGTCAGTTCTTCGAGGTGCTTCCGGTATCGACCCTCTCCTACAATGAGAAGATTCAAATGAGGGATTTCCGTCTCCAGGGTTTTTAACGCCCGGATAAGAAACTCGTGCCCTTTATCCTGAACCAGACGCGCTGTTGTTCCAACCACCACCGCATGTTCCGAAATTTTATACTCTTCTCTTACTTGGCTTGGGTGATGTTCCCAAAACCGGCTCACGAATCCCCGAAGATCAATGCCGTTATAAATAATTCGGATTTTTTCCGAAGGCACATGAAAAATATCTCGCAGATGATTTCCTACAGGATCGCTAATGCCGATCACCCTTTCTCCCCACGCAGGAAGGAGAAACCTTCCCAGACGCCGTTTATAGAAGCCGTGTGCGGTGGTTAGAAAAGGGACCCCTGTCATCCACTGGACCCAGGTGGCCATGACTTGGGTCACGCGGGTATGGGCATGCAAGAGGTCGATATTTTCTTCTTTAATCCAGCGAATCAGGTCCGGAAGGGCAAAATAAATTTTGGGACTGAGCTCGCTTTTGGTCCGGATGGGAAGAACCTTCACTTGAAAACCCGCTTCGCGAAACTCCTCCTCCATTTCCCCACCGCTTGAGACCACGTAAAGCTCATGGCCTTTTTTGCGAAAGGGCTCACCCAAAGAATGGATGTAGTTGGAAACTCCCCCACGATTCAAATGGGTGGTGAGGTGAAGAATTTTCATCGGAGATTTTCAAACAAGAAACCGGGCTTTAGGCGCTGACCGTTTGCGAATTCTTTTCCTGCAATAACCTGACGCCCCGGAAGCTGGACTTTAAAAATTTTGAGTGAACCTTTTCCCGTCTGGATTTTTAAATAGCCGAGCGCATCAACTTCCAGTAACAACCCCGGTTTCTGAGGTTCACCCGCGACATCAAAATCCGCTTCTACAAGCCGCAAAGGTTGCTTCTGAAAACCGATGAAAGCACCGGGCCAGGGATCAAAGGCGCGAATTTTTCGTTCGAGGAGCTCGGCGGCTTCATTTAAATTCAACAAACCGTCTTCTTTGGAAAGTTTCCGAGCATAACTGGATTCTCCCTTTTGAGGCGTGCGGGTGATTTTCTTTTGCTTCACTAATTCCAGAACTTCTCTTAAAGCTTCGGTCGCGAGGTTTGACAACCGTAGAGTCAGCGATTTTGTTGTTTCTTTTTTGCCAAGCGGAATCCGTATCTGGCAAAAAATATCGCCTGCGTCTAGATCTTTAGTCACATCCGCAATGGTCACTCCGGTTTCTTTATCCCCTTCCAAAATCTGCCAAGTAATCGGTGCGGCCCCCCGGTGTTTGGGTAGCAGCGAGGGATGAATATTAAGGCAAATTTCCCGGGGAATTTTAAGCCAGGAAGAAGGAATAAGTTTTCCGTAAGAAACCACCACAAATGCGTCTGGCCGATGGGCGGCTATTTTTTCTTCCAAGCTCGGGTCGCGTAAAACTGCGGGGGCATAAATGGGAACGCCGGCGGCTTCACTACGAGCTTTTACCGGATTGGATTGAAGCTGAAGGCCCCTTCCTTTGGGTTGGTCGGGTGTTGTAACCACAGCCACGACCTCGTGGCCCGAGGCAAGGCAGTAACCCAGAGAGGGAACGGAAAATTCAGAAGAACCAAAAAAAATGATTCGCAAGATTAGAGACGCTGGTAGGAAGCGAGAAGTTCTTGGCGTTTATTAAAATCAACTCGGTCAATCAGAAGGATGCCGTCCAGATGATCGATTTCATGTTGAACGATTCGGGCGAAAAGATCCTTCACCTCCATTTCCACAGGTTTCCCGTTGCGGTCCAGGGCGCGGAATTTAACAATTTTAGCTCGCGGGATTTCACCTGAGATGCCGCGCAGGCTAAGGCACCCTTCAAGACTTATTTCTTTTCCGCGCGTTTCAATAATTTCCGGATTTACAAAAACATACTCTTCGCCTTCAGTCATGGTCGGCGAGGCGATAAAAATACGTTGGGAAACGCCGATTTGAGGCGCTGCCAAGCCAACCCCATCTTCTACATACATAGTCTCGATCATGTCGTCGAAGAGTTTTTGTTCTTGCGGTCCAAAATTGTCCAGAGGCTTCGCCTTTTGTTTTAAAACCGGGTCGGGATAAGCTCGAACTTTAAGGATAGGCATGGGTTATATAGGATGAAGTAAATTATATCAGAGAATATTGACCGGATTAACGTCAATTTGCATGGCAACACCGGAAGAGCGTTTCAGCCCCCCTAAAGTTCCCCGAAGGAGCGTTTGGGCATCCGTGATTTCCTTTGACTTGAGAAGCACATGCCAGCGGTAATGACCACGGAGACGGTAAAAAGGAAGGGGCGCGGGACCCACGATTTCCAATCCGCTTGCGCCAGCGCCTTTTTTTTGAAGCTCTTGGTTCAAAGCGTCCCGAAGTTCTCGGGCGAATAAGTACGCTTTTTTCTCGAGGCGCGAACGCACTAAAAGATTAACCAAATTAAGGACGGGAGGATAACCGTGCTCTGACCTTTTTTTCATTTCTTGTTCGTAAAATTTTCCATAGTCATGTGTTTGAGAACAGAGCACGCTCGGGTGAGTCGGAGAAAAAGTTTGAATAATCACACGACCCGGCTTCTCTCCCCGCCCGGCCCTTCCTGCCACCTGAGTCAAAAGTTGGAACGTTCTTTCTCCTGAACGAAAATCCGGCAGGACCAATCCCACATCCGCCAAAATGACACCCACAAGAGTAACGTGTGGAAAATCAAACCCTTTGGCGATCATCTGGGTTCCCACCAGGATATCTACTTTTTGTTTCCTAAAATCTTCCAGAATCACTTCATGACTTCCTTTTTTACGGATCGTGTCCGTATCCATCCGTGCGATGCGCGCCTGTGGGAAAAAACGTCCCAATTCACTTTCCACCTTTTCAGTTCCAAATCCGGAGAATTTCAGAAGAGGCTGATGACATTTTGCGCAAACTTTAGGAATGGAGGTCCGGTAATTGCAATAGTGACAGAGCAATTGATCGGACTCTTGATGAAAAGTAAGGGAAACATCGCAGGAAGAACAGCTGATGACATTGCCGCACCCGGGGCAGTGAACCTGGGTAGAAAATCCACGGCGGTTCAGCAAAAGAAGCGTGCCTTCCCTATTTTTAAGATTGGTTTCGATTTCTTGTTTCAATAATCTTGAAAAAATTGGCAACCGCTTCTGGATTTCCATTTCCTTTTTAAGATCGAGGATGGTAACGCTGGGCATTTTTTTATCTTCCACCCGTCTTGTCAGATCAATTCGGTCAAAGACGCCGGTCATGGCTAAGTGCATGGATTCAAGCGATGGTGTGGCACTCCCTAAAATTAAAAGCGCCTTCTCTTCGCGGGCAAGCCAAACAGCCACTTCGCGGGCGTGATAGCGGGGTGTTTGGTCCTGCTTGTAGGAATTTTCATGCTCTTCATCAATCAGGATGAGGCCGAGTGGTGAAAGCGGCGCAAAGATCGCCGATCGCGGACCCAAAAGAACTTTCTTTTCGCCGGATTCGATTCTTTTCCACGCGGAAAACCGTTCGCCATCGGAAAGCTTACTGTGGAGAATTTCCAATTGATTCCCGAAATGGTGCAAAAAAAAGCGCCGAATCTGTTCCGTCAGGGCAATTTCCGGGACAAGGACGATGGCTCCTTTGCCATGCGCCAGCACTTCTTTGATCGCACGAATGTAGAGTTCGGTTTTTCCGCTTCCTGTCACCCCATAAAGAAGAATCGGCCGGGGATTTTCTTTATCCAAGGATTTATGGATGACCAAAAGAGCTTTTTCTTGCTCGGGAGTCAGAGAAAGCGCTGCGGCAGGAGTGGGAGAATGCGAATCGAGCGGGTTCGGCGTCTCTTTCCACCGTTTCCCTTGCTTTACCCAGTTAGGGACAGCCGCCTCAATCGCTTCTCCCCAACTTGAAAAGTAATATTCCGAAAGCCACTTGGTCAGGCGAAGAATCCGTTCCGAAATGACCGGCTTTTCGCCCACGATGGCGATTACTTTTTTCATTTTTTGATTCGGGGGGATTTCACCGAAGCCGACGACAAAACCCATGACTTCACGATTTTTAAACGGGACCCGCACGCGGACGCCCACCTTGATATTGGAAATTTGATCGGGCTCTACCAAATAGCTGAAAGATCCTTGGATCGGAAGCGGAATGGCCACTTCTACACAGACGTTCTGGACCGGAATTTCTAGAACGGTCCCCTCACTCATGGTTGCAGGAGACTCCGTATTTTTTTTAAATCTTCCCAAGATTTCCTTTTTTCAGCGGGATTCCGCAGAAGATAAGCGGGATGAAAAGTGCAAATGAGCGGTGTCCCATGATAATCATGGATCTTCCCTCGAAGCGCCGAAATGGGGGTCATCGTCTTTAAAAGAGTGTGGGCGGCGAAAGTCCCGAGCGCGCAAATAATTTTTGGATGAATCAGTTCTAACTGCTTCACAAGATAAGGCTCGCAGTTTTCAATTTCTTGCGGTTGAGGGGGCCGGTTGCCCGGCGGGCGGCATTTCAGGACATTCGCAATAAAGACTTCCTCTCTCTTAAGTCCGATCGATTCAATCATTTTGGTTAAAAGTTGTCCTGCGCGGCCGACAAAAGGAAGACCCTGACGATCTTCTTCCGCTCCGGGCGCTTCCCCCACAAAAACAAGTTTCGCCTTGAGATCCCCCGCCCCAAAGACCACCGAATGGCGGTTGCGGACAAGGTCATCGCATTTCGTACAGCGAAGAACTATTTCTCGCAAACGTTCAAGAGCGCTTTCGTTGGAATCTGAGTTTTTGTTCTTGATTCGTTTTTCGCCGGTGAGAAAAATTTCTCTGACTCCAGATTCTTTAAGGGTCTCGAGAAAAACCTTTGCGCGCCTGGAACTCATTTGGAATTTACCTTACTCATTACGAAACGGGCCAACTCCACGGCGGCTTCCGGTTTGGCAAGTTGTCGGATGCTCTTACGCTTCTCTTCCAAAACTTCCGGATAATCCAAGATGCTTTTTAGAATGACACGGATGTCCGAAGGTTTTCCAAGGAAAAAAGCGGCATTCCGCTCTTTGAGAAGTTGGGCATTGCCCGATTCCTGACCCGGGATCGGCGCCAGGACTACCATCGGAATTCCCTTTGCTAAACTTTCCGCGCTGGTTGCTCCGCCCGGTTTTGCGATAAGAAGATCGCTCGCCTCCATAAGCTCATCCATATTAGAAATGAAACCATATACTTTTATCCGAAAAGGATAGCTCTCTTTTTGAATAGCTTCATAGAACACCTTGTTTTTCCCGCAAACCGTGATGACTTGAATAGCGTTGCCAAAATCTCGCAGGGCAGCCAATACTTCGGCTGTAGGGCCCAATCCAAAACTTCCACTCGTTAGAAGGATGGTAAAACGAGTTTCGTCCAATCCTTCTTTCTTCCGAAATTCCTTTTTTTTCCCTTGCGGACGAAAGCCCAGAGAAATGGGAATCCCGCCGGCGGTGACCTTATCGGAGGACACGCCTCGACCTTCCAATACGCGCTTTCCCTCTTCGCTCATGACCCAATAATGATCCGTCCCGGGATTGATCCAAAAACGGTGCGGGATAAAATCCGTGACGACGGTTTGAAGAAACGACGTAAACAATCCCGCGAGCTTTGCCCGTCCCAGGATCTCCGGTGCAAAAAAATGGGTAAAAAGAATGGCTTGGGGTTTCTCGCTCAAGACGCGGCGAAGGAGATTTTTTCCCACCCGATCGTTCAATTGTTTACGAACGGGTAAAATAACGTTTGAATAAAAACGTTTCTGATCGCTAAAAGAGTAGGCACTCCCCCACGTATTTGGCGTGTATTTAATAGAATAAAAATAGAGTGAGGTATAAAACTTTTTAAACCAACCGGGTGTGTCGTCCAGAGCATCGAGGACCAAAATTTCTTTTTCAGGAACCCCGCAGGCCAAAAAACCTTCGCGGGCCGACTCAGCGGCTTTAGCGTGGCCTTGGCCTGCCGAGGCGTGAAGAATTAGGACGCGCATACACGTTCTGCAGCCTGTCCAAAATTGTCTACAACCGCATCCGGTTCGAGTTTTCCGCGACAAGACGCTTCATCGTCCGGTCCGTATCCGGTTCTCACGAGAATAGTATGCAACCCGAAATTTTTGCCGGCTTCCATATCAGTGACCTTATCCCCGATAAAATAAGTGCGTGATTTATCAAAGGTGAGTCCATTTTGGGCGGCCTTCTGAAACAATCCCGGCTTGGGTTTTCTACATTCGCAGCCCGCTTTTTTACCGTGAAGGCAATAATAGGAGGCGTAAATTTTTACCCCCTTTTTTTTCAACACTTCGAGCATTTTTTTATGCACCTGCCAGAGTGCTTTTTCGGTAAATACCCCATCCCCCACTCCCGCCTGGTTTGAAATTACAATGATCTTAAAACCCGCATCACTCAATTGCTTGAGCCCTTCGATGACGGTATCGTGAAATTTAAATTCCTCCCAGGTTTTTACGTAATTATTGAACAAATCCACATTGATGACGCCGTCGCGGTCGACAAAAACAACACGATCTTTCATTTTCCGGCGGATTCCTTCATCTCGCGGTACTTGGCATAAGTGAGCAGCTGGTAGTAACCGTGAAAGTGAGACATGACATAGCCCATAAAGCCATCCTTCCAGCCTCCTTTTAAAAAATAATTCTTAAGAAACCGGTCAACAGTCTTGCGCAGCGCTTTCGCTAAACTCATTTTCCGGCCGTCTTTTATCCACTTCTCCGCTTCAAGTGTTGTCTCGCGATTAAATTTTTTGACAAATTCCGCAAGATTCTGACAGGAGTAATGCAAAATGTCTCCGTTAAGTCCGAGTATCTTGCCTTCATACAGCGCCCGTGGGTGAACGCCGGCTTCTTCGTAGCGGAATCTTCCTTTTCGGAAAAGACGATCCTTTCGCGCAGGATAGTAACCGGCGCCTCGAATCCAGCGTTTGCCGATAAAAGTGCGGATGGGAATCGCAAATCCCACCAAATCCTTTTCCTCATTTCTGGCTCGAATGGCTTCTTGAATTTCCTGAGCGAGCTCAGGAGTAACGCGCTCGTCGGCATCCAAGCTTAAAATCCAGGGTTGGCTGGCGTGATTGAATCCGAAATTTCGTTGACGGCCTTCGATATCCATCCCCCGCCTAAAAACTTTTGCACCCCAGCCCTGTGCCAATTCCGCCGTCTTGTCAGTACTCTCATCATCGATAACGATCACCTCTTTTGCCCACCGGATGCTTTCCAGGCATTCGGGCAGTCTTTTCTCCTCGTTTTTAGCAATGATGACCACCGAAACCGGAACTTCGCCGTTAGTAAGCATTTTTAAAGGCAAAAAGTGTCATAAAAACAATTTCCAGGTCAAATAAAAGCGACCAGTTTTCCAAGTAGTAGAGGTCATATTTAATCCTTTCTTGCAGCGATGTGTTCCCGCGAAGCCCGTTTACCTGGGCCCATCCTGTGATTCCCGATTTTACCTTGTGGCGTGACATGTAACGGGGAATTTCGCTTCGGAATTGATTCACAAAATGAGGGCGTTCGGGCCGGGGACCCACCAAGCTCATGTCACCCCTTAAAACATTTCCCAATTGGGGGAGCTCGTCCAAATTAAAACGCCGCAGCAAGCGGCCGATCGGCGTCGTTCGCTCATCCCCTTTTTTGGCCCAGACCGGGCCGGATTCTTTTTCCGCTTCCGGGCGCATGGTGCGGAATTTCAGAATCCTGAAATTCTTTCCGTCTTGCCCGATGCGTTCCTGCCGGTAAAAAACCGATCCGCCGTCCGTTAATTTAATCGCAAGCGCGGCTAAAAGAAAAACCGGACTTAACAAAATGCTGAGAAAAAAAGCCACGACAAGATCTAAAAACCTCTTTAGGAAACGATTCCACGGATCATCCAGAGGAAAAGGTTGAAGTCCCAGCAAAGGGACCGAAGCAACATATTCTACATCGAGATTGCTGGTTACGATGCCATAAAGATCCGCCGCCACTTTAAAGGAAACCATCCCGTCTTCACAATGGAGCAGAAGATCGGCGACTTCCTCCTTGGGAAGGCTGGGATCGGCAACAATCACTTCATCCGGGTTTATTCTTTTGATGATTTCTTCACATTCTTCGACCAGGCCGAGAATAGAAACTCCTTCCAAGTGTTTGCCGATCAAATTTTTATCCTGAACCAGCACCCCATCCACTTGGTAGCCCAGATGAGGATTTTGATGGGCCCATTCGATGAGAGCGCGGGCATTTCGATTGGCTCCTACAATGAGAACATGTTGAATGTCCTGGGAACTTCTTCTGAGGCGATACAACCATTGGATTAAACCATAACGGAAAAGACTTACAAAAATGGATGCGAAAAACCAAAGAAAGATTAAAAAAAGACGCGAGTAAGAAAATCCTCTGTAAAGAAAGGTAAGCGCCATCAGAAAAATGGTTCCGACTGCGACGCCTTTTAAAAGCGTAAAGATTTCTTCTACCCGACGGATGTGTCGCCCGAGTTGATAAAGACGGTAAGACCGAAATATCCAGATATAGATGGGGATGACGACGATCAGGGCCTTTAAGTATTCGTCAATCGGCGGGATGCCCCGGTGTGCGGGCATGATCTGGCCGGAGAATCGAAACCAAAAAGCCACCCCGAAGCTGATGAGGATCCCTAGGGTGTCTCCGATCAACATTGAACCCGATTGGACGGCGCGTCTTTTAGTGGATAACATTTTCAATCGCCTGCCTTATCTTATTTTTGAATTCCTCTTTGTCAAATCGCCGCGCCGCCTCGTGCAAACCTTCGGGCTTAAAACTTTTCTTTTCAAAATCGGCGACCGCTTGCCCCAACGCTTCGGGAGTTTGTTCATAAAAGAAAACACCATCCGTTACCGTTTCGAGCGCTCCCCCGCGGGCGAACGCAATCACCGGCGTCCCGCAGGCCTGGGCTTCCAAAGGCACAATTCCGAAGTCTTCTTCCTGCGGAAAGAGAACGGCCTTCGCTTCGGAATAAAGACGCCGCAGATCAGAATCTGAAACTTTTCCGAGAAAGCGGATATTTTTTGTTTGAGTCAATCGCTCATAGGAACGCTTCATCGGTCCGTCCCCGACAATCAAAAGAGATCGACTTCCTTGGTTGAAAGCCTGAATCGCAAGATCAATGCGTTTGTAGGGAGTCAGGGCGGAAACGATAAGATAATAATCCTTTTTTCCATTGAAAGAAGGATCGTGGGTAAAGGCTTTCAGATCGACCGGCGGATGAATAACCTCCGCTTCCCGTCCGTAAACTTTTTGGATTCGTTTTCTCACATTTTCCGAGTTGCAAAGGAAGGTGTCGACCTTGCGACTGTTTTCAACATCCCACTCTCGCAGGCCTTCAAATATCGGAGACAGGAAAGATAAAAACCATTGAGGGAAATTTCCGAAATAATCTTTTTCAAATCCCCAAAGATAACGCATTGGGGTGTGACAGTAGCAAACATGATAGGCGTCTTCGGGAATCCGCGCTCCTTTGGCCACGCAGTGGCTGGAAGAAATGACTAAATCTACCGGTTCAATTTCCAAAGTCTGGATAAAAAAAGGAAGAAACGGAAGGAGCCAACGGTAATAAAGACGGATACCCGGGAAATACTGCAAAATGGAAGTCTTGATCTTCATCCGCCGCAGGCTCGGTGAAAGATGGCTCCGACGAGAGAAAAGGGTATAAATCGTGGCGTCCGGAAAAAGCTCGGCGAAAGATTCCAGGACTTTTTCGCCGCCGCGCATATGGATCAACCAATCATGGACAAAGGCCACCTTCATTTTGAATTTAAAACCTCTTTATAGACTTCGATTGTTTGATCCGCAGCTTTCTGCCAGCTAAATTTCCTCGCTTGTTCGAGCCCTTTTTTCACCAACTCATTTCGAAGAGTCTCCCCTTTTTCGATTTTCTGAAGCGCTGAGGCGAGAGAATCCTCAGAAGCTGGATCGATGAAATATCCCGCTTCCCCGGCCACTTCCGGAAGCGAGCCGGCATTTGAAACAATCACCGGCGTCCGGGAAGCCATCGCCTCAAGAATGGTCAACCCAAATCCTTCATAAAGCGAAGGATGGACCAGAGCGACGGCTGATGCATAAAGGGCAGAAAGTTCTTTTTGCGACTCGACGTTTTCAAGATAATGAATTCCCTCCCCCGTTTTAAGCTGAGCCAAATCTTCAAAACCGGAGGAATAACGCCGGTCTTTTTTCCCGACCAAAACAAGATGAGAGTCTATTTTTTTAGCCTCGCGCAATTTTTGGAAGACACTCAACAAACGTTTGATATTTTTATGAGGTTTGATCAATCCTACGTAAAGGAAAAATTTTTCCGGCAAGCTGTATTTATCACAAATTCTTCTCCGTTCCTGTGGCTCAGAGGGCGTAAAAAATACGGGTGACACCCCTTCGTAAATCACTGTGATTTTACTTTCGGGGGCCCGGAGATGTTTCACTAAATCGTCTTTTGTTTTTTGAGAAACGGCGATGATTCGATCGGCTGAAGAAAGAGCTTTTTGAATCAGTAAATTGGCGTACGCCGCCTGCAGCGGCGAGTAAAACTCCTTACGAAAAATCCAATGAATCAAGTCGTGAATCGTAACCACCAAACGAGTATTACCCTTCAGAAGCGGAACATTGTAATGAGGTGCATGCCAAAGACGGCAATGGCGCAACCGGAAGGGATATTCAATTTGTTCCTGAAGAGAATAGATTGAAGAGCGAAAAGGATAAACCTGGCCCGTTCCGTTGACCTCAGAAGAAAGCGACGGCGGAAGGGCTAAACCCAAAGCATTTTGATAAAAAAAGGGATGCTCCCGGTATTCGCCCAATAATCCGCGCACGTAAGTTCCAATTCCGGAATGGCGGACCATCCGTGCATCCAACATGACTTTAATCACGCAGCATCTCCTCTACCGCACGGAAGACTTCTTCTGCGGAAATATCTTCCATGCAAAAATGGCGTTCGAGAGGACATTCTTTTTCTTCGCAAGGAGAACAGGGAACGGGATGGTGAAGTATTCGAAGTACCGAAGACCAGGGCGCCCATCTTCGGAAATCATTCGTGCCGCTAAAAACCACCACCGATTTTAGGCCGAGCAAGGCAGCGAGATGGGCGGGGCCCGAATCATTGCCGATGAATAAATCGGCCTGTGCCAGAAGACTCAGAAGCTCTTCCAAGGACGTTTTCCCCACGAGATCAAGAAACTGCCCTTTCAATTGATTCTGATAAGAGGACAAAATATTTTTTTCTTCCGAACTTCCGATAAAGATGGGAAGGCCTAACTTCTCCTTCTGGATTTTTTGTACCAGCGTGGCAAAATTTTGGAGGGGCCAACGCTTGGAAGGATAACCCGCACCGGGATGGATAATAATTTTTCTTTCTGCTTTAAAGGGTGCCAACCACTTTTCAATGGATTCCTTGGAATGAACGGGAAGAGAGGGAGTCTGAAATTGGGGCCTTTCTGATGTCCCGCCGACTTTAACTAACTCCACATTCTCTAACACTTCATGTTTTAAAGCTTGAGGAGAAGAGCGCGTCAGAAGAAATCCGCCACCGGTTCTTCCCCTTCCCCACCGATTAGGAATTTTTGCGAACCTCATCAAGAGAATGCTGCGCAGATCACCGCGAAAATCGATTCCTAAATCATAATGAAGCTCCCGCAGTTTTTTAACCGTACGGAAGAATTCATCCCAGCTTTTTCTGAAGGAGGCTTTATCGCTCAGCCAAGTATTTTCAAAAGTATGGACGGTAGCGTTGGGGAAAAGGATCCGGAAAAGATCTCGAATCGCCGGGCTTACCAGAAAATCAATCTTTGCCACGGGAAATCGCTCTTGTAAGGTGCGTATAGCCGGAAGCGTTAGGACGCCGTCTCCTAAGGAATCGAGACGGATAACCAAAATGTGCTTTGGATTTTCGGAAAGGGGTTTGCGAAATATCTTGGGAATTAAGAATAAAGCGCCGACGATGAAATCGAAGAGTCCGATTAAGACACGCTTCCATCTTTTCTTAAAAACGTATTTTTTTGTCATGATTTTGTGAAGGTCTAAGTCGTCGGAGAATACTCGGGGGATTTCCGGTATCGCCAGAAAGCCAATGCTTCAGAGAGCGCATGGCCCATGATTCGGGAGTTCACGGAAGACTTTCCGGCTTGTCGTCCCCGGTGATTGGAAGGAATTTCCCTGATTTTGTAATTCAAATCGTGGGCCCGGATGATAATTTCAGGAAGAATAAAAAGCGAACGGGACCGAAGCTTCACCTTCGTGAAAAATTCCCGCGGCCAGGCCTGAGACCAATTGTAATCATTTACCCTTAGCTTAAACAAAAAGTTAAGAAGAAAAATATAAATGACGGAGAGAAAAAAACGAGGAAGTTTATAGGCGTTCCGCTGCCACCGGACCCCCAAAACAACGTCCGCGTGATTTTCTTTCGAATCCAGAAGGAGATTCACAAAGGAAGGAAGTTCGGAGCAGTCAAACTCTTCGTCCGCTCCGATATACATGAGGTATTTCCCCCGGGCTCTTTCAATACCGTCCTTCAAAGAAGGCGTGTATCCCCGATTCTTTTCGTGAAGGATGAGTTGAATTCCGGGATATTTCTTGATTTCTTCATTCAAAACTCGCCGAGTGCCGTCCTTACTTCCATCTTCAATGACGATCACTTCCCAATTCCACAGGGGATTGGCGTTCAATACCCTGTGGAGGTCGGCCAGCACATTGCCGATATTGCGCTCCTCATTGTAGACGGGGATAATAAAGCTAATTTGGGGTTCAAATGGCATTGGGATGTGGGATTATAGCGGAAATGAGGCCGTCAGGCCATAGGGAGGTCGGGTTGTTTCCGATTGAAGAAGTCTGTAAGCTGTTATATTATCTTCGTTTAAATTCGAACGTAAATGAACCAAAAAGCCGCATCAAGAATCATCCAAGAGGACATCGCAAATCTTGCACGTTCTCTCGATTCCTACCTTCCTCAGTTTGAGGGAAAAACCTTTCTTATTACAGGTGCAGGGGGGTTTCTTGGACGCTATATCGTTCTCCTCTTGAACTATCTTAATGAAAATAGCCTAAAGAAAAAATTATCGGCCTACCTTCTCGATAATTTTGTCACGGGCTATGAACAGCAAATTATCGGGGAAAACGAACATCTGATATTTAAACGCCACAATGTCATTGAACCCTATCAGATAGATCAGCCGGTTGATTACATCATTCATAACGCAGGAATCGCCTCACCGGTTTATTACACCAAATATCCGATTGAAACGATGGATGTCGGAACGATTGGAACCCGCAATATGTTAGAGCTTGCGCGCCGCAAACACGTCAAAAGTTTTCTTTTCGCCAGCTCAAGCGAGGTTTATGGCGATCCGGACAATCAACACGTACCGACAGTTGAGACTTATAATGGCAATGTTTCTGTCGTGGGTCCCCGGGCTTGTTATGATGAATCGAAGCGTTTTGGCGAAACCATGTGTCTCACCTTTCAAAGAGTTTTCGGAGTTCCGGTGAAAGTAGTGCGCCCCTTTAACGTCTACGGTCCTGGCATTCGGCCCGATGATTACCGTGTCCTCCCCAATTTTATCGAACATGCCTTAAGACGGGAGCCGCTTCCCATTCACGGCGACGGGAGAAATACGAGATCCTTCTGCTATATCAACGATGCGGTCGAAGGTTTTTTCCGGGTCCTCTTCTCCGATGCGCAGGGTGAATGCTTTAATGTGGGCAATCCCGAACCTGAAATCTCCGTGAAAGAATTGGCCAAGCTGGTAGCCGAGACGATGCCTTATAAAGTAGAACTGGTGAACATTGATCCGCCTCATGCAGTGTACGCATCCAGCGATCCGAAAAGGCGCTGTCCGGATATTAAAAAAATCCAAACCATGACCGGCTTCAAACCTAAATACGATTTAAAAACAGGACTTAAAAGAACCATTGATTGGTTTAGCGGAGGTTGAATGGAAACTCTAAAGCATATTGATCCCGCGGTTGTGGATGCACGCGGCGGAATCAGCAACGTTTTTGAAGGAAAGATCGAACACATTGCCCTCATCACTTCTAAAAAAGGCTCTGTGCGGGCGAATCATTATCACAAAGAAGATCATCAATACATCTACCTGGTGAGCGGCGCCTACGAGAGTCACTCCTGCGATGTGGCAAACCCTCAAAAAAAACAAGTTCTCAAAGTAAAGTCCGGAGACATCGTTTACACTCCCCCGTTAACGGCACATGCCCAGAAATTCACGGAGGATTCGGTTTTTCTCGCCCTTAGCACCCGACAAAGAGAACTGGGGAAGTACGAGCAGGACACGATTGCTTTTCAAGTCATTGAAGGCTATCTCAATCCTGAATTGAAAAAGAAGTAAGAATGTCCCAAGTTGCCGTTATTACGGGCGCCGGTGCCGGACTGGGATTGAGCCTGGCGGAGCGATTCATAAGTCAGGGAAATAAAGTTTACGGACTCACCCTCACGAAACGTCATTGGAGTCGGGCGAGGAAACGGATTCCCTCCCCTCGATTCATTTTGACCCAAATCGACGTGACTTCCGAAACGAAGGTAAAACGCTTCCTTTTACAGTTAATCCGAAAGGAAAAGAGGATGGATGTCCTCATCAATAATGCCGGATATGTTAACCAGCCGGTTAAACTTGAAAAAGACAGTCTGCGGGAACTTCACAAAAACCTGTCCACCAATTTGATTTCTGTTTTTCTTATGTGCAAATACGCCCTTCCTTTTTTTAAGAAAAAAAACCAGGGCTGGATTATTAATATCTCATCAATGGCAGGAAAAAGAGCCGTGCCTTCCCTCGGCGGTTATTCGGCTAGCAAATTCGGAGTGCTGGCACTGACTCAAGCGATGGCGAAGGAAAATTTGGATGCCGGATTCCGGTGCATCACCGTTTGTCCCGGGGGGATGAATACCGAAATGCGAGTCACGTGTTTTGGCGAAGAGGATGCCCGGCGCCAGCAAAGTCCTGATTTCGTGGCGGATAAGATCATGGAAATTATCGGCGGAACTATCGAAGTTCCTTCAGGGGGCGATATTGTAATTCGTCACAGCCAAGTGAGCGCCATCAATCCCCCACCCGAAGCCTGAAATGAACACCCAAACACAACCGACTTCTCAAAGTGCGGATCAACACAAAAAACCGAATTGCCGTTACTGCGGCAATCGTTTAGGCCAACCTTTTCTGGAATTAGGGACCATGCCGTTGGCTAATTCCTTCCTCTCAAAAGAAGACGCCCGCAAAGAGGAATTTGCCTGCCCGCTATCGCTCGTTTGGTGTTCCGGCTGCGGTCTCGTCCAACTGAGCCATGTCGTGCCGGCTGATTTGATGTTTGCAAACTATCTTTACGTAAGTTCCACCACCCAGACTTTCAGAAAACATTTCGCCGAATATGCAAAAGACGCGAAAATAAGGCTCCAAAAAAAATCCGGGCCAACCCTCGCCGTCGATATCGGCAGTAACGACGGGCTTCTCCTTGCCTGTTATCAAAATGAAGGAATGAAAGCCGTCGGCGTGGAGCCGGCTAAAAATTTAAGCGAAGAGGCCAACCGCAATGGGCGGATTACCGTTCATGACTATTTCGGCGCTTCAGCCGTAGATAAAATTTTAAAAGATTTCGGGCCGGCTGACATTATCAGCGCCAACAATGTCTTTGCTCATATTGACGATATCCATAATGTCTGTCGCAACGTCAACCGTCTCCTCGGTCCCCAGGGAATTTTTGTCATCGAATTCCCCTATTTAGGGGTCATGGTGGAAGAAATGCTTTTTGACATGATCTATCATGAGCATCTTTCTTATATTGCAGTCTCCCCTCTCAAATTTGTACTGGGTCGGTTCGATTTAGAAATTTTCGCGATTGAAAAGGTGGCTTCTCACGGAGGGTCTCTACGCGTCTTCATTCAAAAGAAAAAGGGCGGCCGGGCGATTTCGTCTGAAGTCGGAGATTATATCGCTGACGAATCAAAGAAAGGCTACAGTTCGGAGTCGATTTACCGGGATTTTGCCACCCGGGTCAAGCGCGTTAAATCCGAGCTACTGGCTTTCGTGAAGGACGTGAAATCCAAAAAGAAGTCTCTGTCGGGATACGGCGCGCCGGCGAAAGGAAATACCTTGATCAACTACTGCGGGCTCAATGCTTCGGCCATTGATTACATCGTCGACGATAACCCTCTCAAGCAAAATCTTCTCTGTCCGGGAAGCCGGATCCCGGTCGTTCCGAGTCAGCACCTTTTTGAGCGCCACACCGACTATGTTTTGATTTTTGCCTGGAATTTTGCCGAAGAGATCATCAAAAAACTCCAACCTCTCCGGGAAAAGGGCGTGCAGTTTATCATTCCTTTACCCAAACCCAGAGTCGTGTAAATTTATGATTCAAGGAAGAAAAGTCTCCGTTGTCCTGCCTGCCTACAATGCCGCAAAAACACTTGAGCAAACCATCTCCGATATCCCCAAAGGTTTCGTAGATGAAATCCTTCTGGTGGATGACAAAAGTCACGACGAAACCGTGGCCGTTGCCCGCAAACTTAATATTCCGACGATTGAACATAAAAAAAATCGCGGCTATGGCGGGAACCAGAAAACCTGTTATCGGGAAATCTTAAAGCGCGGCGCGGATATCATCGTGATGCTCCACCCGGATTATCAATATTCCCCCAAAGTGGTGCCGGCGGCCGCATGGATGATTGCCTCGGGGGAATATGATATTGTTTTGGGATCACGGATTCTGGTGGGAGGCGCTCCCCGCGGAGGCATGCCACTTTACAAGTATATTTCTAACCGGTTCATGACCCTCCTTGAGAATCTTTTACTCGAACAAAAACTTTCCGAATATCACACCGGATTTCGTGCCTTTGACCGGAAGGTCCTAGAAACACTCCCGTTGGAAGAAAATTCAGATGACTTTGTTTTCGACAACCAGATTTTAGCCCAGGCCATTCACTTTGGATTCCGAATCGGAGAGATTTCCTGCCCTTGCCGCTATTTTGCCGAGGCATCTTCGATTGGGATTGCACGAAGCATTGTTTATGGAATCGGCGTTTTGAAAACGGCGTTTCTCTATTGGGGTGAAAAAAGGGGACTTTGGAGTTCCCCTCTCTTCAGTCGCTCGGGGAAGAAATTACTGCCCTAGCCTGAAACCGATTTCTGGTGTGCGATTCCCCATCCGGCCAGAAACCAGAAGGCCATGATCGATTGAGGATTGTGAAAAATCGTATCGATCAGGCCTAGAATTAAAAAATTAACCAAGCCCGATAAGATTCCTATTGTTACCCGCCGCTCTTCGCCCGGCATTTTTTTCGCAGCCTTGAGCCCGTTTCGGAAATAAAGGAAGAGGAAAGTCAGAAAAAGAACAAGACATGGCAATCCGGTCTCAGCCGCAATCTGCAGATAGCCGTTATGGGCGTAATAATTTTTTACGCGCCAGCTCTTCCTGTGGTCGTATTTTTGATGGCCCACCGCATAAGTATTAATCCCGATCCCGGTCCAAGGCCGGGCCTCAATCACGTCCACGGCCCGGTCCCAAAGATAGAAACGCTCAACGAGTGATTGCTCTTTGCCCTGCGAATCCAAATGGATCACCATCGAACGGGGCAAAAGAAAAAAAGCCCCCCCTGCCGCAAGGAATAAAAGAAGGAGATAAATTTTCTTTCCCTGATTCCAAAAGAAAAATATCACCCCTCCCAAAAAAGCAATCCAGGCACCGCGAAGACGGGTCCAAAATAAAAGAAGCAGCCCCAGGACTACGCCCAAGCTCGTCCGAAATAAAAATGACGGACTTTCTTTTTTATTAAGTCGAGAACAAAGGACCGGTAAAAAAGCGATAACGAAGGCAGCTAAAAGTCCGTAATTATGAAATGAAGCTGAAATCCGGGGCCCTGAGGAAGCCGGTTCAAAGGGGAACCTTCGGATAAGATCAACCCCAAAGAGGTATTGCCAAAAGCCGTCCAGCGCTAAAAAGATGAAAAGATAAGAAAGGACCTGAAATGCCGTCTTTTGGCGTTCTCGGGTTTGCAGGCTTTCTGCTACCATCCAAAAAAGAAAGAATTGTTTCAGGACTTTGAGTGCCCCGCGAAAGCTTTGTTTCGGGAATTCCGACCAAAAAAAGGAAATACAGCTAAGGAATACGAAAACCGCCAGAATCCAAAACATTTTTTTCTCACAGGGAAGCCGCCATCCTTTCCTTATCTTAAGTCCGACCCAAGCCACAAGAGACGTTACAAAAGTAATTTCCATGAGGGCCGTGGAAAAGCAAAGCGAAGCCAAATGAACCAGCAGGTTAATAAACACCCAGCGGTCCAGGAAGGAGTTAATGTCTAGGTGGTTTTTCGACATCGGAGACACACGGTGACGGTTTTCTCAAGAGACGTAATTTGAGCCTGGGCTGTTACGGCTGCGGCCAATGCGTAATTAATTAAAAGATAAAAAGGAAGGAAAAGCCACGCCAGTATTTGCGTTCCTAATCCCAAAGGCCGATCTTCTCCTTTTCTTCCCTTTAAGAAGACCCACAATTTTGCCACTTTATCCATCACTTGTTTTTCCAGTAAACCCAAAACGGAATTAGAGCGACAATCTTGAAAACCCATTTCGGTAAGGCGGTTCGTGAGCTCTGGTAATTCATAACGCCGGTAATGACCCACGAGACGATCGTCAAAACCGAAATATTTTTGATGAAGCGGACAAGTAAGGATCAGCTCTCCCCCACGCTTCACGATACGGGCTATTTCCTGAAGCGCCAACTCATCCTCCTCAATGTGTTCGATCACTTCTGAACAAATGACGCAATCAAAGGCCTCATCCCTGAAAGGCAGATGCGTTGCATCGCAGGCAACGGGCCGCAGATCTTTCCCATTTTTAGAGGACAACCTCAGAAAACTCAAAGCCTGCCACGAAAGATCGGTCTGGACTGCCCGGACGGAGGTATCCAGCATCGGAGAAGTCCCACAGCCCAACTCTAAAATTGTTTGAAAACGGCTTCCTCTTAAATTTTTTCGGACAACGTGGCGCCGAACCAAAAAGTTGTACAGATGATTTTTATAAAAAAGATAAACGGAATCTTTAAAAAAAGATTCGAAACGCTTTTCTCTGACCCTCATTTCTTGATGTTAGAAGAGAGTGTAAATGAAAGGGGCGAGAGCGGAGGTTTCTGTAAAAACGATTAAAAGTCCCAAAAGTAAAAGAACGACGACAATGGGTGCCAGCCACCATTTTTTGCGTTCTTTCAAGAATCCCCAGAAATCTTTGAGTACCTGCATTTTCCCCATCGTTTTCCTCCTTTATGGTTAATCCGGCGGGATTGATTTCAGCCACGCTTCCGGCGGCTCTTCTTTTCGGGTCTGTTTTTCCTTTTCGAGGACAAAAGGCCCGATCACCAAATCGTCCATTTTGGTCCGCATGAAACAACGCCAGGCTTCCTCAGGGGTGCAAACGATCGGCTCTCCCCGGACATTAAAAGAAGTATTAATGATAACGGGAACCCCGGTCTGTTTTTTAAATTCCTGAATCAAATCATGAAAAAGACTATCCTGACGGGAGGTAACCGTTTGAACACGCGCCGAACCGTCCACATGCGTGACGGAAGGGATGAGGCGACGGTCTTCACGTACGGGTGCCACCAAAAGCATAAAGGGGCTCTCTTGATTTAACTGGAAATAATCGGAACATTCTTCTTCCAATACCGCAGGGGCAAAGGGCCGGAAGGTTTCCCGAAATTTTATTTTGAGATTAACCTTATCTTTCATCTTGGGGTCGCGGGGGTCGGCTAAAATGCTGCGATGTCCCAGGGCGCGCGGACCAAATTCCAACCTTCCCTGAACCCAGCCCACGACTCTTCCTTCTGCAATTTTTTTGGCCACAATACCCAGGAGCGTTCCATTTTTAGGTTCCTCGTAAACCGCTTCTTCCCGCTCAAGAAGCGTACGCACTTCTTCATTGGTAAATCCCGGACCGGTATAAGCTTGTTCCCAACGAGAAACCCGAGGTTCCCGAAAAAGAGCATGTGAAATAAAACTGGCGACACCGTAAGCCCCTCCCGCATCTCCTGCGGCCGGTTGGACAAAAATTTCCTTAAAAGGCCCTTCCCTTAAAATCCGTCCGTTTGAGACACAGTTGAGGGCTACGCCCCCCGCCAAACAAAGCCGCGGACTTTTTGTGACTTCGTAAGCATGACGCGCCATCCTCAACATAGCTTCATCGCAAACTTTTTGAATGCTGGCGGCGAGGTCGAAATGAACTTGCTCAAGCGGACTTTCGGACGGACGCCGCGGAAGGTTGAATATTTTTTCAAAACTCCGGCCCGCCATGCGCATTCCGTAAGTGTAAGTGAAATATTTCTGATTGAGCTTAAAGCTGCCGTCCGGTTTGAGATCAATCAATTTCTCCAAAATGAGATCATAAAATTTCGGCTTCCCGTATGGGGCAAGGCCCATCACCTTATATTCGCCGCTATTGACCCTAAACCCAAGATAATAGGTAAAGGTGCTGTAGAGGAGACCGAGACTGTGCGGAAAATAAATTTCTTTTAAAATTTCGAGATCAAGCCCTCTGCCGCGGGCAATACTGGTCGTCGTCCATTCCCCTACTCCATCAACCGTCAACACCGCCGCGTCTTCAAAACCGGAGGCATAGAAAGCGCTCGCGGCATGGGAGAGATGATGCTCTCCATAATAAAGATCTCCTTTATATTGAAGCTCTTTTTCTATGACGTGAGACATCCAAATTTTTTGCCGCAACCAAGGAGGAAGCGCTTTGAGAAAAGAGACAACTCCACGGGGCCAAGTGGCGATATAGGTTTGAAGGATCCGGTCAAATTTAACAAACGGCTTATCATAAAAACCGACGGCGTCCAAATTCTCCACTGAAATGCCCCCCTCTTTAAGGCAATAGGCAATGGCATTTTTCGGAAATTCCCAATCGTGTTTTTTCCGCGTGAATCGTTCTTCCTGGGCAGCGGCAACAACCCGGCCATTGTCCAAGAGACAGGCCGCCGAATCATGATAGAAACAAGAAAGACCGAGAATTTTCATGGTTAATAAGGCTTTAAAAAAGCTGCCTTTTCCGCCTTAAAGTTTTTACGCACTCTCCAATAAGTGAGACGGTCTCCTAACTTCAAGTCCAAAAGATCTTTTTTTCCTATTACGGTAATCATTTTTGCAATGCCAAAAATCAGAAAATAGAAAAATGTTAAAAGGATGGTCGTGTTGATTTTGCCGATGAAGTGGGCGAATTTCATCCACCCTTTATAGAGAATTTTTAGCCAGCGAATGACTGTTTTCATTTCTTTCTGTGGAGCAATAAGCGACGTTCGTCTTCATAGACAATTTTAAACTTGGAATGACTTTTGAGCAAGTCGGCCCTCTTTTGCAGCTCCTCTCGGCTGAGGGGATAGGGGTTTGCTTCAAAATCGAAAAGATAATAATCTGGATGAGCATAAGCTTTTTCCGTCGCCGGATTCTTTCCGTAATGATCCGCTAAATAAAAATTCCACTGCCGGTATCCCAAATAAGGCAAAAGATGACCTTGGGTGACAACGATGCTTTCCCTGGGCAACCCCTTTGCCAGGGAAATTGTTTTGAGATCCTCCCGCGTAAAATGAAAAGGTTGGAGATTGAATCCATTGACGAATATCAACAAGACTACGATCCCCCATTTCAGGAAAGGAACGTGAAAATAGAACTTCCTTTGCCGGAGCCACCGCCAGCCGTCCACAAAGGCAAGGAACAGAAACGGAAGGACAGCCGCCGCATAAAATAAAGCCAGCTCGACAAACTGATCCCCCGGCACCGCCCGGAAGAAAAGCGGATAAACTGCAATGATCATAAGAAAGATCCAGGGCGAAAAAAGCGGCAAGAAAAGAAGTTTGGAGATGAGCTTATAAAGCGTCCTTGTCTTTTCTATGGGGACAAAAAGTCTTTCCACGAAAAGCCAGGGTTTCAACAATATGTTTTTACCGATCTCTTTCAAATCGGATCCATGACTTTTGTAGTTTCCGAGGTCTCCGTTCAAAATAGTGCTGCCCGACCATGGCAAAAAGATTTTTAAGACAAAAAACAAATAAGCCAAAGAAAGCAAAATAGTAAAGAGGCCTCGAGCGCGGTGATGAGAAGTAAAAAGAAAAAATAGTCCCAGGCCTCCAAAATAAATGGCTGAGTCTTCCTTGATGAGAAGGCCTAACAAAATGGAAAGGTAATAAAAAATCTCTCTTTTTTTGAATGCAAAATAAACCGCGGAAAAAATAAATAAGGGGTAAAAAATCTCCACGGCAAAATTAACGCTCAGGACATTTTGCAGATAACGGAAATTCAAATAAATAAAAGCGCTGAGGAGGCCCAACAAAGAACTTTGAAGTCTTTCCTTGGCCCAACAATAAAGCGGCACGGCCGCCAACACCGCAATCAGGGGTTGGGCGGTATGAAGAAGCCAGGAAGTCTGGAAAACCTTCCAGAAGGGATAAAGGAGGAGCAGGATGAGGTTAACGTGATAATAGCCGTGAAGAAAACCCGTGTAGCAAAATTTTCCCTGATTAAAAAACCACAGCATGTAATCATAAAAAAGAAAGGGAACAAAATTGATTTCTAGCGAAAAATACCGAGTGATCTGAAGCCAAAGAAAACACAGAAAATAGAACGTTGTCAAAATCCAAATCGCATAGGGTAAACTTGCGAAATTTTCGAATTTTTCCTTCAAAAGTTCTAGGAACTCTATTCTGCGAGGATAAAAAATCACTCCCAAGCCGAAAAGCAGCAAAGAGAATTCATAAAGCTTGCGGGTACTCTTCAACCGGAAAGGAGTCCCCTCCAACGCCTCAATGGGAAACCCGTGAAAAAAGGCCACAACCATAAGAGTAGCCATGAGTGCTGAAAGGAAGAAAAAAAGAAACGTGAGAGGACGGCAACTCATTTACGGCTCGTTTCGGCCACCTGCATGATATGAGAATAACTCTGCTGGATTTCGGGATATCTCTTCATGAGAAATTCTGAAAGAGCGGAATCTTTTTCGGCCAGCATCTGAAACGCTTCGAGCGCCTTCCCCTGCTGGCCCATATGAAAGTAGGCATCCCCCAAAAAAGCATAGGACTCGATAAAATTCGGCATTAACTCCTGCCCCTTCTTCAAATCGGCAATGGCCTCGGCATAACGCTGCTCGCCCCAAAGATAAAGCCCTTTGAGGATATAACGGTAGGCATTAACCGATCCCTCCACTTTCCAATCTTTGCTGGCCTCTCGGGCCTTTTCGAGTGATTCCCAATCCCATTTTTCAGCCGGTGCGATTTGGTTATTTCTCGCAAGAGCTTGAAGAATTTCATCGGAAATAATCTGTTGGCCTTTGACGGAAGGGTGGACATTATCATAAACAAGGTCACTTGAAATAATTCCGTGGGGGGAAAGCCGCTCCAGACTCGAAGCAATATCCACAAAAATCACATGATGTTTTAAGCAAAGCTCGCGGATCGCCTCGTTCATGCTGGATTTGGCCCGCCAGGGCGCACAATCCAAATCGCGCGCCAAAGTATAAGCCTTTTTCGCCGCTTCATAGTCGCCAACTCGTTCATAGCAAATCGCCAACTGGAATTGAAGCTCAGCGTAAGAAGAATCGATGGCTGCCGCTTGCGTATATGCCGCGACAGCTTCTTTGAATTTTCCTTTCGCCTGCAGTTTTTTCCCTTCTTGGAAAGCTCGGTCCCAATCGCCGCGTTGCTCAGCGGTTAAACCGTTCGCGTGGGAAGATGCGGCCGGCGGAATGTCATGAATGTTAGAAGGTAAATTAAGAAAGACGACTTTAACATGATGTTTTTTGGCAAGGTGAATCACCTCTTCCATATTCTCAAGATAACGTTTTAAGATGCGATCATAGTCTCTGTCATCAATCTCGATTTTCTTGTAAACCTTCTGGGCAATGATTTCCTCCCGGTAATGTTTTTCGACTTGGCCAGGATGACCGTGATAGACAATATATTTCCTCAATTGATCAAGACGTTTTCCCAAGTAACGGTAAAAGGCGCTGCGATAAGTCAAACGGAGGTTTAGCCAGTAAAGCCAATTATCCAGGTAAAGGCGATTGGTGGTGGGGAAATCGTTATGCCCCGAATAAATGACGAAAAGGTCCGGGTGATACTTGAGAACCGTGTGGGTCCCTTCCACCACATGGTGGCTCCCCTTTCCCGGCCAGGCAGTGTTGATGACTTCGATTTTTTTCTCCGAAAAAATCAAACTGAAACTTTTTTTGAGCCAAATGGCGATCGAATAATGATCCGATACGGGGAAACCAAAAGCGTACGAGCCCCCAAAAATAAAGATGCGGTATTCCCCCGGCGCTTTCCTCCGAATGGGAGCCCCCAACGCTCGCTCTGTCTGCTCATTGAAATAGGTTTTTATTTTTCTAGGATAAAGCAGGTGTGTCGCAAATTCCAAGACCCCAAAAAAGAGAACTAAGCCAAAGGCAGAGATCAGTAGATTCCTCGCGAAGTCGGAAAATTTCATTTGGGAGTGACGGCCTTCGCCTCCCGAAAAGTTTGATTGAATTCCTGGTCAATGGAACCGGAAGAAATCCAATAAACAATTTTGGAAAGGGTCAGAAGCGGTATCACTGTTCCGTAAAAGAGGAGCAAGGCCACCCGAAGATCCATTGGGAACCAAGGCAGGAGATTCAGGAGGGCAGATACGGTGAGGATGTTCATTAAGACATGGATCTCGACTAATTTATGGCAAAAAGAATAGATCTTCTTTAGGGCTCTCTGAATTAAGGGTGTTGAGAGTGACGAGAGTGGCTCGTGGGAAGAAGGGACAATCTCAAAACTCTTTCCCCCACTTAACGCCTCAAAGAAAGTTTTATATTTGGTGTCGCTCAAGAGATTGAAAAGCATCGTAAAAATAGAAGTGAGAAACCCCCAAACAACGATCAGGGGAATACCGGATAATTCAAAACCATAATAGCCGAGACTGAAGAAAATGAGCCCATGGGTCATGTGATGCGTGATGAAGTCGAAGAATCGGCCTGTGAGACAGGAAGTTTTTCGGTAACGTGCAATTTGGCCGTCCACGTGATCGAGAAGGTACCAAAGCTGCAAAAGGAGAGTCCCGAGGAAAAAAATAAATGCCGAGGGAAGAGCCAAAAAGGCAATTCCGATGAGCGCGACAATTAAAGAAATCGTCGTCACTTGATGGGCCGTGATGCCGGTATAGAGCAAAAGCCTCGTGATCGGGAGTGCCGCATCCCGAATAACGCGACGTGCATACCAATTGCCCACTTCGCGGTAATTCGGTTTCTGGCAGATTGATTTTAATTCGTTGAGAGATTCAACCTTTTTGAAGACCATCGTACACCTCTATTGTTTTTAGCGCGGTATCGCGCCAGGAAAATCGTTTGATCCGCTCAAAACCCTTTTCGATTAATTTGTTTCGCAAACCCGGATCTTCCGCCAAGGATCGAATCCCCTCCGAAATTTCTTCCAGGTTGTTTGGATCCACATAATGGGCGGCCTCCCCTGCCACTTCCGGTAGAGAGGATGTCCGAGAGGTCAGTACCGGGGTCCCTGAAGCCATGGCTTCCAGAACAGGAATTCCAAAGCCTTCATAGAGCGAGGGAAACAAAAAACCCTCCGCTCCCGAATAAAGAAGGTTTAAGTCTTCATGACTTTGAAAGCCTGCCAGTATTAAGGAATCGGCCAAGGAAGAGCAATTTTGAAGCACTCGTTTGAGAAATTTTCCGTGCGCAAAATCCGTCAAACCAACGACAACTAATTGATAACGCGTGTCCTTTTTTGATTCTATAAATCGTGAAAAGGCCTGCGCGATCCGGATAAAATTCTTTCGAGGCTCAAGAGTTCCTACGCAGAGAAAATACTTTTCTCTAATCCCAAGCCGCTTTCGAATCTTTTCCTGATCCTTTGAAGAAGAGAGAGGTGAAAAACCTTCGTGTCCCGAGGGGTAAATCACCCGGATTTTGGAGGCTGGAATTTGGAGGTACTTCTGAAGATCGTTTCGTGTACTTTCAGAATCGGCAATAATTGCATCAGCCCGCTTCACGACAAAAGGAAGCCATTTCCCCCAATAAAAACGGCTGGGCCACCCTAGCTGATTGGAAAAAATCATTCCGATGAGATCATGGACGGTTACTACGACGCGACAGGGTTTGACGCAAGGCGGCGAAAAGGCCGGAATATGAAGGATGTCCACTTGATGGCGTTTGACTTGTTTCGGAAGATCCGCATTTTCCCAGAGAAGTCTTTGAAAAGTGTTCCAATCGCCTTCTTGATCTTTGCTAAAAGCAATAAATTCTTGTCCGTTAGGACGTTCGTTTAAAAGAGCTTTCAGCAAGTTTTTGGTGTAAACCCCAAGACCTGTCATCCGCCCCTTGCTTGCCTGAATATCAATTCCAATCTTCATAACTGCAATAAGCGGGCTATCATAACAAACTCGTGAAGGCGAAGCAAGGCGCCAAGTCCAGTTGACGACGAAGGTTACATCGCTATAATGAAACCTTCATGAAACCCACTTTCCCTTTCAACCCCGAAGCTCGCACGGACCACCTTTTCATGCCGACCGATCACATGGAAGAGGTCTACACTTCAAACAACCCATTTGTGAAACTGGTCCATGTGGGAAGACTGGATGCGATTGTCCGTCAAATTCCTAGCGGAGGCCGGCTTAAAATCTTGGACGCAGGCTGCGGGGAAGGGCATCTTCTTGAAAAACTCTATCAAAATAAAAAAGACTACCAATATTACGGCGCGGATATTACAGAGGCTGCTTTAGAAAATGCCCGGAAAAGATGCCCTTGGGCCCAATTCCGCAAAGCCAATCTTTCAAATACCGGTTTTGAAGAAGGATTTTTTGATGGGGTGATTTGCACAGAAGTTCTGGAACATATTTATGAATACCAAGCAGTGCTTAATGAATTAAAACGAATTTTAAAAAAAGACGGCTCCCTCATCGTAACTTTTCCCAATGAATGTCTCTGGACGATCAGCCGGTTCTTACTCGGCAGAAGGCCTGTTAAGGTTCCCGATCATGTGAATTCCTTTAACCCTTCCAGCATGAGAAATGCGGTGGGACTCCCCGTTACAAAACATGTCAATCTTCCCTTCGGTCTTCCCTTCGCTTTGTCTCTGAACGGTTTGACCCAATTTAAAAAAGAGGGCTCCTGAACTGAAATCGTCCCGGATTCATTTTTTATTCGTTTTTTTTGTTGGTTTTGCATGGGGTTTCTTTCTCCTTCAAAATCTTCCTTTCACTTTCGGTGATGATCTCAACGTTATCCAAACAGCCAGAAACACTTCTTGGTCGCAGCTGATCAAAGCTGTTCTCAACCCCCTAACGCCCGCGTGGTATGTTCACGGCGCCGAATGCTTGCTCACAACCCGCGCCTTCGAAACTCTTCTCTTCAAATTCCTTTATGAATGCTTCGGATACAGCCCTAATGTTTTTCAGACATTAAAAGCACTTGGTTTTGCCGGATGCGGCACTCTCATTTTTCTTTTTGTTTTCAAGTTCACCCAAAGACAAAGCGTGGCATGCGCAGCCGCTTTATTTTTTTACGTTTTACCACCCGTTTACCGAAGCCTCTCTTGGATCGCTGATTTGGAAATTTTGGCACAAATGTTTGTCTTGCTCGCGTTTTTCTGTTTTTTTCTTATTTATCAATCGCGTGAACGATCTTTCCGATTTAATTTGACCGCTACAATTTTATTTTTTATCTCCGCGTGGCTCGGAATGAAACTCAAGGAAACGACAAGAATCATCCCCTTTGTCACCTCTGGCTTCATCATCCTCCATCAAAATCGAAAAATCTTTAACTGGTTCCGTATTCCTAAAAATGCCTATCTTCTGATCGCTTCTCTCTTTCTTTTTATCCCCGTCGTTCCCTGGATCAAAACAACAAGCGTTCCGCTAGACTCCCGCTCCCAGCTGGAGCTTTCCAAGTTTGATTCCGGCCGTTTGGTTGAAATCTTCTCTCCGTTTATCCCCTTTCTTTTCTGGCTCTTAGTCATTTTGACATTAGCGCATATTATTTTTTATCTTATTCCCTCCAAGCGACCGAAAGATTCTTCTAACTCTTTGCCTTCTGGCTCATTTTTTTTTCTTGGCCTTTGGTCTGTTTTCTGTCTCTTGGGATTTCTGTTTAACTTTAAAGTTGAGAATAATATCCGCTATCTCACAACACCCCTCATCCCTCTTGCTATTCTTTCCTTTTCACTTTTCCAAAAACCTCTAACCCTTTTGTACGGGTGGCGTCGTTTATTATTACTTCTGTGGATTCCTATTTTTTTCCAAACATCTCTCGAAAATGGGCGAGTCAAAATGAAATTTATGCCAAAAGAAATCACCTCTGCACGCGATTTTTCTTCCGGAGTTGACATCGCCGATTACGAGCTCACCAAAAAACTAAACGAAGATTATTATCAAGATACTGAGGTTACCTGGCAGGAACTGGATGATTTCTATCGGGGGAAAGGTAGGGTCATACCCGCTTCGAGAGCAATTAAAATTAAAATCTGGAACAAGAATGCGGAGAAGAGAACAACTCCCGGATATTTAAGAAGGCTGAGTCGAAAATGGGGCGCTGCGTATATTCTAGTTTTTGAAAATCCGCCTGATTGGGCTGAAGCGTTAATGCGGGATCCAAATTTGGCTTTGGTTTTTGAGTCAACAACTTCTAACGGGAGCTTCTATAGCAAGGTTTTCCGTAACAAAAAGAAGGCGAATCGTAAAATCTTTCTTTATAAATATAAGGACTAATCCTTCGCGTCCCCCATTACCAGCGCCGCCACAATAATTTCATAGTAAGCGCTGGAAGCAGAATAAAAAAATCCGAAAAAGCCGTCCCGGAATCCCTTTTTCAAAAAATAGTATTGGAAAAACCGTCCGAGCGGACGAAACACCAAATAATAGACCGCCTTCCAGCCTTTAATCTGTCGTCCCTCCTCCTTCCAATAAGAAGCTTCGATCAGGGTGTAGCGATTCAATTTCGCCAAATAATCCTGAACTGAAGTGAAAAAATAATGCTCGAGGCTCCCCTTCAGAACTCCGGCGCTTCCCTTTAATCGGGGAATCCGGTGAATCCTCTCGGGAAGCGACTCTCCCTCGATTTTTCGGAAAAGGCGAAGTTGATAATCGGGATGGTGCAAATGAACCTGACGATTGCGATAAAGATTACAACGAAGCACGTAATAAGCCGATTTTGATTGGGAGGAATGAATCGTGTCTTGGATTTGTTTGCGCAAATCCGCACTCACCCGTTCGTCTGCATCGATCAGAAAAAACCAATCGCCTTTCATTTTAGCGAGCCCCTTAAGACGCTGGGTTTCCGCGGGGGCATTTTCTGTGATCAAAATGTGGGGGGTGTAACGCGCGGCGATTTCGCGGGTTGTGTCCTTGCTCCCGCCATCCACAACGATAATCTCATCCGCCCAAGAAACACTTTTGAGGCAGTTCTCGATATTTTTTTCCTCGTTATAAACCGGAAGGATGACGGAAAGAGTTGCGGGCACGGCTAGACCTTGTTAAAAATTTCCCGGTCGGAAATTGAAGAGGGTTCGAGTTGGCTGCGTTTTTTTACCGCTTTTCCGGCGAACGGAAGAGCGTCAAAAAAACCCACGACAAATTCCGTTTGTCCTTTTAAGAGCGCGAAGATCAAACGGAAAGGTAAAAAAAGGAAATGGGAAAATAAAAAAACTGGATCGCTGATATTTTTCCAGACAAAAAGAAAAGAATTCCGGTGGTTGATCTTAAGAGTTCCCCATTCACCGAAACGCTTGTGAAAAGCCACCCCCCCCTTGTGATAAACAACGGAGCGCGGTTCATAGAGAAGCCGCCAGCCTTTTTTCCAAGCCCGAAAACACAGATCGGAATCTTCCAAACGGCCTGGCAAATAGAGATCGTCGTATCCGCCTAATTCCAAAAATTTTTTCCGATCAAAAGCGCCGTAACCGGCTGACATGGTAGGCCGTGTTTCCTGAATATCTTTTTCGTGGCCCGGATAGCGGGCGCTTGCCCAAAAGATTCCGTAATGGATCCGAAATCTCGTAATTCCGCCTTCGTAGCGGGAGCCGTCAAAAGAAAGACATTTCGGCGTTACCATGAAGACATTCCCTTTTTTCTCAAAAGGTTCGATCAGGGGATCGATAAAATTCTCATCCACCTTCATATCATTATTGAGCAGGATCGCCACATCACAATCTGCTTGTTTTAAATAATCATTATAAGAGCAAAGCAAACGGTTCTCCTTCGAATGGACCACAGTAAGCCGCGGGGAAAATTTTTCGGCCATACGGTCACTTCCGTCCGTGCTTCCGTTGTCAAGAATCACCAGCCGCACCGTATGACGAGTTTTCTGAGTGGAGGCTTCAAGGGACGGCAGACAATCCCGGAAAATCTCACCCCCGTTGTAATTTAGGACAACGACTTCGACTTTCATGAAGCGCGGGAAACTTTCGCGACGGCGAGCATTTGCCAGGCCCAAGACTTTCGAATCCGGCAGAGGGAATCAATGAGCCATTTTTTCGCTGGATTAGGATAAGGACCGTTGTAGTAATAAAAATCGAGCACTTCGAATTGATGACGGCTGAGGAGTTGCTTCAGCACTTTTTCTTCAAATGTCATAGTGTGCTCCTTGTTGGGGTTGATCCCGTCAAAAAAAGTGACCGCCTTCAAGGACCGCAGGCCATAGCAATTATCGGTTGTCAGAACAAAAACTCCGTGTTCTTTTAAATGTCTTTTCACGGTTTCAAGAAAAAGACCCGGGTTTGAAAGATGTTCGATGATATTACCCGCCACCACCACGTCAAATTTCCTTTTAAGATCCAGGGTTTCGACATTTCCCTGAACCACCTCATAACCCTTCTCTCTCAGGCGTTTGACTTCCTCGGGGACATAATCCACTCCTAATGTCTGCTTGGCGCAAGAGCGGATTTTCCGGTGAAGCCAGTCTTTGCCTTCTTCTTGTTTGGCTTCATGGTCCACACAGCCCAAATCCAGGACTTCCCTTCCCTCAACTAACGCTTGGATGGCATCCCAACGGTCGCCAATTAATTTTTTCATTTTGTAGTTAGCCTCTAAAAAAAATGTTATATTTGCAACCTTAACTCATGATCAGCACTTCGAATTCAAAGCCCGGAACCTGGTTATCGAAAATAGGCCTTATTTTACTCGGCCTGGGCACAGCTTTCTTTGTCTTAGAAATTTCTTTTCGCTTGCTGCACATTCAAATCCGCCCTACCCCTAAAATTTTCAGGGAGTTGGATGACCGAACGCGTCTCGATACTTACCCCACCAATCCGCGAAATTATTTCAAAATTGACCTGCGCAACTCCACAGGCACAGCTTATCTCGACCGTCTTTTAAAACAGAATAAATATTCGAAAGACGAAATCCTCAAAACTCCTTACGCCGTTTTAATAAGTCGAAATTCTAAAGCCTTGAGAAATCCGGAATTTTCGAACCCTCCAAAAAAGGGAACGATTCGTATCCTTGTTATGGGCGATTCCATGACCGAGGGCGAAGGTGTAAATGAAGAGGATGCCTTTGTTCGAAAGTTGGATCAACTTCTCCAAGCGCATCCTCATTCTTCTCCCGTTGAAATCATTAACGGCGGTCATCGGGGTTACGACATCTGGCAAATCTATGACAATTTTAAAAGAAAGATACTCCGGTGGCACCCGGATATTGTCCTCTACGTCTTCACATTAAACGATACGCATCTTACACCGGCGATGCGGGAAAACTCAAATTTCATTAACGACTTGGGGTTGCTAAGACCTGAGCAGTTCGCGCAGACCAGACCCCTCAAGAAATTTTTGAATCATTTCCGGGTTTTTGAATTTATCAACTTCCGCCTGGCCCGCAGAAACTCCACCGAGAAGGCCGTCCGTTGGTATCAGGCGATGACCAGTCCCAAAAATGAGCCCGCCTGGTCAAAAACCCAGGAATTGATCGCAAAAATGGCCCAGATCTCTTCCCGGCACCACATCCGATTCTGTGCCACGGTTCTTCCCCTTATGTTTCAGCTGGACGAAAACTATCCTTTTCGGGATTACCACCGCCAGCTGGTCGAAGTCTTTGAAAAAAATGATATTCCGGTTTTGGATCTATTTCCTTCTTTTAAAGGACAAGAAGCCAAAAAGCTGATCGTGCATCCGGCTGACTTTCACCCCAATGAAATCGGCCATCAAATTATCGCCGAAGGACTTTACCCCTTTCTCGACCAGCAGATAATCCAGGTTCAAAAACCCAAAGAAAAAGTCGAGAAAACTTCCTAACTTATGGTATGATGTCGAGTTAAATCCACATCAGTTTACAACAAATATCATGAATATCCCAATTACGAAACCCTCTTTTACGTCCGCCGAAGAGGAAAGGCTTCTGAAAGTCCTTCGCTCAGGCTGGGTCACTCAAGGGCCCGAGGTGGAACTCTTTGAAGAAGCGGTCGCGAAATTTGTGGGTTCAAAGCATGCCGTTGCCGTAAGCTCCTGCACCACCGCTCTTCACCTCGCTCTCCTCGCCGCATCCGTGGAATCCGGAGATGAGGTCATCTGTCCCAGTTATTCTTTTATTGCCACGGCAAATGTCATTCGTTATTGCAATGCAAAACCCGTTTTTATCGATATTGAGAAAAAAACCTATAACCTGAATCCGGAACTTTTAGAAAAAACCATCACCCCACGAACGAAGGCCATCATTGCCGTCCATCAGGTGGGGCTTGCTGCGGATATGGACTCGATTCTCAAAATCGCCAACAGCCGCGGCATTAAAGTAATTGAAGATGCGGCCTGCGCGATTGGAGCGGAATACAAAGGCCAAAAAATCGGCAAACCTCACGGCTTTCTCGCCTGCTTCAGTTTCCACCCCCGAAAAATTATTACGGCCGGTGAAGGAGGGATGGTTACCACCAACGATTCGACGGTTGCGGCACGGCTCAAAAAATTGCGCCATCACGGAATGTCGGTCACAGACTTGGTGAGGCACAAAGCGAAGTCCGTTATCTTGGAAGAATATGATGAGCTCGGCTACAACTACCGGATGACCGATCTGCAGGCCGCTTTAGGGATTATCCAACTGGGAAGACTTCCTGAACTCTTACGCCAGCGCACAAAAATCGCCGAACGTTATAATGAGGTCTTCTCCGAGATCGAGTATCTGATTCCCCCTTTTGTTCCGCCCGGCATCAAGCACACTTATCAATCTTATCTGCTCCGCTTGAAACCGAATGCGCCTCTTAGCCGCGATGAACTTATGCAACAGCTCTTGGAACGCGGTATCGCCACAAGACGCGGCATCATGGCCTCCCACAAGGAACCTTTGTATGCAAAAGAACACGGCCGAATTCCGCTTCCCGAAACGGAAACAGCCGTAAAAGAAACGATCATCCTGCCTCTTTTTCCTCAGATGAAAACCGAAGAACAAGAATTTGTCATTTCCAACATCAAAGAACTTGTGAGTCAGCCCGCCTAAAGATGGCGTCTCCTTCCGTTTCGCTTGTTATTCCCGTTTATAATGAAAAGGAAAATATTCCTTTATTGATCCAACGGTTAAAAGACGTCACAAATAAACTTTCCCACGAATCTTTTGAATTTATTTTTGTCGATGACGGCTCCTCGGATCAGTCCTTCCGGTTACTAAAAGATTTTTCAGCTCAGGACAACCGGGCTAAGGCTTTAAAATTATCGAGAAATTTTGGTTCGCACAGTGCCTGTCTAGCGGGTCTTGCCCATGCCCACGGAGAACGGATGATTATTCTGGCGGCTGACCTTCAGGATCCCCCGGAACTTATTGGTGAACTGCTCGGAGCGCAGAAAAAAGACATTGATGTGGTCTGGGCGAAAAGGCGTGAAAGAGAAGATTCGAAAAGGGTGCTTTTTTTTGCATCCCTTTATCACCGCTTAATGCGTCGGCTGATCTTCAAAGAATGGCCCGGGGAAGGGGCGGATGTCGTTCTCCTTACGCGAAGAGTGCGGGATGCCCTCCTCGCTTGGCCCGAGAAGAACACTTCTCTTTTCGGTCAAATCTTCTGGCTGGGCTTTCCTTATGCCAGTATTTCCTACGTCAAAGGAAAACGACATGCCGGCAAATCAAAATGGAACATTCCAAAACAGATAAAATTGGGTCTCGATTCGATTATCTCTTTTTCCTTTTTACCCATTCGGCTGATTTCTTATTTGGGTGTACTCATTTCTTTGGCCGGTTTTCTCTATTCTCTCCTGATTATTTTCCTCCGAGTCACCAACGTCACGCAAGTCCCCGGCTGGTCTACTTTGATGATTGTTATCCTTTTGGTTTCCGGATTGCAGCTTCTGATGCTGGGGATTATCGGAGAGTATCTTTGGCGCTCAGCGGATCAGGTCAAAACACGGCCCTCTTATGTAGTCACCGAGCAATTCGGTTTCCAGGAAATCAAGCCGGTCCCGGTTTCTCCCGAAACCCGAGTGAAATTGCATTCGCTCTAATGCAGACCTTCAAAAGAATCCTACTTATTTTCCCTCTTCTTTTTTTGGCCGTCGCCTTTGGCGGTCTCCTCGCACGTCCTTCTGACTTTGTCTTTCCCTACTCTTTTTGGGAAGAAGCCGGAAAAACCCTCAAACGTTTCGGGGAGGTCTGGATTTTTTTGGGGCTCTTTCTTATCTTTCTCCGGAAGAAAGCGCCGGTGCAAAATTTCTTCCAAAGTTTGGCCCGTATAGACCGAACTCGGTTTCTCCTGGTCATTCTCCCCCTCGCTCTCGTCCTTCGCGTGATTTGGTGCTTTTTGACGAATTACGTGCCTTCAGGTGACGCTTCCTGGTTTATGAACACCGCCTGGGGCATCTATCTCGGCAAAGGAGTGAGCATTGATGGGGTCCCGACCGCCGCCGCTTCGCCGGGATACCCGTATTTTCTGTCTTTTCTCTACCGATTTGTGGGAAGGAATTTGAAGGCGATTCAAATCATTCAATCTTTTATGGACGTAGCGACTCTTTTCTTTGTTTTTCTTTTTGCGGAAATTACCCTCGGAAAGGTCGTGGCTTATCTCACAACTTTCTATCTCGCTTTTTCCATTAATCAGATTTTGATTGCACCCCTTATCATCAACGAACACCTTTATTTGTTGCTGGTTTTCCCCGCCCTTTACCTTTTGGCGAGAGAACTGGAAAAACCTTCCTGGGTCAAACTCTTGAGCGCCGCTGTACTCATTGGCCTAAGCGACGTTACCCGGGGAATTCTCATTCTTTTTCCACCGACCCTTTTCTTTCTTTATCTTTTCTCCGGTCGCGGTTGGAAACAATCATTCCTCAAGTCCTTGGCAGTAACCTTGGTCAGTGTGGCGGTCATCCTTCCCTGGACTTATCGAAATTATAAAGTGATGGGTTACCCCGTACCGGTCTGTACTTCAGCGGGTTTTGGTTTTTATACGATGAATAGCCCCATTGCGGATCCTTATGTCACGCAGCTGGTCGAACTCAAAGTGGTCCATCCGGAATACCGACAGTTTCATCCCAATGATGAAGTGGCCCGCTACATAGCCGGATCGCGTTATGCTAAGGAATGGATCTTGAGCGATCCCTGGCGATTTACCCGATTGGGAGCCGGAAAATTAATCTCTCTCTTCGGCATTCGTTCTTATTGGACCCTTTACGATAATTTATTGAAGTACGGCGAATCCCGCAAAGGCAAAATCATGGAAAAAATATTTAAGAAGCCCATGATTTACGGTTACATCCTTCATTTCTCACTTTTTATTGTAGGTTGTTTTATCCTGCTTAGCCGTTATGGCTGGAATAACTTTGATGCAAAGAAGATGCTTATTCTTCTGATCATCTATTTCTCCGTCGGAATCCATTTTCTTTATTGCGGTGAGAAACGGTACCGCCTCCCGATCGAACCTTTCATTTATATGACTTCTGCTTTCACCCTCCTCTACTTAGTACGGAAAGACTTATTGTCCGATGGCGTATCCCAGACAATCGATTGAATTATCGGCTCCCGAACTAAACCAACTCGTTCAATCCTTTTTTCATAAGCCCACCGATTCCGGCGAGATCGTTCACCGTTTTGAATCCGCTTTTGCCGCATTTCTGGGCGTTAAACATGCAGTTTCGTTTGGCTCTCAACGGGCCGGGATGCTGGCCGCTTTGAAAGCCCTCCGTCAAAAAGAGGGTGAAGAAGTCATCGTCCCCGCTTATACTTTTTTTAGCGTACCCGCATGTGCGGTGTTGGCGGGCTTTACGCCTGTCTTTGTCGATGTGGACCCCAAGACCTGGAATCTTGATCCTGATCAGGTAAAACGGGCCGTCACCTCGCGTACGCGAGCGATCATCGTGACTCATTTGAATGGCTGTCCGGCTGATCTTGAGTCTTTGGTCCAAATCGCTAAAAATTCTGGGATCACTTTGATTGAGGATTGCGCGCAGGCTTTAGGCGCAACCTATCATTTAAAACAGGTCGGGAGTTTCGGTGTCGGTTGTTTCAGCTTTGGCGAAGGGAAAAATCTTTTTGCTATGGGAGGAGGCATGATCACGACGAATGACGATGGGTTGGCTGCCGAGTTGCGCCGCGACGTCGATTCTTCCAAATCTCCCGGTTTGGGTCAAATTTTTACAAAAACCCTCCGGCTTCTTGCCTTCAGAACACTGACGGAACCTTGGGTTTTTTCACTCACCGCATTTCCCCTCATTTATCTTTCCTCTTTGAAGAACGGCAAGCCGGATACTGATAAAGAACACGCGATGGAATATTTATCGCCTGAATCACTTCGGGAAAAATGGGTAAACTCTCAAGCCACGCTGGCGCTCGCCCAATTGGGCCGGCTCCCCCAACGAAATGAAAAACGCCGCGAAAATGCCCGCACCTTAACTCACGAGCTCGGCAACATCAAAGGGCTCGAAACACCGCCCGATCCTTCGGACCGAACTCATCTCTATATGCATTATGCTTTGAGTATTGGGGAACGTGAGAGATTTTGCCGAGGTCTGATCCGGAGAGGAATCGATGCCCAAAGGGATTATTGTTCCTATTGTCCCGGCCTTCCCGACTTTCGTCCGCCCGGTTCTCTCCTTCCGAGAAAAACCCCGGTTGCTGAAAGCCTCGAAGGAAGAATCGTATATTTGCCCAATCAACCCCAGCTATCAAAAACCGACATGGTCCGCATTGCCCACGCGCTGAAGGGTGTCCTCACTTCATGATTGTTCCGCTGAGCACTCCCTATCTGCACGCCATCAGCGAAGCTCATATCGAACTCGATCCGACTGCCTTTTTGAGCCAAATCAAGGAGGTGGGTGTCGAATTCCGGGAAAAAATTTTTTATCCTTCGCTTCTTGAGAGTTCGGACTGCTTTGTTTGGCTCTATTTGGTGAACAATAACTTAGCGGGATACATCGTCGGCACCAAAAATACGGGTTCTTTTTATCGCCGCCTGCAGCGGAAAAACCCTTTTCTCCTCTTTTGGCTCATTTTAAAAGCTGTTTTAACAATGCCCCAACTCCTTGTAAAATACATCATGGCTACGCTGCGGGTTGAAAAGATGCTGTCTCAAGAGGTGACCCCCGCTGAAATTCTCTCTTTTGGAGTATTGCCTCAATACCGAACAGTCGAATTTGAACAAAGCCGCGAAACTTCCATCGCGGAGGAACTTTTCGGAAAAGCCATGGAGAGCTTTCGGCGCTGGGGGGTTCCAACCTACAAAGTCATGACAACTCAAGAAAACAAAGCAGCCAACCGTTTTTACGAAAAGCGAGGCTGCCGTCTGATCGGGACGGCACAGCCTTTTGATCTTCCCTGCAATGTTTTTGCCGGAGAGCCTACCTGAAATGAAGCCGACGGTAGTTTTTGTCCGAATCGCGCCTTGGTTCAAGGTGCTCAATCCCCATCCGCAGGATACTCCTATCAATTACGACATTGGCTACATCACTGCGATGATGGACGAAAACAAATACGCAATTCGGCTCATCGACAATTACATTCAGCCCTACACGATGGAAGGTTTGGTTGAAGCGGTGATCTCCGCTCAACCGGACATTCTCTTCGTAACCTCTGAAGGCGCTACGAGCCGGGTAGCCCGTCATCTCTTTGAGGAAATTAAAAAACAAAAGCCCGATCTCCCCACGGTCGCTTTTGGGCGGCAGTTGATGTACTTGCCAGAAATTCTCTTGGGTCCCGATCAAGCCGTAAATGCTCTGATCATTGACGAACCCGAATTAACGGCTCTGGAATTGATCGAACGGATATCCCGAAAAGAAGATTGGCACTCCGTTAAAGGAATTGCCTATTGGACTGAAGTCGGCTCCATCCATAAGACCGAACCCCGTGAAATGATTCGCGATTTTGACGCGCTCCCCTTCATGAATCACGAACTCTTCAATAATCCAAAATATCGGCAAGTGTCTCAAGGGGTTCGCATTTTTGGAGGGGTGAGATGGGGTTTCATGCTAACGAGCCGGGGCTGTCCTTATCCTTGCACTTTTTGCGCGCCGTCCATCCGCCGTTCCTACGGACAAAAATTTCGTGCGCGCTCCCCCAAGCTAGTGGTCGATGAAATGGCTTATCTGAAAGAGCGTTTCGGCGTAAACGCAATTGCTTTTGGAGATGACGTGTTTACTCTGGACATGAAACACACGGAGGCTTTTTGCGATGAATTGATTGCAAGAAAATTAGGAATCAAATGGGCTATCGCAACACGGGCGGACCGGGTCACTCCGTCTCTCCTCCAAAAAATGAAGCGGGCCGGATGCGATTCCCTGGCCCTTGGGATTGAATCGGGAAACGAACGGGTCCTCGCCCACATCAAAAAGGGTGAATCGAAAGAAAGAATGACCGAAGCGGTACGGGATATCAACTCGTTGGGATTCATCTTAAACCTCACCTTTATCATCGGGCACCCGACGGAAACGGTCGAAGAAATGCGGGACACTTTTCGTTTTGCCAAAGAATTGAATGCCACCTACACCCAATTTCATTACTTCACCCCTTATCCCGGAACCCCGACTTACAAAGAATACGGTCTAACCTACCGTGATTTTGATGACGGCTCTCATTTTAATGAGGTTAAACGTAACTTCAGTAAAATCCCGGACGAGGAATTGAAGAAGTCATTGAAGGATTTTTATAAAGACTATTATTTTTCATTCCGCTTTACTCTCAATTACTTGCGCTACCGCCTGCCTTACACCGTTTTCAATCTGAGTCAGGAATTATCCCTCATCAAAAACAGCGCCAAGTATATGTTCCAACCCCAAACTCCCGTCACGGGAGGCTGGTAATCCGCCCTCAGGCTTTCTTCTTAAAGATTTCTCCCACGTGCTTCAAGAGAGCCGTCTTTTTTTGCAAGAACCACAAAAAAGGGGCCGAAAAAATTAGAAAAATCACACACTTCAAAACAGCTGAGGCATAAATATCTTTCCGGCCAATGAAATAATCAATCAGAAAAATGCCTCCATAAAAAATACCCAAGGTCAGGACAAGCTTTCCTAGGTTGACAAGGATTTCTTGCGGACGGGCAAAATGACTGTGAGCTGCCGCGTAAGAAGCCAGACCGTAAAAAGCAAAGCTCAGCGCACTCCCCAAGGCGATCCCCTCCAACCCCCACCCCAGTTTTAAAAAATAGAGATTCAGGAAAAAATTTAACGGAAGCGACAGGATCAAAAGCCCAACGATGGACCAATATTTATCCAGCGTAATCGAAAAATTGAGAGCAAACTGCGACAAGAGAAGAAAAAAAGTCCCCACCAGATAAATTTTCATGGCCGGAATACCCGGAATAAATTTCGGCAGAAACAAATGGGTCAGTGCGGGGGCCAGAAAAATAGCCACCCCGCATAAAAAGGGACCTAAAATAGAAAGCATGAAAACCGGCGTCAGAAGATAATGTTTAATTCCAGAAGCTTCCCCCTTCTTTCCGTAATCTTCTTGGAGGTTCGGATAAAGGACGTGCGAAAACATCATGGGCATGGAAAAAATATAGGAGTTCATCATCATCGCAATCGAATAAAGCCCCAAGTCGTAAAACCCGAGTTTTTTGGCAATGACCCATTTATCGATGCTCTTCAGGATCTCTGTGAGAAATGCCAGAGCGAGGAGTGGCAGGCCCAACTTCAGCTCCCGCCAAAGCGCCGCATTTTCCAAAAACCAGTGAAAAGTGTAGGGACTGGTTCTTTGGATGAAAAGAATGGAGCCAAAAGTCACGACCGCGGTACCGATAAAAAGGCCGTAGATATTCCAATGAGACACAAAAACCAAAGTCGCCCCCAGCGCCGCAAAGGCATTAAATATAATCAACTGACTGAGGACGGTAAATTTTTTATCCGATCGGAGTAGCGCCATTAGAAGGTCGTAAAATCGCTGCACAAAAAGAAAGATCATGATAAAAAATAAGCCGGTTCGAAGAGGAAGGTTCAACGCGGGCCATTTGAAGACCAAATAAATTAGAATGGCCAATGCTGGGATAATGGATCCCAGCATAGAAAAAGTAAGGACAAGATCTTTTAATGATTCTGCTTTCTGATGCTCCCCTTTGCCGCGTAGATAAGGGTAATCGCGCATCAGGGCTTTGGTTGTCCCAAAACTTGCATAGCCGCAGTAGCCCAAAATCACCTGAAGAAGGCTCCAAATCCCCATAGCTACCGGTCCCATGAATCGCCGCAGCATCACGCTATTAACCATTCCCAAAAGCTGGGCAATATTATTAGCGGAGCCGTACGTGAAAGTATCTTTGGCGATGGAACTTCTCTTGGAAGAAGTCATGAATTTGAGATGACGTTTCTTTGCGCCTTGGCAGGAACTCCGACGGCCACGCAATGGGAAGGAATATCTCTGGTCACTACGCTTCCGGCACCGATGACGGCCCGCTCACCGATGGTCACGCCTTTCAATACAATAGAACGTGCACCCACCCAAGCATTCGTTTTGATACAGACAGGTTTCCGGACACCCGCATTCATCTTCACTTGACCGGTTTTAGAATCAATTTGGTGATCCCCGTCCATAATATAAACACCGGGTCCCAGGATGACATCCGCCTCTAAGGTAATATTTTCGCCGGTAAGGGAACTCTCTCTGGCTACCCAAACCCGTTCCCCCAACCGGACACACCCACCCGAGGCAATAAAAACTCCATTTAAGAGAGAGACCCCAGACGCCAAAAAAAGCTCCCCTTCTGAAATGAGTTGGGTTCCTTTATCAACAAAACATCGGTTCCCGATTTTTATGAATGCTTTGGAATCGGCGCGAAAGAGGGTTCCTTCTTCAATCACCACCTCGTCGCCAATTTCAATTCTTTTCCCGCCCTTTAGCGAAATAGGGCCCGTCACTTTAGAGCCTCGCCCAAATTTTTTGAAACGAAAACGATAGTAGACGGTCCAAAGCTCTTTTTTGAGGACGGAAAATGCCTTTTCCAATAACCCCAAATAACCATCACTGGAAATAATTTCGTCCAATTTATTAGGCATGCGAGTGTCCTTTAATAAGATCCCAAGCCAAAGGCGTGCCCCGGCTGATATCCTGTGTGGCGCTTTGCCCTAAGATTTCCTTCAAATGTTTCGGGGCCAACCCGTGGCCCGGCCGTATGGACCGGATGTTTTCGGAAGTGAACTTTTCTCCGGCTTTCATATTTTGGATAACAAATAAGGATCTTCGGAAAACCCGGCTTTTCAATTCCGACTCACTTGGACCATAGGTGGGTTTCCCAAGAGCGCGTTCGGCCGTACGAATCGCCTCCACCATCGCCTTGAATTCTTGAGGTTCCAACGAAAAGGCGGCGTCGGGACTCGGATGCGACTTGGACAAAATAAAATGCTTTTCGATGATGCAGGCTCCCAGCGTAACGCCCGCTACGGCCGTCGCAATTCCCAAGGTGTGATCGGAAAGTCCCACAGGCACCTTAAAAGTCTCCGACATGTGTTTAATGGTTTTGAGATTCATCGAATCGGGTGAAGCCGGGTAACTACTTGTGCATTTAAGAAGAGCGATTTGTTTCGCACCGGCATTTCGCGCCGCAGTAACGGCCTCCCCAATTTCTTCCTGGGTGGCCATTCCCGTGGACATGATGAGCGGTTTTCCGGTCCGCGCTATTTTTTCAATCAAGGGAATATCCACAAGTTCAAAGGAAGCCACTTTGTGTGCGGGGACTCCCATTTTTTCCAGAAAATCCACTGCGGTGGGATCAAAGGCTGAAGAAAAAAGATCGATTCCTATCTTATCAGCAACCGCTTTCAGCTTGGGCTGCCATTCCCAGGGGGTCAATGCCTGGCCATAAAGTTCATGGAGCGTCTTCCCGTCCCAAAGAGTTCCTCCTTTAATCTTAAAACAATCCTTATCAGAGCGGATCGTGATCGTATCCGGAGTATAAGTCTGGATTTTCACGGCATCCGCCCCGACTTCTTTGGCCTTGGTGATGATCTCAACCGCCCGGTTGAAATCTCCACTATGGTTTGCCGACATTTCGGCAACGATATAAACAGGATAAGGGGGTCCAATAAGGCGGTTTCCGATTCGAAGGTTTACCATTCCTTTGTTTGACTCGTTCAAGACTTTTCCTCTATTTTTCGCCAGAGCCAGATTCTCCCTTGGCCAAGAGTTCCCAGAGAGGGCAATAACAAGGCGAGTTGATTGACGGGGGCATCGTAATCGGGCTCTTTGCCTTGGCGTGCAGCAAGCCAGGCGTTGACTACCCGACTCAAAAAATAATAGGTTGAACTGTAAAAAATAACTTTTTCAAGTTTAATTCCTGGGAAATGGGCAGAGGTCAGCTCATCGTCTCTCAAATAACGGTTATGCCATGGGGTGGTAATCTTTGAGAGGCCGATACGTTCACGAAGTGAATTAATCTTATCCAGCCCATCTTGACTATTTTCACACATTACATATCGGCCCCCGGGGCGAAGGTGTTGGGTGATGTCAGCGATCGCCTGTTTCTGGGAATCCCAGTCCGAAAGATTAATTAAAACGCGTTCCGTGTAAATTAAATCGAATTTTTCATTCATGCCGGAAAGCTTCCGAACGTCGTCCACCTGAAATTTTACTTTCCCTTTGGTCGTTTGATTCTCGAGGAGAGAACGAGCAGCAATGATTAACTCTTCTGCAAAATCGATGGCGAGGACATCCACACGGAACTTCTGCGTAAGGTAGAAGGCCATGAGTCCATTGCCGCAACCGACTTCCAACACACGCATTCCGTCCCGAGCGTATTTAGAGATGGCCTTCATTTCGATCCGCTTGGCCAATAGGTCTCGCGTACCGACACATTCCGGGGTCAAGCGACTACGGTTGTTCCAGAATGTCTGAATATCACTGGGAGCCATTACAAAACCTCCTTAATGCCATCACGAACCGCGTCAACCACACGCTTGGAGCCTTCGCCGTCCACCAGCGCACGTCCCTTGCGGCTCATAGAGGAACGGGCCTTCTCATTTTCAATCAAATCTTTCAGTGAGTCTTCAAGAGAACTCGAAAGCTTGGTATGCCAACCCAAGTTGACGGAGACGCCCGATTCCGCTAATTCTTGGGCATTTTTTTCCTGATTATCAGCCAAAATGATTGTGATTGTGGGCACTCCCATAAATGCCAGCTCCCAACAGGTAGTGCCTCCCGCCGAAATGGCCACATCCGCCCAGGCCATCCATTCTGATAGATCGGGAATGTGGCTCTTTAAAGAAATTTTAGAAGGAAAATTTTTCAGGGCTATTTGTAATTCCTTCTCATTCGAGCCGGTCAATCCTGTGACAAGAATGATTTCTAAATTTTTAATCTTGTGATTCTGTAAATTTCGAAGCGCTTCCAAAGCAAAAGGCAAAGAATTACCTCCTCCCAAAGTCATCAGCAATTTACAGGCCCGCTTGGGAATCTCCCGCTTCCATGTTTGCCATTTGAGAAATTCCTTTCGCAGTAAAGCGTAATCCGTTCCCAAAAGCAGCCGCGTAGAAGGGCCCTTTTTCCCTTCGTAAAGCGCTTCATGGGCGTAAAGGTTTTGGTTCAAAATGAAATCGGCATAGTAATGTTTCTCTTCTGAGTTATCGTCAATCACCAGCAAGCGATGACCTGCCGCTTTTATCTCTTTCTGATACGCTGCATTGAACGCATAACCATCGAGGACAACCCAATTCGCGTTTTTTTGCGTTGCGAGGGCGGAAAACTGCTTCGCATCTTCTAAGCTTCCTCGTTCAACCGACGATAAACCTACAACCTCGAAACGTTCTTCTTTTAGCCGATTTTCTATCGGGGGTTTTTCCGTCGTTACAAAAATTACCCCCCCTCTTTTTTCCTGCCACGCTTGCGCCAGGGCCAAACACCGCATCAGGTGGCCGGCCCCTATCTCAGCACTTGCGTCCGTTCGAATTAACAATAAAGAATTCATCTAACTTTTTATGATGTAGCAAGGGGTCATGCAAAAATAGAATTTCCGGATTTCGACATTTTTTCCGCGAAAATAATCATCGACCGCCTTCGTTTCTCCGGGAAAAGTTCCGTAATCATCCAAAACCAAAATGCCCCCCCGCACAATTTTCGGATAAAGATGTTCCAAAATGGCGACGGAAGGTTCGTAAATATCCGTGTCAAGATTCAGGAGAGAAATTTTAAGCTCCGGGTGTTTGCGCACGTAATCGGGAACGGTTTTGGTGATATCGCCTTCGACCAGTTCTACCGAACGCGCCGTCCCTTTATGTTCCAAAACCTTCATCAACTGTTCTTTTGAAATACTTTCTGTTCCCGCCGCCTGAATCAGGCGGGTCCGGTAGGCCTTGTCTTCTTCATAAGCAGTTTCCGGAAACGTACCAAAAGTATCAAAAGCGATAATTTTTTTGGAAAAGGGATTTTCAAAGAGCTCCCGAAACATCGCAAACCGGGCCAGAGAAGCGCCTTTGAAAACGCCGCATTCGACAATAGCGCCGGGCAGGTCTTTCGCCATTTTATAGAGCTCGTAGTGCGCGATGATTTTGGAGATCCGGGTGATATCACAGGAAAGATAAAAATTATTTTCGTACTCGAAGGATTTTTCAAACGGGGGCAGGTCAATCATGGCTTCGCCTTTCTTGCACCATTTTTTTGGGTGTGCTAGTATACGAACTCATTACGTAAATGTCTAACCCATGAAGAGTTACCACAAACACCTCGAAACTACACGCACTCTCGAAAAAGCTCCTTCTTCGGACAGAAAACCGGTTTTTAGGTCTTCTGCAATTTTTCCTGTTGTCCAAAAGAAAGATTTTTTCACGCGCATCTGCTTTCTGGGCTACTGGGTTTTAAAAAGAGAGATCCGGGAAGTCGCCTTTCTTTACACCTTAAGAAATCTGAAAGGTGAAATTCTGAAGCGCGACACCTGGACCATTGATACCGGAAAAGCATTTGTGATTGAACTCTCCTCTCTTCTTGGAAAAATTGATTTTCATCCGGACGAAACCTTTTATGGATCGGTTGAACTCGAAATCTTTTCAACCCAAAATCTGATCTATCCTTACCCTGCATTCGTTCTCTCCTATTACAATGAAAATTTCAGCACGTCGGTCCATACGGCAAGCCGCATCTATAATGACGTCGAGGATTGGCGGGAAAATGATGAAACGTCCGTGCCGGAATCCGGTTTTGATATTTACGGAGACGATGATTTAAGCCCATTTATTGCCTTCACGAACGGCCCCTTTGCCGAAGCCGGGCCCAAAATCGATTACAAGATCATCAACCACAAGGGCCGAATCTTTGAAGGAAAGATCAAGCTGAAACCGCTCGCTCCGTTTGAAACTTCTTTCCTCTTTCTCAAAGACGTCATCCCCAACCTCCCCTCCATGCTGGAAGGGAAACCGGGCGCTATCAAAGTCACTCATGCCTTCAAAGGATTTTTTCCCCGCTTCCTGGTGGGAAATTTCCAGGACCGCCCCACTACGGCCAGCATCACGCATACTTATTACGATTGCACCAGCCTTCGCCGCGAGAGTGATTATTGGAAAACCAAAGATGAGCGTTTTCATTCCGGATCGATTTTTGTTCCCCTCTTCATCGAGAAGGATTTTTTCACGGAAGTCATCTTCTATCCTATTTATTCCCCCTCGGTATTCACCGTCTCTGTTTCTTTCTATGACGAAAAAGGCAATCTGCTTCAAAAAATTCCCAATCTCGTTCGGATCAATGCCCTGCGTGACGTCTTTGAAAGAATTAATCTCAAAACACTCGCCATCCAACATCGGGTGGACCTCCAAAAAGCCAAGGGGGCTTATCTCGTCCAAGAATCGATCAAGGGCCACCCCTACCCGATTCGCGTCAAGATGGGACTCAATGTAGGACAATCCGCTCGACCCGTCCGTCTCCCTTGCAATATTTGTTTCAACGCTCAAGTCGGAGACCCGGCAACGACCCAGAAGCCGCGGACTTTCCGTTGGGCTCCCATTCTCAACGTGGGAAGTTCGGTCGTCGTTTGGACCAACGGTTCTCCCCTTAAAAACTACACGAGAAGCGCTCATGCTCAATTGCAATTCTTCCGGGAAACGGATGACAAGCACATCGACCGGCAGATTGAAATTCCTCCTTTCGGCCAAATTTATATTGAAGTCGAAAAAGATACCGAGCTAAAACGTTTCTTGAACCAAAAAACCGGTTGGGTAACCGCATTAAGCGACAACCCTTATCTCAACGGCTGGTATTTTGACTTTCATAAAAATGGAGCCGTTGCGGGCGATCACTGCTTTTAGAGTTTTCCCCTTTTAAGCGGGCGGCGATCAATTCCGCAGGAATTCGGTTGCCTCCGCTGCTCAAGCACTCCTCGTAGACCCGTTTCCACGCATCCTTTTTCGGATGTTGACCCTGCAAGAGATTCCGGATCAAACCGCGTAACTCGGCGCGCGAATCTGAAAAATAAAATGCGTTGTATTCCTTGAACTCATCCAATAAAGGCATTGTCTGATGATAGAGATAAATCACGGGGACTTTCATCGCCAATCCATCCACCGCAAATGTCGTGCCATAGGCAACGAGAAGGTCTGCCGCACGGGCCAACAAAAGAGAATCGTACTTTTCAACGATTTTAAACCGGTCTCCTAACTTCTTTTCCTGAAGCCAGGCTTCACAATATTTTCTGTTTTGATCATTTGAATAGGCCTTAAATTTGATCACCAGAGAAATTTCCGGGTGGAAGGTTGCAATCTCCTCCAATGTTTCATAAAAAATATGAACCCATCGCGACTCAAAAAGAAGAGGACGGTTCGCGCGAATCAGAGGAAAGGTAACAAGAAGGATTTTTTTTGAGGGGTCCAGACCTAAGTCTTTTTTGACTTTCTTCCTGACCGATTCACTCTCTCGTTCACGGTAAGAAGTATAACGGCTGCAACCCGAAACAAGAATTTGCTCTTCCGGGCATCCCCAGGAAACCAATTTCTTTTTTTGTGCTTCTCCCCACGCAAAAAGAAAATCGGCCGTCACCGGTATATAGCCGCTCGGGTGCGCCAAAACTCCGTGGCTTTCTACATAGGAAGGAATGCCGTATCGGCGGGCAATTTGGCAAAATGCATTTTTTACCGGCGCGATGTCCTCATCCAAAAAGACCGAGCGAAGGGCCTTGGCCTTAACAAAAAAACGATGCATTTGATCAATCTGGAAAAGAAGTTTTGGAAAAATAGACCGAATGAGCTCCTCCAGCCAAAGGTTGAGCAAGTTTTCTGCCTCTGGAAAAACAGGGGCTTCCTGAAGAGCGTTTAAAAAAAAGTGGATACTTTTTTCGGAGGCGTGAGGATTTTTTGAGGGAGGGGCGGCCTGATAAAAAGCGATTCCTCTTTGGAGACAACGTAAAAAAAGCCGCGGGGCTGGCTCGTCAACATAATACGCGCATGGATCCGCTTTAAGGTATTGCAGGATACTTTTAGACCTCTCAAAAGCGGAAAAAAAAGCTATTTTTGATTTTTCCAACCGGCCCCAAGCAAGAGAAGGGGGCCAGAATCGTTGGAGTCGGGAGGGATTTGAATGTGCACTCAAAGAAACACCCTCCTCCTTTTCTTCTAAGAAATGAATGGGCGTTTTCTGGCGGGGGCTCGATTGAAGAATAGGATCGAGCGTCGGGTATTCGGGATGGGGGCTTCTTCTTTTGAGATAAAAATCAGCGGACTCAAATTTTTTCGCCAGCCGCTTAAAAGTCTCAAAACGAAGTTTTACGTGATGGGCAAAATTAAAAATCGGCTTTTTCAGACACCAAAGAAGATTCACGCCGCGGTAAATAAAAGGGCTTTCTTCAGATTGAATTTTGAGGCGCTCTAAAAGTGCGTGATAAACTTCCCTATAGATTGAGGCGGCTTCGTCTTCATTGATGAGATGATAAGGAAATAAATTGGCCCGACGGTCATAACGAAATGAAAAGATATGATCGAACTTTAAGCCGGAGGGCAGGGCTTCATCAATGTTCTCTAAAATAAGGACGTTCATGATCGTCTTTCTTCCCTTTTCTTGATAATTTTGCACGGGATTCCCACTGCAACCGAATAAGGCGGAATGCTCGAGTTGACCACAGAATGAGCGCCGATCACCGAACCTTTTCCGATGGTTACCCCGCATAAAATGGTAACACCTCGACCAATCCAGACATCATCCTCAATGATCACGGTCTCGTGAATCTGTTTCTGTTCTCGAATGGGCTTGTGGGGATCCGAGTAAGTGTGGTCGTTCGTGGTAATCATGACATCCGGCGCAATGAGGACATCGTTTCCGATGACCAGTCTTACATCCCCCACACAATCTTCCGAAACTGAAGAAATGTGAGCGCCCATCCGAATGCTTACACGGTCCCCTATTTCTATGCGGCGCGTCCCGTAAAAATTCGTATGGGGCCGAATGTCCACATCTTTACCAATTTTTTTGAATTTACTTTTAAGGATGAGATTTCTTGAAAATCGGAAGTGCATCAAAAATTCAATCAGCCATTGGGAGGAGTCGATTCGATCATTGGTAAATTGTTTAAACATACTTCTCAACCCTCCTCCAGGGCCTTTTGAGCCACGTGATCATTGATGGCCGTGAGTAAAGGTTCCGCGGCCAGCAGCTGAAGAACCTCTTGCCAACCGAAATTCTCATTTTTTTTCAAACGTACGTAAACCGCACGGACAAAATCTAAATCAGCCTGCGTGTCAACGGTCCATCGGTAATGACTGTGATTGCCCTCGGCAGTAACGGAGAGAAGACGGAATAAATGAGGATTCTCATAAAAGTAGGGAGTAACATGAGCCCGGTGATAGGGAAAAGAAGCCTCCCGCCACGCCCGTGTGAGCGCTTGGGTTGCCACAACTTCCGTATCAAGCCCCCGCGGGAAAGTACGAACCAAAGTGTTGCTCGCATAATCGGGTTTCTCTTTGAGAAACGCTCCAATTACCTGATTGATCACTTCCGGATCAATCAAGGGACAGTCCGCGGTAATCCGCACGACGGCATCCTCAGACCGTGATTGAACGGCCTGATAAAAGCGGTCCAAGACATCCGTCTCGGATCCACGGAAAACTCCAGCTCCTAAACGTCTGCATTCCTCGACAATTCCATCATCTTTTCCATTCATGGAAGTGGCGACTGTAAGTTCGTCGATCCGTTTGGCTTTTTGCACCCGTTCGACGACCCGCGCCAGCATCGTTTTCCCCTCAATATCTTTCAGCACTTTCCCCGGAAGACGAGTGCTCCCCCATCGGGCTTGAATAACAGCGATGACTTTCACGAACGAAGTTCCGTCCTAACCGCTTTCACCACCCGATCAATCTCGCGATCAGCAAGGGTCGGAAAAATAGGAAGGCTCAACACTTCCTCATAGTAACGTTCGGCATTCGGGCAGTGGGGCTGCTCTCGTGAAAAAATTTTCTTGTAGTAAGGCTGGGTGTGGACCGGTATGTAATGGACTTGGACATTGATCCCCTGGGACAACAGCCTGTCATACAATTTTCTCCGCTTGGCACCCGCTTGGGGCGGTCGCAGTCTCAACAAATAAAGATGCCAGGCATGCGTGCGATCTTTAAAGTGATTGCCGGGGAGTTTGGCTATTTTCCCAAGATCAGAAAAAGCTTCGTTGTATTTCGAGGCAATCCGGCTTCTTTCCTTTAAAAAATGATCAAGTTTTTTAAGCTGGCTTAGCCCCAGCGCAGATTGAAAATCCGTGATCCGGTAATTGAATCCAAGCTCTCGCATTTCATAATACCAACCGCCCTTTTTCTTCGTACTCTCATCTTTATGAACTCCGTGAGTCCTAAATGCTTTCAGTTTCTGGTAAAGATCCGCATTGTTCGTCGTCACACACCCGCCCTCTCCCGTCGTAATGTGCTTGAGCGGATGAAAACTAAAGACGGTCATATCCGAATACTGGCAAGAACCAATTTTATTTCCTTGGTATTTCGCGCCGAGGGCGTGACTTGCATCTTCAATCACTAAAAGTCGGCGTCTTTTTGCGAGTTTGGCAATTTCCTCGAGGTCAGCCGGTAAACCCGCAAAGTGGACAGGTAAAATAGCCTTGGTGCGTTTGGAAATCTCTTTTTGAATAGCAACGGGGTCGATATTAGCAGTCTCATAATCCACATCTGCGAAGACAGGTTGGGCGCCCACATAGAGGACGGCGTTGGCAGTAGCGATAAAAGTAATCGGAGTGGTAATCGCTTCATCACCTTTTCCGAATCCGGCGGCCAAACAGGCGATGTGAAGAGCGGCTGTTCCGTTAGATACGGCGACGGCATATTTGGCGCCGCAATAAGAAGCGACGGCATTTTCAAATTCCTGGATTTTGGGACCTTGGGTAATCCAGTCAGATTGTAAAACTTCGAGAACGCTTTTTAAGTCCTCTTCGTCCAGCGAATGTCTGCCGTAAGGAATCGGTCTTTCTTCCACGGCTTTTGTTTTTATCCTTCCCGGACCAGATGCTGCAGTTCACGGGTATTCAACCACCGGGTATTGTTGTCGCTGGTGAAGCCCGGAAAATCCACCCCGAGCGGAGCTCCATCGCCTTTGCTTACGCCCGCTGCCAAGGGACGGGCGACAAAACGATCTTTGAGTTCGTAGGTATAGAGCCCCTCATCTCTGGCCACGAGGGTCTCGTGGATTTTCTCACCAGGACGGATTCCCACGATTTTGTGCCGACACCGCGGAGCGATGACTTTTGCCAGATCCACAATGCGGATGCTGGGAAGTTTCGGGATAAAAATTTCTCCGCCCTTCATTTCCTCAAGACTCCGGAGAACGAATTTAACCCCCTGCTCGAGCGTAATCCAGAAGCGGGTCATTCGCTTATCCGTGATGGGTACCACGCCAGTCTTTTTGCATTCCTTAAATAAAGAAACCACGCTCCCCCGTGAGCCAAAGACATTGCCATATCTGACGACACTGAATCGGGTGGGATAATAATGGTTTGCGGCGACAAACATTTTTTCTGCGCATAATTTGGTGGCTCCGTACAAATTTATGGGATTGGCCGCCTTGTCGGTGCTAAGCGCAATGACCTTTTCAACTTTATTATCAAGAGCTACGTTGATGATATTCTCTGCACCCACAATGTTGGTCTTTACGACTTCCATGGGATTGTACTCAGCGGTAGGAACGATCTTAAGTGCAGCGGCGTGCACGATAATATCCACCCCATAAAGGGCCCGGTGCAGACGTTCGACGTCGCGGACATCACCGACGAAATATCGCATACAGCGATCATTTAAAACTTTTTTCATTTCATACTGCTTCATCTCGTCACGGCTGAAAACAATCAGCTTGCGAGGCTTATGATGTTTCAAAACGTAAGCGACAAATTCGCGACCAAAGGAACCCGTTCCTCCGGTGACTAAAACAACTTTGTTTTTAAAATTCACTTCTTCCCCTCCGTCTTTTTGTCATCCTCATGCAACCATTTTCTTCCCTTGTTGTAGATGATCCCCACTTTATCCTCCAGCTGTGGAGAGACCATGCGCAGGATCTCTTTCCCGAGGATGCGGTACTGCTTCCCTACCTTCGCCGCCCCGATGAGCCCATTTTTGATCAGACGCGTCATCGTGCTTGAGCTGATCTTTAAAATAGCCTTGGCCTCTTCCGGCGTATAAATCTCGTTTTCGTTAAGTTCCATAAGGTTATGGAATATTAGAAGGATATTTATTAGATGTCAATAGTATTCATTGATAGTCACCAGTGATCTATTCAATTAAATTCAAGCATAAAAGTACTATAACTATATATAAATTAAATAGTTACAACTAGTGTATAACATCATTAATTTCAATAAGATAGATAACTTTTCTCTTGATTATGCCGAAAATACAGCTATCATTGATCAGTTTGAAAGATAGAAAATGATCCTTACACGAACCCCTCTTCGTATCTGCTTAGGCGGCGGCGGCACCGATATTAAGAACTATTACGAACGCTTCGGTGGCTATGTGGTGAGTGCCGCCATCAATCAATACATCTATATCGTCATCCATAAACACTTCGAAAAAAATATCCGCCTCTGCTACTCCAAACGCGAAATTGTCCAAACTTCCGATGAAGTCCGTCACCCGGTCGTCCATGAAGCCATGAAGCTTTTTGGAATTGCCGAAGGCGGATTTGAAATTATCTCCTTCGCCGATATCCCCTCTGATACCGGACTCGGTACCTCCAGCAGTTTCACCGTCGGCCTCATCACGGCCCTCGCCGCTTATAAGAGCATCAAGATGACTCGAGATGAAATCGCCGAGATGGCCTGCCGCATTGAGCGAGATTTATTAAAAGAAGCGGGAGGAAAACAGGATCAGTACATTGCCACGTTTGGCGGAATCAATTCTCTCACTTTTGAAAAAGACGGCAAGGTTGCGGTCAAGCCGGTTCAAATCACTCCCGAGACAGCGGAAAATTTCGAACAAAGCATCCTTCTTTTTTATACGGGCATCCGGCGCAGCTCTCCCAAAGTCCAGCGGGCCCTCATTCGGGGCGTCACCAAAGAAACGGAAACGCTTGCCAACCTTCATGAAATCAAACGTCTCGGAGTGGAAACCGAAGAAATCCTGAGAAAAGGAAACATTCACCGGTATTCGGAATTACTCCGCCAGCACTGGGAAGCCAAACAGCGACTCTCTGAGGCAGTCACCAACGGACGGATCAACCGGCTCTACCAAATTGCCGTGGCAAACGGCGCCCAGGGAGGAAAAATTATCGGTGCGGGAGGCGGCGGCTATCTGCTTTTAATGTGCGAAGAAGAAACGAAGCGTCAACAGCTCCGGGCCATCATAAAATCCGAAGGGCTGGAGGAATTGCAATACCGATTCGATTTTCAGGGAACCGGCGTTCTTTTTAATGATCAGCTTGAAACCAAAACTTTGGCACCTACATTTGCTTAAAAAGGAGAAGGAATGAAAACCAACAGAGAATTTATCGACCAGTATTTATCGGAAATGAGAGGAATTGTGGACCAAATTGACCGCAGCAAGATCGATCAAATCATCGAGGTCCTCTATGACACTTGGAAAAATGACGGCCGGATGTATCTGATGGGAAATGGCGGTTCCGCCTCTACCGCTTCCCACCTCGTGAATGATTTTGGCAAATGCACGGCCCTCCCCGGCAAGAAACGCTTCAAAGTCATGGGCCTGACGGACAACCCCGCTCTCTTGACGGCCCTTGTGAATGATAACGGCTTCGATAATCTCTATTCCGAACAACTCCTTAATTTTATCGAACCCGGGGATGCCTTGGTGGGTTTCAGCGCACACGGCGGTTCCGGTAAAGACAAGGCCGGCCTTTGGTCGCAAAATCTTTTAAAGGCCTACATGATCGCCAAAGAGCACGGCGTTAAAACCATCGGCTTCAGCGGCTACGACGGTGGCGTTATGAAAGACCTTTGCGATGTCTGTGTCGTGGTCCCCTTTCACAATACCCAGCATGTGGAATCCTTCCACCTGGCCATCGGCCACTTGGTCTGCAACCGGTTGATTCAAAAGATTGCGTCGACCGAAGATGTGGATTGCTGCTCGCCGCAGAAAGGATAAACGATGGAACTTTTTATCGATACCGCCAATCTGGATGAAATAAAAGAAATTGCGCGCTGGGGAGTTATTCGGGGTGTCACGACCAACCCAAAAATTTTTTCCACCGAAGACGTCGATTTAAAAACCCGTGTCCAAGAAATTTTGAACGTAGTCCCCGGACCTTTAAGCGTAGAGGTAACTACTAACGATTTGGATGAAATGATTGTGGAAGCTCAAAAATATGCCTCGTGGAGCCCGCATATCGTCGTAAAACTTCCCATGGGTCCGGCCGGACTTGAGGCGACCCGCATTCTCAAAGAAAAGCGCATTAAAACCAACGTCACGGCTGTCATGAGTGTGAACCAAGCTATGTTGGCAGCTTTGGCGGGTGCCACCTATACGAGTATTTTCTGTTCACGCATCAATGATGTGGGTCACGACGGTCTTGAAGTAATCCGCCAATCCGCAGTGCTTTTCAAGCAAAGCGGCTTTACGACAAAAATCATCGTGGGAAGCATCCGGATGATGACTCAGATCAATGACGCGGCCTTGGCCGGTGCGGATATCATCACCGTCCCCTATAAATTTTTTACCCAACTGGCTTATCATCCCCAGACCGAGAAAACTATCCAGGAATTCCTGGACGCCTGGGGAAAAATAAAGACCTCCGTTTAAGTTTTGTGACTCTCCCCCGCAATCAAAAAGCGCGCGCTGTCTTTCTGGATCGGGATGGCGTCATCAATGAGATCCTCTTTCATGCTGAAATGGGGATTCTGGAAAGCCCTTTTACCGTCCGCCAATTTCAAATGAAGCCGGGTGTCGCAAAAGCAATCCACCGGATCAACCAATTGGGCCTCAAGGCCGTCGTAGCCTCCAACCAACCCGGTGTCGCCATGAAGCATTTTTCGAAATCGACATTGAATGCCGTTACCCATAAAATGGTAACCGAGCTTAAGAGAAAAAAAGCGTGGCTTGACGGAATTTATTATTGCCTTCATCATCCTCAAAAGGGCAAGGGTGCACTCAAGCGTAAATGCAATTGTCGCAAGCCCAAAGCGGGGCTTCTTGTTCGGGCAGCCCGGGAATTGAATATTGACCTCAAAAAATCCTATATGGTAGGAGACAGCATTTTTGACATCCAGGCAGGCCGAGGTGCGGGGTGCACTACTTTTTTGACGGCCCATTTAAAGTGTGATCTTTGTGATTTGATGGCACGGCGTGGGGTCGAACCGGATTTTGTGGTTAAAGACCTGAACGCGGCCGTTGACCGGATAACTCAACTCGAAAAGAAATAATATGCGCGCAGCCATCCTGATCGCCACCTATAACGAAGCTGAAAATATTACTCCCCTGCTTGGGAAAATTTTCAAAAGCGCGAATACTTCGGGCCATGAATTGACGGTCGTGGTGGTCGATGACGATTCCCCCGACGGGACAGGAAAAATTCTGGACGATTTGAAAGAATCGCTTTATTCGTCAAGACTTCATGTGCTTCACCGTAAAAATCAACGCGGCTGCGGAACGGCGCGTCGCATGGGATTTAAATACTGTCAAAGCCTGCGGGTCGATTGTGTGATTGAGATGGACGGCGACGGATCGCATAATCCCGAATACCTGCCCCTTTTCATTGATTTTAGCCGACATTACGATGTGGTCATCGGCTCCCGTTATGTGGAAGGCGGCGCTGTCGCCGGGTGGCCGCTCCAGAGAAAACTTGTCAGCTTAATTGCCAATCTGGTCTACCGGATGATTCTCGGAACCAAAATCCACGATTTGAGCGGAGGGTATAAGTGCTACAAACGGCGGGTTGTGGAGACCCTTCCTTTTGATGAATTTCTATCTCAAGGTTACGCCATTGGGATTGAAACGCTTTACCGGTGCTATAAGCTGGGGTTTAGCATCGTAGAAATTCCCGTGATTTTTCACAACCGGGAACACGGATACTCGAAATTTTCCTGGAAGGAAGCCAGGGAGGCCTTGCGCGTGACTTTCGCTCTTGTCTTCCGCTACGGCCGGGCTAATCGGCTCTACGATTTTGAAGGCAAACTCAAGAAGACTTCGCTAGTTGAAAAATAAGGCAAGCTCCCTTCTCCTCATAAAGCAAGGGATAGCGCTTCCTCACGTATTCTGCAAATTGAGAATTGCCGTAAAATTTTTCCGTATCGGTCACTAAAAAGTGAGTGGCCTTTTCCTGTCCGCGTAGATACTCCAAATATAGCATCGGATCTTTCCGGGCCTCATTGCGCTGTTTCCATTCTTCGGGCGATAAATTCTGCCAATTCGTAAGCCGATAATAATCCGCAAGCTCCTCAATTTTCTCCGTAACGAAAGCGTTCCATCCGTAACGGTCCGCATAATACAAATAAGTGCGCGTTCCTTGAACGATGACCCGGCTTTTCGATTTGTCGGTTAATTCAGCCAATTTTCTGGCGACGGAAAGCGTCGAACGCTCAGCCGTGGGCGTTTTGAAGGCGGGGTGAGCGGCGTACCTCACGGAAATGACAAAGGAAAGTGCCAAAAAGACAGGGGTTACCCACTTCCATTGATTTTTGTTTCTCATTAGCCGATCTCCCGCCTTATAAAAACCGATTCCTATCAAAGGAGCCCACGCCACGACCAAATGAAGGAGATAAAAATTGTGATCGATCAGCTTGCGGGGCATCAAAAAAGAACTGAGCAAAAAGGCGACCCCCCAAAGGAAGAAAAATCTTTCTCCTGATTTTTTAAAATTACCCAGGCCAATGATTAAAAGCACCAAACCGAGAGGGGTAAAGGTGACTCCCGCTAAATTCCTCAATAATCCCAGATAAAAATCCAGGTTAAAAATAACCGGGGAAAGAAAAGTGCTTCGCACCTCGAGCTGCGGAAAGATCGACATGTAAATATGGGTAGAAACTCGGGAAAGCTTCCAAAGATGAAAATACCAAAGACCCGGAAGAATAAGACCCATCAATCCCACTCCTGTGATCTTGAGCAATCGATCCCCCATTTTCCCCTTTCCTGCTGATCCTAGATAGAGGGCGGGCAGCGCAAGGTAGAGGGCATTGGGGCGCATCAAAAGCACCAGGGTGAGGGACAATGCTGAAAGAGAAAAATAAGCGAGGTTATTTTTTTCCAGAAACCGGAGCAACTGATCAAAGAAAAGGAGAGAAAAGAAAACGGTCGACATTTCGTTCAAAAAACTCTGCCCGTAAATTACCGTTAAAGGTGAGAAACAAAATACGACAAGGGCCGCGCGGGCAATTTTTGAATCGATGAGTTTTTCGACCAACCGGTAAAGGACATAAGCGGATCCGGCAAAAAACAAAACCGCCTGGAGGCGGCCCCAGAAATCAAGGCTCCCTCCAAAAAAGGCAAACGGGACAGCAGCAATTAAGGAAGCGACGGGGAAAAAAAGGAGCACGAGCGACGGACTGCCACCCACCAGAACATTAATCTGCGGGTAAAGGAGGGTCTTGAAATGATTCTCGATAAAAAACTGGGACACCATGGCCTGGGCGGCTTGGTAATCCCCGAAATTTCCCAGAAGGGGCCTTGTAATCCCTACCAGTCGAAGGAGAACTCCGGTCAGGATGAAAAACCAAAGGAAGGAGTTGGGACCCTTGCGGTCAAGCTCCTTCATGGAGGGCGCTAACCACGAAGGATTTATGCGAATCGAAAAACTGTTGATACCAGGCGCAGGTTTCCCGCAGACCCTCTTCCAAAGAAACGGCGGGCGACCAATGAAGCAGCTCTTTTGCTTTGGTGATGTCCAAATATTGGCGGTCAATTTCTGCGTGCATCTTTCCTTTGCCTTGAACGAGAGGACGGAGGTGTTTTTTTCCGGAAGCCATAATAATCCGGTTCGTCAAATCGAGGACGCTGATCGGTTGAGCGGAGCCTAAGTTAAATGCCTGTCCGCGAATTTTGGAATCGTTTATTTTTTCCGCCAAGGCAAGGTATCCCCTCACCGCATCCATCACATAGACGTAATCGCGCGTAGGAGAGCCGTCGCTTCGAATGATCGGAGCTTCTTCTAAGAGAAGCGAACGAACCGTTCCCGGAACGATCCGGGAAAAATTAAGATCGCCTCCCCCATAAAGATTGGAACAACGCGTGATCGCCACCGGAAGGCCGTAAGTTTTGGCATAACTTTTTGAAATAAACTCGGCGCAAACTTTGGACATATCGTAAGGATTTTCTCCTAAGAGCGGCGCCTCTTCACGATAAGGAACCGCTTGGGTCCCGTAAGCTTTATCGCTCGAAGCCACGACCACCCCTTCCAACTTTCCTTTACGACGCGCTGCTTCCAAGAGGCTCCAAGTGCCCCGAATATTGGATTCAAAAGTAGAAATTGGATTTTGGTTGGCTACTCCCACCACCGCTTGCGCCGCAATGTGGAAGATATATTCAATTTCATATTCCAAAAGTGCGCGCGAAAGGCCTTCAAGGTCGCTCAAGGATCCATGGACAATGTTGACCCGCTTGGAAATTCCGGACAAATTAAAATTGGATTCTGGAACTTGATCGCGAACCAGTCCCGTAACTTCGGCTCCTCGTTTTACCAGTTCGATGGCAAGCCAGGATCCCAAGAATCCCGTGATTCCTGTTACAAAAACTTTTTTATTACTCCAAAAATTATTTGCCATGGTCCCAAATCCTCCACAGCGGCCTGCCTTTGGTCCAAAGATTATTTAAATATTCCTGATCTTTAAAGGTGTCAAGACACTGCCAGAATCCTTTATGGCGATAAAGCGCGAGTTCTTTTTTGTCGGCCAATTTGGAAAAAGATTCCTTCTCCAGCACCGCATTCTTTCCCAGATAAGAAAAGATTTTCCGGTCGAAGACAAAAAAACCGCCGTTGGCCCATTCGTCGAGACGGGGTTTTTCCTTAAATCCCGACACAAGACCCTCCTCATCCGTTTCAATCATTCCGAATTGAGTCCGCGGTTGCACGCCCGTGATGGTGGCAATTTTTTTGTGTTTGCGGTGATAAGCAAGCAGATCTTTTAAGTTGATATCCGCGACGCCATCCCCGTAAGTGGCAAAAAAGATGTCATCCTGAATGTATTTCTCAATCACCTTGATTCTCCCACCTGTCATCGTCTCAAGGCCCGTATCCACGAGCGTTACATTCCACCGGTCCCCGCGGGGCCTTCCCTGAAAACGAATTTGACCGGGTGAGGACAAATTAATTGTGAAATCATTTTGCGCATAGGGATAACCCAGAAAGTAGTCCTTAATCATTTGCCCCTTATAACCCAAACAAAGAATGAAATCATTGAAACCGAAGTGGGAATAAATTTTCATGATGTGCCAAAGGATCGGTTTACCGCCTATCTCCACAAGGGGCTTCGGGCGAAATTCCGTCTCTTCCCGCAACCGGGCACCCGCGCCGCCGCAAAGGATTACAACTTTCATTGCCGCACCTCACTCAGACAGACACTCTCCGCCATGGGGCAGCCTTTGAACCGATAAATCAAAAGATTTTTGAAAAATTCGATAAGGGCCCGGAAATCAACGTGAGAGCTGCCTCCTTTTCGTTTTAAAAATTCCACCGGTTCTTCACCGATCTTGAATCCCGCTTGGGTGGCTTTGATCATAATTTCGGCGTCAATGAACCAATCCTTCGAAACAAGCCGGAGTCTTTCCAAAACTTCCCGTTTCATGATTTTGGGAATTCCATTCACATCACGGGACTTGATTCCAAAAAGAACCCGGCAAAGCGTATTAAAAATCGCGGAGATAAAGCGGCGATTCAATCCGTCTTGGCGGACCACACGTTTGACTTTACAAAGATCGAAATTTCCGGTGATCAATTTGCGCCAAACTTTCATAACGTCCTCGGCACTGATCTGGCCGTCTCCGCAGTTGAAGCCGACGTAATCCCCTTCCGCCGCCTTGAAGCCCTGCAAAATCCCGTACCCCAGCCCCTGATTCACCGGCACCGTAACGATTTTGACGCGGGGATTTTTTTGATTAAGTTCTTTCAAAATTTCGGCCGTCTTATCCCAAGATCCGTTGTTGACGGCAAGAAGCTCGTAATTTTCAAGCCCTTCACTCGCAAAAGCATTTTCCAAGTCATGAATAACATTTGCGACATTTTCTTCTTCATTATAAAAAGGGAGGGCCAGCGAAAGTCGCGGTCTAACCATGGGCCGGCTCTTTCTTCCGGGCAATCATTACGATCCGATTTTCCCAGCGTAAAGATTTCGAGAAAATTAAGAGAAGCTTTGCCGTCAAATTAAAAAGAAAACCCGTTTGATACCGATCAATATCCGTGCCCGTTTTCATTTCCTCGACAAGAGAAAAACCGCTTTCTTTAACCGCCCTTCGAAGGGTTTTGTCGGTGAAATAAAGAATATGTTCCGAAACGAAAAGAACTTCGAGAGGCTTTTTCAGCCGGCGAAAAGAAAAGTTGTAAATTAAATCGGCCAGAAAATTGATCAGACTAAAATGATCGGGAGTGGCAATCAAAACAATCCCGTTGGGTTTAAGAAGCGCGTTTACTTTGGAAAGAATTTGTCCGGGATTCGGAACATGCTCGATGAAATCCCATAGGCTAATGCAATCAAACCGGTCTTTTCCGTCGTAATGGTCGAAATCGGTAACGGAAACATCGATCCCGAAGTTGCGCTTGGCGGTTTGAGCGTTCTTTTGTGTGGGCTCTAACCCCTTCACACTCCAGCCTCGGCGTTTGGCCCGCGACAAAAAATATCCGTTGCCACAACCGATGTCCAAAAGGGAAGCGCCGTCATACCCGATTAAAGAAGAAAGTTTTTCCACGCAATGATCAAAAAATCTTTCTGTCCGGCTGCCTTCCAAATTTTCGTAATAGTGTTCGAGACGAGGATTGGCTTGGGCCATGCGCTCGCGGTCGGCGTATAATGAAACCATTTCCGAGGGCGGTGTGTAGGGATTAAGGAAAATCATGGAACAAAGAGAGCATTGGAAAACCTTAAGCGTTCCCAGATCATATTTGAGCGCGAAAGGGCGTCCTTGACAAAGCGGACACAAAGTGAAAAATGCTTGCATAAAGCGGGTATCGTACCACTAATCATTGAATTGCGCAATCGTTCTAACACTAGATTTGATGAGGTGTTGTGACAACTGAACGTTCGTGGTTCCAGCGGCTTTTAGGCTGCCTTCAAGGAAACCTCGCGTTGGCCTCTTTTTTAGCCCTTTCCGGCGGATTTCTTCAATCGGTGAACCTCCTTGCCGAAAACAAAATCTCGCCCCTTTCCTACCCCAACCTGACTCTTTTTCTCCTCAGTCAAACGCTGAGCGAATTTTTCCTGGTTGCCTTTATCCTCGCCATTTTTTTGACGTTTTTTTTCGCTCTCAGGCGGCAGAATGACTTCAGCCGATCTTCACTTTTTATGAGAGAGATTCTTTTCGTCCTCTCATTGATTACCCTTCTGGTCATTTTAAAAAAATACTATCCGAATCGATTGGAAGGACAGGCGGCTTACCTCGTGTTCTACACTTCCCGATGGGTAAAAGAAAACTCTGTCCTTTTTGCCGCCATGGCTCTGATGGCTGTCATTTTTACCTGGGGAGGAGAGCGGATTCGTTTCCTGAACAGATTGCTTTCTCTACGGTCGACAATTGTCTATCTCATGCTTCTCGTCATAATCAATGCGGGCACCTTCGCCTACGCTAAGATGCAACAGGAGAATCTGCGCCGTAAGGACGCCCCGAACATTATTTTGCTCACCGTGGATACGCTTCCGGCCAACCATATGTCGCTCTACGGATATCCCCGGCAGACAACCCCTCACCTTGACCGGTTGGCAGAAGAAAGCGTTACCTTTAAAAATGCAGTCCCAACTTGGACGAAAACCAACCAATCATTTGCCGGCTTATTCACGGGAAAATACTGCTACGCCACGGGGATCGGAGACGGCGTTGCCTCTTCCCTGCCGCGACATAATTTTCTGATTGCTGAAATCCTGAAAAATGCGGGCTACCAAACCGCCGCTTTTGTCAGCAACGCGAACCTTTCCCGCTATTTCAATTACAATGACGGTTTCGAAGATTATTTTGAACTTTGGAAAAAACAACAAGGTCCGGCTCATGAGCGCGGCTGGTATAAGGCGGACCGGGTAACCCAGGAAAGTCTCTTGTGGCTTGAAAAAAATCGCTCCAATAAGTTTTTCATGTGGATCCATTACATTGACCCCCACACTCCTTACCATCCGCCCGCTCCTTACAACCACCTTTTCACAGAAGATGCTTTTTCAAACCGATACGACGACCTCCCGCTTGATCAAATCAAGCTCAGCAACCGATTGGGCGCTGAAAAAGATCCCGATTTCTATATCGCGCAGCATGACGGTGCCATCCGATACACCGATGACCAAATCCAGTTGATCTTGGATAAATTGGACGCGTGGGGACTCAAGGAAAATACCCTGCTTATTTTCACGGCTGATCACGGAGAAAGTTTTGTAGAGAACCACCTTTATTTCGAACACGGTCTTTTTACCTATGAAAATTGCGCCCGGGTCCCTCTCATGATCCGTTACCCGAGCTCACTCCCCTCACCCCGCCGAATCGAGGAAGTGGTTTCATTGGTTGATGTATTTCCCACGCTTTTTGATTTTGCGGGGATCTCAAACCTTCCCGCTGTTCAGGGACACAATCTGCGTCCGGCTCTTCAAGGCGGCACCTGGGATCGTCCCGATCAGGTCCTGATCGAAAGCAATGATCAAGATGCGATTCGGAGCAAGGATTGGAAATTGATTCATGCTTATAGTAATGACACCCAAAAAATCGGAACTGAGCCTTTTTTTGAGCTTTACGACTTGAGAAAAGATCCGGAAGAAAAAAACAATCTGGCAAGTAAAGGAATGGCCGAGGAAGAACGCTTGAAAACAATTCTTTTCTCAAAATTTCCAGGGATGGCTTTTAAAGCAAAAGGACGTCAGAACGCCTCACGACCCGATGTCGATCCGGCAACTCTCGAGCAATTGAAAAGTCTCGGCTACATCAACTGATAAAGAAAATAATGAGGGTCTTCATAAATCAAATGGGGCCCCTTCTTCGCGACTTCCCCCAGTAAATCCACTCGGTTTGATTTTGAAATCAAAAGGTGGGTGAACCCTTCCTTGAGCAGTAGCTTATAGAATTCTCCAGGATCCCTCGCATAGCGAACATCATAATGGGTCAGGCGCCGGTAAGCTCTTTCTCTCACAACCTCGGCATTAAAATAGTAAGCCCGGTGTTCTTGACTGAGAATCTTAGGGGCTGTTTGTGGGTTCAAGTGATTAAAATATGAGGCGACAGGATAAGTGGGCTCCGTCCGCGTCAAATAATTCTCCCGGCTCTCGAGGGCGAGGCTCACCCGCCCCACATCCCTTAACCGGAAAATAGCGATTCCGAGATGAAGGGCAATAAAAATCATAAAAAGAAAACGAACGGTGCCGGAAACCCAACCTGATTTTTTTTCAAAACGCTCCAAGACTCCTGATACGATCAAGCAGAAAAAAGGCAAGGCCGGCAAAAGAAACCTAAGATTTTGTTTCGAATAAAACCAGAGAATAAAACTCAAAATAGCTATCCCGAGAACGAGTTTCCAGGGTTTCTCATCTTTTTTCAAAAAGAATACGCCCGGTAAAAAGCCCAAAAAAATCGGCCCCCATTGATTGCCGGCTCCCCCGAAAGGTTCCGGCGAAAAAGTAACATGCCAGGGAAGAAGCAAAAGCGCCCTCAGAGACTTTCCAAAGCCCTTCCCTTCAAGCTGCAATGGATTTTCCAGCCCTGTTCCTCCCAAACGGTGGGTCAGGTACGGATAAAAAGGATTTCCAGTACTCAGGTAAGAACGGACATACCAGACGCCGCTTACGGCAATGACTGACAATCCAAACACGACGACGTCGCTTAAAATTTCCTGAAAACGTTTTTTTTCGGAAAAACCAATCGCAATAATAAGAAGGGTTTGAATCCCCACGGCAAAAAGAGCTAAATATTTCACGCCCATGGCAAATCCGGAAAGGGCACCGGCAAGAAAAAGCCATTTTTTCTCTCCCCTTTCCTGCCAGCGAAATATTGCCAAATAAGCCCCCAAAAGAAATGCGGTCAATATCAGATCGTTATTAGCCAGCGCCATCTGATGATTCACGATGGGGACCGTCAAAAAAAGCAGCGCAGCTCGCCATGGCGAGAGGTCTTTAAGCGACGCACGGGAAAGCGAGTAAAGTCCAAAACTGGTGAGGATCCCAAAAATAAAATGGACGCTTTTTGCCGAAAAGGCGCTTGCAAGCGAAACCCCGTAAGAATAAAAGATCTCGGCAAGGAGCGGGAAGGCTGAATTGACATGATAAGGCCAATAAAAAATCGTGTGCTTCAGAAGAAAGATTTTCGGGAGATAGAGATGGTAAGAAAGCTCATCGGCGGTCGTGACGGGCACGTTTAAGCGGAGCGCCGCACAAAAGAGCGTCAGTTCGGCGAGGATGATTAAAATCAGAGATTCGGATCTTCTTTGGATTTTTATTTTTTCAGGTTTGAGGAAGACGAGTCCCAAAACCAAAAAAATCCATAATGTGGCGGGATAAAAAAATCCTGCTAAGCCAAAAACTAAAAGTAAAGAGCCTAAGACACCGAAACCGATTAAAACCTTTAGGAAAAAGTCCTCCGATTTCCCGACAAAATTAAACCGAAGGGAACCCAAAGCCAAAGTCCCCCACCCCCATGTTGAGAAGAGGAGTAAAAACGGCAGGAAAAATGAAAGGAGTAGACGGAAGATCACCTTTCAGCCCCCAACGCGTTTGAGAAGAACGAAGGTGATGTAGAAGTAAATAACGACAAAATTCCAGATCACAAAAAAAATCGCCGCTCGATTTGTCTTCAGGGCTTTCATCGGTAAAGCCTGACTCCGGCCACAAGCAAATAGACGACTAAAGCCAGGAGGGATACTGCATACGTCAAGTTTCGGTAAGGTGGCTGAAAAACAAACCGGATCTGATGCTGGCCCCGGGAAAGCTCGAGTCTTCGAAAAAGATTCAGAAAGGTTAAGGGGTTAGCTTCCTTCCCATCTACCCACGCCCGCCATCCCGGATAATTCAAATCGCTTATCAAAAGATGTCCTTTTTTTGGCATTTGAAGGTGAAAGGCGAGGGATGTGAAATCGCGATGCAAACTTTCTGCCAATACCGGTTTCGCTTTCCGAACAAGCGTTTCGATATTGCCCTCCCCATAATCCTCTTCTCTTACATAAAGAAACCGGGACAACGGATGGTTCATTTCATAAAGTTTGAAGTCGTTCTCAACCAAGACCTCGTGAAGATTCGGGATATCCAACTTCTTTGTCGATAAAACATATTTCACGTTAAGGAGCCGCAGCAAATCAAGTTGCGCTGCAACGGCTTTCTCCTCCGGTTCTCCCCCGCTAATAGAGTCATCGACCGAGGCCAGATTTCCTAAAAGCTTTTTGTAACCGCTCGAGGCAAAAGGAGAGTAAATGCCGATTTCTTCAATTCCATCCAACATATTGGAGTTGCTCACCAGGGGTACAAGTTCCCGCGCTTTGTTGGGGTTAAAAATATAAATTCGGAATAAAGCGGAGTCGCGCTTTAAGAAATCCACAATCTGAGATTCGCGGTGCACAAAAGAGAAGGTCTCATAATCGCCGCGGATATTGCGGTATCCGTAAACGTACAAATCGCAATATAAAATGAAAAAGAGAACCCAAAAGATGGGGCTTTGAAAGCTGCGGCGGTTTCTCGACAAGAAAAAAAGAAAAACTCCCGAGAGCACAAAAAAAAGAAAAGTCACAAGGATCCAGGGGTTGAGCGGATTGACGTTCCTTAAGACCATCTCATAAAAGGAATCGAGTTTGGCAAAATAGACCTCAGGACTATGAGGATGGTAAGGATTTCCAATGATGTATTTGGAAATGAAACTTTGTAAAAATTTTATGAGTTCCCGGTGCCAAAAGCGCAGCGCAAAGGAAGCGGCAAAAACACCGAAAACCAAAAGGGCTAAGAACCCTGAAAAAAATGCAGAGACCTTTTTGGTGGCCGCACGGGTAACTTCGGGTGATTCTGAAAGCCATCGCTGCATCCCCGCCGTCGAAAGTACCGACAAAGAAAATCCGGAAAAGAAAAGAAATTTGACGGGGATTCTAAACCCATAGAAATGAGTCAGTTTGACAAGACCTACATAAAGCGGGCTGAAACGGCCCCAGGCGAGAAGCAGAAAAATAAAAAATAGCGCCAAATGAATATTGACCATACGACTCCTTCGCATCCAAATGGCATAAAAAACGAAGAATATTCCCAAAATGCCCACATAAAGCTCAGTTCCTAAGATCCCCTGCCAACTCGGTAAAAATAAAGTTAAGGGGCCCAAGGGGTTCATGGAGCCGATGTAAGCGAAGGCCTCGGTCAATTCCCTGCGCGAGGAAAAATGGGAAAGCTCGAGGAACGGAACCCACTGCGGAAGCGCAAGGAGGAATGAAAAAAGGAGGCTCGATCCAAAAAGAACGAGGGTATTGGGCTTATTCGAAGAAACGCTAACGTCTTTTTGTGAATATCTTAAGAGGAAGAAATACAAGATGGCGAAACCGATCGCATAAATGGCGTATTGCTGATAACCCGCCACCGCCTCAAGTGCAAAAATGACTCCCAGACTCAGGGCCTCCCGCCAGGATCTTTTCTCAAAGAGCCGGTGAATGAAAAAGAGGCTGAGCGGAACCCAAATCAGCACTCTTTGAGAAGTCACATTATAAAAAAATCCGCCCTGGCAGGAACCAAAGAGAAAAATAAAAGTCCCCCACAGGGAAGGAACATTCTCAAAATGGATCTTACGGCAATAAAGAAAAAAGAAAACGCCCCCTAAAAAAAAGTGAACCAAAATCGAATAGTTATAGGCCCCGCGCAAGGGCAGAAAAAAGGCGAAAAGAAAATTCAGCGGATAAAAGGCCCCCACTTGCCCTTCGGCCAAAAGCGGAAACCCGCACTGATTGAGGGGGTTCCACCAGGGCAGGCGGAAATGCTTAATATTTTCCCAATAAAAATAAAACCAGGGATAGTGCTGGAGCCGATGATCCCCGCTCAAAAATCCTTTTTGTAGCAGGAAAACTTCCGGGAAAAAAATAAAAATGGCGACGACGATAATGAAAAACCATTTTTTAAAACCCAGCTCTTTTTTCATGAAGGTAATTGATAAATCTCGATGATGTCTCCAAACCGGTCTCTGGCAAAAAGATCGCGCCCCTCCGTGGCTGCGGCTGCTTGCCGCCATCGGGCCAGGCCCCAAGCGCGGGAAGCATCCCGAAAGGGAGTAAAAGTTTTAACCAGCACGGCTTTCTTCTTTAGGGTCTCGTAAAAATCCGGATGTTCGTATTCTGAGGTCAGACGTGTCAGGAGAACATAACGGATTTTTTCCTTGGTCAGGTCCTCCCAGCGAAATCCCACCGTGGGTCGCGAGAAAAGCGGACGGTTCACCCCATCGCCGTCGTCTAGAAAAAACAACCGGTAGTGAGGCCTCTTCTCATCGTATCCTTCAATTAATAGGTTTAGACGCTCTCGATTGGTATCACTTTGTGGCCCCTTGATTTCATCCCGCTTTCGAGTGAGCTCTTCTTTATCAAACCGAAGGCGGGGCAGATGAAAGGGATAATCCAGCGCCACGGTGCTTCCTTTGGCAAGATTGGCTTCCACCCATTCCCTTGAAAGGGTACGAGTGTCCGGTTGAGCGAATAAAAAATCGCAGTAAACGGAACGCGCGAAAGAAGGCAAGACTAAAAGAAAGGAAAAAATAAACCAGGCGACCCGGCGGGTCTCAAGGTGGAGCCATTGAAAAATCCGCGATAATGCCACAGCAGCTGAAAGACAAAGAAAAGGAAGAGCGGGTAAGGCGTATCGCTCGTACGGCTGACTGAAAAGCGAGAGATAAAAAAGCCACAAAACGACAAAAAAAGCCAAAATGATCTGAGCGCTTTCTTTTGAGGACAGGAGAAAAAGGATTCCGAGAAGCCCTGTAATCAAAAGAGGCGCTCCCATCCCCTCCCTTAAAGAATACCGAAGATGATGCAGCATGCCCATCGGCGTCTCCGCCCCCGCTTGAACCAGGAAATCTTTCCAAAAAGAGTGAAAGTCTAGAACAAAAAACGGATTAGTCAGTAGGAACATTAGAAACGCGGCGACAAGGCCAGCTATCAGAGGAGGAGAAAAGAATAAATTAATGAGGGATTCCTTTCTTTTAAATACAGTGAAGGTGTGGGCTAAAAAAAATGGGAAAAGGACCAGCGCGGCATTGTATTTAATCGAGATGGCAAGCCCGGCCAAGATTCCAAATATGAAATAGGAGCCCGCTTTCCCTTTTTGGATCAAATGGGTAAGAACGAGAAAACAAGCCGTGAGGGCCGCGGTTAAGGGGACGTCATAAATCACATAATGAGAATCCCTCACATGTAAAAATGCGCAGGAGAGAAAAAAAGCGGCCGTCAGAGCAATCCGTTCGGAAAAAAGCGCTCGTCCGAGCCGGTAAATCAGAAAAACTCCGAGCACTCCGAATAAAACGCCGGTAAAAATCCGGCCGATCAAATAAAAGGAAGAGGGATCCTCCAAAAAAAGACGGACAAAAGCCTCCTGGGAAGGAAACCATCCGATGGCACGACCGAGCAAGAAGTAGATCCCGTAAAAAAACAGGAGAAAATAATTTAAAAATGCCGGCAGTTTGAAGTAATGGGGATTGAGGTCCCCCGTTCCGTGAGCCAGGGCATGGTTAACGAGGGCCGGTTCATCCGCGTGGTAAAGATCCGGGAGACCGAAAGCAACGCCCCAGATGCGTAAAAAAGCGGCCACAAGAAGAATAAAAAGAATTCCTCGGGAAGCCTTCATTTAGCAGAGGCATCCTTCACGATATAGCGATTCAAAAAGGGCAGGCCCAGGATTCCGGGAATGAAATAGCGAAGCGAGGCAAAAAGCCCCACCCCCACCATGAGAGAGGCCTTTTCGTAGGGAGCAAAAAGGAAAACCATGGCAGAATCCCGCGTTCCCACGCCCGCAATCGTAATCGGCAGGAGGCCCACCAAGATCGCTAACGGCACGAGCCGAAAAACATTAAAGAGTGAGGCCTGTGAATGGAGGGAGCGAAAAATGAGATAAAACTGAAAGATATGAACAAACCACAAGAAAATAGAGAGCGCTAAAATAAATAAAAGTTGTTTCGAGTCTTTTTTTACTTCATTCAAATAGGCCTGGGAGTCGAGAAGAAAATTCCGAAGTTTCTGCAGAAAAGGATGGCGCTCAAACCACTTTCCGGAAAGCCACCTTTCCAAGTTTAAAAAATAAAAAACGGGAAATATTGCAATCATGGACAGCGCAAAACTAAGTCCTACCAGACTGGGTTCATCCCAACGCCTCGTCCAAAGGACCCCCGTCAAAATCACCACGCCCAGGGCCGCAAGATCGATGTATTTCTCAAAGAGAACAACGTTCATTCCCCTTTTCAGCTGAAGTTGTCCTCCTTTCCCTACAAAATAGGCCTTGGAAAGGTCGCCCACGCGGGAAGGAAGCAGAATATTGAGCGCGCTCGCCGAAAGGATCAGTTGGGCGGATTCCCATAGGCTAATGCGCGTATTTTTCTGAATCATAAGCCGCCAGCGGTAAGCGGATATCGCAACCTGCGGGACAAAAAAAAGAATGGCTACAATAAAAAGAACCGGATCCATCTGGGACAAATAGTGCTTAAATTCTGAAAAATCGACGCGGGAAAAAAGGACCGCCATGATCCCGATCGAGAGAAGAAATGCGATGAAAGTCTTCACGCAACTCTCAGACGAAAAGTGGCCATCCGGTTTTTGTGAAGTTCGGGAAGGAGCCCTGAAAGATCCGTCCATTTTTTCAAATTGCCCGATTGGTAAGGTTGGCTGGTAGCGACATAGATAAAAGTGGGATCGCTTCCAATCCACAACTCTTTGATCTTCGCGCCGGGATTTTCCAGGCGCAAGATGATTTCCAGTGAAAAGGGAGATTCCAAGGAATAGGTTTTCTTAAAATGCAGAGGGAATTTCTTTTTATTTTTGAGGATGGCTTTTTTCTGTAAAAAAGCCCGGGTGACATTCGCCGGAAGGAAACGTCCCATGGTCAGGAGAAAAACCCGGAATAAAAGAAAAGAAACCGGGGAAAATAAAACTTCCCCGTGTTCGCGACAGAAACCTTCTACGGTCACGCTTGTGTCTGTGACGTTCGGTTTAAAATCGTCAAGGGCCTGGGAGACAAACGTCTTGCCGTCTGCAGTCTTCCCGACCAACCCGCAATCACTCCAAGAGAGTTTCCCCTCCTTAAAAATTTTGCCCACTCCCCCTTTGGCCGTGGAAAGTACCACATAATGATTTTTGGAATTTTTGACCAAGAGTCCGGCTTCTTTGAAAAATTTTAACTCCTCACGCGGTGCGATTTGTCCAGTCCCCTGACGCGGCGAGAAATCGGCTGCCGCCTGAAGAAAATTATAAACGTAGTGGCAGAAAATCCGGTCGTCTTCGATGTAAGAACGGGTCTCGTTTTTAATCGCTCCCAAAAAACGATCACTCATGGATAAGGCCTCCGGAATTTTTCCGGCCAGGATTTCCAACCCATGAGGAAGAAAATGAAAGGTATTCCGGCTCCCGTACTCCCCTCCGTAACTCCCATCGGGATGAAGAAAATAAGAAGCAAAATGAACCGCTCTTCGCAAGGGCTCTAAAACTTTCTCATCTTTTGATTTTTGATAATACTTGGCAAGAAAATCGATCGCGAAAGAGAGGTATCCGGGATCGCATCCTTGGTACTCAGGAAACCACCCTTCGCCGGTCTGCAGTGAAAGAAAACTCCCCAACCTTTCTTCAGCGTTCTTTTTAAATTGGGAGTCGCCGGTCAAAAGGAAAACGTTGTAAAGGGTAAGGATCATTAACGCTTTATGATTTGAAAGCGTTCCTGATTCGTTATAACCCTCCCGGTTGAGGTAGTTCGCTCTTTTTTTAAAGAAGGCAAAAAATGCGGAGTCGCTGAATTTAAGAAGGAGGGACGCTTCCGTGCAGGCATAGAGAGAAAAGGCGGTTGCCCCGGCTGCCCGCTCGAAGGGAAAGTAATCATCACAGGAGCCGTCCGTGTGGGAAGAACGTCTGGCGTAATCGATCCCCGCCCAGGCGAGTTCTTTTACGCGATCTTGGTGAAAAAATTTATTTTGAGGATGATCGAATTGATAAGCCAAGGCGAGCGGCAGAACGGCCTCTTGATACATGCCGCTCGGGAAATCGCTCGTGCGGTAATGCCAGAAGCTGCGATCAAAACACCCGTAGGTGGAACTCAAGCGGTTCCGATCCACCAGTTCGAGGACTCTGGGGAGGTAACGAATCCCTTCTAAAAAATAAAGGTCCCGTGCACTATCCACGGTTTTGACGGGTCACAATGAGGTCGGCAAGAAGCCCCAGGGCACCCAACACGACAGCCGACACAAAGATCATAATGTCCGATTCCTGAAGAGATCCTGTATTTTGAAAACTGAAAAAGGATTTAATGAAGGCGGCTATGAGAAGCGCCAATGAAACCGGCATAAAAATCCGCAGGGGCTTGAAGTACATTACCATCTTTACGACCGTATTCAGATAAGCCAGGGTATCCTTGATGGGATGAAATTTGGATTTTCCGATTCTCTTGCGGTAAGTTGTGGGAATGTATTTAACGGCGTATCCGTTGGCAAGAAAGGCGAGCGTCATGGTAGTCACGCACGAAAAACCATCCGGCAGCACCCACAAATATTTCTGCATGATGTCTTTTTTAAAAGCCTTGAGGCCGGTGTTGAGGTCGGGGATCTCGGTTTTGGTAAGATAACACGCGAGCTTGCGAATAAACCATTTGGCGGGGGTGCGCAGCCATTTCATCGTCCCCTCTTCTGTCGTTCGGGCCCCGTTGACCTGGTCATAATCGGGGAAATGACTCAAAAGTTTCGGGATATCAGCGGCCTCGTAAGAGCCGTCACCATCCAGCATCACGATGATTTTTCCGTTAGACACCTGAATGCCCGTACGGCGTGCAGCCCCCGAACCTCCTCGCTGGGTCCGCCGGACAACTTTAACTCCTTCGGATTTCGCTTTTTCAAAAGTGGAGTCCGTTGAGCCATCATCAATGACCAAAATTTCGTAAGCATACGTTGCGGCACCCATCGCCCGTTTCACTTCCCGGATCACCGAGGTAACAGCTTCGGCCTCATTGTGTACCGGAATGACAATGCTTACATCAAGAGGATCCATCGTTTCCTTTTTCTTTTCTTAGATTTCGGTGAAGCCACCGGATTCTCATTAAATCGAGCAACATTTTAATCGAATCCCGAACAATATTGACCTTGCTGTCCTTTGAATTGACCCAAGTCACCGGGACTTCGACAATTCTCATCTGAAACGCCTGGCCCAAATAAAGAATTTCGGCATCAAACGAAAATCCGGAAATTTTTTGCAACCCAAAGAGCTTTTTTGCGGCGCCTTTCTTGAAAGCCTTAAAACCGCACTGGGAGTCGCGTATGTTTTTAAAGGCAAAAAGCCTCGCAAAACGGTTGAAAACCTTCCCCATGGTTTCTCGGAGCCAATTCTGATGAACCAAAACCTTTGAACCCTCCAGGCCCCGAGACCCAATCGCAATATCATAGCCATCTTTGAGTCCCTCTAAAAGCTTTTCCGATTCGGCCAGTGGAGTGGAAAGATCGGCATCCGTAAAAAAAATAAAGTCCCCGGTCGCTTCCAGCATTCCCTTTTGAACGGCGCGGCCTTTTCCCTGATTGGATTCCAACCGAATCCATCGGTGAGTCAGGGATCCGAGCTCCCCGCGGGCAAGCGCCTCGGTACCGTCGGTACTTCCGTCATCTACAAAAATCCATTCGCTTTGATGAGGAAAAGAACTTCGGAAATTTGAAATCTCCCGAATCGTTTTCACGATTCTTGTCTTCTCATTATAGAGCGGAAGGATAAAAGAGATTTTCATGAGAAATCAACGGACCTTGTTTCGCCACTCATTCAAGAGTTCCCGCAGTCCTTCGGTTAGGGAAGCGCGCGGACGCCAGCCCAGCTTCCTAACTTTTGAGCAATCCGCAACCCCGTAGGGATAATCATTTTTTCTGAGGCGTTCTGATTTTTTTCTGACGATGAAAGGAATGCGGCTTTCTTTGGCCAAAAGTTTTACTCCTTCGCTCAATCGCATCCCCCGACCGGATCCAACATTGTAAATTTCCCCTCGCCTGCCTTTATGGGCCAATAGATCGTAAGCCTTGACCGCATCGTGAACGTGAATAAAGTCCCGGACCAGCGCAAGGTTTCCAACTTCCAAAACCGGCGCCTTTTTTCTTTTCTCAATCAAGGCAATTTGACGGCAAAAATCCGAAAAAATGAAATGTTCCTCCTGCCCGGTCCCTAATTGATTAAACCCCCGCACGATGACAATCCGAAGGGGATGGCTTTTCATAAAGTTAAACGCCGCGACCTCCATCAAAAGTTTGCTGGCCGCATAAGGGGTCACGGGATTGGCCAAATGATCCTCCCGCACGTGTCTTTTCTGGAAAAAGGTGGCCCCATAAACGTGGGCGGTGGAAACCAGAATAATCCGGGCTTTGGGAGAAAATCTCAGCGCGGCTTCCAAGAGGTTGACGGATCCGGCCACATTGATCTGAAAAGTCCCTTCCGGATTTTTCCAGGATTGACTCGTGATCGTTTGCGCCGCAAGGTGAAAGATAAAATGGGGCCGAGACTCTTTGACTAATCTCAGGGTTTCATCAATATGGGTTAGATCGGCCCGCAGCCAACAGACGGGGAATGAAAATTTTTTTCGACTTTGCCGGTAGCTCGCCCAAACTTCGATGCCTTTTTCGTGAAGGTGTTGGGCCAGATGAGCGCCCACAAAGCCGCTCGCACCAGTAATGAGTGCCCTCGTCATTCTGCCTGCCGGAGCCGATCGAGATCTGCCTCCACCATCATCTGAACAAGCTCACGAAATTTAACCTCGGGTTTCCATCCCAACCGACGTCGGGCCAGGGAGGCGTCGCCGCAAAGGGTACGGACTTCGGCCGGCCGAAAAAGATGCGGATCAACGGTCACGTATTTTTTCCAATTGAGCCCCACATGCTTAAAAGCCGCATCCGCAAATTCCCGCACTGAGTGAGTTTCCCCTGTAGCAATCACAAAATCCTGCGGCCTTTTTTCTTGCAGCATCAACCACATGGCCTGGACATAATCCCCCGCAAATCCCCAATCCCGCTTTGCTTCAAGATTTCCCAAGCTCAATTTTTTCGCGTTCCCCAATTTGATGCGAGCGACGCCTTCGGAAATTCTTCGCGTCACAAATTCTCTTCCCCGCCGCGGCGATTCATGATTGAAAAGAATCCCGCTCACTGCAAATAAATTATAACTTTCCCGGTAATTCACCGTCATCCAATGACCGTAGACCTTGGCAATTCCGTAAGGACTGCGGGGGTGAAAAAGGGTCTTTTCAGTTTGCGGAGTTTCCTGGACCAGACCAAACATTTCACTTGAGGAGGCCTGATAAAATCGAATCTTTGGATCGACGAGTTTAACGGCCTCGAGCATTCGCGTCACACCGAGCGCGGTAAATTCGCCCGTGAGGACGGGCTGTTCAAACGATGTTGGAACAAAAGATTGAGACGCCAAGTTATAGACTTCCGTCGGCCGGATTCTTTTCAGCAGATTGATAAGAGAAAGTTGGTCGAGAAGATCCCCCTGCACCAGCTCAATCTGACCGATCAGGTGGGCTACTCTTTCAAAAGTTTCCGTGCTGGAACGGCGGACCATTCCAAAAACCCGGTAACCTTTTGTCAGAAGAAATTCTGCCAGATAAGAACCGTCCTGACCCGTAACCCCTGTAATGAGCACAACTCGTTTTTGAGCCATCTTTAATGAACCTCGGCTTTCTTCCGTAAACGCTTTTTAAAATAATCAATGGTGTTTCGAAGGCCCTCTTCCAATTTCACATTGGGCTGCCATCCTAATTTCGATTTTGCCACGCGGATATCCGGACATCTTTGTTTGGGATCATCTTGAGGAAGTGGCTTAAAGACGATCTTGCTCGGACTTCCCGTCAATTCGATAATTCTCTGGGCGAGTTGGATGAGAGGCATTTCATCCGGATTGCCGATGTTGACGGGGTCTTTTAATTCCGAGAACAAAAGTTTCCGAAGGCCCTGTACCGTGTCATCGATGTAGCAGAAACTTCGGGTTTGAGAGCCCTTCCCAAAAACAGTGAGGGGTTTGCCTTCCAATGCTTGGGTAATAAAATTGGGGATTGCCCGTCCATCATTTAAACGCATGCGAGGGCCGTAAGTATTAAAAATCCTCGCAATTTTTGTGTTGAGACCATGAGCGCGCTGGTAAGCCATCGTGAGGGCTTCGGCAAAGCGCTTCGCCTCGTCGTAAACCCCGCGGGGACCGACTGGGTTCACATTCCCCCAATAATCCTCCGCTTGCGGATGAATAAGCGGATCACCATAAACTTCCGATGTTGAAGCTAAAAGAAAGACGGCCTGTTTTGCTTTTGCCAAACCTAAACTATTGTGAGTTCCAAGCGATCCCACTTTAAGCGTGGGGATCGGAAAATGAAGGTAATCGACCGGGCTTGCCGGAGAAGCAAAATGAAGAACGTAATCAATCGAATCTGAAATATCTAACGGCTGAGAAATATTATGTTCAATTAAAGTAAAATTTTTATCATGCCTAAAAGAGGATAAATTTTCCTGATCGCCCGTGAGAAAGTTGTCGACTCCGAAGACGTGAAAGCCTTCGGAAACAAAAATCTCCGCGAGATGGGACCCAATAAACCCCCCCGCTCCGGTAATCAGTATATTTTTCTGCTTCATCGCTCTTTCAAAAACCACTCCACCGTTTTTCGAAGTCCTTCTTTAAAGCGGGTTTGCACTTTAAAATTCAAAAGCTGGCGGGCCTTGCCGATGGCAGCATAAGTTCGGCGCACATCACCCGCTCGCTTGGGCCGAAAGATCGGTTTTGCTCCTCGAATGTTAAGAATTTCCTCAAGGCCTTCCAAAATATCCAGGACACTAAATTCTTCATGACAAGCGATGTTAAAGACCTCTCCCGATACGCCGGGAACCTTAAGGGCCCGGAGATTTCCGTGAACGACATTATCGACGTAAGAAAAATCCCGAGATTGCTTCCCATCCCAGTGAATTTCCGGAGACTCCTTTTTGAGGAGACAGTCAATGAAAATGGGAATCACGGCTGAATAACGGGATTCTGGGTTCTGCCGAGGCCCGAATACATTAAAGTAACGCAGACAAACGGTCTCGAGACCGTAGATGGACGCAAAAATACGACAGTAGTATTCACCCACCGCTTTTGAAGCTGCATAGGGTGATTCGGGACTTAGCAAGTCGTTTTCTTCTGAGGGAAATTTTGTCGTATTCCCATAGACCGAAGATGAGGAAGAAAAAACCAATCGCTTTACTTTGGCATCCCGTGCCGCCACTAAAAGTCGCAGGGTTCCGGTGATATTCACCTCGTTCGTCTCCAGCGGCTGATCGACCGAGCGCAACACGGCTCGGTTTGCAGCAGCGTGCAAAATATAATTCACTCCTTTGACAGCGCGCCTCACATCTTTTTCTCTCCGCAGGTCCCCCTGGACCCATTCGATACGGGATAATACAGGATCCAAATTCGACCGCTTTCCGGTCGAGAGGTTATCCAATACGCGCACCCGGTAACCTTCGGCCAAAAGACCGTCCACTAAATGGGAACCGATAAAGCCCGCTCCCCCGGTGACAAGGCAAAGGCCTTTGGATTTATTTTTTCTCATAACCGGATCACCTTGGGGGAATGAAAATCGGGGTGGGAAATATTTCGGGTGTCAAAAATCAGGCGCGCGTGTCTTGCGACCCTTCCGTAATCCACCCGAGAATGATTGGTTGTCACGATCACCAAATCTTTATTTTGAAGATTGGGAGGGGTAAGCGGTTCAGACCGAAGGCTGAAATTGTCATTTTTAATTACAGGAACGAACGGGTCATGATAGCTCACTTTTGCTCCCAACTCTTTCAACTGATGAAGAATTTCGAAGGCTGGGGACTCTCGTGTGTCAGCCACATCTTTTTTGTAGGAAACCCCGAGGATCAGAATTTTGGATTTGCTCACTGCTTTTTTAGTCCTTGCGTTTAAAGTATAAACTACTCTTTCTACCACAAATCGCGGCATTTCTGCATTGATACGGCGTGCAAGCTCAATAAAATGGATATCCACGCCATGAAGCCGGGCTTTCCAAGAAAGATAAATGGGGTCAATACCGATACAGTGGCCCCCGATTCCCGGGCCAGGATAAAAGGGCATGTAGCCAAAAGGTTTGGTCGAGGCCGCTTCAATCGCTTCCCAGATATTGATGCCCAGCTTATTGGCCACCTGCGCGAGTTCGTTTACCAAACCGATATTGACGATTCGAAAGGTATTTTCAAGAAGCTTTGCCATCTCCGCGGTGCGCGAGGAAGAAACGGGAATGACCCGCTTCATGACCTTGCTATAAAGGGCGGTACCGAGGCGCGTGCACTCAGAGGTCACTCCCCCCACCACTTTGGTAATGTTTTCCAAAGGAAATTCTTTATTTCCCGGATCAATTCGCTCCGGAGAAAAACAAAGAAAAAAATCCCGGCCGATCTTCAGTCCAGAGCGTTCCAATTCCGGTAATACCACTTCTTCCGTAGTGCCGGGGTAAGTCGTACTTTCTAAAATCACCAACTGCCCTTCCCGGAGATGGGAGTGAATGGCTTCGGCAGCTGAAATGATGTAGGAAAGGTCGGGGTCCTTAAAACGATTTAAAGGCGTAGGGACGCACACAATAATAGCGTCGACTTCCGATAGAGGCTCATTCGTTGAAGAAGCCTGCAGCCTTCCTTGGCGTACGGCACGCTTTATTTCGCTGGAGGCTACGTCCTCGATATAAGACTCGCCATGTTTGATTTTTTCGACCCGTGAATGATTCGAATCAACCCCAATCACCCGAAAACCTTTTTTGGCGAAAGCCACGGCGAGAGGCAGACCGACATAACCCAAACCGATGATGGCGACCTTGGCCTTTCGGGATTTGATTTTGGAAAAAAGCCGCTTTGCAACCGAGTTCATTGGGGAAGGCCTGCCAAATCTTCTTGAAGGAAAGCCTCTAAAGCTTCTTCCCAAGGACGGAGTCGAATGCCAAAATTTTTTTTGATTTTCTCGGTCGAAAGGGCTGAATTGCGCGGACGCGCCGCCGGTAAGTGCAGTTCTCTCGCCGTAACAGGCGTCAACCGATCCAACGGAAGATTTCTTTTCTTCAAAATAGTGCGGGCAAACTCAAGTCGGGAGACGATCCCCTCATTGGCGAGATGATAAATCTGGCTTTCCCAGCCGGCTTTGCCTTGAGCGATGATTTCAAGGAGCTCGTTCACCGCACCTGCCAAATCCCAGGTAAAGGTCGGGTTTCCAATCTCATTTTCAACGACAAGAAGGGGCTTTCCGGTTTCTGCTTGTTTCAATATTTTTTTGGGGAAATTATTTCCGTGTTTGCCAAAAAGCCACGACGGGCGCAAAATCAAAAACCGCTTGCTGCGTAGTCCCAGGTATCTTTCCGCCAAATATTTTGTTTCCCCATAGACACTGATAGGGTGCGGGATATCCTCTTCGCGGTAAGGCCCTGCCTGCTCTCCATCAAAAACAAAATCCGTTCCAAAATAAATGACCAAAGCTCCAACGCGGTTGGCTGCCTCGACCACATGACGGGTAACTTCCAGATTGTCCCGCAAAGCGCCGGCGCGGTCGGTTTCGCAAAGATCCACTTCCGTCATGGCGGCTGCGTGGAGAATAACATCGGGCTTTTCGGTTTCGATCAAATCATTCGTGGATTTTGTATTTTCTAAACGAGCGATGCGAAACGGAATTTGTAAATGAGGCGCGGGCTTCCTCCCCACCCCAACCACTTGATATTTTGGCGAAAGGCACAGCACCAAATCCGTCCCGAGCATTCCCCCCGCTCCCGTAATAAGTATTTTCATAAATTATTTCACCGTGAACTTATCCTTGCGAAGCGGCTGCCACCATTCCGGATGACTCCGGTACCAATCAAAAGTCTTTTTCAAGGCTTCATCGAAAGAATGCCGGGGAGTGATCCCCAGCTTGCGGATTTTGGATGAGTCCAGAGAATAACGCAGGTCATGGCCCGGACGGTCCGCTACGTATTCGATCCACTCCTCTCCCAAGCCGAAAAGATTGAGAATTTTTTGGGTGAGTTCCCGGTTGCTCAACTCCGTACCGCCGCCCACATTATAAATTTCTCCCGCCACGCCCCGATCGAATAAGGTCTCGATGGCTTCACAATTGTCTTCGACGTAAATCCAGTCCCGCCGATTTTCTCCCTTGCTATAAAGCGGAACTTTTTTCTTTTCGAGAAGATTCGTCATAAAAAGCGGAATGACTTTCTCGGGGTATTGGTAAGGACCGAAATTATTGGAGCTTCGGACGATCACGGCTTTCACGCCAAAAGTATTTTGATAAGCCCGGACCATCAGATCGCCCGCGGCTTTTGAGGCGGCATAAGGGCTATTCGGCTGAATCGGATAAGTTTCCGAAGCGGAGCCTTTTTCCACTGAGCCATAAACTTCATCCGTAGAAATGTGAACCAGGCGGGAAATTTTCGCGCGACGGACCACCTCCAAAACATTTCGCGTTCCCGAGATATTCGTTTTCAAAAAATCTTCGGCATTATCAATGGACCGGTCGACGTGCGTCTCGGCCGCAAAATGGACGACCGCATCCGCGCCCGCACAGGCCTTTTCGATGTCCTGAAATTCACAGATATCCCCCTGAATAAAACGGTAAATGGGATGGGAATCAAACTCCCGCAAATTGGCCACATTTCCGGCATAGGTGAGTTTATCGAAATTGACTACCTGCCAATCCGGATGGGTCCGGAAAAACCGACGAATGAAATGAGAGCCGATAAAACCGGCGCCGCCTGTTACCAACAATTTTTTCTTCATGATTTTTTCTGTCTTTCGGCCACCAGAAGGTTGGCGCGCAGAAGCGAATCAAAAGTCCCCGCATCCGTCCAAAAACCTTCCAGGATGTCGTATTCGAGAAGCCCTTTTTCAAGGTATCGGTTGTTGACATCGGTAATCTCAAGCTCTCCCCGGCCGGAAGGTTTGAGCGTGCGAATGATGTCGAAGACCTGATTGTCAAACATATAAATTCCGGTCACGACATAAGGGCTTTTGGGATGTTTGGGTTTTTCCACAATGCGGACAATTTTTTTTCCGTTGAGCTCGGCCACTCCAAATCGTTCCGGATCCTCTACTTTTTTCAAAAGAAGTCGGGCGCCCGCTTTCTGCTTCTTGAAGCCTGCCACGAAGGGGCGGATGTCCTGCTCGATGATATTGTCACCCAGGATCACCACCAGCCGATCGCCCTCGGCAAAATCTTTTGCCAAGGAAAGGGCCTGTGCAATACCGCCCTCACCTTCTTGATAAGTATAACGAATATGTTTGAGACCAAATTCACGTCCGTCTCCCAAAAGCCTTAGAAATTCACCCGCCGAATTTCCGCCCGTCACGATCATGATTTCTTGCAGGCCCGCGCGGGTGAGCGTCTCAAGTGGATAATAAATCATCGGCTTGTGGTAGACGGGCAGGAGATGTTTGTTGGTAACTTTAGTGAGCGGGTGAAGGCGGCTGCCTAGGCCTCCCGCTAAAATGACCCCTTTCATTCGTTGGAATTCCTAGCGCGACTTGGCGCGATCCACGAATCCCCAATCGTACGGAATTTTTCCGGAAAAGGGGCTTTCTCGAAATTCATCGGGTTCCGAGTAATGGTAGAGTTCCGTGGGAAGATTGAGGATCATGGCATCCTGATTTCCCTCGGCCGTGAAGCCATGGAAAACATAAGGCGGAATTTTGACCATAAGAGGCGCTTCAAGACTGAGAATGAATTCATTGACTTCATTGCGGGTACTGGATTCTTCCCGGGGATCATAGAGCACCACTTTGGCGATTCCGTTTAAACAAACAAAATGGTCGTACTGTTTTTTGTGGTAGTGCCAGCCTTTGACGATTCCCGGATGCACCACGGTAACGTAGCATTGGCCGAAACGATCAAAAATTTCTTCATCGGATCGAAGGACTTCCATTAAAAACCCCCGATCGTCCGCAATGGGTTTTAATTTCTTAAGTTGAACCCCTTCAATCATCGCTATTTTCCCACTCCGTAATAATCAAACCCCATTTTCTTCATTCGCTCGGGGTCGAATAAATTCCGACCGTCAAAAATTATCGGATGGCGGAGCAGCTTTTTGATTTTTTTCAGATCCATCTCCAAAAATTCTGGCCACTCTGTCAGGATCACAAGGGCATCGGCTTTTTGGGCCGCTTCATAAGGACTCTGCACAAAAACCGCGCGTTTTTTATCCATAAAAATATTTTTAGCGACCGCAGACGCTCGCGGGTCGTAAAGCTTCAGGTGAGCCCCTTCCTCAAGAAGCTCTTTTGCAATGTCAATAGACGGCGCAAAGCGCATGTCGTCGGTGTCCGGCTTAAAAGAAAGGCCTAAGACTCCGATGGATTTGTCTTTCAGATTCCAAAGATGACGACCAATTTTTTCGACAAAGATTTTTTTCTGGGTCTTATTAATCTCGACCACTTCGTGTAAAAGCCCTGGATCAATTTTGAAGCGCTCAAGAATCCGGATAAAAGCCGAAAGATCTTTCGGAAAACAGGAACCGCCAAAACCTACACCCGCATTCAGAAAACTTTTTCCGATACGCGGATCAAGGCCCATTCCCTCCGCTACTTTTTGAATGTCCGCTCCGGCGGATTCGCAAGCACGACTTACGAGATTGATGAAAGAAATTTTCGCTGCGAGAAAAGAATTGGAGGCGTGCTTGATGAGCTCCGCGCTTTTAATGTCCGTTACAAGAAAAGGCGCCCGGATCGGCTGGTAAAGTTCCCGAAGTAATTTTTCCGCCCTTTTCGATTGCACTCCGACGACAATCCGATCCGGAGCAAGGAAATCCTGAATCCCCGAACCTTCCCGAAGAAATTCCGGGTTGGAAGCTACTTCGAATTCGACATTCCGGCGGCGATTGGCTTGGATTGTTCGGTAAATCCACTCCCCCGTTTGGACCGGCACGGTGCTTTTTTCCACGATCAACCGGTAGGAAGTCATGCTCTTGGCAATGGCGCGGGAAACATTTTCCACCGCGGTCAAATCTGCTTCTCCATTTTCTTTGGGCGGCGTCCAAACACAGACAAAAAGAATTTCGGCAAAGTTGACCGCTGCTGAAATCTGGGAACTGAAAGTAAGTCTTTTGCCGCGCACGGTGGTGCGAACCATTTCTTCAAGCCCCGGCTCATAGATAGGTGTCTTTCCCTTTTTCAGGAGGGCGATTTTTCGCGTATCATTGTCGATACAAATCACTTCATGCCCCAGATTGGCAAAGCACGCCGCCGTAACGAGCCCCACGTGCCCGGCTCCGATAATCGCTATTTTCATTGGCGGGTATAGCTTTTGTTTTCAACCGGAGCGGATCCGGCTACCGTCGCACCGATACGAGGCTCGGAGAAACCTGCCCGTCTTCCGCTTTTCAAGGGATACTGGGGATAGGCCTTCAAACGCAAAAGAAAAAAGAGTTCATTATTCATTTTTTCAATGTCCGAATTCCGCACGTTATAACCCATATCAAGTAAAAAATCGTGGAGGTCGCGGGTGGCCGAGATTTGCCATTCTTCAAGCTTGCCATTTTCAGCATTAAAACGGATGTGACCGCCTACTTCCCACAAGTCATTTAGCCAAAAACCCGCGTCAAAAACAAATTGATTGTTCCCCAGCGCATTGATGAAGGGCCGATCCGCCACATACCGGTGGCCAAAGAGAACATGAAACCGCCCCTTTTGGGCGATTAAATCTTCGTTTAATTCGCTGAACTCCTTGCGGAACATATCGAAATTGTAGCGAAGTTCGAATTGAAGCCAACTGTACGGACGGACGGTGATTTCCCCCGACCAAATAGAAAATCCCGAGCGGGAAAATTCCTCGTCGGGACGAATGTCATAACTCAAAAAGGTATTGAGACTCACCAAATCGACCCGCTGCATTTTTCCGTCAACCATACGCTTCGTCTGAATCCGGTTTTCGATTCCGAAGGTAAAGCGCTGGGCATCGTCCACCGCATCGATGGAATCGAACTCATAGAGCTCTTCATTGCTGATCGTAGATTCCAGGACGCTGTCATAACGCACGCTCGGTTCAAAGACATGGCGCAGCTGATTGACTTCAATGCCAAGAAAATCAAAACTCGTGTTAAACACGCGGTAGAATTGCGAGCGCAGATCCACCGCCGTGCCGAAAGCGGTTCGGACCCGCTCTCCGTCATCAAACCGGTCGCGGCTGTAGAAGGTCTCACGGAAATTGGCGGAGGGGGTCAATTTGATTTCGTTCCATTTCATCGGCATCGTCCATTCGTGAAAGGTGTCGGCGCGTACCGTGTTGAAATCGATGGGGCTGCGGGAAGTTCTTTGGTTCAAATTGGAAAAACTATTTTCGCTTTCATAATAAACTTTGTCGGAGAAGAAGGGCGCATTCTTCCAATCAAAGCGGATTTCGGGAAGCCGCTCCAGCGTATTTTCAAACCGGTTCATTTTCATCTGGTTAAAGGCATAAAATCCGTGTCGATCCGAATTGCTTGTGAAGTTAACGAAGGAAGTCGGCTCGATGTCGGCGCGGAATTCCCGCTCAAAAAAATCTTGCAGGAAGAATTCATCTTCCATTTTGTTGTATCTCGCCAAAAGATAGGTGTCGGGATTGAAATCGGTGCGGTGCTTCCACAAAACCCTTCCGCGGGCCTGATCCCGTCTCTCGGAATAAGGATTTTCAATGCCGGGAGTGGGGGCCCGTTCATCCTGCGTCAGATAAGTTTTGATTTCACCATCCGTTCGATATTTATCAAAGTGGTAGCCGAAATCGAGACCTCCTCCAAACCCCCGCTTGGCGCGCCAGTCCGCGTGCCATTTGCCGCCGAGCTGTTTGACGATGCTAAAACTTTTCGAAGTCAAAATATAACCTCCGAATTCCGACGAATAACCGGGCTCAATTTGGATCGGAGACTCAGCCAACGTTTGCAAGGGAATCACCATATAGGGCCACCAAAAAACTCCTTTGCCTAAAACCCGGAGCGTGATGTCCCGCGCTACGATCTTATCGCCGCGATAAACGGTAGCGTGTCTTGCTTTAATCGCCCAGTGGGGTTGCTCCAATTCGCAGGTAGTAATTTCTGCATTCTTGATGCTATATTTTCCTCTCTTAATCTGTTTGACATCCTCACCACGCGTATACCAGGGATATTCCACGCTCCTACCGTCCGGAAATCTGCCTTCGTCATTGCCGAAATCGTAAAAGACCTCGTCGCCTTTGGCCGCGATTGCATCCCCGCTCACCACCACGACGTGGCCGCGCGCGTAAGCCTTTTTTGATTCGTTCTCCACCTCAGCATAATCTGAGGTCATCTTCACATCGCCGTAAGTCACAACCACATTTCCCTTAGCGATCATCTTTCTTTCTTTTTGCTGATATTCCAGCTGATCGCCAACGACTTCCACATCACGTTTTGCAGGAGATTTTTTTTCGACAACGCCGTAGGCGGACGGAATGAGAAAAGCTGAAATGAGAAGGGTTGTAAAAAGAAACTTGGTGGAAGAAGATTTAAAAAATGAATCCATCACGAAATGCTTCGCGATATGGTTTTTTCCGTAATTCCTTCCTTGCGGAACATCTTCCAATCTTTCAAAAACCGCTCCAAGCCGATGTCCGTCAAAGGATGTTTGACCATTTGTTCGAGCACTTTAAAAGGCAGCGTCCCGATGTCGGCCCCGATTTTTGCGGCTTCAATCACATGGGGAGGATGGCGAAGGCTTGCGGCAAGAATCTGCGTGGCCAAACCGTGCTGGGAAAAAATTATTTTGATGTCGCGGATCACATCCATTCCTTCAACACCAATATCATCGAGGCGTCCCACGAAAGGACTCACATAAGTGGCGCCGGCTTTCGCGGCAAGCAAAGCTTGAGTCGCCGAAAAACAAAGCGTCACATTCGTGCGGATGCCTTCGCGCGAGAAAACTTTTACGGCTTTGAGCCCCTCCACGATAAGCGGAACTTTTACGACGATATTTTCATGAAGTGCAGCGAGGACCCGACCTTCGGCAAGCATCTCCTCTGTCGTGGTCGCCACCACTTCGGCACTGACAGGCCCATGGACCAAGTTGCAAATCTCAATCAATAATTTCTTAAAATCTTTTCCTTCTTTAGCAACAAGACTGGGGTTTGTCGTAACACCGTCCAGGACTCCCCAACTCATGGCCTCCCGGATTTCGTCGATATTTGCGGTATCCAAAAAAATTTTCATGAGTCCTATCCTCCTAGGGAGCGGAAAATCACCACCCGGTTCCGCCCTTCTTCCTTGGCCCGGTAGAGAGCCCGGTCCGCCTTTTGTAAAAGTTCAAAGAGATAAACGGGGTCATAGCCCGATTGAGTGGATTCCGAAAGGTCCTGGGGAAACACGGAAACTCCGATACTGACGGTAACTTTGGTTTCTTCGTCGTAGACCCGGAAAGCCCGGCGAGCCACCGCCGACCGGATACGTTCCGCCACTTCCGCAGCGCCTTCTTCCCGTGTTTCCGGGATCACCACCGCGAACTCTTCCCCCCCATAACGAGCCACAATATCCACGTTCCGAACATTGGCCCGAATGATCTGCGTAACTTCCCTAAGTGTTGCATCCCCAACGAGATGCCCAAATTCGTCATTATATCTTTTGAAGTGATCAATGTCTAACATTAAAACACTCAAAGGGAAGTTATGCTTGAGGCCCCGGCGGATTTCTTCCTCAAAGCGTTCGAGAAAATGACGGCGCACAAAAGCACCCGTCAAACCGTCGATAATTGAGAGCTCGCGGACCATTTCATAGAGGCTTACCTTACGTACTTGAAGGGTCAGCTGCGAAACCAAGACCTCAAATTTTGCCAAATCCTGTTTGTCCGTTCCTTGGATTGCGAATAGCCCGTTAAATTCCCCTTCGAGCATCAAAGGGAAAAGCCACAAGCCTTCGAGGGCCACAAAACGCTTTTCGCTGAGCGCTTTCTTAAGCCAATCCTTTTCCGCAGCGCTGGTCACTTTCTCCTCCACGCCACGGCGTGTGATCACATAAATCTTGGAAATTTCGGGAGCCGCTTTGTCCCGGCTCATCACAATCAGCTCGGCCTGCTCAAAGGAAAGCTCCGGCAGGACTTTTTTAAAAATAATTTGGGCGGTTTCTTTCAGATCCAGACACTCATTAAAATCACGCGCAATTTCAAAGAGGTTGATAAGGCTGGCTACCTGTTTCTCAAGGTGAAGGAGGCTCTCCACGCGCGTGGCGTGCTTTTGTTTCAGATCTGCGAGTTCGGAGTGTGCTTGTTCGCATCGGGCATCTTCCTCACGCACAAGACCCTCCCAGATTTTTCGATGATAGGCCATACAAACAAAGGAAAACGCACTCACTGATAACAAGCTGAAAGTCTCTCGCGCAAAAGATCCCGACATGCTGAGAAAGTAAGCCAAAAAAAGTGCGGCAAGCGTGAGGCCCATAAAAGGCCAATCTTTTAAAGTATAAAAATAAAAAAGGGTAAGAAAGCTAATGGGGAAAAAGGTGAAGTAAGCCAAGGGAGCGCTCACTGCCCTCTGAGTGATAACAAAAAGGGCAACGCAAAAAATAGTGAGGACGGCGATTTTAACTTTCATTTGTGTTCCCACTTGATCACACGGTTTCTTCCTTCATGCTTTGCCTGATAAAGTGCCTCATCGGCCTTTCGAACCAGTTCTTCTTCATCCAAAGTGTCCATAGGAATCGTGGACACACCGATCGAAACCGTCATCTGAACTTTTTCGCGGCGAATAGAAAAGGGAAAGCTCTCCATAGCTTTTCTAATTTTTTCCGCCAATTGCGCTGCTTTATCCTTTGTTGCTTGGGGTAGAAGGACGGCAAATTCTTCTCCTCCGTACCTGGCCACGACGCCGCCTTCGGATTTTTCACGCAAAATTTCCGCGAAGCGCACCAGCATCAGATCACCAGCCCCATGTCCCCAGCGGTCGTTGGCCGCTTTGAAATGGTCCAGATCACACATCAAAAGGGAAAGGGTGCCTTTGCTGCGTAGGACGCGGTGGTGTTCTTCGCGAAGCCGATCGAAAAAATAGCGCTGCACATAAAGTCCCGTCAGTGAATCACGGATCGCCAGGTCCTGGGTTTTTTCGAAAAGCATCGCATTCGACAAAGCGGATGAGGCGAGGGTGGCAATGGCATCCAAGAGCCGCAAGTCATCCGGCGTGTAGGTTTCCGGCTTGGTGGAATGAAGCCGTAACGTTCCGAGGACGCGCCCTTCATGAAGAAGCGGCGCACTGATGAGGCTGCGGATTTCCTTGCCCGGACCCGCAACGTGCCTCACATCAAAGCGGAAATCTTTTTGGACGTCTGAGACCAAAAGACGTTTCCGGTTCCGGATGACCCAAAAATCAAACAGATCCCCTTCTTTACGCTTTCCCGCCTGGGCGTCCTTACTTTTCTTGGAAGCCACGAGGGAAAGTTTTTCATTATCGGGAGAGGCCAGGGTAAGAAAGCAGCCTTCTCCTCGGGGAATAAACTCCAAGGTCCGGGTCGTGACGAGCTGCGAGAGTTCTACCATTGAAATACGCGCCGCAAAATCCTCAGCTAGTTTCCTTAAATTGTAATAAGTGGAGTATTTTTCAAAAAAGATACTGACGCTTTCTCCTTTTTGACGATATTCCTCTGCCAGATCATTTTTTTCATTGACTGTCTTTTCCAAATCCACGCGCGCGAAAGACAACCGGTCCTCAAAATGTTGTTCCGCCCGCTGCAAGATGAAACACAGAAGCCCGTAGCCCGGGACAAGCCAAAGGAAAAAGCTGGAGTGGGAAACGATTCGGCTAAAAAGAGCAGCGGCGGTTGCAATCGCGGCAAAAAAAAGCCCGCCGATGGGGCGGCCTCCGAACCATGCCGCCACAATGGCGGGGTAAAAAAGAAAAAGTAAAAGACACAGTTGGATTAAATAGAATTCGGGATCGACGGTGGTCCGAAGGGGCGTGAGAACTTGAGGAATTCTAAAAAGGAGGAAGACACTCCCGACGATGGCCCCGGCAAACGCAATTTGTTTTTGGCGTGCCAGCTCCACGTTAATCGCCCGAACGCGGGCGCCCTGGCATTAAACGATTGCTTCCTCTGTGACGGGGTCGAAAAAGTGAGCCTTGCTCATATCAAAAACAATTTGCAGGTCCTGATTGATTTTCGCCGTGTCCTGATTGTTGACCCGGGCGATAAAACTATTACGGCCTGTATTCAGAAAGAGAACGATCTCTGAACCCATCGGCTCCACGACTTCAACCGTAGCCGTAATGGTGTACTCGGGCCGCGCGTCCTGCGCAAAAATCCGGTCATAAACGTCCTCGGGCCGAATCCCGAAAATTACTTTTTGCTCCGTATACATCTCGATTCCTTGATGATTCTGTGGCAGGATACGGAGCTTGATTCCTTTATCATGGAAATAATAATCGCCGTTTTGGTTGACGATTTTCCCCTGCAAGAAATTCATGGGCGGTGAGCCGATGAAACCTGCCACAAATTTATTTTTCGGATGTTCATAAACCGTAATGGGGTCCCCCATTTGATGGATGATGCCGTCTTTCATAACAACGATCCGCTCGCCCAAGGTCAAGGCCTCCACTTGATCATGGGTCACATAAATCATCGTGGCCTGAAGTCTTTTATGAATTTTGATGAGTTCGGTGCGCATTTGGACACGAAGTTTAGCGTCAAGATTGCTCAAAGGTTCGTCAAAGAGAAAGACTTTAGGTTTTCGAACGATGGCTCGCCCCACGGCGACCCGTTGGCGTTCTCCGCCGGAGAGTTCTTTCGGACGGCGTTTCAAAAGCGGCTCAATCCCCAAAATTTCAGCCGCCTCGTGGACCCGCCGCTCAATTTCTCTTTTAGGATAATGGCGTAATTTTAATCCGAATGCGAGATTTTCATAAACGGTCATGTGCGGGTAAAGCGCGTAATTTTGAAAAACCATCGCAATGTCGCGGTCGCGGGCCGGAACATCATTGACAAGATCGCCCTCAATATAAATTTCCCCCTGAGAGGCATCCTCCAAACCGGCGACCATTCGAAGGGTGGTGGATTTTCCGCAGCCTGAAGGTCCCACCAAAACGATAAATTCTTTATCCCCCACTTCCAAACTTACATCGTTGACCGCCACCACATTATTAGAATAAACCTTCGAAATATTTTTAAGGACGACCGTTGCCATGACTCTCCTTTTCTTTTAAGCGAATGTTACGAAAAATAATCCAATAAAGATTTTAAAGTCTTGCGCAGATCTTTTCGTTCAACCACCTGATCGATCAAGCCGTGTTCCAGAAGAAATTCAGAAGTTTGAAAAGCCGGCGGAAGTTTTTGGCGGATTGTTTGTTCGATCACGCGCGGGCCGGCAAAACCGATGAGGGCCCGAGGCTCGGCCAAAATCACATCACCCAGAGACGCAAAACTTGCCATTACGCCGCCCATGGTGGGATTGGTAAGGATTGAAATGTACGGCAGCCGGCTTTTGTGGAGCCGTGCGATGGCGGCCGAAGTTTTGGCCATTTGCATAAGACTGAGCGCTCCTTCATACATGCGCGCACCGCCTCCCGATCCCGAAATGATTACCACGGGCAATTTTTTTTCGATGGCGTGTTCCACAATCCGGGCAATTTTTTCACCTACAACCGACCCCATCGATCCCATGATGAACCGCGAATCGGTCACAGCAAAAGCGATGGCTTTTCCTTCAATCGCGGCCTCACCCACAAGACAAGCCTCTTTCAGGCCCGTCTTTTTCTGATCTTGTTTCAACTTTTCCAAATACGACCGCGTGCCTTTAAACTGAAGGGGATCCAACGTCTCCAAATTCGCCGCTATTTCCTTAAAGCTTTTTGGATCCAGCAGGGTTTCGATCCGCTCAAGCGCACCCAAGATGAAATGAAAACTGCATTTGGAACAAACGGAAAAGTTTTCGCGCAGGATTTTAGTGAACATGACATTCTGACAGCTGGGGCATTTGGTCCAAAGACCGGCGGGAAAACTCTTCTTGCGGCCCGCTTCACTCGTGACCGGATTAGGAGCGACTTGTGCCGCTTCTTCCTTCTTAAAAATAGCCATCGTATGTATTTCGTCCTAAGTGCGCGTGTTATGGAAGGTTACGGTGAGAAATATGGGATCATTATAGGGGGTTGCCAAAACCCTGTCAATCGTAGTTACCCGTCCCTCCTCCCCCTTTCAAGTAGAAGGCCCGAAAAGCCGTAGAATTATAAGTAACCAAACGGAAAAAGGAGCGTGCGATGGCGGGTAAAAAAGTGGAATCCCTGGAACAAGTCGTCCAAATCTGCCAGAAATCGGCGGGCCAGCAAAAAAGTAACTGGTTCTCTCAATGTATTGCCCAGTGCGCTTACCCCATCACCTGGTTAATTCTCCACACCCCCATCACGGCAACCCAGATAAGGCTCATTGCCCTCGTCACAGGACTTACGGGCATCTCGTTTCTCATCTCTCCCTCGATCCTCGGTTTTCTGTTGGCCTCGCTTTTCTTTCAAATTTGGTATCTCCTCGACCAAGTAGCGGTCCAGATGACGGAATACCGCCGCCTCGCCTCTTTCACGGACCGTTTTTTTTATCTTTTAATCCATCGTTCTATAGAAATGACGGTTGTTTTCGGCATCAGCTACTATGCCTTTTTATTAACCGGCATCCCTCTTCTGATCTTATGGGGCTTTCTCGCCTCCATCGCTATATTGCTTCTCAACCTCCTGACTGACATGAAGTTCAAAATCTTTTTTGAAATCGCCCCCACCGGTCTGCCCAAATTTACGGTGGCTACCCTTCGGGAGTCGATTCAAAAAATAAAGGAAAGACGGGGTCAAGAAGTAGTGAAGAATCTCGACCTGCGCAATTTGGCCAAAACCCTTCTTTTCTTCTTTCGTGAGACCTGTGAGAGCTATGCCCTCATCGGTATTTTGACCGCATGCGCCATTGCCGAGACGATCATCAAACTACCCCTCGATTTCCGTCTGGCTCTCTTACTTTTCTACGGAACCGTCATCCCTGCAATTGCGATCATCGAGCTTATCCGTCTCGTCTTGTCAGCGGATTCCCAGCCCTAAACTCCTTTTTTAACTCCTGATCTGCGGCTTCTTTACATCCACAAATAGAAGTGCTACGTTTGAAGGTATGGAACCGCGTCTCGTTCAGCAACAAAGTCAAAGACTCGTCCTCTCGCCGCTCATTCGGCAGTATTTGCGTCTCCTTCAACTGCCGTTGGCCGAGCTTCGTACCATCATTGAGCAGGAGTTGGCCGAAAATCCGGCCTTAGAAGAAGTCTCCAAAGAGGCCGCGGAAGAGCCCGCCTCAGACGATCAGGCGAAAGAGGCTCCGAGTGCGGAAGAGCTTCGCTTCGATGAGACCCTCCAATCTTTGAATAAGCTCGATGACATGGTCTACGACGGTCTCTATTCCCGCGAAGACCTCTCCGCCCAAGAGCCGAACGACATCCGCAATAAACGCGATTACCAGGAAAGCCTCGTCACGCGCAAGGAATCCCTGTTTGATTTTCTTCAGTGGCAGATCGGTTTTCTGGATCTGACGGAGCATGAGAAAAAAATTGCCGAGGAAATTATCGGAAATTTGAACGAAGAAGGTTGCCTCACCACTCCCCTTGAGGAAATCGCCCAACTCTCGGGCGCTTCGGTTCCCGAAGTTGAAAATGTTCTGGCTGCCATCCAACGTCTTGATCCTCCGGGTATTGCCGGCAGAAATTTGCAGGAAACTTTACTCCTCCAACTCGAGAGAAAAGGTCCGGAAGCCGAACTCGCCCGGCAAATTGTCCGGGACCATCTTCCCCTGCTAGAAAAAAAACAGTGGGACCAGATCGCAAAACACATCAAAGCCTCGCCCGAGGCGATTCGCGAGGCGGCACGCATTGTGAGTCATCTGGATCCCAAGCCGGGCCGCACTTTCTATGGTGAAGATTCGGTTGCCGTGACGCCGGACGCTGCGGTTTACTTTGATGATGACGATGAGAAAAAACTCGTGGTGGAAGTTTATGATGAAGGGATTCCTGAAGTGCGCGTGAACTCCTACTACCGCCGGCTCCTGAAAGACCCAAAACTAGACGATACCAGCCGGCGGTTTCTTAAGGAAAAAATCCAAGCCGCAATCGATTTCGTAAAGGCGCTGGGCCAAAGGCGTTCAACGCTCGGTCAAATCACGGAAGAGATTGTGGGCGCCCAGCCGGAATTTTTTGAAAAGGGGTTTTCTCATTTGAAACCTTTGCGCCTCAAAGATATTTCGGCACGCATCGGCATCCACGAATCCACCGTAAGCCGGGCCATTCAGGGCAAGTACCTTTCGACGCCGCAGGGCACAATCCCCTACAAAAGTTTCTTTTCTACCAAGCTAGGGACGGCTGAGGGGGGTGCTGAATCCCAGAAAAGTGCGGTGGAAAAAATCCGTGAACTCATTCATTCAGAAGATCCGAAACATCCTTTGAGCGATCAGGATGTTGCGCAGCTGCTTCAAGATCAGGGAATCAAGATCGCTCGGCGGACGGTTGCCAAGTACCGCGAACTTCTAAAAATTCTACCTACACACCTTCGTCGGGAAAAATAAAAAGCCGGCGAGAGGACTTGAACCTCCGACCCGCTGTTTACGAAACAGCTGCTCTACCAACTGAGCTACGCCGGCAATAACTGCGAAATTATCTAAAATACTTCTTCAGGAAAAGAAATCCAAGAATTGTTTTGCCGTCGATGATTCGGCCTGAACGGATCATCTTCTCGACTTGGGCTGGGGTAAAATAGGCGACTTCCAGCTCTTCATCCAAATCTTGAGTCAAGGCGGCGGCTTTGCGTAAACGATCGCCGATAAAAAGAAACATTTTTTCGGTGGAAATTCCCGGCGTCGGGAAAAAATCAAGCACCCGGCGCAAACGCCCCGCTTTCCAGCCGGTTTCTTCCTGAAGTTCCCGGGCGGCGCACGCCGCGACCGACTCCCCTTTTTCCAAAGTCCCGGCCGGAAATTCCCAAATCGTATCGCCCACCGCCACCCGCAATTGGTGGATTAAAATGAGGCGGCCGTCCGGAAGCCGGGGGATGATAATGACAGCGCCCGGATGCTTGATGAGCTCACGTTCATACTTTCGCCCGCTTGCCGTGTGAATCTTGAGGACGTCCAAATGAACCAGATGCCCGCGAAAAGCAGCGCGGCGGGAGACTATGCAGAATTTCTTTTTAGAAGATTTCAACCCGGTCTCCTTCCCGCAATTTTAATTTCTCGCGTGCCGAACCTTGATTCACGGCAATCTCAACCAGACCCGAAGAACTCACCAAAGCCACCGCAGCACCTTTTTTTACTTCGTAATAAGAATCACGGAGCGGCCCTAGCGATTTTCCCTTAACGCGTACCTGAGCGTGTGGTTTCTTAAGCAAGGACTGGCAAATGTTCGCGAAGGCATTTCCAAAGTGATCAAAATAAATGATCTCACCGCTCACTTTTTCCTTCGAGACACGCGGTTCATTAAAGTGGAGCTGGACGAAATCATGGATCTTCGGACCGAGGCTTGAAAATAAAGAGGGCTTCTTGGCGAGTCGCGCGGCGGTCGGCGCAAAACAGTCGCGCCCATGAAAGGTGGGGCTGATTTTTTTGGCAAAAAAGCGGGTGTTGGTTACCGAACGAAGTTCATAAGATTTTTGCGTTAACAGGAGGGGGGTCAAAATCCCGTTATCAGGCGCCAAAAAAATCCCGTGTTTCGTTTTCGCGGCCAGAATCCGTCGCCGGCTTCCCACGCCCGGGTCCACCACTGTGACAAAAATAGAGGAAGAGGGAAAATAAGAAAAAGTAGTGGCCAGAAGAAAAGCCGCTTGCCTTACATTCTGCGGCTCGACTTCATGCGAAAGGTCTACGATTTTAGCCTCCGGAAAAAGGCTAAGAATCACGCCTTTAATCGAAGCAACGTAATTATCCTTTGTTCCGAAATCCGTTAGGAGAACAATGGGGCGTGACATGGTCGGTCATTATAATGCAAAGAAGAACTTTTCGAGATAAAATACAGCTCATGAAATCCTATCGCGAAACTCTCACGTTTCAAACAAAGGAAAGACGTGAATACATTAACATCACGTCTCAAGTAGAAGCGGCGGTTAAAAAAAGCGGCGTCCAGGAAGGCTTGGTATTGGTTAATGCGATGCACATCACGGCAAGCGTTTACATCAATGACGATGAGCCGGGCTTGATTCAGGACTTCGACCGCTTCCTTGAGAAGACTGCGCCCTATGATCCGAAAGGCTACCGCCATCATCAGACAGGCGAAGACAATGGTGATGCGCATTTGAAGCGCCAGCTCTTCGGCCGCGAAGTCGTCGTGGCCATCACCGAGGGAAAACTCGACTTCGGGCCATGGGAACAGATCTTCTACGGCGAGTTTGACGGACGCCGGAAAAAACGCGTCTTAGTCAAAATCATCGGCGAATAAACCCTAAGTGTGTTGAAGCCTCTTATTTGAGCGCATCAAATTTTGCGGCCAGAATAAAATCATTTTCCGTCAGGCCCTTCACGGCATGCGTGGAAAGTTCCACTCCCACGTGACTGTAGCCAATCTTAAGCTCCGGATGATGATTCTCGTCCTCGGCCGCCTGCGCGATCCGGTTGAAAAACACGATCACTTCCTTGAAATTTTTGAACTTATATTCCTTCCGAATGGATTTCCCACCATCCGCGAGACTCCAGCCGGATAAAGACGTTAAAAATCCTTCGACCTGGCTAAGACCCAAGGCCGTCCCCTTCCCTTCACAGGGCTTGCAATGCTTTTGGGCAAGTTCTTTCGCTTTGAGTGGTGACATGCTTATCCCTCCTTTAAAATCTCTTCCAATTTTTCATAAAACCTATCAAGACCCGTACCCTCTCTTGCCGAAATAAAAATTCCTTCGGGATATTTCCCGGTAAGAAATTCACGCTCCTCTGCCGTAATCAAATCACTTTTATTGAGCGCTAAAAGAAGAGGTTTCTTGCCCGCTCTTAGTTCCTCTAAAACCTTCTCAACGGCGGTTTTTTGTTCCTCAGCGTAAGGACTCGACGCGTCAAGAACATGAATGAGACAATCCGCGTCCGTGACTTCCTCCAGAGTCGATTTGAAGGCCTCGATAAGTCCGTGAGGAAGGTCCCGTAAAAATCCGACAGTGTCGGTGAATAAAATCCGGTGGCCGTTTCGCTTGGCATGCCGGGTCATCGGATCAAGCGTCGCAAAGAGTTTGTCTTCAGTGAAAGCTCCCGCGCCCGTGAGTGTATTTAGAAGCGTAGATTTTCCCGCATTCGTATAGCCTACGATCGCTACCGTGGAAAAATCTTTTCGTTTGCGTCCGCTTCGGATAAGTTCGCGGTGCCGGCCCAATTTATCCAACTCACCTTTCAGCCGCGAAATCCGGTCGCGGAGACGCCGACGATCTACTTCCAATTTTTGTTCGCCGGGTCCGCGGGTTCCGATGCCTCCCCCAAGCCTCGAAAGAATCGTACCCTGCCCCACAAGACGCGGCAGAAGATAATTAAGCTGTGCGACTTCCACTTGAAGCTTACCTTCCCGTGAACGGGCGCGCCGGGCAAAGATATCGAGGATGAGCCCGGTCCGGTCAACAGCCCGCACTCCCACGGCCCCTTCGAGATTGCGCGCCTGAACCGGCGTGAGGTCCACATTAAAAATGATAAGCTGCGCTTTTTCCCGTATTACTTTTTCGCGGATCTCGTCAATTTTTCCTTCGCGGATGAAATGGCTCGGGCTCGGGCGGTCCAGCTTTACTTCGGTAGCACTGGCCACTTCGCCGCCCGCGGAAAGGGTCAATTCTTTCATTTCTTCATAGCTCTCGCGCAGAAAGGGTCCGCTCTTTTCCGCCGTCTGTACAATCACCAATAAGGCGCGCTCTTTAACCATGCTTTATACCCTTAATAATTTTATCACAGATTTTTGAAGCACTTTCTTTGCCCCCCACCCATTCAATCCATTCGATATCTTTTTCGCGACCGAACCACGTGAGCTGGCGCTTTGCAAATTGGCGGGTCTTTGTTTGGATCAACGCAATCAGTTCCGGCTTGGACAAAGTCTCTTTTTTCAGATTGGTAAGAATTTCCCTGTAGCCCAAAGCTTGGGCAGCATTTCTTGAAAATCCGGATTTTTTAAGCCGCTTCACTTCCTCAAGAAAACCCTGATGAAACATTTTTTCAACGCGGCGGTTAATCCTTTGATAAAGCTCGCTCCGGTCCCGCAAAACCCCGAAGGCCCGGACTGAGAACCCGAGATCTTGAAGGGATTCCCGGGTTTCATACCATTCCGAAGGAGTTTTGCCGGAAATTTTTGCGATTTCAAGCGCGCGGATAATACGGCGCCGGTCATTGGGATGAATTTTCTTAGCTCGAACAGGATCTATCTTTTTAAGCTGGTCGTAAAGATAAGAAATCCCCTTTGAGTCAGCAGTTTTTTGAAGCTCTTTGCGAACCTTCGTCTCGCCTCCCAAGGGCGCCGAGAGTCCTTTCCAGAGCGCTTCCAAATAAAGCCCACTTCCACCTACTACCAGAGGAATTTTTCCTCGTTTTAAGATGTCGCGAATTGCCCGAAGCGCTTCCCGGCGATACCGATAGACGGAAAAATTCGATCGGGGGGATGTGATGTCGATCAGATGATGGCGAATTTTTCGGCGTTGATCAAGAGAGGGTTTGGCGGTACCGATATTCATCCCACGATAGACCAACATGGAATCCGCGGAAATGATTTCCGCACCGAGGCGTTTCGCCAGAATCAGCGCAAGTTCTGTTTTTCCGCTTCCTGTGGGACCGACCAAAAAAAGAACGGAATTTTTCACATCTTTTCGGGATGGGAAACACCGAGGGTTTCAAGACCGTTACGAAGAACGATCCGGACGCAGTCCGCCAGAAGAAGGCGGGCCGCGGTGAGTTCTTCGTCTTCGGTTACCACCCGGTGCATCGCATAAAATTTGTGAAACTGGGCGGCGAGCTCACGCAAGTATTCGACGATTCGGTATGGCTCAAGCCCTTCGGCGGCCGCAATTAAAATCTCGGGATATTCCTCAAGTTTTTTGATGAGTTCTTTTTCTTCCGGTGCACTCAAACGTTCTAGATTTGCTTTGAGATTAAGGGAGCGTTTGGAGAAACTGAGAATACTTGAGATACGTGCGTAGGCGTATTGGAAATAATAAACCGGATTTTCATCTGATTCTTTTTTTGCCAAATCCAAATCAAAATCCAAATGGCTCTCGACGCGGCGCAGAAGAAAAAAAACTCGCGTGGCATCCGGTCCAACTTCCTCAAAAAGTTCACGTAAGGTTACAAACTCCCCCGCCCGTGTGGACATCCGAACCGGCTGTCCCTGCCGGTAAAGAGTCGCAAGTTGCACAATTAAAACCGTCACCTGTTTGGGATCATGACCTAAGGCTTGGCAGGCTGCTTTAAGGCGCGCCACATAGCCGTGATGATCGGGGCCCCACAAATTGATCAACCGTTCAAATTTGCGGTCGAATTTGAGCCAATGGTAAGCAATATCCGGGGCGAGGTAGGTGTATTCTCCGGTGCTTTTTCGCAGGACTCGATCCTTATCGTCCCCGAAATCCGTAGAGCGGAACCAAAGCGCCCCCTCTTTTTCGTAAACCAAGTTTTTCTTCTTTAAAAGATCGATGACTTTTTCGACCCATTTCTTTTGCCGGATGGAACCCTCGCTCAAGTAAGAATCAAACTCCACTCGGATCACCTTCAAATCTTCTTTGATTCCCTCTAGAATCTCAGTGGCGGCAAATTGCGAACATTCGGGCAGGATTTCCTTGGGATCTTTCTTTAAAAGAATGTCTCCCTTTTTCTTGCGCAGCCGCTCCGCGATTTCCTTAAGGTATTCTCCCTGATAACCTTCTTCGGGGATTGCCGCTTTTTTTCCAAAAAGTTCTTGGTAACGAACCCAGAGGCTCTCGCCCAAGAGATCAATCTGGCGGCCCGAGTCATTGAGGTAATATTCCTTCGTCACATCGAAACCCGTCATCTTAAAAATCCTCGCCAACGCATCGCCGATCACTGCCTGTCGTCCATGGGCAATCGTCAAAGGGCCCGTCGGATTGGCGCTCACAAATTCGATCAGAACTTTTTTCTTTTTTCCGAATTCGGATTTCCCGAAATTGTTGTCCGTTCTCTGAATCTTTAGCAAAACTTCCGCCAATTGCGAAGAAGCGACGAAAAAATTAAGGAACCCTCCCCCCGCTACTTCCGAGCGGCTCGCGACTTTTTTGATTTCATTCTCATAAGTTTGCAGAAGTTCCTCGGCGATGACAGTCGGTTTTTCTTTGACCAGGCGGGCGAGGCGAAATGGGACAGGGGAAGATAAATCTCCGCGGGAGGGGTCCCGCGAAAGATCGAGCTCGATTAGAAAATCATCCGGCAGAGTGAGGCCTTTTTTCCGGGTATAATCCTCAACGATTTTTTGAAGCGTACTTCGGAGGGCGTCTTTCATTCAAGGTGCGGCGCGTTCCCCCACAAACGCTCGAGACCATAAAATTCCCGCAGGTCACGGTAGAAGATGTGGACGATGACTGGGCCGTAATCCAACAAAGCCCACCGGCCTTCCGACATTCCTTCGAGGTGCCAGACAGGCAGGCCTTCCTTCTCTAACTCTTCCTGAATGTTTTGAGCAATGGCCCGAACGTGCCTGTCGGAATTACCGTGGGTGACTACAAAATAGTGCGCAAACGCGGTCAGTCGGGAAACATCCAGAATAACGGGTTCGACCGCTTGCTTGGCTTCGGCGGCCTCCCGCACTAACAGAGCGATTCGTTTTGGCTGCAAAGAAAACTCGCGTTAACCTCCGAATCGATACTTCAAAATAGACGAATTAAAAAGTCTTACTTGCCGAGAATCCGGCAAAGATTGGTCCCGCAGACAGGGCATTTACCTTTCATGGCGCGTCGGCCATTCTTCAAGGTTTCTTCTTTTCCGTTGGACATGTCAACTTTCTTGCGGCATTTAACACAGTATGCTTCCACGTTGCCCCCTTTTTCTAGCGCGAAGCGCCCATCGCCCCGCATTGGTTGTGAATTATAACCCTGTTAACCCCTGTCAAACAAGCTTGTTTACGCTCTTTTACTGCTCAACTTTTTATCGACCCGAGGGGTTTCAAGCTTGAGCAGACATTGTTTCATCCAAAGCCCCTGGGAAAACCCTCCCAAAGCCCCGTTTTTACGGAGAATCCGGTGGCAGGGAAGGATAATGGGGAGGCGGTTAAGACTCAGGATCCGGCCAACATAGCGGCTGGCGCGGGGCCTCCCCGCTTTTTGAGCTAGAAATTGGTAACTCTCTGTCTTTCCGGCTGGAATGCGTCTGAGTTCCTGCAGAACCTTTTTTTCGAAACCCTGATAACCCGTCCAATCTACCGGCAAATTCCTGAAATTGAACCGGGCACCGTCCAAATACTGCGAAATTTGATGAACGCCTTGTTTTAAAATCCGGTTAATTTTAAAAGGAGCTTTAGCGGTTTTGCGATTTGTGCCGGATTTCTTTTTTACCATTTCAAGCGAATAAAGCCCCTGCGTAGTCGCGGCTAACTTAAAAGACCCTAAAGAAGTTTTGAACCGAGAGGTGTAATTTTCGTTCATCGTGCTTTGGCAATCTCCTCATTTACGATTTTCCCCTGAAAAATTTGCAGTCCTGTCCGCAGCTCCGGTAATTCCTTTAAAGCCTTCTGCCAATCCCGTGCAAGTTCCAGTGTAGCAGGAAGCGTGACTTTCTCAAGGGCCTCCGAAGCTCCCCGCCCACACAGCGATGGAATATTCGGAACGGCGAACCGTAAATTTCCGAATGAATCCAAATAAAGCGGATCGTCATAAGTGGAAGACCGCGTCTCAGGAAAATTTCCTCCTTGATCGACCGCAATATCAAAAATGAATTTTGGTTTTACAGACATTTCTTTTAAGTCATCCCGTGAAAGAACCAAGGGGGCCCTTTGCCCGACGACATGGACACAGCCCATCCAAACATCCGCTGATTTTAATACTTCCCGATAGTTTTCTTCAAGTCCCCAAGGGCGAAATGTTTTGAAAGATTTAAATTCTTCCTGAAGTTCCCGGCGTCTTTGGTCTCTTTTTTCCACAAGATTGACTTCTCCCCCCATCTTGAGAAGAGTCTCCGCTGCTCTTCGCCCTACTGCTCCACCGCCAAAGATTACTACCTTGCCGGGATTTAAATTTTCAGGAGCCGCGGGATACTGCAAAGCGAGCCATTCCATTTTTTCCTGAAAGCGGGGCGGGTAAAGGATCTTTCCTTTTTCCACTCGAACTGTCTGGCGCATCAAGGCGGCGAAATATGCAGTCAGGGTTCCCGCAATTTCACTCATGGGTTCAAGAAAAACTGTTCGGCCATTTTTTTCTGCTGTTTCAAGTCCAATACCCGTGATCCGTTTCTGGAGAAGGAGTTCGATCAATTTTTTGTTTTCGGGAGAAGCGAGATGCAGAAAGCAAAAGCAGATGAGATTTTCTCTAAGAAATTTCCATTCAGAGGGAAGCGGCTCTTTGACTTTTTTAATGAGGCCTGATTTTTGATAGAGTTCGCCGGCCTTCTTGATGATTTTGGCACCGGCTTTTTGGTAATCAAGATTCGTAAATCCGGAACCTTCACCGGCACTCTTTTCCACCAACACCGGAATACCTGAGGCGTGCAATGTTCGAACGCCTGCCGGAGTGAGCCCGACTCTTTTTTCCCGGGGTTTGATTTCGCACGGCACCCCGACCGTTAAAACTCCCGCACTCATCCCATGAAACGATTCGTAATCGGCATCCGGCGCCCGAACCAGGCCTTTTCGGTCACCCGCAAAATAGGAGGGGTTTGGCGGCGTTTATACTCATTGTGATCCACTCGGTTGATGACTTCCACGACAAGCTTTGAGGAAACCCCAAGGGTCTTGAGCGCCCGTATAATTTCCTGAGCCGTCCGGTTCTTTTCAATATAAAGACGCAAAATTTCATCCAGGACTTCATAAGGAGGGAGACTATCTTGATCCTTTTGATTGGGCCGTAACTCCGCTGAAGGAGGTTTGGTAAGCGTTGCCTCCGGAATCACCGGATCGGCTTGATTGCGAAATCGCGCGAGACGATAAACATCCGTCTTGTAAACATCGCCCAAAACGTCCAGCCCGCCCGCCATGTCACCATAAAGCGTGCAGTAACCCATCGCCAGCTCCGATTTATTCCCGGTGGTCAAAACGAGTCTTTTCTCATCATTGGAAATATACATAAGCTCCAAACCACGGAGACGTGCTTGGAGATTCTCCATGGCCAGCGTTATGCGCTTTCCTTTCACGGAGGTTATTTTTTTGAGATGGAATTCATATTTTTCTTTAATCGACCGGGTCCTTAATTCAATGCCAAGATTCCGGGCCAACTCTTCGGAATCTTCCCAGCTTCCCTTTGAAGAATAAATTCCGGGCATGGTGACTCCCAGGACACGGTCGCGGCCGAGCGCATCATGGGCAATGGCTGCGGTGAGCGCAGAATCGATTCCACCGCTCAGACCGATGACCACTCCCTCAAAGCCGTTTTTTTCCACATAATCGCGGACCCCCAAAACCAGGGCTTCATAAATTTCAGAGGGTTTCCCCACCGTGTCCGGCAGCGAAAGATCGTCTGGATTTTTATCTTCCAAATTCCAATCGTAAACAAAAAGCCCCTCTTCAAAGGCGGGAGCCCGAAAGAGAATCCGCCCTTTGGAATCTGCAATAAGACTTCTCCCGTCAAAAATTAAATCATCCTGACCACCCACTTGATTCACGTAAATGATCGGAAAGCCGTGACGGCGGGTTTGTTCCTTCAATAGAGCATCTCTCACGCGCGCCACTTCCCGATGATAGGGAGAGGCGTTGATGGAAATAACAAGCTTGGCGCCTTTGTCGGAAAGAATTTGCAGCGGCTTCTTGGAATAATTTTTATCCCAGATATCTTCACAAACGGCCGTTCCCACGCGCAAACCTTTCCAGGAAAGAGTTTGGTGTTTTTCGCCGGGTTCAAAAAAAATCTCTTCGAGAAAAACGTCGTACGTAGGAAGGAGCGTCTTATATTGGCGCAGCCGGATTTTACCTTTTTCGATCCAAGCGAGCGCATTGCGGCTTTTTCCGCTTCGGCCTTCATCGATATAGCCGACAACCACTGCTCCTTTAAAGCGGCGGCTTGCCTGCGCGATCTTCTGGAGGGAACGCAGATTTTCCCTGACAAAGCTTCTTTTGATGGCCAGGTCCCAAACGGGATAGCCTGAAACCACTAGTTCCGGAAAAACCAATAGATCGCAATCTTTTTCCCCGGCCTGATGAAGGATTCCGAGGATCTTTTGAAGATTTCCCGCGAAATCCCCCACGGTGGGATTGATTTGCCCGAGACCGACTCTAATTTTTTTCATAAGGATTAAAATTTAATTGGACCGGAGGCGATTTGAACGCCCGACCTCTTCCGTGCGAGGGAAGCGCTCTCCCAGCTGAGCTACCGGCCCGCATTCCAAACGATTGGGCAGCCCCTCGAACCAGATAATCAAAAGGGGACGGCCCGCAATCAAAAGTGTTGGCCAGTCTAGAAAATGGCCAAGCACAAATTATATCTCGATTTTGGTTAAAAAATCACTTTAAAAGGGGGAACCAACCGGAAGGGAAACTGAAGCTTAATCTCTATCGTGCAATCGATGTCTACGGTAAAGATGCCATAGTAAAATTTGTCTGTAGGCGGGAGAATAGATGGACCGGGTAAAACTTCCTTCCATTCCTCCATTCACTTTTCTGAAAACAAGTCCATTCAGGGGCCCTGTCGATACGAGCTGCGGTTTTGGCCCGGGTTCCGGTGCAGGATTGGTTTCGATCAACGGATCGCTTAAAACAAGAACCAGCGGCAAAAGGCGACCCTGATAGATGATGAGACTCGAGTTTTCGACGGCGGGACGAGGGTTCGTCAAATCGACATTCACGCGCATGCCCCGCTGGAGCTGTGCATTATCTTCAGCTGAAAAAATGGCCAGATAAGTTTGGCCATCTTGTCCTCGTAGACTTATTTGTCCTTGCTGCAGAGTGGACGGGTCCTCTATCGTCGTTAATACTTCCGCGCCTTCCAAATGGACTTCAGGGATCAACGGATCCCCTAAATTGATAACGAGCGGCACAAGTTGGCCCTGATAGATTAAGAGACTGGGATCTTCAACGGCAGGACTCGGATTCGTCAAACTTACTTTGACGTGCATTCCTTTCTGCAATTGGGCATTATCGTCGTTTGAGAAAATGGCGAGGTAAATTTTACCGTCTTGTCCCCGCAAACTAATTTGTCCCTGCTGTAAAGTCGATGGCTCATTGATCGTCGTTAGTACCTCCGCATCTTCCAAAACAATTTCATAGAGAGGATCAGAATCAATCTGTTTAAACGTCTCTAAATTAATAATATTGATCAACAAATCTTCAAGTCCAATGTAATCAATTTTGTGGACCGAGCCATCGGCTAATGTGAGTTCTGAATTTTCGCCGGAGAAACTGGAAAGCAATTTTCCATCGGCGTTCGTGCGTTTAATGGACTCAAGCATTACCCATACTTTGGGAAAGGTGTTGGGATAATATAGAAGAACCGGGCCAATCTCGAACGACCAGGTCAGTTCACTCACTGACAGCATCTTCCCCATTGCATCATAGTCCGTGATTTTATGGATATCGCCTTTGCCAAAGAAGGCCTGAGGGTCAATTTCTACGACTCGTTTATAAACTTTTCCTTCATCGCCATTTCGCGCATAGATAATCGTCGCCACAATATTTTCCGGAGCATCCGGTTTGGCGGAGGGAACATAGTCATAATGGATTTCTTTAATCAGCTGAAGGTACTGGCCGGGAATAAGAGGGAGATTATCTTCCCAAATTTTTACCGAATGAAGCCGATTATCGCCGTACCTGGATTTGATCTCTCCCTCTCCCAAAAGGTAACTGAGATCATATTGAATCCAGTTATCCATTCGGAAAGTGGCGGAGACCAATTGATAAACAGGCGGCGGGCAAATCGTGCGGCCATCGGCATAAATTGTGCAAGGCATGCCCATTTGCGGTCCCAATTCCAATTGATAGTGAATCACTTCGGGCCATTTGTGTTTTCCCGGACCTAGAGGATCGATTAAGTAAAGAGAATCATCCCCCATATCCCTAAGGGAATTAAAGTTCTCTTCAAAGATAACATCCACGGTCATAGTTTGCATATTGACTACAACTCTAATTAGGCCTTGCTTGATCAATTCCGCAAGCCGGGCCGCATTAAGGCCAAAGCTTGCCAAAAGATCATTCTGCACCAAAGCGATCAGAGGGGTTTCGGGCGTCTTTGCTTCTTCCTCCATCGCTCTTTGAAGCAGGTCTTCTAATGTCTGAAAAGTGACAGGAACTTGTGTTCCATTCGGCATAAGAATAGCCGCTTGATCCCCAGAAATTTCTGTGATGTGAGAAAGCAGATTTCCATTAGCATCCGTACGTGTGATCTGACGAAGAATAACTCGAGGTGGAGGCTGGACACAAGGTTGACCCTCTACGCACATGACACTGATCACCATCATTACGTAATCAAATTTGCTCGTAGCAATCGCATTGCTTTCTGCGTTCCGATCCACGATTGTTTGAATATGGTTTTGTCCATCTTCCATCGTTGCTAGGACCACCTCTCGAGAGACAACTTCCCCCTGAGAGTCGTCGTGATAAACAATGCTCGCTTTGATTGAGGGAATAGGTGCGCCCACAAGGTTGACTTCATTGCCCACGAGATGAACATAAGTAATCTCTTTGATTAGTTTTCCTGTTGGACAAGGCGCCATGATGCAAACAACCCGAGGATCCGCATTGTAAATCTTAACGGAAGCCAGAAGATTGCTCTGGGGCGGCATCAGGTTAAGACCGAATGAGCCATAGTCCAGTTCAAAATATTTACCTTCAACATTGAAGTAAGCGGCTTTCAAATAATAGCCCGGAGGCACGCAGCCGGGGCCCATACAGGCAGTTTCCACATGATTCAGATCATAAAAAATTTGCCCAGGTAACTTGTAGGTTCCCAAAAGATCCGCTAAATACGCTAGATCAGGACGGCTTTCTACTTTGATGTCTGGGTTGATCGTGACTGTGGCTCGCAGGTTTTTAAGGTCTACTTCGATTTTGATGAGGCCCTCTTTGATTGCCTCCGCCAATACTCCAAAGGAATTTATAATGTCCTGGGTCACAAGGTTCTTCACCTGGACGCTTTCCTGCTCCAGCTTCATCGCTTCTTGGATAAGTTCTTCTAGGGTGTGAAACATGACTTCGATTTTTCTGTTATCGGGCAGAAGAACATTAGCGCGGTCCCCTGAAATATCCATGATTTCAGAAAGAGGTTGCCCATTCGCATCCGTGCGGGTGATTTGTCGAAGAAAGACCTGAGGGGGTGGGGGAACGCACTTTGTGCCCTGAGCGCAGACGACGTAGACTATCCAAGTCGCATAATTAAACCTGTTAAAAGCAATCGCATTTCCCTCTTGATCCCGATCCACGACAGTTTGGATATGATTCCGGCCATCGCTCATCCTCGCGATTTGGACCTCTCGATGGAAGACCTCTCCTTGGGATCCCTCGTAATAAATAATCTTGGCCACAATTGTCGGAATGGGGGTGCCGTCTAACTTGACTAGCTCAGCATCACTTACCCGATGACCGTAGGCGATCTCTTTGACCAGTTTCCCTGTGGGGCAAGGCGCTGTGATACAGACAAGGTGTGGATCCCCGTCATAAATCTTGACTGAATCGAGGAGGTTACTCTGGGACGGCATAAGGTTCCAACCGCCGTAGGTGAGCTCGAAGTATTTTCCTTCCACGTTGAAACTTGCGGTTTTCAAGTAATAACCTGGCGTCGGACAGCCGGGGCCCATACAGGCAGTTTCCACATGATTCAGATCGTAAAAAATTTGCCCAGGTAACTTGTAGGTTCCCAAAAGATCGGCCAGATAGACGAGATCTGTACGGCCTTCTGTATGGATGTCTGGGTTGATCGTGACTTTGGCTCGCAGGTTTTTAAGGTCTACCAGGATTTTGATGAATCCAGCCTTAACAGCCTCTTGAAGCATTGTTTCGGTCATTCCGAAGGTATTAACCAAATCGCCCATCACAAACGCGCGGACTCTTGTGCGCTGCCCTATCAAGGATTCAGGATTTGGCTCCCGGAGACCGGGTTGAGGAAGAGAATTCGTCAAGACTCCGATGAGCCTCGTCCAACTGCCTTCGGCTCCGTCCCAATAACCGAGACTCACCTCATTGAGGGTCGCTACAACAGAACTTGTAGGAGAGCCTTGCTCCATTCGAAATTTATAAATTTCCATTCCGGCCACGGTCGACTTGACCGCCTGCATGGTTTTGAAATCAAAATTGATGGTGACGATGGGCATATCTTTGCCTGAATGCATTGCCATCGTAAGTAAATTCCCATTTTCGTCATAATTGAGCTCGTAAGTTTCAGCGACATCTGGGGAATCTTTTTTGGAGAGCGTGATTTTTGCGATGCGGCCTTCATCATTATAGTATTGAGTAAATCCAGCAACTCTTACTTCTTTAAGAAAACCCACGAGCAGACCCCAACTGCCATTAGATTTCGTCCAATTGCCGAGTTCTACGGCATTAAAAGCCATTGACACGGCAGAAGTTGAACTCCCCTGCTGGAACCAAAATTGATAAACTTTCGTTCCCCAACTGTAAAATTCGGTGGCTACCTTATTGAAGAAATCAAAAATAACTCGATTCGGCATGTTGTCTGGGACAATCCCATCGAGGGTTTTTACAATCCGGTGAAGCATTCCATCAGGGTTGTAAATAAATTGATAAATTATCTTTAAGTCGCCGTTCATCACGATCTTGGTCAACCGGCCATCTTTATAATATTCCACCGTTTTTCCGTTGATTACCTGTTCCAAAACTCCAATGATTTGCATGGGAACTGTATTTCGGGAGTGGCCTTGGGAAAATAAGACAACCTCATGGGGTCCGGGTAATTGGAACACTTCCACCTCTGTTCGGAGGTGGCCATAGATTTCGATCGTGCCGTCGTCATAAACTCTTTGGGCGCTCACGGGATTACCGTTTGCATCTATTTCAATGGTGGTTGTGTAATTGTCACCGTAGGCGTAGAGCGTCTTTCTCCCGTCCGGATAATCGGTTTCTTCCAAGACGCCAAACCACACTGTCAAATCCGGATTGCTGAGTGCGACAGCACCTTTGGGCATCGGTGGCAACCCGCCGATAGGCATGGCATCTCCTTGACTAAAGATTTGACCATAAATTTCCACTTTGCCGTCGTCATAAACTCTCTTAGCGCTGACTGGATTTCCTTGGTCATCAAACACAATGGTAGTTTTAAAATGGTCGCCGTCAAATTCAAGAGTCGATTGGATCGGTTGCGGACCGGGGCCGGGTCCGGGTTCCGGGGCGATGACGAAATTTTTTGGATCGGGCGGGGGTTGTAAATTTTCTTTACCAAACTCGTTGAGGCTCGCGTATTTGACACCGTCACGGGCTTCCATATCCCTGACAAAGCGAATCACTTGATACAAACCTTTAAACCCTTTAACGATCAGTCCGTCAGTCCAAATCTCAGGTTCTAGACCTTTCTTCCTTAACTCATCCATCAAGGCCTGGCGATCATTAAGATCCTTCAAACCGACAACGACTTCGGGTTTCAAAAGAGAAACAGTTCCTACTTCTGGCAAATCCATCAAGGCTTGGTGATCTGCTTCGGTCATGGTTCCCTGTAATTTTTTGACCAAGTAACGGTTCCAGGTATAGCCCTGGGGCTCCTCAAAGACACCACTCCATAAGTCCGTTACTTTAAAACCGAGTGCGGCAAGTTTCTCTTTTGTCGCGGAATCCATCTCAGCATCATTACGAAGTCTAATAAATAAATGATTTTGCGCGGGAGCAATGCGCTCTCCAAGTCCCGGCTCATGCAAACCGGGTTGGGGCTGAATCGGTTGCGGACCGGGGCCAGGTCCAGGTTCTGGCGCGATTACAGCTTCCGCAGGACTTAAAGGACTTTCATCAAAAAAATTGCTGGTGGGCTCTGAAGTGTCTGCGACTTTTGACTCTACAACTGGAGAGCTCGGATCCGTTGTGGGAACTCTATCCCCTGTTTCATTTTCATTGAGTAAAACCGAGTCTGCGGCAAAGGCCGGAAAAGAAGAGAAGGGGGAAACCTGAATCATTGAAAAACTCAGAAAAAGTGCTGTTGTCCGCGCCAGCTGCCGTACCAGAGTTGATTTAACTTTTTTAATATACATTTTAAATCTTAAACAAAAGCTAACATACAAGCTCAATTTGTCAAGGCGTGACACAGAACTATTTAAGGGTGATAGAGCTAACTGTATATAGTGGAAGGGCTAACAGAGCCCTATTTAAGGAAACGGCTTAGAGCAGAATATAGCATCGCCTATCTAGCCGTTAAAGAGTGAGGTAATGCCTAAGGCGGTCAAAAACCTTATCCTGCCCACGTTCATTGAAAATTTCATGCAGGTAACCGGGGAAAATCTCGATTTTTTTGGCAGGCGATTTGATCCGAGAGAAGACCTTTTTTGTCGCCTCCGGATCCACCACGTATTCCTCCCCTGCCATTAAAATATAAACCGGGAAAGGAAAATCGACGTTCGTTTCCTGGAAATGAGCAGAGCATTTCAACATTTCGTGAGTAAGACGAATGGTAATCCGCCGGCGAATGAGAGGATCCTGGAGATATTTTCTCTCCTCCTCAGGATCATGGGTCAGGTAAAACGGCCGAACCGGATTTCTAACCACGAAACGGGGAATCAATCGATTAAGGACGTTTACAAGAACTTTTAAACTGCCCGCCATTGGAATCCCAAACAAGGGAGAGGAAAGAATTAATTTAGAAACGAGAGGTTTGTTTTCATCCGCCCACGCGGTTGCAATCAGACCCCCTAAGGAATGCCCTATCAAATGAAAAGGTGCAGTTATTTGGTAGTTGGATTTTAGAAAATCGACGAGGGCTGAAACGTCGTTTAAATAATCTTGAAAACTCGACACATAAACCGGTGGCCCGCCGGAACGTCCGCAGCCGCGAAGATCAAAAATTGCGATGGAACGGTGAAGGTCTTGGAGTTCGGTGAAAAATTTGATGTATCTGCCGGAATGCTCCCCATGGCCGTGAAGAATCAGGATCGGGTTTTTTTGTTCCTGGCCTCGTTGGAAGCGGTAAAAAATCTGCTCGCCGTCCCTTGTCCGGAAAAAGCCTTCCTCAATCGTCATGCTGTCCCGGAATGGACGTAGGCCTCGCCTTTCCGGTACATCGCCTCGATGACTTCGGAGTAGCGTTCCGTCACGATGCGGCGCTTGATTTTTAAGGTCGGCGTAAGCTCACCAGTTTCCTGGGTCAGCTCGCGGGACAACAGATGAAAAGTTTTGATCTGCTCGTAGGGAGCAAAGTCCTTCATTTTTTCTTGCACACGCTCACCGACAAGCGACCGGACCCTCTCATTTTTCAATAAGGATTCCCAAGAACCGTGAATATCTTCGGCTTCTGCCAACCGGTCAATCTGGGAACGGCTGGGAACGATCAGAGCCACTATATAAGGTCTCCGGTCTCCCACGACAACGACCTGGCTAAAAAGTGGGTCGGCCATCAACTCATTTTCTATATTTTGAGGAGAAATATTTTTTCCGCCTGCGGTGATGATGAGATCTTTTTTCCGATCGGTTATTTTGAGAAAACCTTCAGCATCGATTTCTCCGACATCCCCCGTGTGGAACCAGCCGTCGGGAATGGCCTCCCGGGTTGCCGCTTCATTTTTGAAATACCCCTTCATGATGTGCGGACCGCGCGTAAGGATCTCTCCATCCGCTGCGATTTGCACTTCGACATTGGGGAGTAGAGGCCCCACCGTGCCGAAACGAAATTTTTCTACCCGGTTTACGGAAATCACCGGGGAGGTTTCTGTGAGCCCATAACCTTCCAAAATAAGAACATCCGCCGCGAAAAAAAACTCCGCAAGCTCTTTGGATAAAGGGGCCCCTCCGGAAATAAAAAAACGGATCCGTCCCCCCAAGTGTTGCTTGAGTTTTTTGAAAACGAGAAGCCGGGCCAGTGAAAATTGAAGTTTGAGGCCGAAAGGCAACGGCTGATGTTCCTGGCGAAAATGAGCCGTTTCCTTCCCCACTTTGAGGGCCCAATTGAAAATTTTCTGCTTGAGAGAAGAGCCTGATTGAATGGCCTCTTGAATTTTTGCGTACATCTTTTCATAAAGACGGGGAACGCTGGCCGCCACCGTTGGGCGAATCAGAAGAATATCTTGGGGAACCGTTTGCATGCTTTCCGCATACGCAATTGAAGCGCCCTGCAAAATCATGAAGTAGTATCCGGCCATTCGTTCGAAAACATGGCTCAGAGGAAGAAAGGATAAGGACTGTTCCCCCTCTTTCAAGTGAAGGGCCTCGGAAGAACCTTCGCAATTGGATAAAAAGTTTCCGTGAGTGAGCATCACGCCCTTCGGCGGACCGGTTGTCCCCGACGTATAAATCAATGTGGCGACATCTTCTCGTCTGACACCGCTCGCCAATTGATCATAAAGGTTTCCATTATTAAAAAGCGAGCGTCGGCCCCTCTCTAAAAAATCTGCGAATGATAAAAGGGATCCGGAATTTGTCCCGCAATCAAAACAGATAAGCCGCTTTAATTTACCCTGTTCTAAAAGAGGTTTTACCTTTTGGAGCTGATCGGCGTTAGAAAGAAAAAGGGTTGTGACCTCGGAATGTTCCAGAATATAGCCGCATTCTTTTGCGGAGGAGGTTGCGTAGATCGGGACGGAAGCGGCGCCGAGACTCAGAATGCCGAGGTCAGCAAAAGCCCATTCCGGCCGGTTTTCGGAAAGAATGGCAACGCGGTCTCCTCTTTTAATTCCAAATTGATGAAGGGCCAGGGCCGTGCGCTTGACCTTGTCGAAGAAATCCTGCCAACTGATTGATTGGAAACGCTCTTGCCTTTTAAACCAAAGGGCGGGGCGGGAAGCGGATGTTTCGACCCGCCACCGAAACATCTCGACGAGGTTGGAAAAACTCATTACCACCAAAAAGATTTCTTGGGCTTGCCTTTCGGTTTTTCTTTCGAGGTTGAAGAAGGGGCGGGAGACGGCTCTTCTTGATCCTTTTTCTCTTCACCCTTCTTTGCTTGAGCCTTCTCTTCTTTGACTTGCTGGCGGAGACTTTCCAGGGCGACCCGGTTCTTGCGCGCTTCTTGTTGAATGAGACGGATTTTTTGAAGCCGCAGGGATTCTTCCACATCAACGCCGGTATCGGGGAGCGGTTTCACGCGCGCGGGAGGAACAGACAATTTTTTCAAAAGCTCCTGATGTACCTTTGCCTGCTCGGTAATTCGCTGAATCTCTTTTACCTGCTGGACATGCTGCGCTTGTAAGCTTCGGTGCGCTTGCAGAATCTCCTGCAATTCTTTTTGAATCTCCGCTACATTCGGCACGGCGGCTGGCCCAGGAATTCCGGGGTTTTTCGGCAGGATCGGTTTGGGTACTCGGGGAATATTTTCTACTTCTTCTACATCAGTTTGTTTTTTTTGATCGGCCAAAACAAACGTCGGAGTCATACAAATCAATAAACAAAAAAACGCTGGAACCAACCGAATAAACTTAAATTTTTGTTTCATGAAGATTAAGCCTCTCTCCTTCGTTAGCGATCTTGAAATTTAGGTTGCCGTTTTTCAAGGAAGGCGCGCACTCCTTCACGCATATCTTCCGACTCTGCAACTTTCCCGAACAATTTTGCCTCAAACCCCAGGCCTTCTGCAAGGGGTCGTTCCAAGCCACCCCGAATGGCCTCCAAAGCATAAGCTAGCGCCACCGCACTTTTCTGGGCCATTTTCTTGGCAAAACCGAGAGCCTGACGAAGGAGTTCGCCATCCGGAACTACGCGATCCACCAAGCCAATCCTTAACGCCTCCTGGGCTGTAATCATATCTCCCGAAAGAATCAGCTCGCGGGCCTTGCTAGGGCCTACCAAGCGGGGCAGGCGCTGGGTGCCTCCAAATCCCGGGATAATCCCCAAATTAATTTCGGGTTGGCCAAACCGGGCACGGTCGGAGGCGATCCGGATATGGCAGGCCATTACCAGCTCATTGCCCCCTCCTACACAAACAGAATTAATAGCCGCAATTACGGGTTTTTTCAATCCTTCGATTCGGCTCAAAATCGACTGGCCCCTTTTTGCAACCTCCTCAGCTTCTTGCGGGGATTTCAGAGTGGCCATTTCCTTAATATCCGCTCCTGCAACGAACGTCATATTTTTGGCCTCCCCTGTCAGAACGATCACTTTCGCCTCGGCGCTCTTTTCCAGCTCTTCAAAGGTTTGAGCGAGCTCTTGCATAGCTTCCCCGTTGAGTGCGTTGACCGGCGGGCGATCGATTGTCACCAAAGCCACCCGTTCTTCGATCTTCGTTTTGATAAATTTTTTATCAGCCATAGATATGAAACCCGCGGCCGCTTTTTTTTCCGAGAAAACCGGCACCTACCATGCGTCTGAGGCGTGGGGCCGGCCAGAAGCGCTCTCCGTGTTCCTTATAAAAAGTTTCGAGCCCCGAAAGAACTTTATCCAAGCCTACCTCATCCGCATACCGAAGGAGGCCTCCTTTTTCCTGGGGAAATCCCACCCCTGCCACCATCGCCAAATCAATGTCCGGAGCAGAGGCCACATTTTCCTCCAAACAAAGCGCCGCTTCATTAATCATAGGGTAAAGTAGGCGTTCCAGGGAAAGTTTACTTTTCTTGGGACTTTTCGATTGAACCTCATCCACCCAACCATTCAGCGAATCTTTTTTTTCACCGTCATAAACGTAAAATCCCGCTCCTGCTTTTCGGCCCAGATAACGATTTTCATAAAGCTTCCCCCAAATCTCTGCGGGTCGCATCCGGTTTCCATAAGCGTTCAAAAGCACCTGGACCACGTCATGGCAGACCTCGATTCCCAGTTGATCAACCAGGGTGAGCGGGCCCATCGGGAGTCCAAAGCCGATGGCGGCTTTATCGATTTCTTCGCGGCTTGCAGCCTTTTCCTGCAGGCAATAGGCCGCTTCATTTAAATAAGGCATGAGGAGCCGATTGACGAGGAAGCCGGCGCATTCGTTAACGCGAACGGGAAGCTTACGAAGCGATTCGGTAAATAAAACAATATCGTCGACCGTTTCCTGGGCCGTAGCGAGACCGGGAATGACTTCCACCAATTTCATGACATGTGCCGGAAAGAAAAAATGCATGCCGATCACTTTTTGCGGCCGCTTTGTAGCAGAGGCCATTTCGGAAATGGAAAGAGCGGAAGTGTTACTCGCAAAAACCGTTCCTTCCCCTACCACTTTCTCCAAATCTTGAAATACTTTCTTTTTAAGATCCATTTTTTCCGGCACTGCTTCAATCACAACATCCACATCCCGAAACGATTCATAATTAGTAGAAGGAATCACGAGGGAAAGTTTCTGTTCCATTTCGCTTTGGGTCATTTTCCCCTTCGAAACACGGCGCTCGTAGATTCCGCGAATTCTGGCGATTCCTTTTTGAACCAGCTCTTCATTAACATCTTTCAGGACAACCGGTAAACCGGAGTAAGTAATGACTTGCGCAATCTCCGCTCCCATGGCCCCGGCCCCAACCACTCCTGCTTTGTAAATATACATTTATCGTTCAAGAACAATCGCGCCGCCCTGTCCTCCCCCAATACAAAGCATGGCGAGGCCTAAATTCAGATTGCGTCTTTTCATCTCATGAAGAAGGGTGACAACGACGCGGGTTCCGCTCGCTCCCACCGGATGTCCCAAAGCAATCGCTCCTCCATTCACATTGGTAATTTCGCGATTATGCTTAAGAAGACGCTCAACCGCGATCACTTGG
>OBEQ010890708.1_pt1 | contig 122606 bp, 131 predicted proteins | sample 1670901 | NCBI WGS metagenome assembly OBEQ01 (sample SAMEA104232315, study PRJEB22302) | groundwater metagenome | biome: forest; feature: aquifer; material: groundwater | place: USA | collected 2011-08-07 | depth 5.4 m
CCTTTTTAATTCTTCTTGAGTCATTGCGATAATGTCCTTTCCTACCATAATGTCCTCCTTCCAGAGGAAGCATTATAGCATCCTTGGAATACGACATTTTTAAATTGGTAGAATACGACATTATCATATTGGTATTACAGAGCCAACTAGACCCCCTAAAAAGCAATAAAATATTTTTAACAGTCTATCGGTAAAAAGGCAAAAATGTTAACGCGATCCAAACTAAAATAGTCGTAACCAGGCCTACCGCCAACCCTATCCAAAACCATTTAAAGAAAGTAATTTTAATATTTTTTTCTTTCTCAAGTATGCCTAAGGCGACAATATTGGCGGTTGAGCCAACCAAAGTAATATTGCCTCCAAAACAACCGCCGAATAACAAAGCCCACCACAAAGGCTGCAGGCTGGAATCCATGCTTTGAAAACTCTGAATAATAGGAATAAATGCCGCTACCAAAACCACATTATCCAGGATAGAAGAACCTATCGTCGCAACCCAAAGAATAATCCCCGTTAAAACAGAAACATTATTATTTGACATCCCGGATAAATGCCTTGCCAGAACATCTGTTGCTCCGGTGTATTTAAGAGTCCCGGCTTGCGCGAAAAGAAGCAGAAAGAACAACAGCGTCCACCACTCAACATCCTTTTCAATATATTCCCTGGCCTTCTTCCATTTCCAGATCATCACACAACCGCTGGAAATAAGCGGCATGGTAAACAATATGGTGTTTGGATCCAGATTCCACAAAATTTCCAATCGATGATGCAAAGAAATAAAAAATAATGTCAACCCGAAAATAGCCAAACTTATCTTTAACTCTTTCTCCGGAGGCACCGAAATAAGCTTGATCAACATAGCATTATCGCCAAATTCCTTAATATTTTTATCCATTGCTCTTAACGCTTTTCTATACCAGAATGCCGTTAAGAATATAGTTGCCGCCAAAGAGAGCATCGCCAAAGGAGAAGCTTTAATAATGAAATCCTCAAAAGTAAGGCCCGCTTTAGAAGCGATTAAAATCCCTATCGGGTTACCTAAGACAGTGGCAGAGCTGCCTATATTCGTGGCAAAAACGGAGATGATAATATACGGCACAGGCTCAACCTCGAAATAATCGCAAATCTCCAATATAGCGGCCACCATAAAAATAATGGAAACCACCTCAGAAGTCATCGCCGACAACAAAGCGGAAACTACCGAGATAACAACAACAAATTTAAAAGCGGTAAGTTCTTTAATCTGTAAAATCAATTGAACTATCCAGGCAAAAAAACCCGCGTCCTTCAATAAGCCGATAATAACCATCATCCCGACTAAAAAAAGAATTACCTCTAAAGATGAGAATTTAATTATATGCTCTATATCAATCGTCTTGGTTATTAAAAGCAGAGATGTGCCGATAAAAGCGAAACTTAAACGAAAATCCCAAAAAAACAGCGTTCCCAATATAGAAGCGGAAAATATGGCTATAGAGATTGACTGATGAAGGTTTAACCCGATATTCATGGCCAAAACCCCTAACCACAAAGCTGCGGCAACAAGAAAAATAAATTTTTTTACCATTTTTTTAAGATTCCTCGGCAAAAGCCCTTACCACGTCACAACGCGCCACAATACCAACTACTTTTTTTGCTTCATCCACAATAACCACTCTCCTGGCCTTTTGAGTCAACATGATCCTGGCTACTTCGCATAAAGTGGTATCCGGAGAAATCGTAACCACTTCCTTGCGCATCACCTGGCTAATCTTAACTTTATCTAACTCCATAAATTTCTTTTTGACCGACTTAGGATTTTCTTCATAAATAAAGCTTCCCACAGTTAATATATAACTTGGCAAAATATATGACAATATATCCTTCTCGGTAAACATTCCCACCAATCTGGACTGGGCGTCAATTACCGGCAGCCCGCTAATCTGCCTTCTAAATAAAATATCTAAAGCGTCCTTAGCGAAAATATTCGGGCTCAAACTAATCACGTCTTTGGTCATTATCTCTTTTACTTTCATAGGTATCTCCTACACCATAAAAAACATAAAGGTTCTTATCAATATAACCCACTCAAAATACTAGTGTTATTATAATAAAAAAAGATGCCGTAGTAAAGCTATAAATAACAAAAAAGGGGTAATAAGAATGCCCCTCTTATTACCCCTTTTTGCCTGGAAAATTAAAAAGTAGTTATTAATCTTTAGCTATGGCTAAAGTAACAATACCGGCCAGAATTAAAAATGGCCCAATGCAGCCCTTGATAATAACCAATATAGCGTCGCGCGAGACAACAACAAAATAAAGGCCTAAAATCAAAAAAATTATCCCCAACGTTACCTTTAAGAGAGTAGAAAATATTTTATTGTTGTCCGTTTTACTTTCTTCCTGTTTCACCTCTTCCGCCATGATATTGCCCTCCTTTAGTTAGCAAATTACACCTCTATATATACTTACCGGCCAAAAGACATATAATTTTCATGCCTTCATTTGCGTCTTCCACCGGCGATGAATCCATCCCCATTCCGCAGGATATTTTCGTATATAAGCCTCAATTATAGCGGTTAATTTCTGGACATTGATAACAATAGTTTCCTGCGCGGTTTTGCCCTTTACCAGCTCCAACGCGGGTTCAAAAACAATTTTATGGGAATCATCCTTCTGCCTTAGAATAAAACAAGGCACCAAACTTGCTTCTGTCCTCTGCGCGAATACTACCGGGCCGGTAGCAGTAGCGGCCTTCCTGCCGAAGAAATCCACAAATACCCCGCCTGTGCCGAAATTCTGGTCCATAAGAAGAAAAATCAATTCATTGTTACGCAATGTTCTTATTATAGCATCCACACATTCCTTGCGCGGTTGGGTATAAATTGTTTTTACGCCATACTCCTGCCTTCTTTTAAATAATATTTTTTCAACCCTGGTATCCCGCATATGCCGCATTACGCAACTCACGGGGTATTTTTCCAAACCAAGTTTAGCCAGCATCAAAGGAAAGTTACCAAAATGAGCGCTTACTAAAATTATCCCCTTGCCGGCGGATAAAGCCGCGTCAAGATTTTTTTTGCCCTTTATTTCCACGCGCCCCTTTAACATCCGCGGCCTGTCTAAAAGAAACAACAACTCAACCGCTGACTTGGCCATATAAGAGAAACATTCCTCAGCGATTTTTTTTATCTCTTCAACAGTCTTATCTTTGCCAAAAGCGATACTCAAGCCTTCAACGGCAATTCTTCTTTGCTTAGAAACAAAAATAAAGCCTAGAAAAGCGATAGACCCGGCAAAACAATATAACCATTGGCTGGGCATAACTTTAGTTATCAAAGTACATACATATAAAATCTGCCGGCCAAAAAAACGCCCGATATTTTTCTGAATATTCTTAATGTCCATTTTTTATGTTTTTATTTTAACAAAATACATGTTATTTGCAAGCGCAAATTAAATTTTATAGCCGATTTTACGCAATAAATCCTTACGCCAGGTTATATCCTCAGCAGATTCAATCCCTTTAGGCTTGAATCCATCAATCACCCCTAAGATCCCCCTGCCCATATCAGTTTCCGCGATAATCACCTCTACCGGATTTGCTGTCGCGCAATAAATAGAACAAACTTCAGGTATAGCTTTTATCGCGTTTAAAACATTAATAGGGTACGCCTGCCTGATAAACACAATAAAACTGTGCCCGGCGCCAATTTCAAAGGCATTAGTTTCTGCTAATTTTTTTAATTCCTGGTCATTGCCCTCCGACCTTATTTTACATGAACCTGAAGATTCCACAAATCCCAGCCCGAATCTTATGCCCGGAGCGCTAGCAGCCAACACTTCATATAAATCTTCAACTGTTTTAATAAAATGGCTCTGGCCTAAGATCATATTTACATCATCCGGCTTATTTACTTTAAACACCTTTAACTCAATCATTCTCTTGCCTCCTTAATTTTGTCCTATTTAGGTTTATTCCTTGCAAAATTTCCGCCGTAGGCGGACCCGCCTCCGGCGGGAACTCCGCAGCTTGCCCCCGCTGATTCGTTTTGCTCCCCGCTGCTTCGCTTTGCGAAGCAAAGCGACGGGGACAAAACGACGGAGACGATTAAGCAAGGAGTAGACATAAATTATTTGCGCGAATTAAGCGTATCATCTTCTTATATCAACCTTACGAAAACTTAGAGCATCAACGCACTTTCTGCCCGTATAACCTTTAACGGAGATCAGTAAAAAATCAGGATCCCCTAATAAAACAAGAGGGATTTTTAAAACCGCCTCATTAGATAGGAAGGCCAAAGTAACATTATTCTGTTTAATCAGTTTTTTACCGTTAAATATTTTTACCCGCCTGTATTTGTAAATTATACGGACCTTAGGCATCTGCCGAAAAGGAGTTTTATAATTATAACCAAAAATATAAATTATCCCCCCCAGCCTATTATTCATATCTTCCTGTTTATCTATGCGAATAAAAAAATTACCGCCTTCAACCCCATAAGAGAGATGACAATTATTTTTCTTTACACACATAGAACCGGGCAACCTGATCCTATCCTTAAAAAAATCCTGGTTTTTTTTAAAATCCGTGCTAAAGGCTTCCGCGTTAATATCCGGATAAACGCCGAATAACTCATTTTTGCGCGCGAATGACAAAAGATAAAAAGCGCTGGATTGCGTCTGGCTTTTATAACAAAGTATCGCGTTATATTTCCTTTCCAGGCCCTGAGAGCTTAATTTGTGCCGGAACCAACGCATTTTAGAGCCGTTAAACTCCTTTGGCGGCAACAACTCTAATTCCGGGTGATAATGACGAGGAAGAGGCCATCCTTTGAAATGAATAAGATAAGAATACACTTCCGGGGCAGGCAATTCTTTACGTAAATCAGAAAGGGCAATTTTCAGAAATAAATACATTGTCTTATGGTCGGAATTAGCGTCTATAGGATGAGAAACAAAAATCTTATTTGGCTTATATTGCTTAAGAATGTTCTCCAAATCCCTAAGGATGCTTTCTCCGTCATAAGAAGCGCCAAACGAAAGGTTGGTTTTATACGGCACATGAGAAACCCGGGTCAACATACTTTTATAAGGTTTATCAGATTGCCAAAAATACCTAAAAATAGAAAATGTCCCAAAATCAGGATAACCCAAAAATATAAGGTTTTCTTCCCGCAAACCCAGCGATTTCATCGCGGCAATCGCCTCTTTCCTGCGCACTTCCCCCATATAAAGGAACTCACCTTTCCTGAAAGTGAGCCTTTTTTCATAAACAATAAAAGCAAGCTGGTTATTATCTCCGTTGGTAAGATATACGACATGAATATCGGCTCCCGCGCCAAGGGCCTCTTGTATTATACCGCCGCAGCCAATCGCCTCATCATCAGGATGGGGGGCAAAAATCAAAACACGGTCGCCGGCTGTTATCGCCGCGATATCGCTGATTTCATACTGCTGTTTTTCCCCGGCTGAAACAATAGGCTGCGCATGCGCGGCATAAATAAAACTGTTTAAAAAAATAACGGAAGCTAAAAAAATAATATTGAACATATACTTATACAGCGGCGCAATAATCAAATTATCGGCACAAAATAATTATTCCATATATCCTACTCTTAAATATCTCTTTTTCTTGCTCGTTAAGTTTTACCTGTTTATTTTCCGGCTCTTTCCTAATAATTGATTTCCTTACCCGCTCGCAAGATAAAGTATAAGCCCAAAACATGGTTCTCTATAAACTTTAATTTGCCTGTTCCGGCAGCTTTCATACGCCACGCATCAAATTTAGCTTCGCTAAAAACATTTTTTTGCCGGATTTTCAGGACAGAAGCCCGAAGAATTTACTAATATTAGCATCAGTAAGATCGCATAATAAAATCTATTCATTGTTATTCTTATTTCTTTATATAAACTCCGTTTTTCAACGCAAAAACGCCAATATACGATAACAAATAAATCAAACATGCCAGTATAAAAACATCCCCGTACCTCGTATAGAAACTTAGTTTATTGTTTACGATAGAAATTTCTTTTGTAGCATAGCCGTCAACAAAAATATCCCTTGAGGCCTTCGCGACTTTAGAAATAATCTTGCCTGTTGCAGCAATAAAAGCGGAAACACCGGTATTAGCTGCACGCACCAAAGGGACCCTGTTTTCTACAGCCCTGAAAACCGAACATTGAAGATGTTGATACGGAGCAGATGTTTCTTTAAACCAGGCGTCATTAGTAATATTAACCAGTAACCGTGCGCCTTTTTTTACGGACTGACGGGATAATTCGGGAAAAACATCCTCAAAACAAATTAAGGCGCTAAAACTTACCTGCTCATTTTTAGCCCGAGCCTTCAAAGTAAAAACGGTATATTCCTTACCCGCTTCAAAATCACCAATAGGCACAAGCGACTCCAAAAACGGCAACGTTCTTCTTAACGGTATATACTCGCCAAAAGGGACAAGGTGTATCTTATCATACCGCTGGGATAATTCTCCTTTTGATGAAACTAAAATCGCGCTATTATAATAAGTATCTTCTCTTAATGTTACCGCGCCCAGCAATAAAGGCTTACCGGTTCCTTTAACAAAATCTTTTACCCGCTCAATATATTCCGGTTCCTGCTCTAAAGCCACAGGCAGCGCCGCCTCAGGCCAAATCAAAAGATCCGCTTTATCTTTTAATGCTTCGGTGGAAAAATCAAAATATTTCCTCATAATAAATTCCTTAGCCCTGGCATCCCATTTCAACTCCTGAGGAATATTGCCCTGTATAACCGAAACCTTAAACGGTGTTTGGTTCTCGGTGTTCGGTTTTCGGTGTATTTTATAAAACCCATATATCAATGTCAACATTACACATAATGTTGGAATAATCAGCTTTTTTATTTTCTCGACAACCGACAACCGACAACCGATAACCGAATAAACCGCGCTATTAACCATCACAACTAAAAACGACACCCCCCAGGCGCCGGTAATATCGGCAACCTGAATAACCGGTAAATTCAAATATTGTGAATATCCCAGGAGCGCCCAGGGAAACCCTGTAAGAAAATGGCTGCGCACGTATTCCAGGATAACCCAAAGGGAAGGGTAAAATAGTATCCCGGTTATCGGTTTTCGGTTCTCGGTTCTCGCTACAATTAATCCAAATATTCCAAAATATAAACTTAGGTATATTACTAACAACAGCATACCAACCAATGTAACATGAACCAACCAATAGATAGTACCCAACCAAAAGATAATTCCCGTAAGACAGCCCAATAAAAAAGCTCTGATTTTAGATTTATTTCTTAAGGCAAAAAACAGGGGGACAAATCCAAAGTAGGCAAAAAGCTCGATATTAGACTTCGGAAACGAAAGGATGAGCAAAAATGCGGAAAAAAAACAAAGATATATTTCTTTTTTGAAAACCGAAAACCTAAAACCGATACCCGGATTCACTTGCCGCAGCATTTCTTATATTTTTTCCCTGAACCGCATGGGCACGGATCATTACGGCCGGCTTTAGGATGCGATATCGCATTGATTGGGCTTTGAGGCTTGGAAGACGAAAAATCCGGCCTTTCATTTATTGATCTTTCCACAGGCGCTGTAAAATTGGACACCTCCGGATGCACGAGTTCCTGAGAAACCTGCTCAAAAACCCCCTTAAACACCTCTTGTTTAGCCGGCCTTAACTTCAACACAGCTTCTGCCGCTTCTTCTTCAATATTCAAAATCATCGTGCTAAACATATCAAACGCTTCTCGTTTATATTCCACTAAAGGGTCCCTTTGTCCGTAAGCCCTAAGGCCTATGCCTTCGCGCAAATTGTCCATAGCGTAAAGATGGTCTTTCCACTTTGTATCAATTATCTGCAAAAAAACCATGCGTTCAAGATGCCGCGTTAATTCTACGCCTATGGATTTTTCTTTCTCTTCATAAACGCTGACAATTTTATTATATAAACCATCTTTAAGCTTTTCCTTGCTGGAATCATCTATTTCCGATACTTCAATTTCAACGCCAAATCTTAATTTTACAGCGTTTATTAGCCCGGCAACATCCCAGTCCTCGGCGCTTATATTATCATTAATATACACCCCGAATATAGAATCGATCAACTTATCTATAATACTGAAGATGTTCTCTTTCAAAGAAATTCCTTCCAGTATTTCTTTTCTCTGCGTATAAATCACTTCCCTTTGCTTATTCATTACATTATCATAATCCAAAAGCTGTTTCCTGATCTCAAAATTATGCTGTTCTACGCGGCGTTGCGCGATCTCAATGGATTTGCTAACCCAGGGATGTTCAATCACCTGCCCTTCTTCCAAACCGAACCTTTCCATTATATTCACAATGCGAGCCGAACCGAATAAACGCATAAGGTCATCTTCCAACGCGACATAAAACCTGGACGAGCCCGGGTCTCCCTGGCGCCCGCAGCGGCCGCGCAGCTGATTATCAACGCGCCTTGCCTCGTGGCGCTCTGTAGCCAACACATGCAATCCGCCCAAGGAAACTACCTTATCATGCTCGTCATTTGTTTCTTTCTTATATTTATCCAGTAACGTTCTATATTCTTCAGCATAAGCCGGGTCATCCTGGGATAATTTCTGTTTTATAATACTGCGCGCTATAAATTCAGGGTTGCCTCCCAAAAGTATATCCGTCCCGCGGCCGGCCATATTAGTCGCGATAGTCACAGCTTTATACCTGCCGGCTTGCGAAACGATCTGAGCTTCCATTTCATGGTATTTAGCATTTAATACCTGGTGTGGAACCCCTCTGCGCTTAAGGATTTCTGAAAGCTTTTCAGATTTATCGATAGAAATAGTGCCTACCAGAACCGGCCTTCCCAGATTATAAAGTTCCGCGATCTCCTCAGCCACAGCTTTAAATTTCTCCTGTTCTGTTTTATAAATCCTATCCGAGTAATTTTCGCGTATCAAAGGCTTATTGGTAGGAATAGTAACCACATCCAATTGATATATCGTCTTAAATTCACTGGCTTCGGTAAACGCGGTGCCCGTCATCCCGGATAATTTCTCATACATACGGAAATAATTCTGAAAAGTTATTGTCGCCAAAGTCTGATTCTCCCGCTCTATCTTAAGTTTTTCTTTCGCTTCAACTGCCTGATGCAAACCGTCTGACCAGCGCCTGCCGGGCATCATCCTGCCGGTAAACTCATCGACAATAATAACTTGCCCTTCTTTTACAACATAAGCCACATCCCTTTTATACAATTCATGCGCGCGCAAAGCCTGGATCAAATGATGCCGCCATTCCATAGTTTCTACATCATGCAAATTACCCACTCCCAGAATAGAACACGCCCGGGATTCCCCCTCTTCAGTAAGATAAACGGTATGCGCCTTCTCATCAACCATATAATCAAACCCTTTTGACAAATCCTCTCCCCTATGCTTAGCCTCAATTTCATCGCTTTCCAGGATCATGCGGCCCTTAAGGCGGCCGACAATTTTATCAACCGTATAATATTTATCCGTGGATTCTTCCGCGGGCCCGGAAATGATCAAAGGAGTGCGCGCTTCATCGATCAGAATAGAATCGACCTCATCAACTATAGCGTAATAAAAAGGCCTTTGCACCAGTTCATCCATCGAATATTTCATATTATCCCGTAAATAATCAAACCCGAATTCATTGTTTGTCCCATAAGAGATATCGCAGGAATACGCGTATTTTCTTTGTTCATCAGACATATCATGCTGTATAACGCCTACTGTTAAACCCAGGAACTCGAAAACCGGCCCCATCCAATCTCGGTCACGGCGGGCAAGATAATCGTTAACAGTAACAATATGCACGCCTTTGCCCAAAAGAGCATTCAGATACGCCGGTAAAGTCGCCACCAGAGTTTTACCTTCGCCTGTGGCCATCTCGGAAATCCTGCCTTCATGCAACACAATGCCTCCGGCGATCTGCATGTCAAAATGGCGCAGGCCTATTGTGCGCTTTGATGCCTCCCTGACAACCGCGAACGCGTAAGGCAAGATATCTTCAAAAATCTTGTTACGCGTGATCTTCAGCTTTTCTTTTATTTTCTGTTTCTCCTCAGGAATAGCGGCGCAAGCAAGTGACTCTTCCAAAGATTCTATATCCGGCTGATACTGGGCTGATTTTTTTAAAATATCGGTTTTGAATTCCTCTGTCTTACCGCGTAAATCCGTATCGGATAAAAGGGAGACTTCCGGTTCCAAAGAATTAACGGCGTTCACAAGCTTGGACAGTGATATCATTTTTTGCATGGAAGAGGCCGACATTTCCGTATGCAATGTAATATTAACTTTTGGAAATTTACGCTTAATTAATTTTTGTTTACTGGCTAGAATTCTCTTTTTTATAAAGCTTAACATTTTAAGTTTTCCCCATTTTTAATTATTAAGATTGTGATTTTTGGTATTTCAAAAATGCTTCGATAAATTCATCTATCCCGCCATCCAGAACCTTCGCGGCGTTGCCTGTTTCAAAATCAGTCCTGTGGTCTTTTACCAAAGTATACGGATGAATAACGTAAGAACGAATCTGGCTGCCCCATTCTATTTTTTTCTTCTCTGAAGAATGTTTTTGGATCTCGCTTTCTTTTTTTTCTCTCTCCAATTCAAACAGCCGCGCTTTCAAAATTTTTAAAGCGGTTTGTTTATTCTGATACTGAGAACGTTCGTTCTGGCACTGCGCCACTATACCGGTAGGAGTATGCGTAATCCTTACGGCAGAATCTGTCTTTTGCATATGCTGGCCGCCCGGCCCGGAAGCGCGGTATGTATCCACAACTAAATCCTTATCCTCAATCGCGACATCTACGTCACTTTCAATTTCAGGGATCACGTCCACCGAAGCAAAAGAAGTATGCCTGCGTTTATTCGCGTCAAAAGGCGATATGCGCACAAGCCTGTGCACTCCCCGTTCCGCCTTTAAATAGCCATAAGCATAAACTCCCTCAACCAAAACCGTAATATTCTTGATTCCCGCCTCCTCGCCTTCCAACATATCTATAGTTTTAAATCCAAACCCGTGCTTTTCTGACCAACGATTATACATACGAAAAAGCATGCTTACCCAATCACATGATTCTGTACCGCCGGCTCCGGCATTAACACTTAAAATAGCATTATTTTTATCAAATTCACCGTTAAAAAGAGTAACAAATTCGAGTTTCTCGACTTCAGCTAAAAGAGATCCGGTATCGCCGGTTAAATCGGCTATTATTTCCGTATCTTCTTGAGTAGAAATACCCGCTAACTCCATTAATTCCTGATATTGAGAATAAGCCTTATCCCAGGGTTCAACCGTTAATTTTAAAGATTTCAGTTTTTTTATTGTTTGAGAGGATTGTTGCGTATCATCCCAAAATCCGGAGGCAGACATTTGTGAAGACAATTCCGCAATCAGATTTTTCTTATTATCTATGTCAAAGATAACCTCTTAATTGTTCAAGATGGGCTTTTATATCCGAAAGTTTTGCTTTTATCAAGTCTAACATAAAACACCTCCATTAATCCCAGATTTTGAAATAATTAGTATTATTACCTCTTAAAACCTCTCATAGTCAAAGAAAATTCATCCTTGTTATCCGCGAATAAAACCGCTTGTTCTTCGGTTATTGTGCCATCATTAACCAATTTCACTAAAGATTGGCTAAAAGATTGCATCCCAAATACCCCGCCTTCCTCTATATACTGCGGGATCTCCCAAACTTTCCCTTCACGGATCAACCGGCTGATAGTCGGAGTAAGCAACATAGACTCGTAAGCGGGGATACGCCCTTTTCCATCCTTTAAAGGCAACAACCTCAAAGAAATAATCCCTTTTAATAAATAAGCTAATTGCATACGGATTTGCTGATGCTGATAAGGAGGAAAAAAATTAAGGATTCTTTCCACGCTTTGCGGCGCGTTTACAGTATGCAAAGTGCTTAAAACCAATACCCCGGTTTCCGCGGCGGTAAGGGCGGCAGACATAGTTTCATAATCACGTATATGCGCCAAATATATAACATCCGGGCTCTGCAAGGTAAAAGAACGCAACGCCACTTCATAATTAGCAACGTCAATTTTTAATTCTCTTTGATTTACAACTGATTTTTTATCCTTAAAAACAAATTCTATCGGCTCTTCCAAAGTAAGGATATGTTTGCCGTAATTTTCGTTAATATAATCGATCATACTGGCTATCGTCGTAGATTTACCACTGCCGGTACTTCCGGTTAAAAGGATCAACCCCCTGGTTTCCCCGCACAATTTCCCCAGGACATCACGCGGCAATTTAAGTTCTTCAAACGAAGATATATAATTCCGCACGTTTCTTATGACAATCGAAGGCCAATTCCTCTGCGTAAATATACTCACACGGAACCTGCGGTCCAATTCTTCCATATACAAAGCAAAATCGAGATCAAGGTTATTCTTAAAAAGCTCCCTTTGTTTCGGCGTAGTAATTTCCTCTGTAGCCTTAATAACATCATCCAAAGATAAAGCCCTGTCTCCAACGCTTGTGACTATCCCGTCTATTCTTAAATGCGGATAACCACCCGACCTATAAAACAAATCAGAAGCATCCCTTCTAACCATCTCTTCCAGCAATTGTTTTATTTTCATTAACCCCTCCTAAATACAACCATAAATTTTTCTTATTATAACATTAAATCTTTAATCTGTCTTTCTAAATCTAACAGCTTTTTCTTGGTTTTCTTACCGCCTGAATAACCGCCAATTAAACCGTTTGAACCAATTACCCGATGGCAAGGAATAATTAACGGATAGGGGTTATTTTTTAATACTTGCCCAACCGCCCGGCACGCGTTAGGGCAGCCAACTTTACGGGCAACCCATTTATACGTGCGCACCTGGCCTAAAGGGATCCCTAATACAGCCTTATAAACCTTCTTAGCGAACGGAGTCATTATTTTAGTTAGCCCGTTGTCCGGTTAACCGGTTAACGAGCTAACCGGCTAACCGGATAACCAGGAGATATCACTTCCCGATTATTTTCTTCCTTCTTAAAACGCGATGATAGGCCAGCGCGAATCTATGCGCCTCATCCCTGACTCTGCGAATCAGGTTTAATGCCGGAGTATCTGAATCTAATTTTATCGGATAAATCCTATCCTCAACATATATATTCTCTTTTTCTTTTGCTATACTCACCAAAGGGATATGAAAGCCCAATTTTTTTACCTCTGCTTGAGCCGTCAACAAATGCTGCCTGCCTCCATCGATAAGAATCAAATCCGGCAAAGGCAAATTTTCCTCTTTCAGCCTCAAATAACGCCTGGCAACCACCTCCCTGATCATACCGTAATCATCTATTTTTGCAATAGACTTGATACGAAACCTGCGGTAATTATTTTTATCCGGCAACCCTTTATAAAAACTGACCATTGACCCTGTGGCAAGTTGCCCGGAAATATTAGAAATATCAAACGCCTCTATCCTTTCAGGTTTTTTTTCCAAGCGCAGCAAATTCCTCAAATCTTCTAATTCATCAAAATTAAAATTTAGTTTACGCCCCTTCCCCTGTTCAAATACGCTTAGCGCGCTTATCTGGTCCCTGATCTTAGCCGCGTCTTCAAATTGCCGCGCCAAAGCGGACTGCCTCATCCTTTTAGCAAGCTCGTTCAATAATTCTTCGTATCTAGACTCAAAAAACATCCTTATCTGATCAATCAGCTTTTTATATTCTTTGGCGTTTATATTGCCGATACAAGGGGCAGGACAAAGTTTAAGCCTGAAATAAAGGCAAGATTCTTTGGGCATTCTTTTACAGGAACGAAAACCGAATATCCTGCGCATAACTTTCAGGGCCTGGCGCAAACTTGCGGAATCGGTATAAGGCCCAAAATATAAGGATTTATCCGCCTCTCCTATTTTTTTTCTCCTGCAAACAGAAATAACCGGGAACGCCTCATCACTAATTCTGATCAAAGGAAAAGACTTGTCGTCTTTTAGGCTGATGTTATAATAAGGCTGATGATCTTTTACGAGTGAAGCCTCCAATAATTCAGCCTGCGATTCAGAATCTGTAACAATATATTTGATATCCGCTATCTTGGCGACAAGCGCCTGGGTTTTCGCGGAAAGAAAACGGTTAAAATACGACTGTACGCGTTTCTTAAGAGATTTTGCTTTACCGATATAAATAATTCTGCCTTGGCTATCTTTAAAAATATACACGCCGGTTAATTCCGGTAATGCCGCGATATTCTGCTTTAATTGATTGGCACTAATCATCCGCTTTTTTTCCTGCTTAAAAACCAATCCCAAGTTTCGCGCATTTCTTTAACTCTAAATACAAAACAAAAAATTACATAAAAAAATATACCGGAACCTATCAACAATGACGCGCTAAGCAATTTGGCTAAAACAGTAATTCCCGCCATATCTATCCTGCTTAAAATATAGTAACAACAAATGCCCATAAATAAACTCGCGGCCGATATACGGGCAAAAGAAATGGCTATAGGTTCTAGATCAAAAGGCTCCAGCCTTTTTTTCAGCATAAAAAATAGGATCACAAAAGTAATTATCCCGGAAATAGAAGTGGCTAAAGCCAGCCCCGCTAATTTCATGGGGAACATCAAGGCGGTATTCAAAATTATATTTATAATCAAGCCCAAAAAGGATATTTTAGCGGGAGTGGCTGTATCTTTCAACGCGAAGAAACATGACTGCGCGATTTTAGCCGCTCCATAAGCGAATAAACCTATACTGTAAAAAAACAACACACTGGCTGTCGTAGAAGCCGAATACGCGTCAAACCTGCCTCCTTCAAATAATAACGATACCAAAGGCCGCGCAAAAAACATAAACCCCGCTTGAGCCGGCACCATTACAAAAAATGTCGCGCGCAGGCCAAAAGAAAGAGTTTGCTTCAAATTTTGCTTATTTTCGTCTAAAACCTGGGTGGAAAATACCGGCAATACCGCCTGAGTAAGCGCGTTGCTGAAAATCCCTACAGGAAATTGAATTAAGCGGTATGCGAAATACAATCCTGCCACGCCACCTTCACCGACAATTAACGTCAACGAACCAAAAGCTGAATCCACAAAATTGTTTAACTGATAAATACACGAGCTAAACAAACGCGGCAGCATTAATTTGCCGATAACCTTTCCGGCAGGATGCCTGAACCGCTTCAAAAAATATCTCGGCCTGAAACCCTTTTTATACAAAATAGGGATTTGAATCGCCAATTGTAATATGCCGCCTGCCAAAACACCTAAAGACAAACCTTTCACCCCTTCGCCCAAAATAACCGCGAATACAATTATAGACAGATTTAACAAGCAGGGCGCAAAAGCCGGAATACTAAAATGTTTCAAAGTATTCAATATCGCCGCGGCGTAACTGGATAAACTGATCAAAAGGACATAAGGAAAAATCATGCGGGCCATCGCAATAGTTGTTTCCAGTTTCTCTTTATCCGCGATAAACCCGGGAGCTATAATCCGCACAATGACAGGCGCCAATAAAATTCCCAGTAAAGTAACCGCCATAAGCACAACTAACAGCAAATTAAGCACAATATTGACCAATTCCCAAAATTCTTCTTTTGTATGTTTTAGCGAATATTCGCTGAATACAGGCACAAAAGCGGCGTTGGCAGCCCCTTCGCCTAATAAATCACGGAAGAGATTAGGGATTTTAAACGCGACAACAAATGCCTGGGCATAAACATAGACCCCAAATAACCTGGCTATTATAATATCGCGGATTAACCCCAATATACGGGAACATAACGTGGCAAAACCGATAATCCCGGCTGATTTAACAACGCAACTATGGCTATTATTTACCTTCATATTTTTTGTTAAATTCTTTTCATGAGATTTGTTTATTGACATTGATAATTAATTATGGTATATAGAATAAGTTGCTGTTTACCAGTATATACTTTAATGCATAAAATATTAACCGAATTTTAAGGAGAAAAACATGCCAAGGCGCAAAAGTTCAGTAAAGAAAACCCGTGGAGACAAAAAGAAACATCTGCAAAACCTGAAAGTTAAACAAGCACTTAAGAAAACAACAAAAAAATTCCTAGCGTCGTTATCGGCTAAGAATATGGACGAGGCAAAAACCCTTCTGCAAACTGCCTATTCGCAACTAGATAAAGCGGCGAAAAAAAAGATTATCCACCCCGCGTTAGCCGATAGAAGAAAATCCCGGTTAACGAAAAGTTTAAACAAAACCGCATAATCTGATTACCAGATTTTCCAAAGCAAAATCCGGCTGTAACCTGCCTGTTTTAATATCAATATCGCAGTCCAGCAAAACTCTAAGCCTAAGTTTCAATTCAACGGGAGAAAGCGAAGCTTTCTCCCAAGAATACCTTAATCCCCCCATAATCATTTCCGGCCGCTCTCCGTTTTTTAAAAGTTGCGCCAATATCCGTAAAGCGGAATCCGCCTTCTTGATTTCTATCTGCCGGTTCAAAACAAACGTATCTAAACGGGGCGTTTCTTTAAACCAATAAACCTGCGCGTATTTGGAAATATTGCTTAAAAACACGCCCTTTTTTGCTTTATCCGTTATGTCCAGGATTAAAACCATTGCGGAATAAGGTTTTTTCGCGTACTCAAGGATAAATTCCTTAAGTTCATCTTTGAGATACTGGCAATCTTTAATAATTATAGCTCTTCTTTCTGAATTCAAAGGAAGGGAAAGTATTTTTTCCTGCAGGCTGAATAAATTTAACTCTTTAGCGTATAAAACATCGAAATTAAAATCTTCTATATTTTTAGGCAGTATTTCGTTTTTTATCCTCTTAAGCTGAATATCTTTACCGGCGGAATCTTCGCCGACAAATACATGGACAAAACATTCTTTTTTTATCACCATTGTTCCACAGTGCGTTCAACTACCCTGCGCGCCAAATCTTTTACGGCATCAACCACAGCCTGGCTATCGCTCTTTTTTACCACATTGGTAAGGGTAGAAGTAACCGGAAAATAAGTATAATCACCGGTGAAATTTTTTTCTTCCCAAAGCATGCTATTTTCACGGTTATCCCACAAACTGATATTTATCAGTATATTCAACCGGTATTCATCTACATCATCACTCTCGGAATACCGTAAAGGATCCTTACGGAATTCAACCAACTCTCCTTTTAATACTAAATCAGCGGCACCCTTTTCCTTTAACTTAAGGTTCCCGTCAAAAATATATTTATTTATGACTGCTTTTGTTATTTCCGTTTCCAACATCGGCCGATAAATTTTATATTTATTTGCAACGGCAGATTCCTGAGAAAAATCGACCTTATTCACAAAAGGAGTGATATATATATACCTGTATTTGCTCGAGATCATTGATCGCGTAGTATACCCGCAGCCCGGGATACAAGACAACAAAACTAACCATAGAGAAAAAACAATAACCTGACAACCTATAACCGGTAACCGATAACCTTTTTTTATCATTTCTTTTTCTCCAATACCTGAAGGCGCTCCATAGCCTTTGCAGCCCAGGTAGTTTCGGAATAATTATTAATTATATCTTCATAATAAATCCTGGCCGCGTTATAATCTTTCTGCTTCTGATAAAAACGCCCGATATTAAAATTACTTTCCGCTTCTTTTTCCTTTAGCTGGCGGATATTATTCTCCGCTTCACGCGATAAAACAGCGTCGGAATGTTCCCGTAAAAACTCTTCAAATTTATCTTTCGCGTCTTTTGTAGCGCCTTGGTCATACGCGGACCCACGGGATAACGCCCTGCGGCAGGAAGCAATCTTAAATTTCGAAGCTTCCACCCATTCGCTATCCGGATAGTTGGAAACAACCTTATTAAAAGCCTCTTCCGCTTCATAATAGCGGCCTAACGCTTCTAAAACCAGCCCCAACTTGTATTGTGCCTTGGAAGCTAAAGGCCCGTAATTAGAATTCTCCACCACTTTCGTAAAAATCTCTATGGCGGAATTCTCCAGAGGTAATGCCAGCCCCATGGATTTACGTTTATACCCAACCATAAACTTTTCAGCAATATTATATTCCCGCTCTATAACCTCCTGGATCCTTTCGGAAAAAGGATATTTATCTATCACTTTTTGATAAGCCTTATAAGCTTCGTACAAATTATCCCTATATTCTTCTATAAGCCCTAAAAAATACTGACTTTCCGCAGCTTCCACAGATTTAGGAAAAGATTTAAGTAACTTCTTAAATTCGCGCTTTGCCTGTTCATAATTCTTTATATCGTACAAATGCTTAGCGGAATCAAATTGTTCTTTAGGGGTAGCTTTGGCAACCTTTTTGGGATTTACCCATTTGCCGGTTTTAGGTGTCCAAATCCAATAAGAATATGCCGGATTAACCGATATACCAAGGAAAATGAAAGAAATATATATACTTAAGACTATTCTTCTCATAGCAAATAACTTTAACACAGCTATTAACCTTTGTCAACCGCACTTAGCCGCGTCCCGTGGGGACTTTATATTAAAAACCCTTAACATTAACGCTCTTACAGGAACATAATATCCGGATAGCATAAATCGGAACATAAACGGTAATTCAGATACCCGGGAAACATAAATTCTGCGCAAATTATAAACATCTTTTATTTTAAATTCACCCCACCGGTACACAATGCCTACCGCGCATTCATATCCGGACTTTTGAACCAATTCTCTTACCCGCCGATTAATTGCCCCATAGGGATAAGCATACGAAACTACCCGCTCCCCAAGCCCTTTTTCTAAAATATCCTTGGATATTACTTTCTCTTGAAAAGCCTCCGGCAACGATATACAGGTAGGGACAAGATGATTATGGGAATGAGAGCCTATTTCTATTAGGCCGCTATTTTTCATTTCCCGCAGATGTTCCCAACTAATAGAATCCTTGCCTATGCAGCAAGTCGATACAAAAAGCACAGCCTTAAGCTTATACTTCTTCAATATAGGATAGGCATTCTGATAAAAATCGCTATACCCGCCGTCAAAAGTCAAAACTACCAATTTCCTGGTAATTTTTTGCCCTTGTTTATGCATAAGCACGACATCTTTCAAAAAAACTGTTTTATAACCGTTTTCTGCGAAATATCTCATCTGTCGGCCGAAAAGGCCGGTGCTTATAGCCGGAATATCTTTACCAGCCCCGTTAGAAATAGAGTGATACAAAAGTATTTTAACAAGCGGCTGGCGAGGATAAATAAAAATAAGGAATGTTGCTGCCGCTATAATAGTTATAAAAATACAGCTTAAAGCTAATTTTCCGTTTAGCTTAATCATTAATGGCATTCCCGGCAAACTATTTATACTCCAGGCTGACGCGGAAATTTTCTTCCGGTTTATTCAAATTATCCGGAAAAGGAGAAAAGGAAGGTATATCCTTTATAGTATCGATGATTTTCTGATTCAGGTTTTGATTGCTGGAAGAAATTATTTTGGGGCCATCTGTCATTTCACCTTTAGAATTCAACGTAAACCCCACCTCTACCTCGCCTCTTTGCCCTTCCGGGACAACAAATAACGCTAAAGCCTTAACTTTTTCAACAACGGATTTATAATAACCTAAACCGGTTTCATCATAAGATTGTTTCCCGGGAATATTTATTACTCTTTCAGCGACGATATTGCCCCCCGACATACTCAGTACCGCCCCATCCTTAGGTTTTATATCAGAAAATTCCGTAAAAGAATTTTCTCCGGATATCACATGCGGCGTCAAAAGAACAACCAATTCTGTATTTTTCAGCTCCTCTAGTGTACTTTTAAATAAAACTCCCAAAAATGGAATGTCCCCTAATAAAGGTATCTTTTTTACTGTTTTAGTTTTCTCATCTTTCCTTAACCCCCCTATTATTATGGTGACTCCGTCTTTAACCACTATAGAAGTTTCTATTTCAGAAGTAGTAACAATCGGCACCTGGGTTATCTGGCCTTCTGAAGTCAGGTTTGTCCGCTCCGCTGAACTTATCTCAGGCTTTATCTTCATTGTTACAAACCCATCCCGATTAACCGTAGGAGTAACATAAAGCTTAATTCCTACATCCACGAAGTTTACTGACTGTGAAGTTACCGCGGTTTCTCCGCTTTGCGAAGTAGTAGATGTAATATAAGCGTCTTTGGTCCCAACAAGTATCTTTGCTTCCTGATTATTTAAAGCCGTAATCCTTGGACTGGATAATATCTTTGTTTCTCCGATAGTGCGCAAAAGGTCTAAAACCGCCTTATAATTGCCTTGCTCGCTGGGGGCAGAAGATGTAGTGCCTAATAACAACCTGTTATTTGTCCCAACAGGTAAACTCGCCGCAATTTTAAAATTCTTCTTTATCCAAAAATCCCAATCTATTCCCATCTCAAATTTATCCGAGGGCCTTATTTCAATGATCTGGGAATCAATTAATACCTGAGGAGTTTTTTCATCAAACGCCTTGATTACCTTGGCAATCTCCTCCAGTTTTTCAGGATAATCGGTTATTACGATCTTATTTGTGCGTTCATCAATCTTTATAACGCCAACGCCTTTGGTAATAGAATCCTGTATTTTAGGGCTGAGCTTATCCGCCTGCGCGTAATTTAAATTAAACACCTTTGTCCTAACAGGCAAATCCGTACCGCTAATGAACCCTTCCATTTCGTTTATTTTTGTTTGCGTATCTATCAAAACCACTGTATTAGAAGCTTCATCCACAACTATCTTGCCGATATTAGTCTTTATCTGAGCTAAAGCGCGCGCCAAATCCGCGGCTTTAGCGTATTTTAACTGAACAACTTTTACCTGTTTTTTATCCTGATAACGCTCTCCATACAAAAGCTCGTAATCTCTCTGAGTAACGACATTAAGAATGCCGCCTTTCTTCTCGAACGCTAAATCGTTAGCCGCAAGAATAATATCAAAAGCATCCAGGATATCAACCTCTTTCAGGAACAAGGTGACCTTTCCGGTAACGTTTTTGCCTATCACAATATTCATCCCTGAACGCGTTGCCAGCATTTTTAAAACATCTATGATATCCATGCCTTTTATATCCAGTGATATTTTGCTTTGCGAGGCTGTTTTAGGAAAAATGATCTGAGTGTTCTCTTGGTTTATGTTGTTTTCTTGTTCTTCCTGCGTATATTCTTGGGGAGAAAGCTCCAAAGTGTCATCTTGCGGAATTGCCAAACATGTAAGGGAAAAGAACAGGAACAATACGCCAATAATTATTTTCGCCTTCATTTTTTCTCCATTGTTATGGCTACTAACTTACTGTATTATAAATTAAGTTCGAACGCTTGACCATTAAAATCTAAAGTTATTTTCCCCTCCCTTATATCCGTAACCTGAAATTCTCCAATAAATTGGCCCTTATTCAAATAATATGTTTTCTGAGCCAACTTATCTTCAATAATTGCCTGGGGATTTTCTCCTGATACAATACCCAAAAGAGTTATATCTCTGAGCAAATCTTGAGATACGCCTTTTAGAGGCTCTTTGTAAGTTTCCTGTTTAGCGGGGCTGGTAAATATACGGCGGTTCCCAATGCCTTCCAGATAAAATTCATACGGCTTCACATCCCCAGAAAGAGCATTATTTGAATCACTGATTCCCCCCGCCGGGGTTACCTGAAAAAATCCGACTTTCTGCAATCCAATCCAGGGATAAATAAATACGATTACCAAATAAAAGCAAGCCGCGATAAATAACACCCATAATATTATTTGAAAATTAAAAAGGGATGCTAATTTTTGGAATAGATACGAACCATGATATTTTGGCGCTGATTTTAGACCTGCGGCCGGTTCCTTATCCCCCTTATTCCCGCCTGAATCATTATTTTTATTTCCCCTTATCAACCTTAATAGTTTTTCTTCGGGCAAAATATTATCATTCATTATCCAACCTCACAAGCAACCAAACCGTTAATAATTCCCTCATCTATTACCAAACAATCTTTCATTACAGCTGATTCTAAAGCATTATGGCTTAGCATCGCTACTCTGCGCGGATACCCTTGAGTATACTGATAAATCAACCTCATTGCTTCCGGCGTGAACAAAGGATACTCTTTATTGTATCCTGCCTGCTTCAGCCTGAACTCTATCATTTTCCTGGTTTCCACCTCATCAAGCGGATCAATAGTATATTTCAAGGCGACACGATCAACGAAATTACGTATCCTGCTAATCCGGGGAAAAAGCTCAACCTGCGCCATAATAACAAGCTGCAGCAATTTATAATCGTTTGTCTCATAATTTAAAAACATGCGTAACAGCTCCAAGTTCTCAACGCTTATTTTTTGCCCTTCATCAATTAGCAAAACAATGGTTTTATTCTCTTCCACGCCTTTCTGAAATAAATATTTCTCCAAAGCCTCTTTAAAATCTAAAGTAGATTGGAACCCCGGAGAGATCCCAAACATTTTAATCAGATTTAAGAGGAACTGATGTTCAGATTTATGCCCGGCATCTAAAATCATATGAAAGATAAAATCATCTTCGCCTTTAAAAGTCCGCAGGAGTGTGCGCAAAAGCGTAGTCTTACCCGTACCCACATCTCCTAAAATAAGGCTTAATCCCCGCCTTAGCCGAATAGCAATTTCCAATCTCTTAAGGGCAGTATCGTGGCTTACTGAATGGTAAAAAAATTCAGGGTTAGGGCTGGTGGAAAACGGCTCTCTTTCCAATCCTAAGCTCTTAAAATAACTCATTTTTTATTTCCTATTCTAAAAATACGGATTCTTTTAATAACTGAGATATTGAATCGTCAAAATAACGTGTAAATAAACGGCGCTACTGAACTGCTTTGCGCGAAAAACATTAAAAGCCCTAACAACAAAAACATTACCACTATCGGCGTTAACCACCACTTTTTTCTTAGACGTAAAAAATCCCAGAATTCCTTTACTATAGAAAGTTTGCCCATTTATCCTGCTCCCCTTCAAGAAAATCGCCTCCAACGTTAACTTCCTACGATTTTCAGTGGTTAGTAGACTTATTTTATACTTACCTACACCATTAAAACTGCCGCTCGTAATTCAAAGGTGCGAAATCAACTTTTTCTTTCTTTATCCAATATGTGCCGCTTTTTTTATCTATCTTTCTATCCAATAAATCGCCTTTAAACAAACGAATCAAAAAACCCATAGGCGTAAAAATCAAATAAAACATGGCCGATAAAATCAACCTGATAATAATCCCGGTTAACACAAAACCAAACCGCGTCCAAATGATATAAATGGGCTTTAATAATTCTTCGGCTAAAATTCCCGATAACAGAAAAACCGCTCCGGATAAATAAAACCAAATATAACCGCCCTTATTCTTAAAGAATAAGAATGTCCCGACAACTCCTAAAGCCGCAAACATAGTTATCGAAAACTTCTTTAATTCTTTTTTATGGTATGGAAAAGTATCAAACTTTTCCAACCACTGAAACTTCATAAGGAAGGCTTGAATCCCGCCTTTGGCGGGATGAAGTTTCTTGCCCGTTTTTATTTTATCCATTAATCCAACTCAAAAGATTCTTTCCACTTTACCTCATCTTTGAGCGCCGCTTGCTCTTTTTTATCCAATAAGAATGTCCCCATTGCCATATAATCCATCTCTGTGCGCATAAAACATTTATAAGCGTCTTGCGGGCTGCATACCAGCGGCTCTGCCCTTACATTAAACGAAGTATTTATTATAACCGGACAGCCTGTTTTTTTATAAAAAGCGTTGATCGTATCGTAAAAAAGAGGGTTGTCTTCTCTTTTAACGGTCTGGATCCTGGCTGAATAATCCACGTGCGTTACGGCAGGAATCACTGAACGGTTAACCTTTAACTTATCAAAACCTTGAATAACATTATTTGCATCCTCTACTTTTACTCTTTTTTCATTTCTTACCGGGGCCGTCAACAACATATACGGGCTTTCTTTATCCAAATCAAACCAATCTGAAACACTTTCTTTTAAAACCGCGGGCGCGAATGGCCTAAAAGACTCTCTATATTTAATTTTTAAATTCATCTTTGCTCGCATTTGAGGATTCCGCGCGTCGCCAATTACGCTCCTTGAGCCCAAAGCCCGGGGGCCAAATTCCAATTTCCCCTGGAACCAGCCGATCACATAGCCGTTGATAACCAAATCGGAAACCACATCGGGAATCTCTAAAGGCAGCAATTTCTTATAAGCGATATTCCCCTCTACAAAAAAACTCTCTATATAATCATCGCTATAAGACGGCCCCAATAAAGAAGCTTTTTGCAAATCATTTTTATTATCCACAACGCGTTTATTGCCTAAATATTTATACCACGCCAAAAGCGCGGCTCCTAAAGCGCCTCCGGCGTCACCGCTTGCCGGCTGTATCCAAATTTCTTTAAACGGCCCTTCCCTTAATATCCGCCCATTTCCCACGCAATTTAACGCGACTCCTCCCGCAAGGCACAGCCTGTCCTGGCCGGTAATTTTATAGACATGCCGCGCCATCTTCAGCATGATCTCTTCGGTTACTTCCTGAATTGAAGCAGCAATATCCATATCCCTCCGGGTAATTTCCGATTCAGGCTTTCTCGCGGAGCCGCCAAATAATTTTTCAAAACGCGCGTTTGTCATCTTTAAACCGTCGCAGTATCCAAAATAACCCATATCCATTTTAAAAGAACCGTCTTCTTTAAGATCTATCAACTTATCCAAAATTAAGCTTTTATATTTAGGCTCTCCGTAAGGCGCCAACCCCATAAGTTTATACTCTCCGGAATTCACCTTAAAACCCGCGTAATAGGTAAAAGTAGAATACAATAGGCCTAATGAATGCGGAAATTTTAAATAATACTGTAATTCCAAAGTATTATCATTGCCCACTCCGAAACTTGCAGTTTCCCATTCGCCTACTCCATCTATAGTTAGAAATGCCGCGTTTTTAAATGGGCTAGGATAAAAAGCGCTTGCCGCGTGGGATTCATGATGCCCGGCAAATAAAATCTTTCCTTTATAATCCAGCTCTCTTCTTATCACTTCGGGAATCCAGAGTTTCTGCTTGAGCCATAAAGGCATTGCCTGAATAAATTGCCTTATGCCGGACGGCGCATAGGCAAGATAGGTTTCTAAAATCCGTTCGAATTTTATAAACGGCTTATCATAAAAAATCACGCAATCCAGATCTTTAATAGTTATGCGGGCTTCGCGTAAACACCAATTTATCGAATTTATTGGAAACTCAAAATCGTGTTTCCTGCGTGTAAACCTTTCCTCCTGTGCCGCGGCGATAATTTCACCGTTGCGCACCAGGCTTGCGGCGCTATCATGATAAAAACAGGAAATACCTAAGATATTCTTCATTCTATATTTTTGAATTCCTGACCCCAAGCACAAAGTTCATGATTTTTTAACTTTTTCATTCCGCTATAAAAGACCGCGATACGGTAAAACTGCCTTCTAGATATTGAGTATTGGGTTTAGCGTGCAACTGAATCTTTTTAACCCGTAATAACGGCAAGGAATATTCAAAGTTATATAAAAACTTTAAATAATTCTCCATCTGCCCTTCCGTTTTTAAATCTACTACTAATTCATTGCTTTTAGATACTCCCTGCGGCCTCATATCAACAATCCTGATATCCGCGCCTTTTGCCAAACTGTCCAAGTCCGACAACACGCTATCGGTTTTATTTAATTCAATAACGCTGCCCGCGAAACGCCCAAAAAACTTATTATACCTGTCTTGAATATCCGCCTTATTCCGCAACAGGCCGGTATATTTATTTAATTTTACACGATTAATATAAATATCTTTATTCAACGCCGCGTTTTCGTTTAAAAGAGGGATGAGGATAAATTTCAGCAAGATAGCCAAGGCAAACACTCCAAGAGCTAAGAATAAAAATAATTTTTCTTTTTTACTGATAAATTTCTGCATTTTTACCTCTTTGAACAGATTATTTCAAAATCTATAACCTCATTTGACTGCGCCTTTTTTTGGCTGGCATATTTAACCCTGATATCAAAATCTTTAAATTCCGGCGACTTTTCAAGCCCGGAAACAAACACAAATACCGCTTCCAATTCCGGTGCCTGCCCGTGTAAAATCACCTGGCTATTGCCTTCATAATTAAAATTAGTTAAATATACCTGCCCGGGGGTAATCCTGTGCAATTCATAAAGAATACGTAAAACCGATAAGGGTTGCCGCCCGTTAATATCCGCAAACCTTAACGTTTTATCCATGTCCTCAACCGGTTTTGCCTCTTTCGCGGCTCTAGCCACTTCCGCTTTAAGCATCGCAAGAAGCCTGGCTTTATTATCAAAGGTTTTAGCTATGCCCAAAGCAAATATTAAAACAGACCCTAATATTAATAAGATTATTTTAGACCGTTCTTTTTTTGAAAAATTATTCCTTATCCTGCTTTTTATATCCGGAGGCAAAAGGTTCAAAGAAGCTTCTATAGGTTCTAAACCTAAACCCAAAATACTGAAAAAAGAATTCTCCGAATTTAAGATACCGGCTGATAATTTATCGGTAAATTTAAGTTTCTCCGCGGGAGATAATACTTCAACCGGCAAAAAATTATTTTTAGATACGGCTCCCACAAAATCCTTTAAGACTCCGGCTGTATTAAAAATAATAATTTTACCAACCGGCTCAGAAGACACCTCTTTTAAATAGGCATTACAGGTTTTCCTGATTTCATCCATCAAGATGTTTTCCCAATCGGCTTGAGCGCGCGACAGGCCAAAAGAACGGCTAAACAACATTTTTTTACCGGAAACGATCGCTAATTCCACCAGCTGCGAATCGATATCAACAATTATAACCGGCTGCGGATGCGCCTGCGGATGAATATAATTATATAAATTACAAAGCCCGTATGAACTGAGCGCGATGACTTGCTTTTGCGCTTTAAATTCCTTAAATAAACTGATACAGCGCTCTATGACATCCTTATGCGCGATAAGCAAATTTATATGCGAATAACCTTCTTTATCAATATGGATAAGTTGATAGCCGGTCACAAGCTCAACAGCAGGATAAGGAAAATAACGCGCGGCCTGCAGGGAAATAATACGTTCTATTTCCCGAGGGTTACTACCGGGAATTTTTAAATAACGGCAAGTAGCTTGATGGCGGGGAATAGATATAACTATGGAATTATTATTATATCCTAGTTTTTTAAATAGCCGCCGTATCTTCTCGGCTATCCCCTTATCATCCATATCAAAGGGGATTTCTCCCATTTCCAAACCCGCAAACTCACGTTTAGAATACTGGCTTCCCACGCATTTTGCCGCCTTTAACAGGCCTTCAGCAACCTGGCAAACAAATATAGAGGATTCACTTTTAATTTTCATGCCAATACAATACCTTATTGCCCTTACGGCTGTAAACAACTGTAATTTTACTCTTTATTTTTCTAACATTGCCGGCTGATTCAATCAAAAAATTATCTGAACGAACAACGACATGCTCCATGAGCTTATTAAATACCGCTGTTTCTTCATCGCCTGTAACAGTAATATTGATTTCACTTTTGGCTTTAAATTGCCCTAAGCTGTCCCTTAAAGCGTTTATTTTCCCAACAATAGTATCGGCAAAATCCTGCCCCAGCCCCAATTCTTTAGCTATGCCGCGCGCGAATATAGTTAAAACTTCAAAAGAAACGGTATTAATATTAATAAAACCATCTCCATAAACCGTAACTAATCCTTTTAAGATTTGATAATCTTCGCGGGAGACGCCTTTTATCAAGTCTAATTCTTCGCTGTTTGAGAATTTTCCCGCTTTAGCGGTATAGCCTGAATTTTCATAGGCCTTATTTTCATCCGCGATATCTCCACGCCAAATAAGGATATTATCAGCTATTTCTTCTGCCGCGTCAACTCCACATTTTTCCAAAAGGACAATTAATAGCTCCCTGGAAACCGTATTAATATTTACTTTTCTTTCCTCATCTCTTACTCCATAATTAATCTCCAAATCATTATTACTATCACGCACAGTATAACTGACTGTGGCAAATTCATCAAAATTATTATTGAAACTAATTCTTTTAAATGCTTCCTCATTTTTTGCCCAACTATCAGCCAGGCTGTCATAATCAACAGTTTTGTCATTAATTATTTCATTTATCGCCAAATTTAACCCTGCCTTAGCTAAATAGTAAGCCTTCAACCTGTCTTTTTGATACTCACTAAGCCTTAAAGACATAGAAACCCGATGCCCGATACTTACCGCAAGCATCGCCAAAATAATCATTATCCAAAGAATAATTGCCAATACCGAAGCTTTCACTTTTCTCACCGCTGAACTCCTATCTGCCTACTCCCAACTACTTACTCCAAACTCCCGGTTCCCTGGGAAAGAAATATCGTCCGTTCAAAACCATACTCCGCTCTATTTTTTATGGCCAATTTTACCTTAACGGCAACAGGCAATATTTTTTGTTCTTCCGAAGGGCCATCCGCAGAGCCCCAAGTATCCTTCCATTTTAGATCTTCCTGTCCATCAGATCTAGAGCCGTAACTAAAAACTATAGTACCAGCATTTAAAGCCAACTCTTCAGATTGTATCTGCGAATTATTATTTAGGCTCTCCTTGCCTTTGCGGCATATCCGGGTCAATTTATTTCCTTCAATTTGATAACCGACAAACGCATAATGCTGCGCAAACATATCAAGATCATATGTATCAACTATGGTTAAAAAATTAACCCCATCCGCGTTACCTGAAAATTTTGTTTGCTCTTCTGAAAAAGCAAAAGAATTCCTTACATCCAGATTTATCCGCTCTAAAATCTGCCTCGCGGATTGATAAGCATCCACAATTTCTTCTATATTCTTATAACCGAATATCCCCGCGTGGAAAGAAGAATAAATAGTCATCATTATTACTAAAAATATCAGCGAAGCGATAAGCGCTTCAAGCAGCGTAAAGCCCGCTAAGATCTTTTTTTTAACAAAAGATTCCTTCTCTGCCGGAAAGACTATGTTAGTTTTTTTCGTCATCTTAAATAAGTGTTGAGTTCTAATTCTTCTTTGCGGATTGCCGCCTGCCATGAAACATTAAACTGCAGTTTATACAAATTAATTTTTGGCTCAAAAACAAGGGTATATGCCCAATCAAACTTATTGCTCCCATCTTTTACGTTTGTTGGCTGTTTACCGATAAGATCCTGATTTTCTTTAAACTCGAGCTCTTGCAATTTATCTTCAGCCAAAAAAACCGCGTTTATGATATCGCAGGATAACCCGGACATACGCGCGGAAAAAGATAGCGCCTGCAAAACCGCCATAATACCGGCAGATAATATGGCAATAGAAATAACCAATTCCACCAAGGTAAAAGCCCGATTTTTAGAATTCCAGCTTAACGCCACAAAACACTCCTTTGGAGGTCAAGTTAACAGCCTGATTATCGCGATTCATTAACTTTATGGCAATCTTCTCAACAGCGCCGTCAGGATAAAATATAATTTGCTTCTGCCCGGATACGACCTTTATCCCCGCGGGAATATGGTATTTTTTTAACACATTGCCGCCGCCTGAATCATCGGCCCAATACTGTTTATTCTCTTCGTCTATATTCAAATAAATAATTTTCCTTTCTACGACCGCGCGTTGGCATAAATAATTAATAACCGCCTGTAAATCGCCGGCTGCGTTATTTAATTCAAGGCTATATAAATATTTATTTATTCGCGGCAAACTGACAGCTGCCGCGATACCAATAATAATTATAACGCAAAAGATCTCAACGAATGTAAAACCCCTTACTTTCATAACTTCACTTTACAATTAAATTAATCTGGAATATCGGCAGCAACATAGACAACACAATAAAACCCACAATTAATCCCATTGCTAAAATAATTACGGGCTCTAATAAACGGGTTAGATCCTTAACCGTGCGGTTTACTTCTTGTTCATATTCATCCGCTACGCGTATAAGCGAACGTTCTAACGAGCCGGTTTCTTCCCCAATAGCCAAAATACTGATTACAAACTCAGGAAAAATTCCCGAATCTTTAAAAACTCGCGACAAACTTAAACCGCTGCCTATTTTTTCTTTAAATTCAAGCACCTCTCGTTTTACAACCTGATTTTCTACGACCGAAACTGATATATCCAATGCCTGTATAATGGATATACCGCTGGAAAGCAATAATGATAATGTACGTGTTAAACGGCTGATTTCAGCCTTTAAAATGATCCTGCCGAATATTAACAAACCAAGTTTAATTTTATCAAATACTATCCTGCCTTGAGGAGTACGGGATATCCTGCGCATAATAAAAATAAAAACAATAATCAACGCTGATATAACCGCCCAATAATTATGTAAAAAATCAGACGCGCAAATCAATATCCGCGTAGGCAAAGGTAAAACCTGCCCCATATCGCTAAACATAGTAATAAGCCTTGGGATAACAAAAACAAGAAGTATAAACACAGTTGAAATGCTGACGATTAAAACAAATAACGGGTATGTTAAACTGCTGCGCAAAGAGTCTTTAAACTCCTCCTGCTTTTCCAAAAAATAAGATAAACGTTTTAAAGCTTCGTTTAAATTACCGCTGGCTTCTCCAACACCTATAATTGATGAGTATAAATTAGAAAACAAATACGGATAGGCTTCAATACTTTGCGATAAAGATTTTCCGCCTTTAATTTTTGCGGAAATATCATGTAATACCGCGCTTAAATATTTATTCGATGTTTGGTTGGCAATAATATTAATGCCATTTATGACGTTAACACCAGATTCAATCAGGCTGGAGAGTTGGCGGGTGAACAAAGCGATATCTTTCCTGGAAATTTTACGTAAACGGAAAAGGCCCGCCCGCGAAGAAAGGTTTTCCTGTTCAATAGAGAGAGGGAAACAACCTGTCTTTGTTAATTTATTGACCGCTTCCTGTTCGGTTTCCGCTTCAATATTGCCTTGAATAATCTTATGTGGCCCGGATTTCGCTGTGTATAGGTATCGCGGCATTAATCCTCAGGGAATTCTTCCTGCTGGGTTACACGCATAACTTCGTTCAATGTCGTTAATCCCATTAAAACTTTTTGTATACCGTCCTGGCGCAATGTACGCATTCCTTGAGATATAGCTTTTTGTTTGATCTGCTGGCTGGACGCGCGGCCTAAAATCAAATCCCTGATCGCTTCACTGACAGGTAAAACCTCATATATTGCCGTGCGGCCAAAATACCCCGTAAACCTGCAATACTCACAGCCTTTGCCTTCATAAAATTCCGCGCCCTCAGGAATTAAATTTATATCCTTAATATTGGCTAATAAATCTTTTCTGGATTTTTGCGATACCACGCTCTTACATTTAGGGCAAATAACCCTGACTAATCTTTGCGCGATCAGGCATTCCAAGGAAGATGAAACTAAAAATGGTTCGACCCCCATATCAATCAGCCTTGTAACCGCTCCGGCAGCGTCATTTGTGTGCAAAGTAGAAAAAATCAAGTGCCCGGTCAGCGCGGACCTGATCGCGATTTCAGCTGTTTCATAATCCCTGACTTCTCCTACCATCATCACATCAGGGTCATGCCTTAAAATATGCCGCAATGCCGTAGTAAAATTAAGCCCGATCTGTGGCATAATCTGAAGCTGATTTACTCCCCGTAATTGATATTCAATAGGGTCCTCAACTGTAATTATTTTTATCGCGCTGGAATTAATACAGGCAAGGCAGGCATATAAAGTCGTAGACTTACCTGAACCGGTAGGCCCGGTAACAAGAATAATGCCGTGCGGCTTTTTTATTACTTTTTGTATACTATTAAAATCTTCCGGCAGAAGGCCTAATTTCTCCAATTCCAAAAACAATCTGGAACTTAATATTCTTATATGAACCGCCTCTCCAAAAGCCATGGGCAAAGTCGAAACACGCAAATCAGACTCTTCCTCGTTAATCTTTATTTTTATTCTTCCGTCCTGCGGAAGCCTGCGTTCAGCGATATTCAAATGCGACATGATCTTAACACGCGAAACTATAGCGGGATGAAAATATTTTATTGTTTCCGGTATATTGATATCGTAAAGCACACCGTCGATCCTGAATCTGGTGCGCAATTCATCCTTAAACGGCTCTAAATGAATATCGGTTGCTCTGGCCTTAATCGCTTCCGATAATATTTGATTTACGAACTTAATAATAGACGCGTCTTCGGCTAAAACCTCCAGATCCTCAACGTTTTCACGCTCCATCTTTAATTCTTCGGAAGGTTCCTTGCCGGCAATTATCCTTTCTAAAGTTTCCGCCCCCACACCGTAATACTTACGGATAGCGTCCTCGATTTCCGGTTCACTAGCCAAAACGCCTCTTACTTCCAGGCCCAAAAGTAACTTTAAATCATCTAACGTGCGAATATCCAAGGGGTCGGTAAGCGCGATAACCAACGTATTATCTTTTAGCTCTAACGGCATAATCTTATAGTGGCTGGCGAATTTCGCGGAAACTTTTTGGATGATCAAAGGATCGATCTTTACATCCCTCAATCTTACATAAGGAAGGTTCAAATGTTTGGAAAGGACATTAAAAATCTTTTCCTCGGAAGAAAAACCTAATTTCACCAAAGTAGTACAAATAAAATCACCTGTTTTCTTCTGTTCTGCCAACCCTTTTTCTAATTGTTCAGACGTAATCAAACCGATATCTATAAGCACCTGCCCAATTTGAATATTATCCTTTATCGGCACAACATCCTCTCTTTTTTTGCCAAAAACTGTCTTGGAATTAGGTTTACTATACAATAAATTATACTTCGTAGCATATAAAAAGCAAGCGAATTACCTCTCTGAATTTAATGACAAAAAAGAGATTAGACTTAAACCAAAAATAAATCTAATCTCTTTTAAATTGCTGAATCTGCAATTTAACCGCCTTCGGCTATATAACCCTTCATTAAAATTCCCCAGGCGAGTATCAACTAATCTTTCTCTAATTTGGCGATAATCACCCGTTTGAAGGCTGCCACTACTACAGGGTCAAATTGCCCACCGCTGCCTTTTTCAATTTCCTCAGCGGCTTCCCACGGGGGTTTACCTTTACGATAAGGCCTATCGGTGATCATAGCGTCATATGAGTCCGCTACAGCAATGACCCTTGCGCCTAAAGGAATAGAGTGTAAATTCTTCGTGTCTTCTTTTGTTTTCTCTTTATCGGTAAAATATCTATGATGAGCCAGAATTAAAGGAACCGAATCCCTCAACACCATCCCTACGGAAGCGACAATTTGCGCGCCTTTTTCGGGATGGGAACCGACAATCTTTCTTTCATCCTCATTGAGGGCGCTGGCTTTATGGATAAGGTCTATACTGATATCGATCTTACCGATATCATGCAGTAAAGCCGCAGCTTTAATATTTTCTATTTCAGCACGGGACAGTTCCATCGCGATAGCGATATCCGTAGATAATTGAGAAACACGGATAGAATGGCCTTGAGTATATTTATCGGCAGATTCCAAATATTTAGTTAAAATTTCTAAAACTCCGATATAAGCGGTGTGCAAATCTTTGACCTTTTTCTCTTTTTCTTCATAAAGTTTCCCTACAATACTCGCGGTAAGGACAATAAATGCCGCCCAAATCGATAAGTTAAAAATAGTACTAAGCCTTAACAATTCAGCAGGGATAGGGCTAAAATAGAATTGAGGATAGAATACAACAAATAAAGAAACAACTAATATGGAGAGCACGGCAAAAAGCACCGCCATACGCCGGCCTAAAATATAACCCGTTAGTAAAATCGGCAAATAATACAATTGTAAAAAAGCGATTTTATAAACTATAAAATAATTAATAATACTGGTAGCTAAAAGGATTGATACTACAATGATCTCTTCGAAGTGCTTAACAATAAACGCCTTAAATTTGTCCATACTTTCCTCCTTCATATTAGTATCTCCTTATTTTTTATATTATCCTTTAAAATTGCCGTCTTTTCAAGCAAAATCAATTTAAAGCTTCATTTTAAATAAAAACAGCTAAGGAATTTAATCATAAAATTACGCAGCTAAGAATTAAATTAAATTAGGAAGCAGTAATCGGGTTAACTCCGACAGATATAATCGCGCGGAAAAACTTAAAAGATCCTTTGGGATTTATTAAACTTCAGCGGATAAATTCATAAGCAACGCTACGGGGAAGTGTTGAAGAACGAGCCCCACAGACAATTTCTGCTCTCCTTTAACAACTTCTCCTGTAATCATATTGCTCCATTTTGAACCCTTGCCTTTTGGAACAAACACAAAAGTATCAAGCCACACCTGCGTTCCCAAAGGATAATTGCCCTCTTTAATTAAACCCGTAAGCAACCTGGGCGCGATAATAATTACCCGGGAATTTTCATATTCTCTTAAGAAAACTACCACATGTTCCTTAAAAGTGCCGCCTGCCTTAAGAGGGATATAGCCGCCTTTTTGGAACATATCGCGATATTTGTTTCTTGTTTTTAATATCCTGTATATCAGAAAAAGTTTTATTCTGCCGTCTTCTTTAAAAGAAAACAGTTCTGTTATCAACGAGAAGATATCTGCCTGCTCTTTATTGATAATATCCGTTAGATACGCGCTTCTTTTTTCGAAATCAACGGCCTTTCGGTTATCCGGATCAACAAGGCTTAAATTCCACAATTCGGCTCCCTGATAAATATCCGGAATACCGGGGGAACACATTTTTAACAGTGTCTGAGACAGTGAATTAAAAACACCATAAAATGCTATTTTTTTTTGGAATGGCAAAAACACACTTAAGAAGCTTGCGGATTTTTGAGTACCGAGGATTTCATCAATGAAAGAACCGCAAGCCTCTTCATAAGGCGCATCCGGCTTAAGCCATCCCGTATGCACCTTGGCTTCGCGGACAGCCTTGACAATATAGGCCTTCATCCTTTGCTGAAATTCCGGCAATTCGTGTTCAAAAAAAGGATAGGCGCCGACTAATACCTGATAGATAAAATATTCGTCATTGTTTTCCGGCGCAGGCCCTGAGTTAAGAATTTTTTTTCTTGCTTTATTGATTTTGAAAAACTCGCTCAAACGAGCGGCCCATTCGCGGGGAACTTCTGAAAGGACATTAAGGCGGCAGCGCACATCTTCACCTCTTTTAGTATCGTGCGTAGAACTTGCGTTCATTGTATAGGGAAAACGTTGCATCCGCTTTGCGTTAAATTCATGAAAATCCTTCAATTGAAGTCCAAAGACAAAAGGATTGCCTCCGACTTCATTCAAGGATAAAAAACGATTATAGATGTAAAAAAAGGTATCCTCCAATCCCTTGGCCATGGCGCTTGAGCAAAGCTGCTGGAACCTTCTGGTAAAATTAACCCATTCATCTTTCTCCTGCGCGGGGATGGGGCCGCCATAATTGAGAAGAAGAATACGCTCTATAATCTCAAGTTCATACAAAAGTCCAAGATTGTCATTTTTAGAGCCTGCCGCGGCTTCTTTAATATATGCTTCATCACCGGCACAGATTTTCTCCCCCGATATATAAGTCCGATAGGCCGGAAAATGCGCCAGCATTTCTACAATCGCTCTTTTCAAAGCGTACATCGTAAAATCCTTGCCATACCTGCTGCGGCTAAGAAGTTTAACAAGCGGGCGCGCCAGGTTATCAATATCGCCTGCCATATATTCTCTCATAATAAGGCGCTTTTTTGCCTTAAGTAATTCCGCGTAATCCGGGTTATTGCCGGAAAACCGGGCATATAGCCTATTAAACTTTTTTTCATTTTTCTTTTCAATAAATATGCCGTTTACAAAATTTAAAAAATCATAACCCGTGGTGCCTTCCAGAGGGGCCCCTTCGGGAAAGATTTCAAAGAGGTCCAGGATTTTTTCAGCTACAAGATAGGTATCGCCGGTTTTGCTTTTAATCCTGCTTAAATAACTCAAAGGATCGTACAACCCGTCAAAATGGTCAATTCTTAAACCTGTAATCCTGCCCTCATTCAACAGCCGGAATATCAACGAATGAAAGAATTCGAAAACGTCTTCGCGTTCTATCCTTACGCTTAAAAGCTCATTGATGGTAAAAAAGCGCCTGTAATTTAATTCGTCATTGCCTACTTTCCAGAAAGAAAACCGGAAATTTTGCCTTGATAACAATGCGTCGAGTTCATCCAGAGAGCCGGGATTATCTTTTAAGCCGTTTATATCTTTAAGGATTAAATCCAGATATTCCCTGATAGCGCCCTGCGTTTGATAAAGAGTATATAACGACGCCTTTAAATCGGATATTTGTTTATAACGTTCATTGATATCCTCAAACTCATTTATATGTTCAAATGCCTGAACCACCTGCGAAAATTTTATAAGATCAGCATGCCCGCTTCCAAGTTTGCTTTCCAAAATACTAAGATTACGCTTCAGGACATTCGGATAATCTTCTATTCTCATAGGAAAAGCAAAATCTGCGTAACGAAAAAAGAAACGGCCTTCACTAAAATTCAATTGGATCTCGGTTTTATCAAGGCATGTCCCGTAGAATTCCGTCAAAAACGGAGCCAGGGCTTTTTCATTAAGATTTTCGCGCGGATGAGCCCATTCGATATCGAAATAATCGCGATATTTGGAGAAATTCCCGTTCTCAAAAATATCCATAAGATAAATGTTTTGAGAGTCGTATGCCATATGATTGGGAACGATATCCTGCAGCCACCCCAACCCCTTTGACTTAGTATCTTCAAGCAACCTGATAAAATTTTCTTCTCCTCCCAGCTCAGGATTAATCTGAGTCGGGTCTATCAGGTCGTAACCATGTGGGCTATTTTTCCTGGCTTTTAAAACAGGTGAAGCGTAAATATCGGATATCCCTAAAGCCGCAAGATACCCTAAAACTTTTCCGGCGGCCTCAAAATTAAATTCAGGATTAAACTGCAGCCGGTATGTTGCGATAGGAATTTTCATGACCGGGCTTCTTCCCAAACGATGCAAGTAAAGGGTGCTACTATCAATTCCCGGCAAGACGAGATCTCCTCCGGCAATGATGAACCTGGCCCCTCCCAAACTTTGTCTGCGGAATCAAGTATTTTGATCCACTTTCCATCCGGAATTTCCAACTTAAATCCGGCTGGCTGATCATTAAAATTCATAACAACAATAATTTTGCTTTCCAAATGAGCACGGCGTAAGATTATCAGCTTTTTATCTTCATACGCTTCGGTTTCCATACTGTTTTTATCCAAATAATAAATCGCAGGGATAGTTTTACGCAATTGGATAAGTTTTTTATATAACTGAAATAATGCACAATGTTTACCTTTATCTTTATTTTTCCATCTGAGTTTGGAACGCAAGAAAGTCTGCAGGTCATGGGGATCGGGCAAGCCTTCTTTCGTAATGTAAGAAACGAATTCTTTTTTACGGCCTTCATAAACAGCCTTGATCAGTTTTTTGTTATGAAAACTCATAAAATACTGAAAAGGCGCTTTTTCCGCATATTCTTCGCCCATAAAGATCAGGGGAATATACGGCGATAAAATGACGATGCAGGCAGCCAGCTTTAGCGCTTCAAAAGATACAAGCACAGAAAGCCTCTCTCCATAGGCCCTGTTACCCACCTGATCGTGATTCTGTGAAAAGATTATTAATTGCCTTGCGGGAATGCCGCTTGATGAACTACCGTGATAGCGTTTACGAAATTGTGAATATTCCCAACTATATACAAAACCATCCTTAAGTGCTTTAACAAGATGGGAAATTTCACCGAAATCCTTGTAGTAACTTTTGGTCTCTTTGGTCAAGAGAACATGCAACGCGTGATGAAAATCATCGTTCCATTGCGCGTCAATGCCGTAACCGCCTCTTTCTTTGGAAGAGATAATTTTAACATCATTCAAATCACTTTCGGCAAGCAAATAAAATTTCTTGCCTTTTATTCTAGAAAACTGCTCTACATTCTCTGAGAGCTCACTTAAAAAATGTTTCGCGCTCATGTCAAAGATGCTGTGAACTGCATCCAATCGCAGTGCGTCAATATGGTAATTTTCCAGCCAGAAAAGCGCGTTCTGAATCAAAAAACTTCTTATCCACCAGCTGTAGGTATCGTCAAAATTTACTGCCTCGCCCCAGGGCGCACGGTGTTTGCCGGTAAAAAAAGGCATAAATTCAGGAATAAAATTCCCTTCCGGGCCGAGATGATTATAAACCACATCTAGAATTACCGATATTCCACTCCTATGACAGTTATTAACAAGCTCTTTTAACCCTTGGGGGCCGCCATAGGAATGCTGGACGGCAAAAGGAAATACTCCGTCATAACCCCAATTCCTTTCTCCGGAGAATTGCGCAACAGGCATTAATTCAATAGCCGTTATCCCCAACTCACACAAATAATCTAATTTGTCAATAATATCTTCAAAAGTTCCATGAGAAGTAAATGTTCCTACATGCAATTCATAGATGACCATCTTTTCTAAGGGAACGCCCTTCCAATCCTGATCGCTCCATTTAAAAGCTGAATGATCAACAATACAAGACGGCCCCAAGATATCTTCAGGCTGGTGATGGGAAACAGGATCAGGCAGGTCGGAATCTTCTTTTATACGATAGAAATACCTCGTTCCAGGTAGGATATCCGCTAAATTCTCGCTCCAATATCCCTGTCCGTCTTTATTCAAGGGAATAATACTCTTACGGGTGCCTGAAACAATACGCAAGGACACCTCACTTAAAAAAGGCGACCAGATAACAAATTCACATCTGCCATCGCCTAAGTAATTAACCCCTAAATTCCGCGTTATTTGCTCAACCGCCATTTTTACTTCCCCAACAAAACGACAACGCTCCTGGGAGCGCAATAGTAACACTGCTGTGCCCGAAGATTCTTCTCCTTGCCAAAAGAATAAAAATCCTCCCCTGCCTTAAAGGAAGTATTTATGACACGGTGCCACTTTTTACCTTCGTGTTGAGGCAGTAAAATACGGCTACCCCGATAATGCGCGTTAAAGATAAAGAAAAGAAGAAAATTACCTGCTTTTGAAGAATCTTCGCTTGAGTCAAGCTGGAAACAAATAGTCTTTAATTTAGAGCTATCCCATTTAGGAAATTTTAATCTTCGATCTAACCAAACAATATCCGGAACTTTATCGCCATTAGTATCTTTACCTGTAAAAAATCTCCTTCTCTCCAGGATTGGATATCGTTTTCGAAAAGCAATCGCTTTTTTGCAGAATTCCAGTATATCTGAATTTTGCTCCTGCAAACCCCAGTTAAACCAGGCCAACTCGTTATCCTGGCACCAGGCATTATTATTTCCTTTTTGGCTGCGCATAAGTTCATCTCCGGATAGCATCATAGGCGTGCCGCTGGAAAAAAACAAACAGCAAAAAGCGTTTTTTACCATTTTTCTGCGAAGATTTATAATATTTAGATCATCAGTTTCGCCTTCGACCCCGCAATTCCAGGAATAATTTTCATTGATCCCGTCTTTATTATCCTCTAAGTTTGCTTCGTTATGCTTTCCATTATATGTAAATAAATCCCTAAGGGTAAAACCATCATGGCAAGTGACAAAATTAATGCTATTGTAAGGTTTGCGGCCGTCATCCTGATAGAGATCGGCTGAACCGGTTAATCGCCTGGCCATATCGGCAATCTGTCCATCATCACCCTTGATAAATTTCCTTACCGTATCCCTGAATTTATCGTTCCATTCAGACCACATTTTAGGAAAGCTCCCTACCTGATAAGTCATAAGATCCCAGGGCTCAGCGATCATTTTTACCTTATTTAAAACAGGATCTTTTGAAATCGCTTCGAAAAAAGCCGAATCCTGGCTAAATTGCCCTTTGACCCGCGCTAATACCGATGCCAGATCAAAACGGAACCCATCGACATGCATCACTTCTACCCAGTATCGCAGCGAATCCAATACAAGTCGCATTACTGCCGGGCTTTCCATATTAACCGTGTTACCGCAACCGGTATCATTTTTATAGTAACGATAAGGTTCATCTTTAGTATTCTGGATTAAGCAATAATAATTAGGATTATCAATTCCTTTAAAATAGAGAGTGGGGCCCAATTCATTGCCTTCGGCTGTATGATTGTAAACAACATCCAGGATAACTTCAATACCCGCTTTATGAAGTTCGAGTACAAGAGTTTTAAATTCCTTAACCTGACAGCCCGTGTATTCCCGGGTGCTATAGGAAGATTCAGGAGCAAAAAAACTGATAGTATCATAGCCCCAATAATTAGTTAGGCCCTTCTGGATAAGATAATCCTGAACATAGTGCTCATGAATAGGAAGCAGCTCTACGGCATTGACTCCCAGCTCTTTTAAATAAGGTATCTTTTCCACAAAACCCGCATAAGTTCCCGGCTGTTTTACTTTGGAGGACACGTGTGCCGTGAAACTCTTAATATGGGCTTCATAGATAATAAGCTTCTGAAAGGGAATTTGCGGACTCGAAGCCCCCTGCCAATCAAATGTATCATCAACAACTATTGACTTTGGCACAACATGAGTATTATCCCGTTCATCTATTTTTAAGTCTTTATCGGGAGAATTTACATCATAAGCAAACGAAAGGTTATCAACACTTTTAAACTTCCCTGTGAGTGCTTTCGCATAGGGGTCGATTAAAAATTTATAAGGATTAAATCTCATCCCCTCTTTAGGATTATAGTCTCCCTTTATTTTATACCCGTAAAGTTGCCCTGCTTTTATCCCCTGAACAAAAACGTGCCAGATATTGTCAGTTTTGTTTTCTATTCTTATGATATCAGTAGGCGCTCCATCAGGCGTACTAAACAAAAGGAGATAGACTTCTTTCGCGTATTGGGAAAAGATAGCGAAATTCACTCCCTCTTCGCTCAATGTTGCGCCAAGAAAAGTATTGCTGCCGGTAGAAAGATTTTTATCTGTCTTGTGTGCTAATAAATAACCCATGCTCAGTCCTCTTTAAATTTCTTAATCAGGCTTCCGCCTTAAAGTCTTCTTCTAAAAATCCGTGGATTGATCCGCTTAAATCTTTCCACTATCATTTTTAAAAATGCCCTATCTCCTCTAAGGTAGCGGTATCCTAGCAAAGAAACCAGAAATGCTCCGGCTGTGTTAAATATCATATCCCACATATTATCCTTTAGTCCGAATCTCTGTAATTCCATGCCAAACAGCTCATCCATAAGAAATTCATATATTTCCCATAATGAGCCTGCAGCCAGTGAAAAACAAAAGGCAAAAGCTGCCATAAAACCGGGAGTTAATTTTATGCCGGTTCTTTGAGAGCTGTTCAGTATATATATTAAAGAAAACCCGACTGCTCCGAAAATCATTCCTGAAAGGGCGTGTAACGGTATATCCCACCACCAGAATTTCAGGTAAAAATCATGCATATCCCCCAAATAAACTGAAGCATAAATAAAAAATAAGATGAGTATTTCAAATTCGCTGGGATAATCTATTCTGAATTTCCTTTCAATAATGCTGGGAAGGGAGATAATGAAGAGCGTTGATAAAGAAACAAACACATTAATCCATGAGTTGTGCATTGCCGCATTTATTCCGGCAGATATTAACAACAGCCTGAAAATTAAGTAAATCCACAACTTAATCCTGTCAATCTTTTCCAAAAATAATCCCTCCGGGAATAAAAAATTTCATTTTTGAGATAATTCATAAACGTATAAAAAAAACCTGCGCTGACTCGATAGCATCATCTAGTAAGGTTTTTTAGGGCCCTTCTTCAACTGTTATACACCGCGCCTAGGTTGCGCAGGACGGGAAACTTCTTTTAGTACTTTACAAGCAGCCCCACCCTTTTGCGCATACACCGCGATGTCACCGAGAGAAACGACACCGGCCAGCAACTTATCTTTATTCAACACCACAAGCCTGCGGATTTTCTTTTTCTTCATGACCGCGGCTGCTTTATCGATATCTTCACCCTCGGAAATCCAATGAACCTTAGGCGTCATAAAATCCATTACCAGGCTCGTAACAGGATTTTTCCCTTTGGCAACCGCGCGCACCGTAATATCGCGGTCCGTAATCACCCCGACAAGGCGCTCGCCATTGCATATCGGCAGGAAACCAACGCCCAAACTCTCCATTTTATGAGCCGCCTCTTTGAGAGTTGCCTCAGGGATTAGCCCGCCAACGTCCTTCGTCATTATTTCTTTTACAAACATTTCTCTACCTCCCAAATAAACAAACTATGGCTATTGCCTTTAAATCAATCTCGCTGTTCGCTTCTCTGGCTACTTTAAGCTTTTCAAGAAGCGTATTTGCTCCTTTTACGTAGGACTGATGATGCTTATCGTGATGTAAGCGTAATTGTTCTTCAGAGATATGCGGGGTGAGGGCATTGTAATCAAATGGTAGTTCTGGCAGCACATATAAAGCATCTTCCTTCATCGAGTCTCCTTTCTATGTGCTTTTAGTTTTAGAATCTTTTTTTATGCCGCCTTTCTAACAATATTATACTTTAGATGATAGAATACCCAAGAGCCTGTTTCTATTTTTTTCTGACTTTTCTCCACCTAGAATAATCATTGGATAAAACAGAATCACAGAGGAGGAATCCCCTTCAAAAATACCATTTTATACCCGCCCTATATTGGGCTGCATCAAATGTATTATCGCCGCCAAATACATAGATAATTTCTCCGTTCAATGCTAAACCTCTGTCCATCTTTACACTCCTTTAATATCCAAATTATAACCTGCGTGCTTTAAGTCTTCTTTCAAACTACCCAAGAGGAGGCCTTCTGCCGAATATCAGGGAAATTACAAATAATATTATAAATATGAGAAATAAAGTTTTAGCGATCTCTACAGAAACCCCTGCTATGCCGCTGAATCCCAAAAATGCGGCTATAATTGCCACAAAGAGGAAAGAAATTGTCCAGCTAAGCATTTTTTTCCTTTCCTTATTTTATTTTTCTGTATGCATTCACACAACAACATACCCCCGATAACCATAAACACAATACCCAGTATTATTAACACTATAACTGTTAAACTGAGAGTACCTGAGAAAGGCTGTGATATGGTAGGCTCAAAAGATCTGTTCGCCTCAAGGCTATAAACCAATAAAATTACTCCGCAGATTAAAGATACTATGCCGGCTTCATTTTTCGCCATTTCTATTGCTTCCTTTAATTTTTATTGATCAAAATAATTCGGGAATTGCTTTGTAATACCTTCACTTAGCATATCCGCAAACGTCGACATATGCGGATGACCTTTATCATGATTGGCAATGTCTGCTTAAGTTATTTTTAAGTCACAAGACAACTTCTCCGGTTGTAAAATCTAAATTCTAGTGAGCCGTTTAAATCCTTCTTTAAATTTGTCTTTCTATCTAATATTTTTTGGGGACCTTTGCACCCTTTTCCCTTGCCTCTGACAAACCTATGGCCACTGCTTGTCTTGGATTAGTAACTGTTTTCCCGCTTCTTCCGCTTTTTAATTTACCCCTCTTATACTTTTTCATTGCCCTTTCCACGCTCTTCTGAGCCGCGGGACTGTATTCCTTTGCCATTATTTTCCTCCTTACACAATTTTCTCGAATTGCTCCTTATTTACTCCGCACTCCGGACAATGCCAGGAGTCGGGAAGTTCCTCAAAAGAAGTACCAGGCTTTATTTCCTGGCTCGGATCTCCCTTTTCGGGATCATATATATAACCGCAAACCTTACAGCGATATTTTGAAGCCTGCGTATTGGCTTCTTTTTTTAGCGGCGCTTCTTCCCTTGGAGTTTTCTGTTTGCTAACTTCTTCAGTGTCGGTGGCCTTCTCTTTTCCCGCCGCCTGCTCCTCCTCTACATTAAAACCTAATTTCAGTGTAACCTGCCAGTAGGCAATATGGTCTTTTTCTATATATCCACGAGTTTCTACAACTTCAAACCAACTTAAGTTGCGGATAGTCTCTTGAGCCCTGGATATAGCATTCTGGACAGCTGCTTCGATGCTTGTTTTCGATGTTCCGCTCAGTTCGATTATCTTGTAAATAGATTCAGCCATAGATCCTCCTTTTCTGATACCCTAATTTAAAGATATTCTTTTATCTTATTCAAAATCTTAGTGCATGCTTCCTTATCAGGGCTGACTCCGCCTACCCGAACTTCTACTTTTGTTGAAGTCTCAGTAATCCTCCTAATATCAATCCAAATTTCTTTGCCGTCAGTATAGGAACTTCTGAACGTTGTAACATTTGCTTCTTTCGCTTCTTTTGCTATTTCTAAATTAAGAGACTTTAGCGCTGATTTAGTAGCATTTACTGTCCGATCATAAGGAGCGCTAAATTGCTGCGTCAATTTCCCGGAAAGCCAAATTGCTGTTCCTGCACCGCCCACCGCCCCTGCAATTAAAGCAAAACAGCCGTAAATATTTAAGAGCAGGAATCCCGAGAAAATAAAAACTGTTATTTTTTTAAACATGATTCTCCTCCTTTTCTCGGTTTTATAAATAACCCCTATCTTCTTTTGTTCTATTTTCATTATATTAATAAAATTACGGGAAATGTAAATTGGTGAATTCCCCATTTTATTGACTTTTTTCTGCAGATATCGTTATAATTTTTTTGTGATTTTAGAAAAATTAAAAAACGATATGAGTGCAGCGTAATAGAGCAGAATATAGATAGGAGAAACCTCAGGCAATTTAAAATATGCTCCGGGAATACCAACTAAAAAATAATGAATTTTGAATAGTATTAAAATAAACAATTCATTAGTTGCCGCAAATATCGGCGCAAACGGAGGAAATAATATGCCAATTAAAGCAAAACTAACCCCCGTAGTTGTAATAACGGCCGAATAAGGAACAATAATCATATTTGCCAATACGGTAAGAGTTGTAAAAGTCTTAAAGTAATAGGCAATCAAGGGGATAAGCCCAATCCAGGCAGCGCTGGATGCAGAAAAAGTTAAAATTAAAAAGCGAAAATACGTTATTTTGTTTAACTTTTCGGGAAAGACGGAATAAATTTTGGGCGCAAGCCAGACTATTGAAATCACGCTTAAAAATGAAAGCTGGAAGCTGATTTCAAAAAGCTGCCAGGGGTTAACCGCCAATATTATTAAGGTCGCAAGCGAAAGAGAATTATAAATATTAACCTCGCGCGCGAAAAAATAGGCAGAAAGGAAAACGGCCGCCATAATTGTGGCCCGGGCTACCGGCGCGCTTCCGCCGGTCAGAATGCAGTAAATAATTAATAGCAGCATCGTAAGAATATAGCGCGCTTTTCTGGGGATTTTTATTATTTTTAAAATTAATAAGATTATAAAAGCGACTATGCCCACATTAAAACCTGAAATTGCGATTATATGGATAGTGCCTAGTTTCATCAGGATATCCGAAAAATAGGGAGATAAATCCTGCCTATCCCCTAAAATAAGCGCATTCAATATGCCTGCCGAAAAAGGAGATAAATTCTTAACAATTACGTCTCTTAACCGGTGTTTTATCCTAAAAGAAAAAGACATTAGGGCGTTACCGTTATTTTTGTCTAATACTTTAATTACGCTATCTTTTTTTACGCTAAGTATACAGTAAATACCTTTATGCTTTAAGTAATCCCTGTAATTGAACCCCCTGGAAAAAGAAAACGGCCGATACAACTTACCTTTTAAAAATAGCCTGTTTCCATAGAAAAATTTATTCTTTATGCCATCCGGCATTAATGCCTTCTCTTCCCCCGGGCGGCGAACTTCAGCGGAAAAAACCTTGACCAGGATTTTCCCGCAAGTCTTATACCAATGCCCGCTTATTTCCAGCTTTTCCGCATTCAAAATGAAAGATACCTTTTTATCCTGATAAATAGGGTCATTATCAATAACACCTGTAAGATAAACAACATCGCTCTTATAAGAAACCAATCTAGAAATGTGGCAATCAGGTAAAAATTGAGAATTTTGTAACAACGCAGCTCCTAAGAAAAAAACAGCCCATAGAAAGAAAATAGTAAATTTTGTATTTTGCTTTATAAAGATAATACCAAATGTCAAAAATAAAAAGGCGGCCGAACAAAAGGCCCAAAACGGCATTTTAATGTATGCCGCGGTTATTATACCTAAACAGAAAGCAATACATAAGCTTACTAACGGGTATTTCATCTGTAACTTTTCCATAAAATTTTATATTTATCACTCAATATAAAATGATTCTTTTAACTTCTCATACCTGGCCCCGGTTATGCCTTTTATTTCTTTCAAGCGATCCAATTCATCAAAACCATTATGCGCGTTGCGATAATCAATAATACGGCCTGCCAGTTTTTCCCCGACCCCGGTAACACTCATCAAAGCGGACTTATCGGCTTTGTTCAAATCGACCTTCCCGATATCTTCATAAAACGCCTCTATTAGTTGAGGCGAAGAGCCTGATTTCAGGAAAAAATTTATGCCTAATCCTATAAATGTTATCGTAAATAGGAATAAAAGCGTTTGACGTTCTTCTTTTGTAAGGTTAAGCATATTTGCGTTAACGCGTTGGCACGTGTGCGCGTTTCGTGTTTAAAAATGTTCCCAATATAATAGACGTATCAAAAAGCCTAATCTAACTAAAATTTAATGCGATTTTTGTGTATTTGGGCAGGTTTTGGAGTATACTTATGGTTATGGAAACAAAAACAATCCTCATCATTGATGATGATCAAAACGTGATCAGAGAAATTAAGGATTTTTTGGAACTGGAACAGATAGGATACAAAGTTACCTTTGCCAATGACGGGGAAAGCGGTTTTAAAAAAATAAAAGAAGCCAAACCCGATCTTATATTATTAGACCTGGTCCTGCCCGGTCAAAGCGGATTTAAAATTGCTCAGGGGATAAAAGCGATACCGGAATGCGTGGATATCCCAATCATCGCGATATCCTTAAAAACAGAAGATATAGATAAACACGTAGCGTTAAAATGCGGAGCGACCGAATACATCGAAAAACCCATCGATCTTGATAAGTTAATTTACAGTATCAGGGATATCCTAAACACATAGCATACATTAAGAAAAATAGGCCTGATCTCCTAACTAAACTACGATATTGACGAGTTTTTTAGGGACAATGATCAAATTCTTAATGGGTTTATCTTGGAGCCAAGGTTTTAATTTTTCATCGGAAAGGACTGACTCTTTAAGCAAGGAATCAGTTATATCGGCTGGAACATCTATCTTTGAACGCATTTTACCGTTAACCTGTATAATAATAGTAACGTTCTCCTCAATCAATAACCGCTCGTCACATTTAGGCCACTGGGCCTTAAAAATACTCTCGTTGTTTCCCAGAGACTGCCACAGCTCTTCCGCAAAATGCGGGGCAATAGGACTGATCATAATCACTAAATTAGAAAAAACTTCTTTATCGGCTCCTGTTTGATATATCGCGTTCACAAATTCCATCATGCCGGCGATAGCAGTATTAAATTTAAAATCTTCGAAATCCTGCGTAACTTTTTTAATCGTTTTATGCATGATCTTTACCAAAGAAGGATCCGCTTTTTCCTTTAACCCCTCGTGTATCCGCCAAAGCCGGTTTAAAAATTTAAACGCGCCTTCTATCCCGCGGTCATCCCACTCCAATTCTGTTTCCGGAGGAGCGGCAAAAAGAATAAACAGCCTTAAAGTGTCGGCGCCGTATTTTTGAATGATCGCATCCGGGTCAACGATATTTCCCTTGGACTTAGACATGACTTCGCCGTCTTTTAAAACCATTCCCTGGGTAAGAAGCTTTTTAAAAGGCTCATCTGCGCCTGCGGCGGAGAAATCGAGAAACCCCAAATCCTTAAAAAACTTCGTAAAAAACCGGGAATATAAAAGATGCAAAACCGCGTGCTCTATCCCACCGATATATTGATCAACCGGCATCCAATACTTTACCTCTTCTTTACCGAAAGGCCCTGTTTCAAGTTTTGGAGAGCAGTAACGTAAGAAATACCAGGAAGAATCAAAAAAAGTTGCCATGGTGTCTGTTTCCCTGCGCGCCGGGCTCTTACATTTAGGGCAGCTGACATCAACAAACTCCTTAACTTTGCCTAAAGGACTGCCGCCTTCACCAGTGAATGGCGCGTCTTGCGGCAATTTTACCGGAAGGTCTTCATACGGCACCGCGACCAAGCCGCATTTATCGCAATATATAAACGGAAGAGGCGTGCCCCAATAACGCTGGCGGGAAATAAGCCAATCACGCAGCCGCCAATGAGTTTGGATCTTACCGATATTTTCTTTCTCCATCCAGTCGGCAATTTTTAACTTCGCTTCCTGGTTAGAAATACCATTGAACTGCGAAGAATTAACCAATACCCCATCCTCTTCATAAGCCTCCACCATTTGTTCTGTGGACTGTGGACTGTGGACTGTGGACTGAATTACTTTCCGTTTCTTTAACCCATGCTCTTTAGCAAACAAGAAATCCCTCTGGTCATGAGTAGGCACAGCCATAATTGCGCCGGAGCCATACTCCATAAGCACATAATCCGCTATCCAAACAGGCACTTCTTCGTTGTTAACCGGATTTATCGCGTATGCCCCGGTAAAAACCCCCTCTTTTTTGACATCGCTGGAAGCCCGGACAATTTTACTTTCTTTAGATACCTTCTCAATAAACGCGAGTGCCTCTTTCTCCCGAGCGCCGCCTTTAACGATCTCTTTGACTAAAGGATGTTCCGGAGCCAAAACAATATATGTAGCGCCAAAAATCGTATCAACTCTGGTGGTAAAAACAGGGATTTTCTTATCACTGTTCTTCAGCCTGAAATATATTTCTACCCCCTGGCTTCTGCCGATCCAATTGCCTTGCATAGCGATAACTCTTTCCGGCCAATCTTTTAATTGTTTCAAATCGTCCAGAAGTTGTTCTTTATAATCCGTTATGCGCAAAAACCACTGTTCAAGATCCTTCTGTTCTACTTCAGTATGGCACCTCCAGCAACCGCCGTTAATAACTTCCTCATTTGCCAAAGTTGTCCGGCACGAAGGGCACCAATTAACATTCGAAGCCTTTTTATAGGCAAGGCCGCGCTCATACATTTTCAGGAATATCCATTGGTTCCATTTATAATATTCGCTGTCGCATGTCGCGATTTCCCTGTCCCAATCATAAGAGAACCCCATTTTCTTCAATTCTATTTTCATCCAATCAATACATTTACGCGTCCATTCATCCGGTTTAGTCTTATTTTTAATAGCCGCGTTCTCCGCAGGCTGGCCAAAGGCGTCAAATCCCATCGGATGCATTACATTAAACCCCTGCAGCCATTTATAACGGCTGCAAACATCTCCTATGGTATAATTACGCACATGCCCCATATGGATTTTTCCTGACGGATAAGGAAACATTTCCAGGCAATAAAATTTCGGTTTATCCAAAACTTCCGCTTTAAATACCGCCTTATCCTGCCAATACTTCTGCCACTTTTCTTCAATTTCCTTAAACTCGTATTTCATAACTGATTTATCCTTAAAGGGATCAGAGAAACCATCGTTTCTATCCCCTGCAATATATTATCTATATTACACGGCTTATGCAAATAAAGGTCTGCCTGAAGATGATAACATTCTTTAACCGAATCCAACTCGTTTTTAGCGCTAATAATAATTACCGGCCTCCATTTATTTGTAAAATTCTGCCTTATTTCCTTCAACACCTCAAAACCGTTAAGTTTTGGCAGCGTAAGGTCAAGTAGGACGACATCAGGATCATTTTCTCCCACCCGAACCAAAGCTTCCTGCCCGTCACAAGCAGTAACAACTTCATAACCTGCCTGCGTTAACTTTTTATGAAGAATTCCCACAATATCCGGCTCATCATCAACAATCAATATTTTAAGCGCCATAAAGGCCTCCCGCGTTTTACCGCCTTAAACTTCTTACCACATCCAAATTTATTTTATCCGCGTTTTCGCTGTCCTTAGGAGTTTCCAGAATAAACGCTTTACTCTTTAATTTCGGATGATTCAAAATCCTCTTCATTCCTTCCAACCCGATAGCGCCTTTACCTATATGTTCATGGCGGTCGCGATGAGAACCCAATTTGTCTTTCGTATCATTAAAATGAATAAGTTTAATGAGTTCGCAGTTGACCAGGCTGTCTATTTCATCTAAAGTATCTTCCAGCCCGTTTTTATCCGCGATATTATACCCGGCGGAATAAGCGTGCGCCGTATCCAAACAAAAACCGGCTCTTTCCTTGCATTTAATCCCACTAAGAACTTCCTTTTGATGGCTAAATTTATACCCTAACCAAGAGCCGCTGCCGGAGGTATTTTCCAATAACATACCTACTTTAGTATGTTGGGTTTTTTCAAAAATTATATTTATGGCTTTGATTAACCTGTGCAGGCCGGCGCCTTCTGAAGTCTTTTTATGGCTGCCCATATGCGTAACGATATATTCCGCTCCCAACGCGTCCGCTTCATTAATATCTTCAATATAGGCTTGTATAGACGCCTCATAAAGCTCCTGCTCCGGAGAAGCAAGATTAATCAAATAGGGGATATGTATAAATATGGGTTTTATATCTGATTCTTCGCGTAAAGTATTGAATTTTTCTATATCCCGAAGAGTTAAAACCTTTTGCCTCCATCGCTGGGGGCTGCGTGAAAACAACTGGAGGGTATTGCAGGCTAAAATTTCCGCTTGCTGAAAAACATTATAAATCCCGCCTTTTACAGGAACATGAACCCCTAATAACATTACAACCTTTACGCCTTTTTTAAGCTTGGCCTGATTATACCTGGCTATTTTCCGCGACGAATTTTTTTATTTCTTCCAGATTTTCCAATATCATCTTGGCTTTACTTACGCCAAAAGAAAAAGGAAACTTATCCTGTTCATCCCTTTTTATAACCATTATCGGCTTGCCTTTATACTCGCTTCTCTCAACCATGTATTACCCCCCTTTTTATTTTCTATACTATACTACTTACTGTTTGCTCATTTTCAACGTAACGCGCTTGCCATCGCCCCATGGCCAAAGCATAATGATATTAAAACTATTTTCGCAATTAAATACATAGAGGCTTTGATTCCCCCGAATACCGCCGAGATTCTCAATTGCCGTTTGGATTTGCGCGGGGAATTCTGTGCCTAAAGGTAATTTTTGAGAACCAAACACCGCTTCGATTCTTTCAATAAGCACTGCTAATTTTTCTTTTAATACAACCGCCTCAAAATAATCCTTAGTATCGGCCCTTACCAATTCCAATTCGCCGCCCATGATCAATGTTTTTAACTGAATAAATGACATAAATTTGGTGGAGCTGGAGGGAGTTGAACCCTCGACCTATTGCATGCCATGCAAGCGCTCTCCCAACTGAGCTACAGCCCCGTAATTATCTATTGACCTTTTCTCGTTTAGAATATAAAATAGGTTACATTCAAAAGCCGCAAATGTAATATAATGATACCATAATTTGTAATAGGGTCAACTAAATATTGCCGGAGTGGCGGAATGGCAGACGCAGTAGCCTCAAAAGCTACCGAGGGCAACCTCATGGGGGTTCAAGTCCCTTCTCCGGCACCATCCTTTTATCAAATGCTGAATTCAACATTTGAATGGAAAAGCAATTTAGCTTATGCAGTAGGCTTAATTGCCAGCGATGGAAGCCTATCAAAAGATGGAAGGCATATTGATTTCACCTCTAAAGATATACAACTATTAGAGACCTTTAAGAAATGCCTTTCACTAACAAACCGAATTTGTGAAAAATCGAATTACCATTCCCCGGATCAAATAAATTATCATATACAATTTGGCAACGTCCGATTCTACAATTGGCTTTTAACAATAGGACTAATGCCTAATAAAACAAATCGCATCGGTAAACTCAATATTCCACAACTTTATTTCAGGGATTTCCTGCGCGGCTATTTAGACGGAGACGGTTCTATTTTTACCTACATTGATCAATATATGCAATACAAAGGCAAGAGATATACTTACACCCGATTATATACCGCTTTATATTCAAACAGTCACGCTCACCTAAACTGGATGCAAACAAATCTAACTGATATTTTAGGAATAAAAGGCGGGTTATGTTCTTTTAAGAAGAACGAAAAGACACATATTGCCTGGAAACTTAGGTTCGCCAAAAATGATTCTCTAAAACTGTTATCTTGGCTTTATTATAAAAAAGAACTCCCCTGTTTAAATCGTAAAAGAAAAATCGCGGAAGAATTTTTGAGCCAACATTAAGGATTCTCGCTTCGAGATCATTTAATAATATTTCTCTGAAAGGCTATTTTTCAAATATCTTCTCCATCCAAAAATGCTACAACAATAATCACAAGTCAACGAAATAGTCCCCGCCAACTTAGTTGTTTTATTAAAAAACTTCATTGGATTCATTTCTTCTTCGACTATTTTAAGAAAATTTTTTCTTTAAACCAACCAAGCACTGTTCAAAAGTTTTAATTAAGAACTCTGGAGGAATAGAAAAATCAGGTAATGAATCTTCTATAGACATATAAAAAGGCCCGTCAAAACGACTTGACAAGCTATCCCATAATTCATCAAACTTGCCTTTATGAACGCCTTCACACCTATATTTATTGTATAGAATCCCTCCATATGTGGAATTATTCAAAGACCTTAATAGAATTTTTGAAATAATATTACATTTGCAGACTTTAGATTTACTAGAAGCTAGAATATCATTTATTACTTCTTGTAAACACTTATCTTTTTCTACACAGTGACTAGACACAGAGTATTCATATTGACAGATATTTTGATTAACATACTGTTCAATCCTTTCATAACAGCTAAGGCATATCTTAGATTTCAATTCATTTTCCGCTTCTATTTTTTTAAACTCGGCTAAATTTACTTTATCCCATCGAAAATTATCAACTATGCCATATGAAAAAATTAATTGTAAAAACTTATCTTTTGTTCTAGTTCCATCTATAAATAAATTACCCAATGCATCTATATAGCACAATGCAAGAATCGCAGCCTCAAACCTATTACCAGAATCTAATATTTTTTTAAGATTATTTAACTTTCCCAAAAAATAAGGCTCAATATCATTAAACTTATATTTTCTCATTTATTTTAACTTTATCCTAACATCCAATGTTTAATCAAATCTGGATTTGCTCCCATCGCTCCCCTTATAGAAGTTTCACGAACACTTTTTTCTACCGATTTGTCAACAAGAAATATTCGCAATTTGACATCTTCGACATGCGCTTCATATTTAGCCTTTATTACAGTATCTGAACATTCTATTAACTACAAAGATATTTTTATTATAGCACCGTTAAAGGGAAAATTAATCTTTTTTCGAATCACCATAAACGCGAAACCCGATTATCCTCTTCTCGTTTACCGGAGGCGATTCAAACAGTTGCTTTATTGCCTCGAATATAGATTTTATGGTTTGATCGTGCTCGGCATATTTCTTCTCAAGCGTTTCTATTTTTACTGCTAAGTCTTTATGGGTTAGAATAATTTCTCTTAGTTTGATAAAAGCCCGCATAATTAAAATATTGACATGTATGGCTCTATCGCTATTTAATACGCTTGAAAGCATAGCTACACCATGTTCTGTAAAAACATACGGCAGATATTTAATATGCTTACCTCTTCTAGAGGTACCAGAACTTGATTTGTTTAAGGTCAAAATTTGTGACCTTAGAGATTCAACTTCTTCCCACGATAGCCTGAACATGAAATCTTCCGGGAAACGCTTGATATTTCTTTTTACCGCTTGATTTAAAACCTTTACTGCAACTCCATATAGCTTAGCTAAATCCCAATCCAACATTACTTTTTTACCTCTTAATTCTAGAATCCTTGCAGTAATAATTTCTACAGCGATTGCATTAGACATTTTTAGCCTCCTTCTACTTATAACAGACGTAATAGGAAACCAAATCTAACGCAATTTTTTTAGTCTTCCACAGGGATTTTTTATTAGCGCTCAAGCAATAAATAAAAGAAAACTCGGCATACCACCATACAAGGATTTCTTTATTGGCATTACGGCAGTACAATAACAGTGCAGTTATTACAAATACCTTTACGAATTATCCGGCAGGTAATAATTATAGGCATCCAAGGCTACTTGCGAGATGAATTTTTTGGCGGGCGCGGCAAACTTATAATTATGCCGCGTTAGAACGCAGATGAGAAAATCGCCATTTGGGGTAAAGACTATACCCGCGTCATGGCAAACGCCTTTTTCAAGGCCTGTTTTATGCGCGACCACGGCTTCGCTGGGCAGTTTCTTGGGAATACGATCCCTTGATTTTTGTTTCTTTAAGATTTCCAAGCACTTGCTGGAAAAATCTTTATTTATCAATTTATTATTATAAATTTCTTCAAATAGATACGCCACGTCGCCGGCGGAAGTAAAATTCTCAATACCATTCTGCCTGCTTTTAAAATCCATCATTTTACGCGCTAAATTCGTGTTACTTAATCCTAACTTCTTAAAATAACTATCCAGTGGCGTAAGGCCCAAATAATCAATAAGCATATTAGTCGCGGTATTATCGCTTTCCGTAATCATTACCTTGATTAAGTAATCGATATTAAACTCGGTGCCGGAGGCATAATCCTTTATTGTCCCGGAACCTAAAACCTTGCATTTGTTCGCCAGCACAAGGCGCTGCCCCAGATCCAATTCTTTCTCCGCGCAAAGACTAAAGATAGTTGCCATAATCGGAACCTTTACCAGGCTTGCCGAAGGGAATAATTTATCTTTATTAACCGCGATTGTCCATCCGGTAGAAAGATCCTTTATTATAAGGCCGGTTTCCTGGCCAAATTTATCCGTTTCTTTTTTTATTTTATTTTCCAAAACAGCCCAATTCGCTTTTTTCTCTTCCAACTGTTTTGCCAACTGTTTTTTCTGTTCGTTATAAGCGTACAATTTGCTGAAAGAAACGTATGCCATTACGCATACTGTTAAAATAATAAACGAAAAAAATAAGGTTTTTTTCTTCATAATATTTATTTTTCCGGTTAACGCCTGTTTAATTCAGACAAAATCTTTTCGAAAGGGAATTTATCTCCCGGGCATTCAGTAGCTTTGCCTGGAACATGTTTATGCGTCCTGATATTGCAAACCGGAATAGAATATTGCTTCTGCAGAACTTTAATAAGCTTCACCAATGACATAAATTGAGCCTCAGAAACCCGCTGTTTATTAAAATCACCTACTAAACATATCTGAATATCCTCTTTTCTATTTACTTCAACCTGCCTCTTCCACCGCCAACCCACTTCTATTTCACCGTCTCCGGAACCATGCCCGTCTCCGATTACAAAATGGTAAAAAAGCCCCCCCATCCCCCTATGCCTATGATTACGGTTAAAGGATGCGGCACTGCCTGACTTGGTGCCGCTATGATGTACAGTAACTGTCTTCCAGCGCACTTTATATTGCTTTGCGCCAACAAGCCTCTCCACAGATTCCAAATTAAATAAACTAGACGGCGGGATAAAAACAGGAGGTGCTACCTTCGGAATAATAATTTGCTGGCCCACTTCAAGCTGCGTAGGGCTTTTAATATTATTAAGCCGCATAAGTTCATTAATATCCACCCCATAAACCTTGGAAATTCTGTATAACGTCTGGCCTTTAGCCACAACATGATATAGCCCTAAAGGAGGAGGAGGGCTAACTACCGGCTTAGGAGGCACAGTAGCGCAACCGGCAAAAAACAAACTTATCAGCACTAACAAAAATAATCGTTTGGATCCTAACATATTAAATATAATTGTATTTTCCTGCGCTGTTATTTTTTAGCCCTGCACTCATTCAAGCGGTCATTCAATTCTCTTAACTGCCTCTGATGATCATTCAATAATTCTTTAAGTTTATTTATCTCAGAATCTTTCTCCTGTATTATTTGCTTTGGAGTAATGCCTTTATCATATAGAATACTATCTTCCCCGGCCATTTGCATCGGCACACAACCGCCGATTAGCGTTATCAATACCGCAAAAACAGGCAAAACCGCACTAGGCTTACGGCAATTCATAAGGCCCTCCATCATTTTTCATAAACTATTTCGCGTGAAAATGATTCTACCATAACACCGTAGTAAATCAAGGGATTTGCCCGTAAAATGAAATATTTATTTCTTATATTTTTGAAAATACGGAGAAATTCCCCGATATACTCTTTGAGCAATTACACTATAACCCTTATTATTTGGATGGAGAAAGTCACTTTTAAGGCTGGGATTGGTAACAATGCCTTCAAGTATACTGGGAATTAAAATAGCGCCTTTTTGCTTAGCAAGCTTGTTTAATTGCACACGGTACTCCGCAAAAAGCATCCCGGCGCTTATATCAATCAACGCAACCATAGCGCCAATTGAATGAGCTTTTTCTATCATTTCCGTTATGTTGCTAAAAGTTACCTTCATCGGGACTTGCTTTAAAAAATCATTGCCGCCAAACTCAATAATTACCAATAAAGGTTTTTTTTCTAAAACATCCGTGTTAAAACGTTTTAATCCCTCAATTGAAGTATCACCGTCAACACCGGCATTAATTACAGGGACATTAACCATATGAGCGAGCAAAGAAGGATAATCCTCTCCCTTATCCACTCCATACCCATAAGTTAAACTATCGCCCAAACATACAATATTAATTCCTTTAGAATCAACATTCTTAATATCCTGTTTCGCGCAGCCGCTTAATAAAATAATCAACACCCACAAAAAAAGTGAAAGAATTATCTTTTTTTTCTGTGGGCTGCAGACTATGGACTGTGGACTATCTTTTTTCATGCCTCATCCTCAATTGCCCGCAGGCGGCTTCAATATCCTTGCCGCGCGGCTTACGCAATGTTACGTTTATCCCGGATTTCATCAAGCGGTCTTTAAACATTAAAATCTCCAACTTATTCGGCGGTTCTACATTTAATTCTTCTATAGGATTACAAGGGATAAGGTTTACCTTACAATTTAAACCTGTTAATATTTTGATTAAACTTTCCGCTTTTTGCAAATCAGAATTTATGCCTTTAATTAAAATATATTCGAAAGTCACCTGGCGGTTTGTTTTTTCAATATACCTGCGGCAGCAATCCAGAAGCGCCTTTAAAGGATAAATTTTATTTACCGGCATTATCAAAGACCTTGTTCTATCATCCGGGGCGTGCAATGATACGGATAACTCTACCTGTAATCCTTCACCGGATAACCTTTCAATACCCGGGATAACACCACAGGTAGAAATAGTGATCCTGCGAGCTCCGATATTAAAACCTTCACGGCTATTTATGCTCCTGATCGCCTTTAGCAAATTATCGTAATTATCCAAAGGCTCGCCTGTACCCATAAAAACAAGATGAGTAAGCCTTTCTCCACCGCAATTTTCTTTCAAAAACAACACCTCTTCCAATATTTCACCACAGGTTAAATTCCTTTTAAACCCCAGCACACCGCTTGCGCAAAACCTGCAATTAAATTTACAACCTGCCTGCGTGGATACGCAACCGGTTACCCTGTCTTCCGCCGGAATAATGACAGACTCAACATGATTGCCATCAGATAATTCAAAAAACAATTTCTCCGTGCCATCGATAGATCTTATCTTTTTTAGCAGCACGATAGTATTTACGGTGAAATTTTTCTTCAGGATATCCCGTAAAAGTTCCGGCAAATCGCTCATCTTCGCGAAATCTGTTTGGCCTTTTTTATATATCCAGGAAAAAATCTGTTTGGCATGAAAACGCGGCTGTTTTAAACCGGCGAGCTCGTTTTCTAATTCCTTTATATTAAAATCCTTAAGGTCTTTATTTGCCATCAAAAATAAATTAATTCGGCTCAATAACCACTTTTATTGATTCTTTAGCTTCGGCAGTAAGTTTAAACCCCTCACCTATATGCGCTAGATCAAACTTATGAGTGATCATTTTTTTTACCGGCACTCTGCCCGCGCGCAGCAATTCTATCGCCATAACAGTATCCAAAGCGGCGCTGCCGTAGGAATGCATAATTTTAATATTATTACGCCAAAAATCATTGACCGGAACAGAAAGGTTTACTCCCGGCCCTGTAGGCGCGAAACACAATATGGTGCCCGCGCGGTCAACCGATTGCAAACCTTGATTAAACGCGGATAGAACGCTCGCGCAAATAACCACCTGATCAGCAAGCCTGTTATCGTTAGCTTCACGCACCTTAGCTGGAACATCAAGTGAAGCGTGTATTACGGCATCAGCCCCTAATTCACGGGCAAAATTAAGGCGGTATTCATTTATATCCGTAACGATTATCCTTCCGGCGCCAAGCGCGCGCGCCAATAGCAAATGCAGCAACCCGGAAATACCACCGCCTAAAATAAGCACACTTTGCCCGGGTTGAAACTGCGCCATTCTTTGAGCGCGAATTACACAGGCTAGCGGTTCAATAAACGTGCCATCTTCAAATGAAACTTCTTTTGGCAGAATAAAAACCCCACGGTCCACATTAATGGCAGGCACCTTTATGTATTCCGAAAAACCTCCGGGATAAAAATTCGTAGTATGCAAAGTCGCACAGGCAGTATGATTGCCATTTAAGCAATACCGGCAGGTATTACAGGGGACATGATGAGAAACAAAACCCCTGTCACCTACTTTATATCCTTTTACTCCTTCTCCTACTTGCGCGATTTCTCCGGTAGCTTCATGGCCTAAAACCAAAGGCGCTTTTTTAATACGGTACCACTCCATTACATCGCTGCCGCAGATACCGCAGGCTTTTACTTTTAACAATATCTCTCCGCTGCCAATCTCCGGCTTCGGCATTTCCTCTACCCTTACATCCCGATTATTATAATACATCCCTACGCGCATAATATTTCCTTTTATATTATTTTAATAAATGAATTTGACGATTTCTAAGCGAATTTGTCGATTTTAGCCAATGAGCTTGAGCATTGAGGGAATCCGCCAAATTTATTTGGCGGATGGCGAGGATGTCTGAGCTCATCCTGGGGCGTAAGCCCCGACGAGCGAGTTCCGCAGCCACCGAAATGCGAATGATCATTGGCGTTAAAAAATCGACATGAGCGAAGGAATCGTTAGATTCATTTGTTAAAATAACCGGTATTACTTCTTATTTTTGACCTCGTTAAATAAATCATGTGCCTTCTTAACGTCCGCGCTTTTATGAATAATAGCATGCAAGGCCGATGCCATAGCGGCCGGATGGGGACTCTGCCAGATATTTCTCCCCAGATTTATGCCGATAGCGCCTTTTTGTATGCCGTCGTAGACGAACTCCAGCACTTCAAGCTCAGACTCGCATTTTGGGCCGCCCGCGATAACCACAGGCACGGGGCAGCCGTTTACAACTTTCTCAAATCCCTCTTTGCACCAATAAGTCTTTACCACGCGGGCACCCAATTCCGCGGCAATACGGCAGCTTAATGCCAGATACCGCGCGTCGCGTTTTTCCAATTCCTTGCCTACGGCAACAACCGCCATTACAGGGATACCGTAATTCTCGCATTCATTAACGAGTTTCGATAAATTCAATAACGTTTGATGCTCATAATCGCTGCCCACAAAAATAGAGATGCCCACCGCGGAAACATTAAGCCGGATGATCTCTTCTATTGAAGTAGTAAGCCCTTCATTCGCTAGATCTTTACCCACCATGCTGGTGCCGCCTGATACTCTAAGGATAACTGGCTTTGCGTTATCAGAGGGAATTGCCGCGCGCAATACCCCGCGCGTAACAAAAAGGGCGTCACAATATTCAAGAAGAGGTTTAATAGTTTCAGCTGGCTTCTCCAAACAGCTTGTAGGCCCCTGAAAATACCCGTGGTCTATTGGCATAAATAAACAGCGGCCGTCAGGTTGAATTAATTTGCTTAAGCGATTTTTCATTCCCCAATCCATTTAATACCTCCTTAATGAGGCCACAACTTATGGAACGAACGATAGTGAGTGAACATAAGTTGTTCGGCCGAATTAATCCCGAAGCCTGCGTAGTAAATTTCGAAGAAATTTACAAGCGCTTAGGCAAGGGACCACTATTCCTATACATACCGGCCCGTTTGGAAAACTGGCCCTACACTAAATATGTTTCTATTTCGTAACCTCTTTCCGCAACACCTCTTTATCTATTTTGCCTACGCGGTTTTTTGGCAGCGCCTGCCGGAACTCAAAATAATGCGGCAGTTTAAAATGCGCCAGATGCTTGCGGCAAAAATAGCGTAAGTCTTCTTCAGAAACATTTTGCCCTTCTTTTAAAACCACATACGCTTTAGGAACTTCCCCTCTTAATTTATCAGGCATTGCGACAACCGCGGCTTCAATAACCGCTGGATGTTTTTGTATCACCGCCTCCACTTCCGGCTCAAAAACTATCTCTCCGCCGACTTTAATCATCTCTTTTTTTCTGCCGACTATATAAAGATACCCTTCTTTGTCAAATTTACCTAAATCTCCGGTATAGAACCAGCCGTCACGCATTACTTCAGCCGAAGTCACGGGATCTTTATAATACCCGTCAGTAACTACCCATCCTTTAACCGCTATTTCGCCAACCTCTCCCGCAGAAAGCTCTTTTTCTTCTTTGCCTGTGCCGCCGTCGGAAGAAAATATTTTTATATCTACCCAAGGCGCAGGCATGCCCACGCTTTCAATATTATCCGAACCCAAAGGGATAACCGCAGTAGGAGCGTTGGTTTCCGTCAATCCCCAGCCGTTAAGCAGGTGCGCCTGCGGGCAATATTTATGGAAACGGCGCAGGGCCTCCGGAGAATTTGAAGCGCCAAAAGTAACCATCCAGCGTAAGCTTGACAAATCAAAACTTTCAAATTCTTTTAATTGCAGGAACGCGTAATACATAGACGGGACGATCCAAAAACAATTTACGCGGTAAAATTGGATGTTTTTTAAAAATTCTAACGGTGTAAATCTCTCCATCAAAACCATCGTTACGCCGTATACAATATTATTCTGTATATAAATCAATCCACCCAGATGCGAAAACGGCAGCGCGCATAACACAATATCTCTTTCATTTAAATCAACAAAATGCTGCATTGCCATAGGAGGTGCTCCTAATTGCAGATAACTGATCAAAACCCCTTTGGGCCTTCCGGTAGTCCCTGATGTATAGAATATAATTGCATAATCAGATGGTTTAATTTCCCTGCGGGAGATATTTATCCCGCCTCTATCTGACAACTCTTTGAAAGATAAATACTCCTGTTTTTCACCCGAAGGTTCTTTATTTTTATCGTAATTAACAATAATCTGCCTTAGATCCCGGCATCTTGTCTTTAAATTATTTAATAGTAAAGTTGGCTTTTGCTTAGCGATCAATAACTCCGTTTCAGAATGGGCTAAACACGAAACCAGTTCATCCTCAGTAAGCATAAAATCTAACGGCACAGCAGTTGCGCCCAGAAACCATACAGCTAAATAGCTTACGATATATTCCGGGCAGCTGGGAAGATATATGGCAACCTTACTTGCGCGCTTTATGCCCAGGTCCTTTAAACTATACGCGAGTTTAAAAACCCTATCCCTTAATTCAAGGAAGGTGATCGGCTTATCCCGGAATATAACAGCCGATTTATCAGGAAATCTCTTCGCATTTTCTTCTAATAACTTTATAAGATCCATATTTTAAAACCCGTACCAATAGTTAACTAGAGGTTTGGCGTCCCGCGTTTGGTCAACAATAACATTCTTAAGCCGAGTGTATTCTAAAAGCCCGCTCTTGCCTAATTCTTTGCCAAAACCACTTTGTTTAAAACCGCCGTAGGGCAATTCATTATAAAACATACCGTAGGTATTGATCCAGACTGTGCCCGCGTTTATTTTCGCGGCTAAATCACGCGCCAGAACTTCATCTTTTGTCCAAAGAACCGCTGCCAGACCAAAATCGCTATTATTAACCGCATCCACCGCTTCACTTACTTCAGAAAATTTATTTATGCAAACTACCGGGCCAAAAACTTCTTCCTGGAAAATACTCATTTGCGGCAAAACGCCTTCCAATACAACAGGCTCAAAGAAAAAACCATTTTTCAGTTTAGGGCCTTCAGGGGTTTTGCCTCCGCAAAGTAACTTAGCGCCTTCTTTTTTTGCTTTCTCCACAAAAGCAATTACGTTTTTGCGCTGCGCCTCTGAAATTAACGGCCCCATCTGTGTTTCATAATCAAGGCCGTCGCCTAATTTTATGCGCTTTGCTTTCTGAACAAAATCAGCCACGAAGGCGTCATAGATATCGTCTTCCACGAATATCCGCGACATTGCCGTACACATCTGCCCCTGGTTAAGAAAGATAGAACACAAAGAGCCGTTTACCGCAAGTTCTAAATCCGCGTCTTTTAAAACAATTGCGCCGGATTTGCCGCCTAATTCCATAACCAGCTTCTTTACATGCTTTGACGAATATTCCATAATTTTTCTACCCACGGCATTACTGCCGGTAAAAGAAATCATATCCACCCGTTTATCCGAACATAAAATTTCGCCTATCGCCTCGCCTTTGCCGGAAACAATATTTACAGCACCCTCCGGTAATCCCGCGCCGTCAATAACCTTTGCCAACTCCAACACAGAAAGCGGCGTCAGGCTTGAGGGTTTAACAATCACTGTATTGCCGGCGGCCAAAGCCTGAGCTATTTTCCAGGAAGCGATTAACAAGGGATAATTCCAGGGAACAATCAAAACCACGACGCCTAAAGGTTCCCGCGAAAGCCGGGCGCTGATATTTTGTTCTACATCTATTTTTTCTTCTTCTAAATATTTCTCCAGATTATTAGCGAAATGCTCGAAAGTTTTGGCAGAAGAAGGAATATCCATAAAGGTAGATTCTTTTATCGGTTTTCCAGTATTCAAGGTTTCAAGCCTAGCTAATTCACCAGCATTATTCAGAATCCCCTGGGATATCTTTAAAAGAAAATCCTTACGCTCTGCCAAACTAATCTTCGGCCACCTGCCTTTATCAAAAGCCAGGCGCGCGGCATTTATCGCCGCATCCGCGTCTTTTTCAGAAGCCTGAGATACCTCCGCGATAACCTCGCCTGTGGAAGGATTGATTACCTTCTGTTTATCTACGGAATCTTTAAACCGGCCATTGATGAATAAAGGATAATTTGCTATCATTTAATCCGCACTTGCTTAAATAATTCAAAAAGCCGGCTAAACGGCACATACCAACGGGAAAGTTTTCCCAACTCGCCTTTAAGTTTCATCTTTCCCTGCATTGTAGCGACAAACGGGTCAACCTTACCCAAGAATACCATTTCCCAGACATCGGTAGGAGCTGAGATTACAAACGGCGCGTCTTCATCCGTTTCTAATCTTACAACCCTGCCCTTTTCGAAATTAAATTTATATACGCTGTTTTGGCCGTCTAATTTAATCGCTAATTTCAAAGTTAGATCCAACTCCTGGCCCTTCTTTAAAATAAATTCGTCTTTGTTTACTAAATCTACTATCGCCTGAATATGCTCTTGAGAAAACATCAAATAAGCGTTATCCTGCTCTAAGTTTTCTTTTAAGCCCTTATCCAAATCATCCAATATATCCTTTTTGAAAAGCCTCGCCACCGCGGCAGTTTTCACCGCCTCTTCCAAAGCTTCAATCAAATAAAGCGCGTCGCTGAATTTATCCGCTATGGAAACCACTCCGTGATTTTTTATTACCACAAGATTGCTCAATTTTAACGCTTCAACCACCAATTCCGGTTTAGTTATGGAAGGAGTATCCTGTTCAACAAGCGGAATGTTTCCCAATAAAAGCTTCGTCTCAAAAGTCAAAGCTTTCAAATCCGGATAAACGGCAAAATAAGCATTTATTAAAGTCGGGTGGCAATGAATAATTACGCGATTAGGGAAATTCTTATATACCAGGTTATGCAAAGGGAATTCCGAAGTCAATCGTTCATTTTTCGTATCTGCAGAAGAGGTCAAATCCACCTTAATAATATCATCTCCGGTTAAATTGCCTAAAGACGTGCCTGTGGCAGTAATAAAAATATTATTTTCTTCATCAAGCCGGGCGCTTAAGTTCCCCGACCGCGCGACTACCAGGCGCAACTCATATAATTTTTTGCCGATACTAATAATATCTTCCTTCAAAGACCTGTCTTTATTAAAGATCATTTCATCATCTTTCTGTCAATTTCTAAATGAATATGTTTGGTTATTAAAGCGTTTGGCGTGACATCAAAGGCAGGATAGTATCCTTTTACGCCTTTGGGAGCCAGGCGCTTGCCGTTAAACTCCAGTAATTCTTCTTCCGGCCTTATTTCAATTTTTATTTCTTTTCCCGTCTTAGCAGCCGAAGCCGGAGGGCAGAAAACATAAAAAGGGATATTAAAATACCTTGCTAAAAGCGCGATCTGATAAGTGCCGATTTTATTAGCGATATCTCCGTTTTGAGCTAAATGGTCCGCGCCAACAATGACTTTAGAAATCTTTCCTTCAGACATCACAAGTGCCGCCATGCTGTCGGCAATAACAGTAACCTCGCATCCGGCTTCTTTCAATTCCCAGGCAGTAAGGCGCACGCCCTGCAAATAAGGCCTGGTTTCGGTAACAAAAAAACTTATATTTTTATTTTCTTTCGCGCACAATCCTGCCAGCACAGGCAAAAGCCCGCTGACATTGCAATGCGTAAGGATAACGTCTTTATCGTTAACTAAAAGGCTGGCCTCTTCCGCTTGTTTTATACGGGCACCCTTAAGCGCCTCTAAAAAACCGGGAATGATCTTTTCCAAAGGTATCCCGCTATTATGCCACTGCAATATCATATCGGTTAAATATTTAAAAGACAGTGTGGGACGGGTAGAATTTATTGCCAAAGCAACCTTGCTTAAAACAGCGGTTAAATTTTTCCCTTTATTTTGGCTTATTGCCTGAAGAAAAATATAAAAAACAAGGATTACCTGGCCTACCGCGCGCGTTTTCATATCTTTGATTGCCTTGCAGGCTTGAAGGTAATTCTTCGCTTCGATGTAAACTACTTTTTGCGGAAGCAAAGTTTCATCAAGAATATAAATAATATTATTCTTAAACTTAATCGGCCAAAATAAAGGTGAATATTCCATATAAACGTAAAAATATTGATTCGGTTATTGGTTTTAGGTTATCGGTTCTCGCGAAAACGAGAACCGAACACCGAAAACCGAACACCAAAACTTATTTTTTTTCTAATCTCTTTACTGTTTCCAGCGCAATTTCAATGAGTTTTGTTTCTGCCATATAATAGAGCGGATTCATAAAACCCATTTCTCCGGTAATAACATTATCGCTTACCGCAAGTATCGCGGTGGCTTTTACTTTATAAATCTGCGCTATGGTAAGCAGAGTAGAAGACACCATATCCACTGCGATAGCGCCCTCTTTAATTTTTGGTTCTACAATCTCTCGTGTTTCACGTAACAACGCATCTGTTGTCCAAACAGTTCCCCGATACACAGTCGCGCCTAAATCTTTAGCGGCTGTAAACAATGTATCGCTTAATGCCTTATCGGAAACAGTTTTGAAACTGCTATCCACATAATAAGGGCTTACGCCATCGCCGCGGATCACATTATCCACCACTATCAAATCCCCGACTTTCATTTTCTCATCGAGAGCGCCGCAGGTGCCGATACGGATAATATTCTTTATGCCGGAATTACACATAACCTCCGCGGTAATCGAAGTATCGGTAGAGAATCTCCCGCCATTTATAGCTGTAAGTTTAATCCCGTTATATAAGCCGGTATACATAGTATATTCCATAAAAGAAAAATTCCTTACGGGATTTTCTATTTTTTTTATCAAAACTTCTAATCTATCCTTCGGCCCAGGGACAATCGCGTATTTGCCCACATCTTCCGGCCTTAATTGCACCATTTCCGTCAAATCCTTACCCGTCAAATGAACATCCTTTTGCATCCGCATTTTTTCTTCTCCTTAATTTTGCCTTATTCGGGCTTATTCCTTACAAAATTAACTCCGCAGCTTGCCGTAAAATTATCGTAAGAGAATTTTACGGCGATTAAGCAAGGAGTAACCATAAATTTAACATCACAACGTCACAATATCACCACAAATCTTACCCGCGCTATTTTTGCGGGTGGCTTGGTTTGATTTTACGCAGCACGTACGAAAATTTGAGCGGGCATGGTTGCCCAGCTACAATGAAATTAGGCAGAGCGAAAATTTTCGCCGAGCGTGAATTTCCTCGCAGGGGAAATTCACGCGGTGCTGCGAAAAACAAACCAAGACAGGCCCTGCAAAACCTTATCACGGGCCCCACAAACTACCTCACCTTCCAAATAACATTTTCTTTAAATTTCCGCCGAGAATACTTTGCTTATCTGAATCACTTATACCTAAATCTCTTACAGCCTGAAGAGAGCCCTTAATATCTTTTTTCCCCGGCCAGTCACTGCCCCAAAGTATATGCTTTGGCCCTACCAATTCCAGTGCTGAAAGGAAATTAGCTTCTTTCTTATCTCCGCTGGTATCCACATAGATATTTTTTAAATATTCCGTAGGATTACCTTTTAAGTCTTTAACAAAATTTACCCCTCTTAACATTTGATATGTCGCGTCAAAACGGTATGCCAAATGGGGGATTACTCCGCCGAAATGCGCGAAAATTAATTTAACTTTGCCATATTCCCGCAACACATCCGACATAAGCAGCTTACCGATACAGATCGTAGTATCAAAAACATATTCGATTACCGGCGTAAGCAAAGGATCGGCTACCCGCTCATAACCTATAGGATTAACTATCTGTGAATGCACAAAAATAGGGATATGGCTTTCAATCGCTTTTTTATATATCGGCAAAAACATTTTATCATCCAGATACGCGCCATTATAGCTCGATGCCAAAGAAACCGCCTTAAACCCCAATTCAAAAACAGCGCGGTTTAATTCATCCAGCATTTCCTTTGAATTACCAACAGGTAAAATTGCGGCCCCCACAAACCTTTTAGGATAACGCTTTATGATCTCAGCTACATTATCATTATAAATACGCGCTGTTTCCGCGATGCCTTTTAATTTTAAATGCGCGTCTGTTGTCGGATAACTCAAAACCGCCGCGTCGATACCCGCCGCGTCCATCATTTTAACCTGAGATTCAATATCACCCCAGGCCTTAGAATAGAAATGGGCGTTATTTATAATTTCTTCCGGTAACCAATGTGAATGACTGTCAATTATCATATGTAAACTCTAAAAATCCTATTAGGTTATTGGTTTTAGGTTCTCGGTTCTCGCTAGGAATCGAAAACCAAACACCGAAAAACCCAAACCCGAAACGCTGTTTATTTATTATCTGTAGCTCTTACGATACGACCAACCATCTCTTTCTCATAAAGAGATTTTATTTCTTCGAGCGTTTTACTGCCAAATTCCTCAACAATATTTTTTTCAATCGCTTCCAACTTCACATCCAAAAAAAGAAATTCAGGATTAATTTTTTTACCTTTGTATTTTAATTTCAAACAGGCTTTTTCTTTTTCCTCAATATAAAGCTTGAATTTATTAATATCTGTTTCGAGGGCTTTTTTCTCATGAGGCAAAAAAGTACCTTTCAGTTCCTTTTCCATCCTGTTCAAAATAGACTTATCAATATCCAGCTGAGTGAATTTACGCTCGTATTTATCAAATGCCTCTTTAGTGGTTTTATACAACCAGATATAATATCTTTTTTCCAGGTTTTTTATATCGTTGCTATCCATTTTTTCTCCACGCGTTAATGAAAATTAACGGCGGCGCGTTCGGGGAACGCGCCCTACTTATTTCTCAATCAACTTTACTTCATCGAAATAAAGAGTGCCCTTTGATTCCGGCAAAGGCTCAAATTGAAAGCTTTTTAAAGGAAAATCCATCACCGCGTTCTTATCCGCGCTATCCGGCTGCCAATCTCCACGAGGAAAAAATTGATCTAACTGGCAAACTATTTCTTTCCAACCCTTAAAATTATCGTCAATTAAAAACCTGTATATTTCATTGCCGTTATCCTTGAGGTCAAAGGCAACCTTGGTTTTTGAATCACTGCCATACATATAAAAAGAAACCGCCTTATATTTTGCCCAATCAATAGCCTCTGGTGCCACCAGCCATTTAGTATTTTTCGCGTCCAAGCCGGTTCCCCTTGCTATCCACATATAACCGCCGGCTATCGCGTTATAAACTACTTTCAATGACTGTTTCCCGGAATTCTTAACATCTAAAGCTGCGGTTACTTCTACTGTAGAACCATTCCCCGCGCCAAAATCCACTGTCCCATCAGCGCCGCCGGATATAGCGCCTTCAAAATCATCAAGCAACAATCCTTTACCTTGCGCGCTGCATGATACCACAAAACACAATACTAAAACCAATGACAAATAAGTTAACCTCATACTTCCTCCTTTTAGCTGGTCACCACAACACCATATCATCACGTCACAGGTGTAATTTTTTTTAAAGCTATAAAGAAAAATACCTGTGACCTGGTGGCCTTATGTCTTTGTGACTCAAAAATATTACGTTATTTCCCCGGATGCGCCTGTTTAAACGGTATAACCGGAGCAGTCCAGGGTGTTTGTTGATTTATAACCGCGATTTCTAAAGGACAAACATTCGCGGGAACAGTCAAAGCGAATTTAACCGCGTTTTCAATCGCCTCGGTAGTCATGAGGCGTGAAGTATCAGCGGTAATCTCTTGTAACTTACCCGTTAAATCAGTGTCTGTTACTCCCGGCAGGATTGAAGTAATCTTTATGCCGTGGTCGCGCAACTCCCAAAACAAACCTTTTGAAAACGCGCGCAAGCCAACCTTAAGTGAACTATAAACCAAAAAATTCCTCGGTAAAGGATCACATAAAGTTGAGCCGGAAACCATATTAATGATCGCGCCGGACTTATTCTGAATCATATCATTTATTACCAGCCTTATCAAGCGCACATATCCCAAATAGTTAGTATGTACCAGCCTCTCAAAATCATCAAACGGCTGTTTTTCAAAAGGATATTGGCTTGATACACCGGCATTATTTATCAGAATATCGATTTTGCCGAATTTCTCCTTTGTTCTATTCACCAAATTTTCCAGGTCTTCCAGTTTGGTAACATCACAAGGAATACCTATCACTTCAACTTTATATTTTTTACTTATTTCCTCCGCGGCTTCTTTTAGCGGGCCTTCCTGCCGCGCGGCGATGCTTAAATTAACGCCTAAACTCGCGGCTGTCGAAGCCAAAGCCTTGCCAATGCCGCGGCTTGCCCCGGTAACTATCGCTGTTTTTCCTTTTAAATCTTTCATATTTATCCTCCGTTATCGGCATTGTGACTTGGAGACATCGTAATGCTGATATTTTATTCCGCCTCCTCTAATAATACCAACAACAATAGCCAAAACCATCAGCATAACCATTGCCGTTAATATCGCAACAATTATTGTTTTTTCACGCGATGTTTTATCCTGCCAAGGGATCCAAGGATGTATCGGATAATTTAGGCCCTTCTTTTTTAAAATAGCGCCGCAATTCGGGCAATGCCTACCGATAAGAAGGCTGTCTCCGAACAATAACAATCCATCGCACTTTGGGCACCTAAGTTTAAAATAAAAATAGATATTCCAAACAATAGCAGGAATTATCCAAATCCACATCGCCTTCGGAGAGGTCATTTTCAAAAAAACGCAGCCAAGAACTATTACTGCAAAGACTATCAAAATATTTTGATATTTTCGATAACTTCTCCAGAGAGGCAAAAATTCTTCTGAAAAATCATCAGGATCAGTTTTATTTTGTTCTTCCATTATTATTTAAGTAAATTAAACTGCTTGTTTTTACCATACCAAAAGCCTTGTTAAAAAATAACAGCCCTAAAAAGCAAAATCCAAAAACCCCAAATCCAAGCGAAAAGCTTCTTTGCATAATTATTCCGCCTAATACCGCGCCAATGCCTCCGGAAAGGAAACGCACTCCGCTGTTCAAACTCGCCGCTTCATTCAAAAATTCCTTCGGCAGATCCGTGAGCATTACGGATAAACTCACATGGCTAAAAGTCCAGCCTAAACCCCAAACTATCATAACTAAAGCTAAAATAATAACCGGCATCTTAATCAGTAAAGAAAATACAGCCAGGATCATAAACATTATACCAAAATTCACAGTTTTTAGCCTGCCTATTTTATCAGACAGATATCCGCCTATTACTTCCCCGAATATACCGCTTAAACTGGTTAAAGTAATAAGCATACTCACTAAAAACTGGCTGAATTTGAATTGGCTGGAAAAGTAAACCGCCAGCCACTGCTGCACTCCGTGATAAAACAGGCTGATTAAAAATATATAAGCGAATATGGCAACTGCGCTTTTATCCTTGAAAACCGATAAATAGTTAATCCTGGGCCCTTTGGACGCGGGCGTGAAATTCGGCAGATAAAAATACATACAGCCCAAAAGAATAAATCCTAATATCGCCGGGATTAAAAAAATCAGCCTCCAAGAAATAATGCCGCTTAAAAATAGTCCTAAAAGAGAGGCAACAAAAGTCGCGCTGAAAAAAATGCCTAATAGCTTGCCCCGGCCTGCCGTTTCAGTATGGTTTGCGATTAATATTAAAACCAAAGGGATAACCGAAGCGCCAAATGCCCCCATAAGGAATCTTGCTGTAAAAAGCGTAATGACATTCCCGGAAACAGCGGCCAATAAATTTGAGAAAGAAAACAGCAAAAAACAAACAAGCTCTATTTTCTTGGCATCAAATACTCTTACCAATGGCCCGTAAAACAAAGCAAACACGCCATAAGCAAGCATATACAGCCAAATCAGCGGCCCCGCATGGAATTGCGCGATGCCAAACTCTTTAGAAATCGAAGGTATAAGAGCGGAACAGGCGGCAACATTAAAAGATAATATTGCGCCTTCTAAACAAAGAATAACAAATGTAGCCCGTTTCACTTATTCGCTTCTTTTTCGATCACTTCCTTAAATATCTTTAAGTTCTCTTTAGAATGCTTATTGATAAAACCCTCAACCTGCTCATCATTAAATTTTGCCTTCTCATCCATCTCAAAATGCTGAATCCAAGTTAGCTCTATCCCTTCAGGCTTTGGTGTATAAAGCCAGATAATCTTCATAAATTTAAAAGGGAACTTCGGCTCTTCTCTTTCCGAATAGGTAAAATATTTGTCTTTAAACAACAGCCTCCAGGACTGCCAGGACTTATCTTCATCATCAGTGAGGCGAAAAGTAATTTTATTCGCTTCTTTTTTTAACACTTCCGCTTTTTTATATTCACTGCCAAATAACTGCGTCCAGCGCGGGATATCGTTAGAGATATCAAAAACCAACTCATACGGCGCGTTTATTACAATTGAATTACAAGTATGCCCTGCCATGATTGTTCTCCTGTTTTGCAAATTGATTAACAACAGTATTTGTTATAAATCGGATAAATAATTCTTAAGGTTTTATTTCATTTGCGACCTTAACGGCTTCAGTTTGCGGCCAGGGATTCATAGAATAAAACTTAATATCAAAAAAATATTCCTCATTTTGCCAAAAAAGAGAGGTTTCATATCCGGGCTTCGCTTGCGCTTTAAGGTCGGAAGATCCAAATGTAAAACAATACGCTTCTTTGCCATTAATCTGAGTTTTCTCTAATTTAGCAGTCGTAGCTTTTGCTTTAAATAAATCTTCGAGTTCTTTTTTCTTGGAAACCTGGCTATCAAACCATTTACGGGAATTTTTCTCATTTTCAAACTTATAAACATCTATTGCGATTCTCTCATTATCATTCTTGGTATAATTTCCAGCCGCAGATAATAATGGGAAATTAAACTGTTCTGTAAGTTGCCCTGCGATTTCGGGAGACATCCCGGGGATATTGAATTGCTCAGTAATACTGGCAACGCTCTTCATCCAATCAGATTGGATCATTTCAACAACCTTAGTAAGTTTAAACCCATAATTCTCCAAATTAGGCAACAAAGCTTTCGGTAAGGTATCCTGCGCGATTGCCAATATTAATTGCGACAATAGGAAGGCCAGAAACGACAATCCAATTACCAGTCCTTTTAAATTCTTTTTTCCTATCATTTTGCTTCTCTCCTTTTATTTTCCAGACAAACTCAACAAAATCGCCAAATTCTCATCCGCGCTTAAGGAATGCGGCGCGTTCTTCGGCATAAAAATAAATACGCCCGGTTTCATTTTGATCTTTTTACCGTTTAAGACAAAAATGCCTTTGCCTTTTAGTACCGTTACGCTGGCCTCGCGGGTCGAAGTATGTTCTGAAATATCGCTGCCCTTAGCCAAACACATTAAAGTATGGTTAGAAATATCCGTCTTTACCAAAACCTTGCTAAAGACGCCCTCCCGCGGAAACTCCATCATCTTCTCTAAATCTTTATACATCGAAATATTTTTATTAGACTACAGGCTTCCGCCTGTAGTATCCCATATTTTAATTCCCCACACGGAAGTGTGGGGTAATATATACATTATCCACCTTTTTACCTACACCATCGCCACAACACGCGCCCAGGCAGCTCCGCAATCCAGAATCTTTATAGGGAAACACTGGATTTTAAAGCCGTGTGCAGGCAATTTATCCAGATTAGTTAATCTTTCTATATGCGCGTATTCCTTTTTGCGGCCAAAAAAATGCGCCGGCCAAAGAAAAGACGCGTCTTTAGTGCGCAAAAAATCCGCCAGCATAAATTTATACGGCCGGTCAAAACCCAATGTGTCTATCCCGATAATATTAACGCCTTTTCCCAGAATAAATTCAATCGCCTCAGGAGCAACTCCGGGATAATTACTTAAATACTCAAGCGTACCGAAAGACTTATCCGCTCCCGTACGCAGTAAAACAATATCGTTAGGTTTAATATTATATTTGATTTTTTTAAGCGCGGTTTCAATATCTTCTTTAGATATTATTTCCCCCGGCCTCTTATAATCAAAATCAAGGACCAAACCGTCACAAAAACACCAATCAAGGGGCAGTTCATTTATACTCTTGGAAGGCCTTCCTTCCGATTTCGTCCCGTAGTGAAAAGAAAAATCGATGTGCGTGCCGATATGCACCGGGCAATGTACTGTTTCCAGGGAAAGGAATTCTTCATCCGGCAGGTCTTGCGGCTTAATAATCCTTTTGCCCAGCAAAAAAGAAAGTTTGCCTGAAAGAGTTTTCTTCATCATCACCCAATTAAGATGACGCACCCCTTCTTTATGCCCAAGCCGGTCAATACCAAAAGGATGCACCTCGGGAGCCCGTTCGTCGATAGGTAAACTTAAATCAATAATTTTCATGCTGACCTCCTAATGAGGGCATAACTTATGGAACGAACGAAGTGAGTGAACATAAGTTATTTGCCCGAATTATTCCCAAAGCCTGCATAGTAAATTTCGAAGAAATTTACAAGCGCTTAGGCGAGGGATATCAACCCGTTATAGAATACCTATTAACTACCTACCCCTTAATCTTGGACTGAATATTCTTTTCAATCTCGTTTATGGTAGAGAATTTAGTTATATCCTTTGGGCTTAATTTTACGCCAAAAGCCTTCTCCAGCGCGATAACAGATTCTACCATTTCAGTCGAATCAACTCCTATGCTGTCATGCAGTTTAACATCATCCTTTAATTCCTCGGGTTTGACTTTCAGCAAATCAACAAACACGTTTTTTATTTTTGCTTTCGTTTCCATAAATCTTCCTCCGATACAAACTTTTATTTTCAACCATCCCTGCGTTTCTTAATGGAAACCGTGGACTGTCGGCCGCAGACCGTGGATTACACATGCACTTCCCCTTTGGTCGCCCCCGCTTCCCATTTATTGATACCGGACATAACATCCTGAAAACAAAGTTTTGCCAATATGTCAAAATTACTTTCCATGATCCGGTTTATTCTTCCGGGCTTCGAGAAAAACTCGCGCATACACCAGGAACCTAATCTGCCCAAATCAGGAATAGTCAAATGGTCCGTAGGAATTACAGGGTGTAAAAAATCCCATTGGCTGAAATCGATTTTCTTAAGGTCAATCCAATTCTTCTTTAAACCCATCCTCCACATCGGAGAATTTGGCGCCGGCGTCACATAACCAACCCAAAGGATATCCGGATCAACTTCATCGGTAAATTCATACCTCTGCTTGATGATCTGTTCATTATCATAATCAAAACCCATCATGATATCCGCGACTACCGCGATATCATTCCTGCGCAAGATCTCAACAGTCTTTTTAATTTGATCGATAGTTATGCCTTTGGCTATTTTTTTCAATTCCTCAGGCGTGGTAACTTCAATCCCGAACACGCCGGTAAAAAGGCCTGTTTCTTTCATCAAAGGCAATATTGATTCGCAATTAACCCAATCCACGGCCCTTCCCAAAGAAACCCATTTTATCGGGTTATTACTTTGCTTTTTTAGCTCGCAAAATTTCTTTACCCTGTCAGGATTAACGTTAAAATTATCATCCTGAATAACTACAACCTTAACTCCATATTTCCTGTGAAGGAGATTCAATTCTTCCATAACCCGCTCGGGAGATTTAGCGCGCCATTTCAAAAAATCCGAAGGGGAACGCGGATCATATTGATCCCATTCATAACAAAAAGTACAGGCAGAAGGGCAACCGCGTGATGTAACCATATCCACAAAAGGCTTCCAATGCGTATGCCCCACATACTTATCCATAGGGAACAGATCATACGCCGGCAGCGGCAGTTTATCCAGATCTTCCATTAACGGCTTATGCGGCCCCATAACAATTTTACCGTCTACGCGTGAAGTAGCCCCGCCTACATCCTTTAAATTCTTTTTCTTATCTATAGCTTCGATTAAATCAAAAAATGACTCTTCTTCCCCCATAACCACAAAATCTACCGCCGGATTATCTTCCAATGTTTGCACAGGCAAAGCCGAATACCAAAGCCCGCCGAAAATTATCTTTACTTTAGGCAGCGCCTGCCTTATTCTTCTGGCTGTTTCATTAAAATGGGCAATTACTCCGTAACCGCCGTAACCGTGCAGTTGTTCTCCCATAACCACAACATCAGGATTTTTTGCTTTAACTTTTTCAACTAACTCATCCATGGGAAATTCAAGCGCCCTGCTGTCTATAACAGAAACATCTTCATAACCTTTTTCACGCACAAACGCCGCCCAATGCGCGTATAATTGATTCGGAGAAACATGTTTCCCATGCGTTGCCCAAGCGCCTACTTTAGGCATTACAAATAGTATCTTCATTTAAACTCCTTTCTCTAATGTTCCAAGTTTCAAGTTCCTGGTTTCAATAAACTTTTTGGACATTATACCTAATTGCAAATTATGCAATCACCAAAATTACATTACTTTGTGACGGCAAGTGATTCCTCTATTTTATCTTTAGGTATTTCAAAAACAGTATCGGGAATGTCCCCAAAATTAAAATTCTTAAATTCACCCTTTGTGGTATAACTAAAATTCTCTGACGCCTTAGTTTCAGATTCCATTTTTAAAGGCAATCCTTTTTCGTTCCAAATCCAAACCTTTCGTCTGATTAAAAATCCTCCATCTATATAATCAAATTCAATAATTGTAGATAGTTTTCCATCTATTACTTCAGTCCCCAATTCTTTTAATGTTTTACTGGCTTCTATTTCCTTTAAAAGCACTTTAATCGGAGTACTATCATCTATCGTCCTGTTATTAGCAGGGTGCCTGCGATATTTGTCATTTTTTGATGAATCACAAATATAAACCCCGTCTGTTCGTTCTATCATAACCATTGTCTTGTTTTTTTCGCCCTCCACAATGTATTCTGACCTAATATAAGGTAATTTTCGCCAAGTCTTCGTAGTGGCTTTATTCATAGGAAGTTTATATTTTCCGGGTGGATTCACCGTAAAAACTTCAACTAGTTCATATTGCATAGGAGCCGGATTTTTAGCTTTTGCTAGTATTTCTTTAATAGATTCTCTATCATAAGTAGATTGTTTTTTATACTCAGGGACTGCTTCAATAACAGTATCTTGAGCAAAACAAACTAACGGAAAGAATAATAACAAAACCATTATTACAACAATTGAACTTTTCTTTTCCATCTTTTGTCTCCTGCCCATTGTCCTATTACACAAATAAAACATTAATCATATTGTGTTACTATATCAATAATTATAACTACAGGCATCAGAATACTCTTCTCTTTGGCTTAAAAACAAAAGCTACATTTACTGCTGAATCCTTTTTCCAGTTTTGATAAGCGCCCATGTTTAACGTATATTTAATATTAAAAGAAACAAAACGCAAATAATCATCCATCGATAAAGATTTAGGCTCAGGCAGCGGTTTCTTGATAATGGGAAATCTTAATTTGTCCATATTATCCTTATACGTTTTCTAATATCTTTTGATACAGGCCTTCATCAGCGTATTTTAAACAAAGCTGATGAAATTCTTTAGTTTTTACATCAACTTTGTTCAATTTAATTAAGCTTAAAATATCAAGCAGGTCTTTAGGCTGACGTATATTAAAATTATATTTTAAAGAATGCAATTTAAGAGCAATCATATTCATTAAAGAAGGAACGATGAATTTATGCTTCGCAATGACTAGCTCTTCAGCATCCAGAGATATTTTATCAAGGGTGTCCTTATCAACGAACATAAAGTCTATATCCATCAGATATAACTTATTACTTTTAAAGCGGGCAAATACTTTCTGGCTGAATTCTTTTCTGTAACCAGCCGTTTCCAAATAGCCCTGTATCTTCTTAAAATCTTCTTCAGTAATTAAAAAATCGACATCCGCGGTTTGACGGCTGAATTTATAATAATTAACAGCGAACCCTCCGATTAAAACGCAAGATACGCCTGTTTTTTTCGTTATATCTGAAATAAGATGGAATGCGCTGCGATATTCCATTTCAAGGCCTTTCCGCCACCAGCACCGAATTTATCCCGCCTCTGCCCCTGGAAATTACTAATGCCTTATGTATTTTATGCTCTCTTGCTTGGTTAGCGACGTAATTTAATCCGTTCAAATCCGGCTCATCTAAATTTATGGTTGGCGGGACTAAATTATTTTCCATCGCCAAAATCGTTGTAATTAAATCCACCGCTCCGGAGGCGCCCAATAAATTCCCGAACATCGATTTCGGGCAGCTGGCCGGAATATCTTTAACGCTCTTGCCGAATACGCTTTTTATCGCTTCAACCTCGCTTCTATCCCAGATATCCACGGCTAGGCCGTCTAAACTTATATAATCAATCTCCTCTGGATTTACTCCGGCATCACCAAGCGCCATTTTTATCGCTTTAGCTAATTGCAAGCCTTTAGCTTCAGGATTAATCCTATCTATGCCGTCGCAGTTTGAACTATATCCTGAAACCAGCGCGAAAATATTTGCTTTACGCGCTTTCGCCCTTTCTACGCTCTCTAAAACTACAATACCTGCGCCCTCTCCGATTACAAAACCGCTGCGTTTTTTATCAAAAGGACGGTACGCTTTCTCAGGATGAGCATTATCAGTAGAAAGCCCGCCGTAAGTATTACAGCATAATAACGCGTACGGAGTGACAGGAGCTTCCATGCCCCCGGCTAAAATCATATTAAGTTTATTTTTATTTAAGGTTTTTCTCGCGTAACCCAGAGCCATAAGGGAACTGGCCCTATCCGCGACTATCGTCTTGCTAAAGCCTTTTATCCCGTAATAAATCGAAACCTGGCCTTGCGGCGCCGCGGGAAACCAAGCGGAAGCCATATATGGAGATACGCCTTCCCTGCCTTCAAGATACAAATCGCGCAATTCGGTTTCAGCATAAAGCCATCCGCCGATGGCGTTGCCTAAAAAAATACCTACAAGATTCGGGTCCTCTTTTTTCATATCAATCCCGGCGTCCTGCAAAGAAAGCTCCGCGGCAACTAATGCCATATGCGAAAAAGCGTCTATTTTTTTCAGCAGCCGCTCTGAAACATGGCTGTATTTTTCCAAATCATCGATTTGCCCGGCAATACGCGCGGGATATTTCGAACTGTCAAAACGCGTAATTTCCTTTATAAAAGGCCTGCCGGATTTTATATTCGCCCAAAATTGCCTTTTACCAATTCCGGAAGGCGATACAACCCCGATCCCGGTAACCGCGATCTTATTATCCATAGTTAAATCTCCAAGCGCTTAACGATTAAAGAAGAATGTATCCCGGAAAAGCCACTGCTTGTTTTTATAATAGTATTTACTTTTTTATCGCGTGCAATATTAGGGATATAATCTAAATCGCATAAAGGGTCTTTTTCTTGCTGATTAATAGTAGGAGGAAGGATATTCTTTTCAAAAATCATACAACAAACCGTCAATTCCACCGCGTTAGCCGCCGCAAGCGGATGGCCGATCATTGATTTTAATGAACTTATCGGCAGCTTATAAGCGTAATCTCCAAAAACCATCTTATATGCGCTGGTTTCAAATATATCATTCATGCGCGTTGAGGAACCATGCGCGTTAATATAATCTATGTTTTTGGGTTTCATTTCAGCGTCCAGAAGCGCTAAATTTATGCAACTTGCCATCGCACTGCCGTCGGCGGGAAGGTCGGTCATATGAAAAGCATTACAACTTGTCCCGAAACCCGCAACTTCACAATAAATCCTGGCATTGCGTTTTAGCGCGTGTTCTAATTCCTCCAAAATCAATACTCCTGAGCCTTCCGATAAAACAAACCCATCACGCTTTTTATCAAACGGCCTGCTTGCGCCTTGAGGATTATCATTACGGCTGGCCAATACATTAACCACATCAAACGCGCCAAAGGTGATCGGAGTGATCGGTGCTTCAGCAGCTCCGGCAACCATTATATCCTGCTCTCCATCCTGAATTGCCTCTAAAGCAAAACCTAACGAATCTGTGCCCGCGGTACAGCCTGTAGACAAAGTATTGCAAACCCCTTTTAATTTATACCTGGCGGATATTTCAATCGAAGGCGTATTAAACATAGCCGCGTCATACAGGTCCGGCCTGACAAGCGATGGGTCGATCGGTTTTTTACCGTTATCCGTGACCAGAACAAACTCTTCCTCCATATATTTTGTGCCGCATATCGCGTTGGCCAGGCAAACGCCTATACGCTCAGGGTCTTCTTTGGAAAGAACCAATTTGCTGTCTTTAAAAGCCATATCCGCCGCCACTACGCCGAACTGCACATATCTATCCATGCGCACAGCTTCCTCATGAGTCAATCCCAGTTTAAAAGGATCAAAATCCCTTACTTCCGCGGCGATCTTAGTATTGAATATAGAAACATCAAAACCATCTACTAATCTCACCCCTGATATCCCGGAAGACATCGCCTGCCAAACATTGTCCTTACCGATACCATTAGGCGAAACTACACCTATTCCTGTAATAACAACTCGCCGCTTTTTCATATTGTCATTCCTTACATTTATAATCGCAGAATCATTAGTAGGGCGCGTTCCCCGAACGCGCCGAAAGAAATAATTCGGTTTTCGGCCTGTTCGGGGAACAGGCCCTACAATTATATGAAACTTTATTCTTCAATCCTCGTTACCTTAAACACAATGTTGCCACCATCAGGACAAGTAACTGTATCGATGCAATTTGGATTATCCATAAAAAAGAATTTCGCGCCGAAATTAAGCGCGAATAACGCGGGAAAAGCCGTGTGAAAAGCCGCGCCGCAAAATCCCGTGATACATTTCAAACCGGTTGTTTCCCATTTATCGCCAACTTTATACCCAAAAGTGCATTTGCCTTTTGCTTGCACAACTTCAATTACCATTTTCTTAGGATTAGGCCCTTTGAAATTAGGATCACGAGGAATAGCCTCAACAAAGCCATTCCTATCCAAAATTTCCGCTTTAAATTCAAGTTTGCCGCCATCAGGGCAAGTAACCAATAACGAACGTTGATTATCGCGAAAAGGGAACATCCCGGCAAAACTAAGCGAGTATACAACCGGAAATAACGCGTGCGCCAGGCCCAAACAAAAATGCTGGGGCGCGTGGGTAAAATCCTCTAAAATTATTTCCTCGCCGATTTTATAACCGTGATAACATTTACCGTATACGTTAGTCACGGTAAGTTTTAATTTAGGAAAAGGAGTATTAACCATTAAGAGATTAAATCTTTAACTTCTGAAATCAGTTCTTCCTTAGCAAAGAATTTATGCGTCCGCTCAATTTGATGCACCATAGCAACTAACTTTTCATTTAACGGCGCGCTTAAGGAATTTTGTTTGGCTAAATTTACAAATTCTCCGTTGATATAATCGATTTCGGAAACCCTTGCCCTTTTAATACTCTGTAATATCGAGCCGTATAAAGGGTCTTTGCTTAAATTTGTCATGATCCCGGAAAAAACCTTTGCGGCTTCACTGCAAGGCATAGAAGTCAATTTTGTAAGATTCTCCACCGGAAAACCCGGAATAGACACCAATTTTATGCCGAGTTTAGAAATAATGTCAAAACCTTCTTTCCAGATAGCAATACTTACGCGGCTGACTTCTAAATCCGAAAACGCCTCCTGCATGCTTACACCCAGTATCGCCGGAATGCAATTATTGGCATTAACAAAAATTTTCAAATACTTCATCCCTCTGATCTCCTGGCTGATAACCACAGGAAACGCCTTATCAAGAACCAGGCTGATATTTATAAGTTCCTCATCAGGATTAGTTTGAAAAATCTTGCCGACGATCCAACTGCCTTCAAAATTATGCACTACTTTCCCCGGCTCAAGGTACGTAGCGCCAAACATCACAATACTTGAAATAATATTCTCTTTAGGGATGTATTTTGCGGCAAGATTATCCGCCTGGATGCCATTTTGCGTGGTTAATACAGCCGAATCTTTTAAAAGATCCAAATTATCTCCTATTGCCGTATCAATATCCTGCGTTTTAGTGGAAATAATCGCAAGATCAGGCTTTACCGTCAGCCTTTCAGCGATATTAATATGAATCTTATGAACCCCTCTGATACCGGAAATTTTAAGGCTATTTTTTTTGACAGCGCTGACAGTATCGGAGCTGCCGACTAAATAAACCTCTTCATCTTTAAGGGCAAAATATCCGGCAACGAGATTACCAATCGCGCCGGCGCCAATTATTGCAATTTTCATTCTATTTTTTAGGGTAACCGCATTTCTTATAATCAAACCCGGTTTGTTCTAAAAGACGGATCATCATGCTATAAAACGGAGCAGGGACATCCGAGAAAAAAGCGGCTATTACATCCTCCTCTTCAACCCGAGGCGCTTTTCTGGATTTGGCATTAACCTGCGCTTTTTCATTAACCGCGATCTCCGCGATGCGGCGATGAAAAATAGGGAGTTTGTAAATAACTAATTTAAACTTTTCTTCAGCCTTAGGTTCCCAATTCATATCAACTCTCCGGGATAGTCAAATTTTACTATTTATTAGAGTATTATATCTTTCATCAATTGCATGTCAAGCCAATTTTTGGAGGGATAAAACGATAAGCAATGACTGGGGTTAAGTAGCTATCTCATCTATAGTTACAAAAACTCAACGGCAAAGAAAAATCTATAGCGCGCAAATGTGCAATAACAGCCTGCAGCTCATCTTTTTTAGCAGAGATAACTCTGACTTTTTCTCCTTCAATCTGCGTTTGCGCCTTTAATTTCAGGCTTTTAATTATATCCACCAGCTCTTTAGCTTTTTCCTTTGGGATACCCATCGATATCTCTGCTACCTGGCGCAAAGTCCCTTCAAAAGCCTTTTCCGGCTCGTTAAATTTAAGGGATTTAAGCGATACCCCCCTTTTAGCAAGCCGCGTTGCCAACATATCCTTTAAAGCGCTTAATTTAAAATCATCATCCGCTACCAAAGTTATCTTTTTTTCTTCACGGTCGTATTTTATGGAAGACTTGCTGTTCTTAAAATCATAGCGCTGCGCCAATTCCTTATTCGCCTGATTCACCGCGTTATCAACTTCCTGTAAATCCACTTCAGAAACAATATCGAAAGAAAAATTAGCCATAATTTAATACTCCTTTAAAATAGTACACGTTTCCCAAGACAAAATGCAGGGCCCGCCTGCCTGCCGGCAGGCAGGTTTCCCAAACGGGCCGCAATGTTATTTGTCTTCATGCTTTTCTTTGTATATTTCATATGAAATTTCCCAGAGCAAAACGATTAACATTATAATCAGCCGCCTTGAAGCCGCGAAACGCGGCGGAAAGTTCGGCTGGATTTATTGGTTAGAAGATCTATTCATAATGTGTCCACATTCTTATAATTTTTACGGTACGCGCTTCTTTGATAATTTGATAAACAAGGCGGTGCTGGATATTTATCCTCCGCGAATACGCTCCGTTTAAATCGCCTACTAACTTTTCAAAAGGTGGCGGGTTTTGAAAGGGATTTTTTTGTAAGATTAAAAGGAGTTCTTCCGCTTTTGGCCGTAAGCCGCCGGCGGAGAGTTTTTTGGCGTCTTTTTGGGCTTGGCTGGTATAAACTAATTGCCAATTTACCATTTGATAACCTTAGCGCATTTTGAAACAGGTGTTTTTAGTCCTTTTTGAATAGATTTTCTCATTCCCGGGACCGACAGTAAGTATAATGTTTCTTTGATTGAACGCCAATCTTCTTCAGCAATCAAAACGGCGTTATGGCGTTTTCCGGTAATTTGTATCGGTTCATGGGATGTTGCAGCGGTATCCAGCAATTTATAGAGCCGGCTTCTTGCCTGGGTGGCACTTAGCGTAGTCATTTGAATCACCTCCATATAAAACGTACCATATAACGTACGTTCTGTCAAGGCTTTTAATGGCTTTTATTACTACTTAACACAAAAATCAACTGCCCTGGCCAAGCGAAGCGTGGGAAGGGTCAGCTAGATTGCCTTGTTATGATTTTTTTTAAAAGAACCTATTAGGAATTTTTTAAAAAATATTAGTTTTCTAACTTAATAACTTGATTCGAGATAACTAAAGCGCCTATGACTTGTTAGATTTTTTATTTTCTTTTAATAATTTCTTTAAAATCATGTCCACAGTAGGAATTTAACCAGTACAAATCAACAGATCCAACGATTTCTACTTCGTTAATAATTTCTCCGTTTTGAGCCTTATCAATTTTTTTCCCTGTGTAGCCTTCACGAAAGTCTTTAAGATCACTGGGCCTAGTTATAAAATATCGCGTCTTGATTATTTCGCCAGTATACAATCTAAAATTTCGAGGTAGCTTTATATATTTTTCTATATTTAGTTCTTCTTTATAGTTATTCCCTATCTCGGAAACCAAAATATCAAAATTCATCGATTTTAATTCAATTATTTTTTTGTTTTTTAATTCAAAAATTATTGACTTATTTAAAATACCTAAAAAAATCGTTATTATTGCACCTCCAATAAAGTAGCAGAAGAAGAAAACGATAATAATTATTACTATCTTCAAGATACCCCCCCTTTTTTATATTTTTAATCTAACATAAAAATCCGCTGCCTTACGGAGCGCCGAAGGCGCGGAGTAAGGTCAGCTGGATTGATTTGTTATGCTTTAATTTTTTTTAAAACGAATAAAAAGAAAATTGATGATGCAACAAAAGGCAAAAAGGTTAGTGCCATAACTATACCCCAACCTGTGTTTTCAAAACAAATAAATAGTGAGTAAGGAATGAAGCAAATCAATAAAATCGTTGCGCAATAAAAAGATGATATTTTTGCCCAGTTTCTGGATTTGAATAATCCAACGCTAGTTAGTAAATATACGCTCCCAGCGGCTAGAACCAATAACTTTAAGTAAAAAGATTCCGATAGATATAAGCGAGCTACCGCAAAAGAAAACAAGGCTATAAGTAACATGGTGAGGGATGATGTTTTTGGTGTAAGAGAAGGATTATGAGCGATGCCTAAGCCAATTGAGAATAAGCTTATAATAAGAATGAGCGATTGGTATGGAGTTACACCGATAAAAGATGTAGAGAATAAACCTAAAACCAACAGTATTAACCCAATAATAGATAAAGTTTGGGCTATGAATTTTGTTTTAATTGTAGCAAAAAATAAGACGGAGCAAGCCAATATTGAAACATGAAAGGTTATGTAATAAAGCTTAACCCATTGATAGGGAATGGAGGGCATTGTTTTTATTTTTGCAATAGAATAGATGGACAAAAGGAAAAGGATACAACCCAGCGTTATTAGCGATACGAGTTTATTTTTATTCATATATATCTCCCATTTTATTTTGTAGCATAACATAAAAATCAGCGGCTTTGGAAGCGGCGAAGCCGCGGAAAAAGTCAGGTGGAGCGTATTGTTAAGTTATTCATTTAATACAGAACTATAGATGCTCTTCCACGATTCACTAGGAATAAATTTATTCATATCAAATTTATTCTCTTCCCACTTATTTATAATCCACGGACATTTCTTCTTATAGGTTAACCAATAGTTTTGGAACTTGCCCCGTATTTTTGGAGAAATATCATTCGAGTACATTTTTTCATAGACATCTTTCATGATTCTTATTTCTCTAACTATAGGAAAACTATAGTCTAACTGGTCAATCATAGAAAATTCAAGGCCTTGACATTCCTGTTCAAAGCGATATAGGTATTGTTGGATAAAAACAAAATGCAGATTTTCATCATATTGAATTGTTGGAAATATAGTTTGATATTTATTTGCTTGATTGGTAATGAATAATCCAATGGAGTTGGTATTTTTTTCAGAGGTATAACAATTTATTAGCGCTTTCCCGAAATATTTTTCAATATTTTTCATTTTAGCATGTTCAAATTCGTCGTAATCGATTACTGCTCTAAAGTAAATTTCTTTACCGATTAATCGATATAGCAAATCTTGAGCAAATTCACAGCTATACATAGAGCAATAACGGTGTCCCTCATCGTTAATGGGATCATCTTTATTGTAGGCTAAAATTGTATCCGAAAATACAATAGTCTTGAAAGCATCGTGTCTATGGACATTCAATTCATCAATAATTTTGTATAAATAATGCACTTTTTTTTGATTGCTTTTTACTAAATTTGCGAAACCCAAAATATCAATATATAGCAAATATTTTTTCATATTTTTTGAACCTAACGTCCGAAATGAGCGGTTTTTGGAGCGGCGAAGCCGTGGAAAAAAGCCGCTCGATTGAGTTGTTATGCTTTTATTATTTCAAAAATGACTAATTGTATCTAAATCGATTTCCATTGGCATCATATATTCTTCGCCTACCTCTTTTGATATTTCTGCTAATTTATTATAGTCCAAGGAATCAATTTTCTTGGAACGAGTTGCACTCAATAAGTTCCTAATTTCTGGGTCACATTCTGCGGCTATCTTTACCGCAGGGCAAGGATAAATAATAATAGCTAACCAATAATCCAAAGGAATTAGAAATTTAAGGCTTTTATTTTGGTTTTTTTTAATAAATTCTTCTAATTCCGTTTGTTTTATTTGTACTTGATTTATTCCGGAATATTTTTTAATTTCGTCGTTAATATTACCAGCTACATTAATAAAATATTTTCGGATACTATTTAATACTGCATTATCTTCATCAAGATTATGCGGACAAACGATACGCCATTCAGACTCCGAATAATATTTATAATTTAAATCTTCAGTTTCGCTCATGTATTTAAAATAACTTTTTTGCGCATTTGAAACAGTATCGTTCTGGCTATTATTAATGAGATGCGAAAACCAATTCGGTTTAGTATAACCTTTTTTGGGACTAATATAAAACAGTGGATGCCCAGCTCTATTAAATAAAAACATGCGTTTAAGCCCAATACCTAATCGACCATATTCATAAGCATGTTGTCTAGATTCAGAGAGTTTCAGTTCTGTAAAACAGACCCGCGTAATATCGGGTGTTTCGTTTATCCGTCCATCATCATCGCTACAGGATGGTGTTTTTTGTATCTCTTCAGGCAATTTATCTTTTGTCAACCATAAGCCAAACTTTAAGATATCTCGTAATCTATTCACGTAATCTTCGATAATTTTAGAGTCTTTTATTAAGGAGGGTTGTTCTATTTGGCGCAAGCAATGTTTCCGCCAATTTACCGGTAAGGTTTTTTGCATTTCCGGATCGTTAGCATCTATATCACGTCCTGTCCAGTGTACTATAATATCGGAATGTTCTTTTCGTTTAAATTCTTTGCTCATATTTATTATTTAATTTTCATTCTATGTATAACACAAAAATCAGCTGCCTTACGGAGCGCCGAAGGCGCGGAGTAAGGTCAGCTGGATTGCTTTGTTAGAAGCTTATTTTGCTTTTCCGTAATAGGTTACCGATTTTAATCCTATTAGCAGATGCTCAACGTAATCAAATTTTTCTTCTGTAATACCCATGATAGAAGTCATGCTTTTCATTTCTGGATTTATTATTCTCACATATCCGGATCCGTTTAATGCCAAAAAGGTGATATATGCGCCGCTAGAAATGGTGGTCAATTCAACATTTTCTCTGGTTGTCCACAAATATTTACCGTCTATTTTCGTAATGATGCATTTATATCCCGTCGCTTTGTCCAAAGGTAAATTTTCTGGAGTACGTTCGATCCCGCCTTCGCTGATTTTAATTTCTGGTATGCCCGTGAACACAACCTCTTCTTGTGCAAAAAGAGGAAAGGCAATAACGGTGAGAATTAACAGAAAAATTATTTTTTTCATTAAATTATCTCCTCGTATAACTCTCGACTTCACCTGCCCGGCGGAGCCGCTTTAGCGGCGGAGGTTCAGGGGGAAGGAGTTGTTAGATGTTTCCATTTTGTTTTTTATATTCTTGGGTTTCTATAAATTTGTCGCGATTATCTATAAGTTCTTTCCGCAGTTCTATAAGATTAAATCTAAGGGAAATTTGAGCAAAAACATTAAATGTTCTAAGAATAGATGAAGCAACAGCCGATGACATGTCTTGATGGTACTTAGTGTTAGGTAATCCTTTCATTTGGAATTCCCCTTTGTTAGTATCGTACAGCTCCATGACATGAGGGTAGAACCCATGAACGTACCCAGTATATACATCATAAATTATTTTGCAGTTTTCTAAAATTTTGTGGATATCTTTATTGGGTGTACCTTCACTCAAAAAATGCGCCTCAGAAGCAAATACCTTCTTCATATTTATCCACCATTTATCGGTGTTGGATATATCATCGACATTTCGTATATCAAATTGAAAATACTCATTAATAATCTTCTTTTGTTCAGCTGTTAAAATCTTTTCCACATGAGCTTCTTCTATACATAATATTTTCGCGTTACACTCATCAATAACACGTAATAAAATGCCAATTTCTTGGATATAACCATCTTTAAGCAAATTGATTACAGCATTTAATGTGCTAACAGTTTTTGCTGCCATCAATAATTGAAAGTGCCCAGAATTGGGATTAGCGAATCGAGGTTGATAACCAACAATTTCATCGCCACTCCAAGATGGTTTTTCCAGTTGCCCAGAAATTAATGTTACCGATTTTTCAAATAAGGGGATTACATTGGCAAAAATCTGCAAATTAGTACCAATCATTTTTCATTATTTATTTCATCTAACTCCGACATCACCTGTCGGTGCACGCGCCGTTTTTCGGCGCGGATAACGGTCAGGTGGATAGAGTTGTTAAAAGTTTTTATAATTTTTTATTATCTAACCATTCTAATTCGGAAATGACAAACTCTTTTCGTAATATTTTCATTGCATATATTGTATTATTATAATAGCTTTTAAATAAATTATGCGTTACTTCACGCATTTTTTGATAATCCTTATGCTGAAATTCCTTAAATTGAGGTTTAAAATGCGCAAAAAGATTCCGATATCGAAATATTGCAGCTATTGATTGAAAAGGTTCTGTTCCTTTATTGAGTGATGGTTTTGAGCATAGTTTTGGAATTAATATCCACTTATCAGGAGTTGCCAATTTATCAATGGAATCAAAATCATCGGAACATCTTTCTAAACCTATTTCATTAATGAACGATTCTAATGCAAAAGCAAGGAATACAATTGCGCCATATAATTTTCTTCTTCTCTGATCTGATATATTTGACGTTTTACTATCTGGTTTAGATTCGTGATAGAGATCTTCGGCAAGAATAAAACAATGTTTATAAAAAGCAACTTTGAGTAATGTTAAAGGTGGCAAAAGATTCGCTGTCAATGATAGAACTTCTGGTTTAACTAAAACATTTTTTCTTTCATCCATATATTTTTTCCCTTTAACATAAAAATCAGCGGCTTTGGAAGCGGCAAAGCCGCTGAAAAAGTCCGCTGGATTGCTTTGTTATGGGTTTTTAATTTCTTGTACATCTTTTGTGTCGATAAATTCAAGCTTTTTCACTTTGATGTGTCGCCACACTTCAGGATCGGCACCCTGATCTCCTGGAGGAAGTTCATTGAGCGATTTCGTGGGAAATTGCCACTTGCCAATCAGCCTAACCCACTTACCGTTGTCGTGTTTCGGCGACAATTTCTCAATCGGACCACCTACGACACGGGTCCATTCCAATTCTTTCTCTTTGTCGGAAATACTCCATCCTTTGAGGAAACTCAGTTTTCCTATGACTTCCACATCATCTTTCCCCATGGCGGTTACTCTATTAGGTTCGGGCCTTGAACATGAGCACACCATCAACAACATGCTAATGACAAGGAAACCCCAAAGTACAAAGTTACCATGAATCTTATGAATTGTCCTCATATTCTTTTTCCTTCTTTTCTTACCATAACATTCAAGCTCACCTGCTGGTAGCTGAAGCCGAAAGGCGGCAGGTAACAGTCAGGTGAAGCGCGTTGTTTTGTGTTTTATTGATTTTCTCTAAATTTGATAAGCATATATTGATCAATATCATATTCTTGTTTAAGTTTTTCTCCGAATTCTAACCACTTGTTTAGTATTGGTTCTTGATTCTTATTTAGACGGTTATCAAAATATTTATTACTTAATTTTTCTAAAAAACCCGCTGACTCTTCAATGCTTATTAACGTAGTAGTTGGGATACCGTCGCGGAATTTCATGAAATCATAAATTAGCTGCCCAAGTTTATTTGAATTTTCAACAATTAGCGGTGAATGAAAGCAGGTTTCATCTCCCGATTCCAAATAGCTGTACTTATGTTTATGAGTCGTAACTCTTTGGAAAGGAGGAATTGAAATATGCTCTCGCAACACAGGGCAATTTTGGAATCTGATGCTTCCTGTTTGAGAAACAAGGTTAAATTCTTCTTCTGGAAAAGGGGCAAAATGCCAAGGTCCCCAATGCAATATTGAATTAATGTGTACAGATAACATATATGCAGATCTATTTAGAAATAAAGGTGCACAATACACGGCATTTCCAACTCCTTTTTGTTGAAGTTCATTCCATAGATCAAGTAAGATATTGTGCTGGAAATCATTATGTTTTTCCCCTTTTCGTCGAAGTTCAAAGTGTAGTACTCTAGGACTATTATTGAGGTTTAAAGATTTCCGTTCTTTTAAAAATTTTGCAGAACTAGAATCCAGATATGCGAAAGAACGTTTAAATTGTATATATAGAGGTGCTATAGATTCAATTTTAACATCTGCTCCAAATATTCTTTCATCTTTTTTAGATAATGGAATCATTGCGAATGGTGCTCTTGGAAAACGTGTAATAGTAAGCATCATTTGAACCATAAATGCGACCAATTCTTCTGTAAAATCAGGAATTAATAGATTTGATTTTGCCATGTTATTTTCTTTAAATATCAATTATTTTTTACACATAACATAAAAATCAGCTGCCCTAACCAAGCGAAGCGCGGGAAAGGTCAGCTGGATTACTTGGTTATCTGTTTTTATTTTAACTATCAATTAATTTTTTTATATCGTAATAATCGTTTTCACTAATTTTAATAATAGCTTGCCCAAACGTCATTCCCCAATTATCTTTGTTTTTAATAAAGTTCAATCGGTTACGTATCTCTGACGTAAGATACAACTTTTTAGAATTCCATAAGTCTATTTTATCAAAAGAAACCATAGAATCTAATTTATAGTTTTCCGGTCCTCCAATAATCTCCCTGTCTGGATGATAAACACCTGAAGCTATTCTTGCTTCACCCACAAAATATTTACAATCTTGTCCACCAAGATAAAAAAGGATAATGTCATCTTTTTGTAATGAGTTGATTTTATTTTTGACGGGACAAGAAGACTGAAATCCCCAATTCTTTTTATTTAATAATTGAGAGAATCTTTGATCCGATGCTATATTTTTACTTCTGAGAACGAATATCCAATAATTCATTTTTCATTACCTCTTTCTGTAAATTTTGTATGATAACAATTAATATACGGGATACGGAATTTTTGCTAATTTTTGAAACTTTACAGCATAAATACAAATATACTCCGCGGAATAACGATTGTCAATTATATTAGCCTTGGTTTTTTCGTAATTATTATGGAGTACCCGCTTCCCGAATGTTTTCGGCGCGTTCGGGGAACGCGCCCTACATACTGTTTTAGATATACGCGCCCTTTTTCCCATCACCCTTAATATTAATTATTGGAGTATTCCTTTCAGGTAAGTTCCTCAATCGGCAGGATAAAGGCTTTTAAGCCCTCTGTTCCAAGCGTTTTGCGGGCTTCTTTGATTTTGGCAAGCAGTTTTTTCGCGTCTTGGCTTTCGCAGGCAACGTATAAAATATTATTTCTTCCCGGCCAGATATCGTTTCCTAAATGTATACCCGAAGCTTCCCCCCGGCCGAACGCGCCTAAAACTTTAGTATAATTTTTCAACGCGCATTCGCTTAAAATCGCCATAACTTCCCCATCTATCGCTTCATTATAGCTGATCATCACCATTTTATTCATTTTTCCGGGCTCCTTTTTTCCTGAATCTTGATTCAAAAACCGCGTAAAGCGTAGGCACAAAAAGCATCGTGATTATAGTAGAAACCGTCAACCCGCCAAGCATAGTTATACCTATAGGCTGCCACACCTCAGAACCCTCGCCTCTTGAAATAGCCAAAGGCAAAAGCCCCACCAGCGTTGTTATGGTAGTCATCAACACAGGACGAAGCCTTTCTTTGCCTCCTACCGTAACCGCTTCTGTCATAGAATAACCCCGCGCGCGTAAAATATTTATATAACTGATCAGAACTATGGCATTATTCACCACAATTCCCATCAACATAATAATTCCTAAAAAACTTATGAGGTTTAAAGTCTGCCCGGTGAAAATAAACCCCAAAATTACTCCGATAAAAGTAAACGGGATAGCGAACATTATAATAAACGGATCCAATAAAGATTCAAATTGCGCCGCCATAACCATATAAACCAAAATAATGCCTAAAATTAAAAGCAGTGTTAAATCTTTAAAAGCCTTTTTTTGCTCTTCCGCCTCGCCTCCCAAATTTATCAGAATATCCTGCGGCAAAACAATATTCTTTAATTTACTTTTTACGTCTTCCACAACTTTGCCCATCGAACGGTTAAAAGTATTGCATTCGACCCTGACTATACGTTCCCGGTTCTGGCGTTCAATCTCTAAAGGCCCGGAAACTTCAACGATGCGGGCAATATTTGACAGCCTGATTTGCTGCCCTGACAAAGGAGAAATCACATATAAATTCTCAATATCTTCCAGTTTTTGCCGTGAAGATTCTTCAAGCCTGACAAAAATATCATAAGTCTGGCCTTTCTCCCTGTATTTTCCGGCAACCTGCCCTTGAATAAATGCTGTAAGGCTATCGGCGATAGTATTCATATCCAGGCCTAAACTGCTTGCTTTTTGCCTGTCAATTTCAATTTTTAACTCCGGAAGATTGAAATCTCTGGACACGGAAATATCTACCGCGCCGGGGATTTTTTCCATAATTTCTTTTATTTCCCGGGCAACAAACCCTGTTTCTTCAAATGAATGCCCGATAATTTCAACTTGAACAGCCTTACCTCCGGCGCCTGTTATTAATCTGCCCATAGGATTTCCGGTAGTAACATCAGCTTTTAATACACCTGCCATAGCGCGTATTTTCGTTCTTACTACCTGGCCTATTTCATCAACTGAACGTTTCCTTTGTTGTTTAGGCACAAGTTTCGCCCCACTTATAACCACATGGCTTCCGGAAGCCTGATTAAAAATTCTTCCCGCGCCCGAAACCGAACCGCTCCTGACATAATAAAATTTTGCTTCCGGCACTTCATTCTTAAAGATGTCTTCGATTCTGCCGGCTACTTTATCCGTCTCTTCCAATCGCGTCCCAACAGCTAACTGCACGGTCACACGTAAGTCTCCGGTATCCTCATTGGGGATAAATTCATTGCCGACAAAACGCGTTAAAAATAAGCTAAAAATAAATATCCCCAAAAAACCAAAGATTATTATTCTTTTATGCTTCAGCGACCAGGCAAGCGCGCTGGAATAAAAATCCTCCCAATTTTTGAACCATTTTTCAGAAATCTCATAAAACCTGGAAAACCAATTTTTCTTATTACCCTGATTATTTTTTAATCTTAGCCATTGGGCGCAAAGCATGGGAGAAAAAGTCACCGCCGTAAAAAGAGAAGCGATTAAAGTAGCGATAACAATGATTGCCAATTCTCCAAACATTATCCCCACAACGCCGGTTATAAATAACATCGGCAGGAATACCACTACAGTAGTTAATGTAGAAGCGGCTACCGCCAAATACATTTCCGATGTCCCGAAAATAGCCGCTTCCTGCGGCCGGTTGCCTCTTTCCAGGCGGCGATACACATTATCCACAACCACGATCGCGTTATCTACAACCATACCGGAGGCAATAGCCAAAGCGGATAAACTAATCGTATTAATTGTCTTGCCGCTTAAAAACATATACACAAACGCGATTAAAAGCGAAAAAGGTATCGTTAAAGCAATGATCAAACTAGGCAATAACTGCCGCAGGAAAAACCATACCACAAAAATTACCAGGATTATGCCCGTGACAAGCGTGGATTTAAGGGAATTAAGCGAATTAATAATATCAACAGAAGTATCGAATATTAAATTCATCTTCACATCGGCAGGCAGCGTTTTTTCCAACTCTTTAAGCTTCGCTTTCACGCGATTTCCCACATCAACTGTATTGGTATCCGTCTGTTTTTGCACCATCATCATAAGGCCAAGATGCTTATTGATCCTTACCGTAGTAGTTAATTCCTTAAAACTGTCCTCAACCTTTGCCACATCTTTCAAATAAACAAAATTATTCCCGCGCTTACCAAGGATAACAGAATTGATATCTTCCGGAGAAGTAAATTCTCCCGGCAGGCGCAATAAATAATCAGTCAGCCCTGACTTAATGTTGCCCACGGGTTGAGTAACATTCTCTTCCTGCAATTTCTTTTGAATATCCAATATGGAAAAGCCGTACCCTTCAAGCCTTTGCCTGTCTATCCAGACATTGATCTGGCGTTCTAAACCTCCTTCAAGCTGCACTGTGCCTACACCGGGCAGCTGCCGCAACGCGTCTGCCACGCGTTTATCGATCATATCATAAAGTTCAGGATAAGACTGTTCGGCGGTTATCCCCATAAAAGCAATAGGCATCATCGAGGTATTAAACTTAAAAATAAACGGAATATCCATTTCATCCGGGATATCCGGAAGAAACCGCTTAGCCAATTCAATACGGTCGCGTATATTATTAGAGGCTTCATCCAGGTTAGTCCCCCAGATAAATTTCAGCGTGATCAAAGATATCCCCTCTAATGATCTGGAAGTAATCTTTTCAATCCCCGGGACTGTCGCCAATTGATTCTCCAGAACTTCGGTTACTTTTGTTTCCACATCTTCAGGGTTTGATCCCGGATAATTGGAAACTACAGATATTGCCGGCGGCTCGATCTTAGGCATCATATCAATACCTATGCGCGTTAAACTATAAAAGGCAAGAACAAGAATAACAAAAAATATCATTAAATTAGTAACCGGCCTTTTTACGCCAAATTCAGGTAAATTCATATTTTACTCCGCTTAAGATTCATCTAATTGCCCCCTAAGGGTATCTTTTTCTTCAACATTCACGCTAGCATTATCATAAAGCAGCTGCTGGCCCATGATCACCACGTTATCAGATTCTTTTAAGCCAACTTTTACGTGGAAATACGGTCCCTGGCGAATACCTAAAACCACCTTACGCAACATCGCTTTTTGGTTTTCTACAACATACACATAAAGATTAGGTTCTTTTCCCATAACCGCCTCTTTAAGAATAACGGGAACATTTTTATATTCCTCAAGTATCAAATTGATCCTGGCGAACATACCGGATTTTAAACGGTAATCCGTATTTTCAATACTTATTTCAATAGGAACAGACCGGGTTTGCGAATTTAAAACCGGGCTGATCTTAGAAATCTTACCGTTAAATTCCTCGCCGGGATAAGCATCAACTTTTACCTTGGCTGCCTTGCCGAAAGAAATTTTTGAAAGATACTTTTCAGGAATATCCAACGTTACCTTGACCTTATCCATATTAACCACCAAAGCAATTGGAGTCTGCGGCGAAACATTCGCGCCTATATCAACATAGATTCTGCCGACAACCCCCGTTAGAGGGCTGTCTACAGGCGCTCTCTCGAATTTTAATCCTACTTCGTCGCGGTCAATATAAGCGACCGCTTCCCCCTTGTTAACAGGGCTGCCATCCTCTTTTGTCTTTTCACTAATTTTTCCGCTAACCTTCGGATAAACAACAACTTCATCCCTGGCCAAAACATCTCCTACATACTCAATAGTATCATAAAGGTCCTTAAGCTCAACTTTGTTTACCTTCACCGGAATTACGGCGCTCTTACTGCTTTTTGCCTGTTCTTTTTTTGAACACCCGAACAAAACAAAAGAAACCAAAATAAAGAACAAGATAAACATCATTTTTTTCGCGGTTAACTTATCTGACATTACATGCCTCCTGTCGCTTTATCAAAACTGTTTTTAGCGGTGATATAATCATAAACAGCCTGTTTTTTGTTAAACAGCGCGATATTGTATTTTAAATTAGCGTCGCTATTATCAAGTGAACTTGCGATCCCTTGAGCATATTTATCTTTTACGCTCAACAAATTATCGTTATAAACCCTGATATCAGATTCAACCGAAGCTATACCGGCAATTGAATTTTTTAAAACTATCCAGGCATTAGCCATTTCCAAAGCAATATCCTTAATCACTTTCTGCCTAGCAAGCTGCGTTTGTTTCAAGCCTGAAATCGCCTGCTCGACCTTTGCTTTCGTTGCCCAGCCGTCAAATACCGGCCAGCTGAAAGTAACTCCAACCACATTATAGTCCTGCCAGCCCTTTGAAGGAGAAAACGTTAAAGAAGATGTAGAACGGCTATAATAATCCCATGAAGCGTAAATATTCGGACGGCTCCCGCTTTTAGCAGCCTCGATCGCTTTCTTATCGGCGTTTTCCTGCGCCTCGTACAACCGTATTTCCGGCCTATCCTGCATTGCTTTTAAAAACGCCTTATCGTAAGCAATTTCAACAGGCTCATAATCAAGTTTAGCTGCGGCTTTTATTTTAACATCTTTATCTAAATACAATAATGAGTTCAACAAAATTTGGCTGGAATCAATTTGGTTTAATGATGCCTCATAAACTTCTTTCGCGCTATCCAAAGACGCCTGAATTTTTAAAACATCTGATTCGGAGGACTGCCCGCTTTTATAACGCGCCTCAATGAATTCCAAATGCCCTTTAATATTTTCTACTATCGCTTTATTTAAATCGGCAAAATCATTCGCGAGCACAAAGCTATAAAATGCCGTTTTAATATTTAAAACCAATTCCGATTTTGTTTTATCTAATACCGCCTGGGCAACGGCAAATTTATATTTATCTTCCTCTATCGTATTTACAGTCTTGCCCCCTTTATACAGGTATTGCCTTAAGGAGGCCTGATTAGAAAATTGGCTGACATCTTTTAAATAATACCCTCTCGTATCCGCCCAATTAGAAGTAAAATTTACCTCCGGCAAAAGCGCCGCTTTTGCTTCGGCAATCTTGATCTTCGCTTTTTTGACATCTTCCTCTTTAAGTAAAACATCCCGGTTATCTCTTAAAGAAATAAACACCGCTTCGTCTAAAGTTAGAGTTAAATCTTGCGCTTTTGCGAAAGCATGAACAAAAAAAACAAATGCCGTTAAAAATAAAAATAGTTTTTTCATTTTAGATATTTATATGCCCTACGCCCCGGGCTGATTCAATATTTCCTTGATCTGCATCAGAATCCTTAAATAATCCTTGCGGCCTGTGTCGGATATCTTGCCAAAAATACTAAGGATCATCTGCCTTCGCTGCTGAGTCACTTTTCTTACCAAACTAAGCCCGCCGGCAGTAAGTTTTATTCTGATTATACGCCTGTCCGCGGGGTCAAAAACCCTTACCACATAATTATATTTAACAAGCCTGTCCACAAGCCCCGTAACCGCGGCAGTGCTCACGCACATAATAGCCGCCAGAGCGCTCATTTTCTGCTCGCCTTCCCTGTTTAAAACCTCGAGTATCAAAAACTGCGGGAGGGTGATCTTGCCCTTATATAATTCGTTTGACTGGCGCCTGGCAAACCCCTTGATAATTACCGGCATTATTTCGTTCATCTTATCGGCGAACTCTAACAATGAAACATCCGACATCTTTAATCTCCTTAATATTTAAGTATGTTAACTATCAACAATATTAAGTTTAACCTATAAAAGTAAACTTGTCAAATTTTAAAATCAAAGTGTTTTTATGAGTTCGGAAAGGAAGCTTGTTTCGGTTTCCACCATCTGCAGGTTATGCGTCAATATCCTGTAAACCGGCAGGGATTTATTTTTCGCGCAGGAATCCACCATTTTTTTTAATTTAGCGGAAAGGCTTTTTAAAATACGCAGGCGCGCGCGCAGCCGGCGCGTTACTATTGGCGGGGCGATATTATTTAGAAAATATAAACTTAAATCCAGGCTGAACTGCGGCCTTTTAAAATTAAGAAAACTCTTCGCGAGAAGCTCCTCAAACCTGGTTTTTCCTTTAGAAGTTAACGCGTAAATAAAACGTTTCGGCCTTCTGCCGATCCTGCCGGTATGCTTTACGACCAAACCTTTTTTTTCAAGCACTTCCAACGGGTAATATATGGACTTAAAATCCATCCCCTCAAACAAAGCCAAGATTTCTTTTATTTTCTTTTTTATTTCATAGCCATGCTTGGGGCTTTCTTTCAACAATCCCAGCAATATCAATTCATGCTCGATCATCCCAACTTGCCGATACTCCTAAATTTTTGATAGCGTAATTCAAGAAGTTTTTCCTTATTTTGCGCTTTAAGTATTTTAAGATATTTATTAATAGTTTCCTTAAGGTTTTGCGCCATTTTTTGCGGCTCGCGATGCGCCCCCCCCAAAGGCTCCGGGATCACTTCATCAATAATACCCATTTTCAATAAATCCGCGCCGGTTAACTTTAACACTTCCGCGGCATCCGGCGCGCGGGCACCGTTTTTCCATAAGATCGCCGCGCATCCTTCGGGAGATATTACGGAATAATAAGCATTCTCCAATACGCATACCTTATCCGCGATCCCTATCCCCAAAGCGCCTCCTGAGCCCCCCTCCCCGATAACTACCGCGACAATCGGCGTGGCAATATTAATCATTTCCCTTAAATTAAGCGCTATCGCCTGCGCCTGCCCGCGTTCTTCAGCGCCCACCCCCGGATATGCCCCGGGAGTATCAATAAATATTACAACAGGCAGCCCGAAATCTTCGGCTAATCGCATAAGCCTAAGCGCTTTACGATACCCTTCAGGATGGGCACAGCCAAAATTACGCTTTAAATTCTCCTTGGTATCCCTGCCTTTCTGATGCCCGATAACTACAATTTTTTGATTATCTATTTTAGCGAAACCCGCTACAATAGCTTTATCATCAGAAAAGATCCTGTCACCGTGCAATTCCACAAAATCAGACATGATCATATTTATATAATCCAAAGAATACGGCCTCTGCGGGTGCCGCGCTATCTGCACTTTTTGCCAGGCAGTTAAATTAGTATAAGTCTCTTCCTTAAGATTATCCAACTTCTCTTCAAGCCGTTTTATCTCCAAAGAAATATCTATTTTTTCATTGGACTTGAAATTTTTCAGCTCTTGGATCTTTTTTTCCAGTTCAACAACCGGTTTTTCAAAATCAAACCTGTTCATTATAGTTTTAAGGGTTTAAGAATATATTGTAATTTGAATTAGTCTATGATAGTAACTTCCGTATTCTGGGGAACAATCGTATATAGTTCTTCAACTTCTGGGTTGGCCATACGCACACAGCCCTGAGTGACCTGCTTGCCTAAGTTCTGCGGCTCTACCGTCCCATGTATGCCATATCCGGGCAAATCAAAACCCATCCAGCGCGTGCCTAACACGTTTTCCGGGCTATCGGCTGGAACAACCGCGCCTGCCTTAAACCATGTAGGATTAGGCAGCTTATTTACGATCTTATAAGTACCCACGGGGCTGGAATTATTTGCTCCCGTAGAAACAATATACGTTTTTATAACCTCTTCCTCCGACTTTAAAATAAGGATATTCTGCGATTTATCGACTAATATGCTTAAAGGCCCCGACCATATTTTAATTTTCTTGCCGGGAAAGATCTTATCGCCTGAAAGATTATTGGCTTTAGCTATTAATTCAGGCGTCGTTTTAAATTCTTTGGAAATTTTTATCAATGTATCTCCCGGTTTTATCTCATAAAGAATGCTTTTAGGAGTCAATATAGAAGAAAACAACAATTTTATATTAATATCCTCAACTTTTTTCTGCCAATTCATCATCTCATTTGACGAGGGAAAATTATTTATCAATTCCTGATACGCATTTCTGATATCTAAAAGGCTGCCTTTAGCTTCAGCGCTTTTAGCCTTAGCGAGTAATTCCGAAACAGGCTTTCCAGCTCCAGTGCTGCTATTCGGCTGTTTTTGCTCGGACGCAGCAACCGGCCGTTTTATATTTACAATTATAACCCCCGCTACAATTATCAAAATTATACCGCTAATTATAAGAATTCTATTTTTCATTGGATCCTGCCTTTCATATATTTACTGCATAAAAAAAGCTATAGTTATACCTAATATCCCTCCCGCGAGAACTTCTATAGGGGTATGCCCCACAAGTTCACGCAGGCGATTTTCGCTAAATTTTCCCTGCCAATAGATATCCTCCGTTATCTTATTTAATATGCGCGCTTGCCTTCCCGCGGCGCGCCGCACGCCCTGCGCGTCAAACATAACCACTAACGCGAACGAAGCCGCTAAAGCAAAATCAACGCTATCAAACCTATATTTTAAGCCGACAGCCGCGGCTAAACAAGCTGCTCCCGAAGCATGGCTTGAAGGCATGCCTCCGGTTCCGATAAGCCAGCGAAAATCAAATTTTTTTTCGCGAAAAACCCCAATACAAACCTTCATACCTTGAGCAATTATCCAAGCGGAAAGAGTAGTAAGAAGGATTTTGTTCCTGATTAACTGTTCTATTATCTCTTCCATAATTCACATTTTGGGAACAAAAATCATTGTCCGGCTACATTATGACTTACTAGATTATCATAAAATTTTTATCGAGGCAAGGGATTTTACAGGTTTCAAGTTCCCGGAAATTATAAACGTTTCCGGTTTAAAAAGAGTATTTTTTTCGTTAGATTCAGCTTTTAAATACGTCTATTATAAGTGAAAGGCAGAATAGAAAAGCCCCCCCCTGCTTCGCTTTGCGAAGCAAAGCGGGGGGCTGGCATAGAAAAGTATATACTTTTCTATGCCACACGAAAGGAGACAATTATCATGTTGGCAAAAATTCACAGTTATAGCTTGTTTGGAATAGAAGCGTATCCTATAGAAATAGAAGTAGATATCTCTTCCGGATTCCCCGCGCTGACATTAGTCGGCATGGCGGACACCTGTATACGGGAAAGCAGAGAACGCGTTAAATCGGCAATTAAGAACTCCGGCTTTGACTGGCCGCAGGGAAGAAAAACTATCAGCCTGGCGCCGTCGGATGTAAAAAAAGAAGGTTCTTATCTGGACCTGGCGATTGCTTTGGGTATCCTGAGCGCCAACGGCGAATTAAACAGCCGGATTTTAGAAGATTGCTGCGTGTTAGGAGAATTGTCCCTGGATGGGGCGCTGCGCCCCGTTCAAGGAATACTTCCTATAAGCATTGCCATGTCTAAATCTAAAATCAAGAATATGCTTGTGCCTTACCATAACGCAAAAGAAGCCGCTATTGTCCCGGGCATTAACGTTATCCCGCTAAAAACATTGAAAGAAACGGTTGAATTTCTTAATACGCCGGAAACGGTTAATCCGTTTAAACTGGATTTAGAAAACATGTTCAAACATAATTCCACTTATCAAATCGATTTCTCAGAAGTAAAGGGCCAATACTTTGCCAAGAGGGCGCTTGAAGTAGCCGTAACCGGAAGCCATAATATCCTTTTTATCGGCCCGCCCGGAAGCGGCAAAACCATGCTCGCCAAAAGAATTCCCACGATAATGCCTGATTTAACATTGGAAGAAGCTATTGAAATAACCAAGATACATTCTGTAACGGGAATCCTGCCCCCCAGCGAAGGGATAATCGCCACCCGCCCTTTTCGGGATCCTCATCACACAATATCCAATGTGGCATTAGCAGGCGGCGGCTCCATGCCTAAACCGGGAGAAATAAGCCTGGCGCACCAAGGAGTCCTGTTCATGGATGAATTGCCGGAATTTCACCGCGATTGCCTGGAAATAATGCGCCAACCCCTGGAAGACAACTCTATCCGTATTTCGCGGGCAATAAAATCCTTTGTGTTTCCCGCCAACTTTATGCTGGTTTGCGCGATGAACCCCTGCCCGTGTCGCTCGATTTCACAAACAAACCGGAATTTTGCGTAAAAGAAATAAACTTAGGTTGAACTGGCATAGAGTATTCTATATCATGTTTATCGACGTTGATTTCGGAAAGGAGGCTTCGGATTAATTCTTTCCTATCCGGTAAATCTAAATCGTCATAGACTTCTTTAATATTTTTGCATAATCCAAGAGTATACTCTAAATCGTAAGAGCTAAAGTCGGTTCCAGAGACTCTTTCTTTTAACGCCCCCATCTCTTTATTAACTAGGATATCTTCTTCTTCAGCTAAGTTTTTACGACTTAAAAAATCAGCTTTGTTAATATTACCTTCCTCATATAATTCAAATATTTTCTGTTTCTTAGTCTGAATTTGGATTAAACGGTTCTTCATAGAATTAATTCTTTCTCTTATCGCATCAGAATTATCTGAATTAAGTTCTGTTAAATCTTTTAATGCATCTTCTAATCTATTAGGATTTAGAGAAAATTTCCTCAAATCTCCGATAATTGAACCCTCCAAATTATCTACCCTAATAGCATTGCCTTTGCATTTGGCACTTCCTTTTTGAACATAACCAGAGCATCTATAATACCTATGAACCTTCTTTAACCTACGATGAGCCATCCCATGCATCTTGGACCCACAAGCTCCACAGTAAACTATCCCAGTTAAGAGATATTTAGCGTTGGCTTTGGGCGCCTCTCTACTCTGTTGTTTAATTGTCTCTTGAACATTATCAAAAAGTTCTTTGGAAATGATCGGCGGGTGTTTACCATTGCTAAAAATAGGCTTTTTATTTCTTCTAAGCTCTCCGGAATAGGTATGACTTCTTTTGCTGTAAGTCACTATTCCATAATAAAAGGGATTAGTTAGCATCCTTCTTATAGAAGTCGAAGACCATAAGTCGCCTTTTCTAGTTTTAATTCCCCCTGCGTTAAAATGGTGTACAATATGCCTAATAGATCTATGCTCTAAATATAAAGCATAAAGTTCTCTAATTACTTTTTCTTCTTTAGTATTAATCTTGAGTTCTTTATTTTCTGAATAATAACCATAAGGACTTATTCCACCATTCCATTTCCCTTCTTCTGCGCGGGAACGCATAACATCCCTAACCCTATCTGCGGTGGTTTCCCTTTCAAATTGGGCAAAAGCTGCCCTTATTGTAGAGAATACTCTTCCTGCTGGGCTAGAAGTATCAATGTTACCCTCTAAACATACAAACGTAATATTCTTTTTTTCAAAGTTATCACTGGTATTTAGAAAATCTCTTGTGTTCCGAAACAACCTATCTAATTTAGTGCAGAGAATAACATCTATTCTATCCTGATCAATGTCTTCTATCATTTTATTGAACTCAGGCCTATTAATATTCTTAGCGGATACACCGGCATCTTTATATATTTCAGCTATGGACCAATCTTCTTTAGAATCAACATAAGCCTTGAGTCTTTTAAGCTGGACATCCAAAGACTCGCCTTTTTCCTTTTGCATATCAGTTGAAACCCTGATATATAATCCACACCTCATTCATTACCTCGTTTTTCTATCAATTTTTTAATATGATAACTTTGGATCTTGTTCGGCTCAGTTTTTCCGTTAAGCCACCGATTAACCGTTGAAAAAGAAACTTTTAACTTCTCAGCCAAACACTCTTGGCTAATTCTATTCTCCAGCCGAAATATTTCTAACCTTTTAATTAACTCATCCATATCGCAAATTATAGCATATTATTCTTATCTGTCAATTCATATTCTGACCTTTAAGAATATGCGGAGATTGCGATAACTCGTTCTTTAGCCTGTCTTTCTTCTTTAAGGCCGCTTTAAGAATCAATTTTATCAAAACTTTCTCTCTAAACTTTAAATCTTTTTCTTTCATTAATTTTAAAATATTCAAAATAGTTTTTTAGACTTATCTACAGAATTAACAACCGCTACTACTTTGTACTTAATATTATTGCAAGTAATTTCATGGTCCATATCCCATTATTTCTAAACGATTAAAATTGATTCGAAGATTTTACTATGCCTTGATTTCACTTTTTTAATAAATCGTTAGTTAATTTAAAGAAGTCTTTGAGCTTTAAAACGACAAATCGTTCTTTTCCTGATTCTTTGCCAAAAAGTATCAATGGTATGCCGCTGTCTAAGATAAACTTTTTGCTAAAGATTCCAGAACCTTTACTAAACAATTTTTTTGACTTATCCACAGAATTCACAGCCTTTCTTTACTACTATTTCTTTAATCTTTCTTTATTATTTCTTTTATGTGTGACAGAACTGACACGTTTTTGGTGACAGCGTGGTCACGTTTCCAGTGACGAATTAGTCACCTAAGCGGTGTCCTTTCTGTCACCGACATTAAGAGTTTTCCACAGGCGCCAATCACAATAATTCTTATTTACACCCAGTATATTCATGTTTTGTCTTTTCTCTTTTAAAATAATATTGTCCTTTACCAGTTGTTTGATTATTCTTTTTATGTGGCGCTCACTGATACCGGTAAAACAGCGAATATAAGAAAAAGTTGCCAGGTGCATTTTCTTATTCCACCCATAAGTATTCCTTATAATTGTAAAAAATACTCTTAGTTGTGCACCGCTAAAAGGATACCGAATTATCGCCTCAAGCAATTCATTAGCTAATCTTGTGTGTCCTTGCTCAAGCTGTGGACTGGCTTTTTCCATAAAAGGCAAATAAAAAAAGGCTGGCATTCCTGAGAGTTTCCTCAGAAACACCAGCCCCTTTGATTTTCAAATAGGACTGTTTTTAAAACCTTAAATAATTACTGTAAAATAGTATACACTATAATATCGGCTTGTCAAGTTTTTTAAGTTCTTACATCTTACTTCTTAGTTCTTTTATTAAAAAGTACACGCTATAGATTCTTAAAGGATATATGTCAGATAATAAATCAAACTAATTATTCTTTTCAAACGACATCTTTTTTAGATTTTCTTTGATCTCCTCTTTAAAAGGCGCGGTATCTATGGATTTCTCCTCCCTTATTGACACCGGCAGCCCATCTTCAAAGTTTATCTTAACTGAACCGTAAAAACGGTTCCTAACCAAAGAAAGAAAATATTTATGCAATCTATCCATTTATTTGTCTAAATTTTTCATAAGTTCTTATTCTACGCTATATTAGTTAATGTGCGGTTTTGCTACAACACGTTGTTATTCCGCACATTATATGGTATACTTCTAGCAGAAATAACTCAGAGCAAACGTTTAAATCGAAAACGGCAAACCATTCGAAAGAATGGGACGCAAAGCTAATAGAGCCTAAGTTCCGGCGTAACCCCGGAATAAGGCAGTCTGGTTACCGAAGTTAAACTTTTTTTGTTTAAACCTCATTCCTTCGGGTGAACCGATTTTGAATGAGGTTTTTTTATTTCTATAAGGAGCTCCAATGAAACCCAAATATGGAATTCTTATAGTTGACGATGACAATATGCTTGCCCAGGATGTCAAAGTATGTCTTGAGCATGAAAAGGAGATAGATATTGAAGTAGATATCTGCTCCGACAGTTCCGAAGCACTCTCCTGTATAAGCAAGAAAAACAAATATTACGATGTAGTCCTCTTGGATATTAGAATGCCTAAATTAAGCGGCACTGAGGTCCTTCAGCTTATAAAAAAGAATTTTCCTGATATTCATGTAATTATTATCTCCGCTTACTTAGAAGAACACAACCGCGATGAACTCATCCGCTTAGGCGCTTATGCTGTATTTGAAAAACCCTGTGATTTCCATAAGGTTAAAGAATATATTAAACGCGCAATTGATGATATTGAGTTAACCACCTTAAGGATAAAAGGACTTGACTTAAGGAAAGCCTTATATCAAGTCGCCAAAGAACTGATCTTTAAAGCCTTAAGGCAAAGTGACTGGCATCTTGAAAAAACATCTGATAATCTCAATATCACCCGCTGGTGCTTAGACCGCTGGATGAAAAAACTCTATATCAAAAGAACTACTCTTTAAAGCTATGTATATTATAACACATGTTTTTAGCTTAACCTGTTTTAGGCGAAATCAGCCAAAATTGCCTATGTGCGATACTACTACAAAGAAAACGTTTGCTGTGTAAAAACGCACATTGCTTGTGTTAACTAGATCTAAATATTGTTGCGGTTTCGCACATTTGATTTTTTCAAAAAAAATTAAATTTCCCCTTGACAGGTTTATAAATTAGACAAGAACTATAGTTTTAACAATACAGAATTAAATTATGATATTAAGAAGATTTTTGGGGGAGATAAAGGGGCTTGCTGAAACTAACAGCGCGGACTGTGCATTGAACAAAGCTTTAATCATGGATTCCAGAGTCCTGCTTCTGTCAGTAAAAACCCGCTGTAAAACGTCAACGATTTTTTCTGCCGGTAATTATTATTATCGCATAACACCCGCTCAACGAGCCTTCAGTCTCAGGCTCATCATGTAAAACAATCTTTCTCAAGGCTTTGATAATTTTTTGAATGACCTCGGAATATAAACTCTTTTCGGCAACTGGAACAGGTCATTAGCCATATGTAATGGTGGTATTTATCGGGTGATTCAGATATTTTCCGCATAGATTCCTTTATGTGCTATTTGGAAAACCACAATTACCAAAAGCAGCGGCAATACAACATACCTACCTTCTACAAAAAAAACCGTTAAAGCCAGAAAAGCCAGGCTCCTACGGAAAACTTTAAATAGGAAACAGCTATAACCAATGAAATACGACTGTGGTTAATAATAACATTTATATCTCCATAGGACTTAAGCGGCTTCCTATAGAGAATATAACATGCTGGAACAGTTTAATAGGGAACTATTATTGCTGTGATTTATGGGTTGGGACGGCGGGCGGAGGGAAATTACAAGAGCGTACTTAATCTCTTAATATCCTTTACTGCCAGAATGAAACTTAATCATTTCATTATCTATTCCATATTTAATCCAAAAAACATAGTCATTCTAAAGCTTCTATTGCAATAGTTCATTCTTTCTTAAAGTAATCTAAAATTTTCTGTTTATCTTCTGGAAGGGTAAATTTTATTTTCGAATCTTTTATGTTTATATTTATATTAACATTTTTTGTATCGTCTTCTAACAAGCTATCTATAAGCTTTAAAATTAACTCTGCAATAACCGTTCCTATTATAGTTACAATCAACTGTTCCGAAAGGAAGCTGGCTGTTTCAATGTAAGATTTCCGTACTTCTCTATAAACCAATATGTCTTCCTTGGCAAAGTCATCTTTTAGGCGAAGTATTTTTTCTTCTAATATTTTTGCCTTGCCAATTCCTTCACTTCTTACCAATATTTCTGCTTTCATACCCACTCCCTTTTTTCATAATAATACCATTTTTTATTTTATCGTATAACTGTTATCGCTTGAGCAGTACTAGAAAACCATCTAACTCCACAGTTAATTACAGTCGCTATACAAAATGAACTAAAAACATTTGGGTTATAAAACAACCTTTTATACCCACTTCCCCGCTTACTTCAGAAACAATTTCTACTTTAAATCAGAAACGATTGATTATTACTGTTTGGATTTATTTTAGAAGTCGATAAATTATAGCAAATTGGACAAAACGTCTTAATTATCTCTTAAATTTTTAAGTTTTTTAGCTTCCCAATACTTCTTGAGGATTATTAGCAACCGGCCCCCTTGCGGCGAATCCCAATTCATATGTAACTTCCATTCCTTCTTTCATCAACAATTTACCAATTTTTGAGTGCGGGCATAAAAATCTTGGGAAATTTGTAGATTCAATAAGAGAATAATACGGCTTAACAACAACCACTTTCCCCTTAATTCTCAGCTTCTGTACTACATTCGTCAGATCTGGTGGATAAAACTGAATTTCATTCAATTCCCGCGTACTGAGATTATGTCGGCGCGCTTGTTCAAATATCTCAATTGCTTTAGTTTGCTGTCCATCCATAACATACATACCTCCCAAAGTGGCTATGTACCGTGGGTCACTTAGTCCGTACAAAGTGCTTATTTGCAATATTGCAAGCCCATTTTTATATCCTGCTGTAGTACCCTTTTCTTTGTATAAAAGGGCTAACGCATATTCAACAAAAGGTCGAAACTCATCGTGGTAGTTATTGATAATCGGATCAAGAATCTTTATCGCCTTATCATATTCACTAGCTTTTCTATATGCCCGACCTAGTAAATACCGAGAGATAATACCGCCTGGATTCTCTTCAACGGCTTTCTCCAAAGCCTTTAATCTTGCTGGCTCATCTCCTAACAACTGCTGGACATAAGAGGATGCAATCCATAATCCATCACGAACCCGAACAACTTTAAGCCCGTCATTAATTATCTCTTCGGCTCTTGAAATAAATTCTGCTGCTTCCTCTGACGAAGTGGCTTTATATTTACTCCAATCAAGATAAAGTTGCGCTAATCCTTGATAACAATATTCATCCTTATTGTACAAGCTAATCCCCTTACGAAAATTTTCCTCACTCTGCGCAAACCGCCGTCTTGCAATATCGGAACTCTCTATTTCAATCGCCAATTGCGCCAAAACGCACCCTTTAGTATGGTATAAAACTCTAATTTTAGAATTGAGCCTTAGAGCTTCATCAATTTGACCAAGTGCAAGCTCTGCCCTTCGTTCTCTATTTAGCATTCTTGCATAATGTTGTCTAACATATGCACTTAACGGTTCCTTACGACAAGCGTCTTCGAAAAATTTAATTTTAGCTTCAAGACTTCCAATACTATCAACTAGTCTATCTGATCGGATAAATTGTTCAAAGGCATCCTTATCAACCTTATAATTAAGATTTAATAAAGATAGCGACTTGTGCAGAATGCCTCCTCTTTCAGCCATGACTAAGCACCTCTCCCAAACAACGGAAGCAATAGTCCTATGTCGAGCTCGAAGACCATAAATTTGATTAATCTCATCAAGGCAATCAAACTGAATAACTCCTTCAGCAAATTTTTTTAGCTTATCATATATTTCACTATGAGGGATTCCCACCAAATCGGGCAGAATCATATCACGAAGATACGCACCATTTTGATAAAAACAACAAACATACAGATAAATCCTTCTAATATCCGCATCCCCGATCCCTCGGAATTCATCCTCCAATATTGCATCAAAACTTTTATCTTCTGTAGCTTCTCGTAGGGTAACCAAAAGCTCTTGTTTATGTTTTTGCTTAATTACGGAAAACCTAATCTCTGGGGTAAGATTCTCCAATTGATTAAGTTCACCGTGTTTTTCCAGACAATCTAATAAACGGTCAATCTCTTGATCGCTCAATGATTCAATGATGTATTCTTTAGCATTGACTGAAAATGGAGATTGACGCCACTCATTCAAACGTGAACCTAACAAAAACATGGCTTTACGGCTAATCTCTCGAAGCCTATGAATGGAATTATTAATTTGAATACTATAATCTGCGGCGTTGTCTATAACGAATACCGGGTCATTTGGAAATAATGATGCAGCAAATTCAATATCACCCTCTAAAAGTGCAAGTCCAGGCTTAAGCATAAATACGGGTTTTACTTTTTCGTTAACTAATCTCGCGGCAATTGACATAAGCAAGGTAGATATACCATAACCAGCCGATCCTAAAACAATCTTTGCGGATGGTGCATTGGGATTTCCGGTTAAATAATCAAGTACATCGTTGTAAATTTCAGATTCGATGTCTCTTTCAAAGTGATCTCTCGCACCAACAAGAGCCCAATTAGGTCTGTCACCTCTCAAAAACTGATGGATATTTGATTTCTCATTAAATCTCGCGATATTGACAAAATTCCATGATGAAAGGAATCTAGCAATGGCTGCCGGAGATTTCTCAAATGCGGGAAGCAACTCATCAGGCACACCTTTTTTAATTTGACTCAACTGATCAGATATGTCTACGCCCCCCTGGAACTCCTTACTGCCTGCTACAACGAATTCTTCCAGAGAACAGTTAATCGTTTCAATACCTTTTGAACGCAAAATTTCTGCATCCATTAAATTCGTCTTTGGAGCGAGTCGGTAAGATTTTGGTAGCGTGGAAGGATAAAAGTCAGTTTCCATCTCGGTCAAAACCAATTTCCAGTTGTAATCACGATTAGAATACCCAATATAAAGAATGGCAGAAGTAGCAAATTCCTTTTTTAATAGCTCAAATAACATTTTTCTCCGAGTACGAAACTTTGAGTAATCGTTTTCAGTAATAACAATTTGTGGTTTAGCACTTCCAAAGAGCGATCCATGAATATGGTATATTGGAACTTGGAACCTGTTATCAATTGAAACTAGTTCAGAAGTGTTTGTGATTGATACAGGGCTCTGTTGTGGCGTAGATATAAGCTCATATGCTCTTTGTATTGCATTGTCATAGTTGGTAGTATATATCGCTTTCCATCTGTGTTGGAATAACCATTTAAGATTATCATCAGGAACAAGATTCATTAGACGTTTCCTCATGAACTCTTCAAGGTCAGGTCTCCCTTTGTGTAATTCAACGATTTGCGAAACTTTGGCTAAATCATACTCCCCTTCAGTATCAATGTTAAATTGCTTGGCTAATTCTTCAGCCAAGGTTCTGCCATCGGGTGCAGGCTTACTGTTGGAATCTAATAGATGACTTCCGAGACCAGCTCCAATAAAAAGGACGCATTCACCGGATTCGATTGCTGCCTTAAGTCCTAAAGGAATTTCGATTTCTTGGATTGTAGTAAACTTTTTTTCTTCGGGTTCATTGTTGGACATTTCTAATTCCCTCCAAGCTCTGAGTTATTCAATATACCTCGCCACCGCTTCAAGTTTCTCGGTGAGCTTATTTGCCAAATAAATCTTCTTAATCAATAAAACTAGAAACCACTTCTATTTATCGCATCATTTTTTTAAAACCCGCAGCGCCCCCTAGTTTCTCCTCCAATTAAAGAATACCCTAAGGGAATAGGGTCAGCTGTTAATTCTCACGAAAAAAAATTTCTTTATTTCGCTTTGCTTTACCTGGAATTTCTAAAAAAATCACCCTTTTTTAAAAAAAGAGCTACGTTTCTATTATCCAGATACTATAAGCGGCCAACAATTTCTCTATTTATTTTTATTAAATTCACGTTCTTTTGCCTTAATATACTTTTCTCTTTCTTTGATAAATTCTGCTTCTATTCCTTTAGCAGAACCTTCATAAGTATTTCTGTTTCTAAAATATCCTTTTAAGGACTCCCGCATAGAATTAAATAAGATATTTTCAGTTTCTTTCCATTCTTCCAAAGTATAAAAATTAGGAATTTTACCTACTTCGTTAAAATAAATAGTTAGATATTGTTCGCTAATTTTTTTATTTGTTCCAAATAGGTCTTTTAGACGCAAGTAGTTCATGTCCAAAAATCCCGTTGGGGTCTCCGATGGATTCTTATCAAAAAGGTTTTGTTTTTTATCTTGCTTTGTGTCTTTTATTGCATTGCTTATATCTTGAGTTCGCGAATCTTCCCGCCATTGAGAACTACTCCATCTTTCTTGGTCTATTTTTTCTTTTTCCTTTGACTGTAATAGCAATGCGATATTGCCAGAGATAATTAGAATAACGAAAAAGATTTTCCACCTTAAAAGCAATATCTTTTTATAATCAAAAAAGGTTTCGCTAACTACTATCGCACTCAATAGAAATACTGCTATGCTAACAAACATCTTTCCTCCATCAATTACCCACGCTATATGTTTAAGGTTATTCTTTCCTACTCAACGCTCTTTCTCCCATCCGCATACTTACAAAAATCGCAATCCTGACCACTTGTCGGTATTGTATTACTCATTATACACTTATGTATATCTAATACTATGCCTTCTATCCAACTATCATTTCCAGTATAAGGGATTACCTTAATATCAAAATCTAGTTTACCCCCAAATGTATCCCTATCTGTCAAGCCGTTACAGTACACAAAGTAGCCCGTTGAAGATACATTAAAACCATTTCTCCTGAATAGCCATTGGTATATCTCCATCTGCCTCTTATAGGAAATCTGCCAATCCGCATCCAAATTTACCTCTTCTTCCTTTGATGTACTTTTATAATCCACTATAAATAGCTGGACATCCGATGAAGCCCAGACATCGTCTATTCCTCCTGAAAGTAAAAGATTTGTCGGCGTATGTAGATATTCAATACCAGCATGAAGAGCATCGCGCCAATAATCCAACTTTTCATGCTTAAAAGGAACTGCCTTGATGCCGCTAGCTTCCATTAAAGGATGAGATGCCTGCTTTTCTCTATAGATATCAAATTCTTTCTTCAATAACTTGTCTACTGCGGAATTTAAGGTAAACGGATAACCAGGCGGCTGTCCAACTCCTAATCTTCTATCTAAATAGAAGCAACGCGGACAGTTAATGAATAGTTCAATTTTAGAGCGGCTTAATTTAAATGGGGCTTTATTTTGGGGGTCGAATAAATTCTTGGTTTTCCTGCCAGTGTAGTATTTAGACATGTATTTAAGACACTTTAACTTCGCTTTTTACTCAAATTTTAGTTACATTCTGTGCTTAAACCTACTAATAGACTTCGTATTCTACATATATTGCGAAGTTATAAACCATATATTTAGTCAATGGGGGTAATTTAGACCCCCCAAATCTTCTTTGTAATAGCGTATAGTAACTGTGATCTGGTTTCCAAATTATCTCGAGTAAACAACGGCGGTGGAACCGGAGCAAATTGTATTCCAGAATTTTCTATAAATTTTTTCATGGCAGTATTTGATTTGTAAAAGTCGGGGACCAGTGTCTGCGCTAATAACGGTGCACTGCCAGTGTATGTCCGAAGCTTATCTGCATATGACTCCTTACCAGAAGATATATTGTCCAGTCCTTTAAGAAGGAGCACCCCCCCGAAACGGTTTCTCTCGCTCTCGAACAGTTCTTCATCAATTTCTTCTTTGCTATTTTTGAACAATCTACGATTCTCGTCATTATGGGCAAGTACATGCTCAACATGATAGGCATTGCTGGCCCCTGTCCCACTGACATAGTTGTATAGTGTGTCTTGGAGCTGGCATCCCAAACCATCAGCAATAAAAATTTCTATCCGTGTGAGAAAATACCTGAGAAAACGCGGGTTGTAATCGCCATATCCGACTTGCTTAAATTGCCCATAGGAAAGTAGTTGCTCGAGGGGGGCATTGCGCCGTTCCTTGATCACTCCTATTACCATCGAGTCAATGCGCTGTGCAATTTGATCAACCGGACATCCCCGAAGCAACGGCAGAAGAGTATATATAAATTCTTGGAATGGATTACTATTGTAGGCCCGGTTGAGCTGTAGCATGACATAAGCACGATCAAATGCTTTGGCGACGACACGTATTTTATCATCTTCGCCTTTGTCATCAACATCACATACAGCAAGTACCAACATAATATAAACATCCATCCTGTTTAATTCCGAATTATAGTAGCAGTCAGGGATGGCTGAATTCGGATCTTTGCCAAGACGCCGTAATTTAAGAAAAAGCTTTGCATAGTAACGAAACGGCCCACTAAGAAAATCCTTAACACCCTGTGCATTCCTATTAAGATGTAGCACATTGTCACAAGTTTGATTAAAAATACCGCGGTGATACGCGCCTTCAAAGTCCAGCCCCTGTTGCCGGGTATCAGAAAATATAGACCGCAAATAATTGCGAAAGAAATCATCAACTTCCCCATCAGATATTTCCTCTAATTCGCACAAGGCTGAAGCCCAAATATCCGCATAGTGATCAACTTCTGTCTTATCAATCTCTCCAAGTAGTTTACCCTTTAGAATCTCGTATGATTGTAATCTTACCCCCCTGTCGTTAATCACCTCGAATACCATTGGAACATCATCTGGATCAATATCGAGGTTGATTATAATCACCATGCATAGGAAATAAAAAATAAACGTATCGAGTTTGTGCTTCGACGAGAGTCTCTTAGTCAATTCTTTTTGAATATACTCGTAATTAGCTATGATGTTTTGCGCTGTAATCCCATCACTAATCATATCCACGGTTGGGGTAACGCCCGTAAATAACGCTTGCATTAAGGCATCGCGCTTGTCGTGAGCCATCCAAAAATTTCTCTTACCACCAATCCCAACACCAGCGATCTTCGCACTTAACCATGTTAATCTATCCGGCAAGTTAGAACAACCCTGGCCACACATGTGATACAAAACGATTAAAGTCAATGTCAGCGTAGTCAATCGTTGTTGACCGTCAACCACAAAAATACGGCCACTTTCCTTGTCCTTATTCGTAATATAAGTGTTCAGGTAATACCATGAGTAACATCTTTTTATATTCACCTCTGATGGATCAAGATCAGCGTGGACGGCGTAAGACCGTTCGAAGTGGTAAAAAATATCATCTATTAGCGTTCCGACCTCATCACCTTTCCATTTATATTCCCTTTGATAAAAATCAATATTGTAGTTCGTTGTAGAAAAAAGATTATTTATAGTCTGTTTTTCAGGATTTACTTCCATGTTATATCTCCTTTTCCTAAAGCACTGTCAAAAAATCTTCCCCCTCAAAAAAGGGTGTTTCCTAAGACAAAGAAATCAACTCTAAATAATCGGTCGATTATTTATATATATCCTTAGCCCCTAAGCCATTTTAGCAGACTCTTGCAATGTTAACTGTGGTGGAGTTTGAAGGTCTCGCCAAAGTTCCATTGCGCCTGCAGTTCGAGATCCTACATGCCGGCGTAAGGCTTTTTCAAGTGCGAAGTTATATGGCGCAGATAACGCAAGAGCCATCTCACGAGGTTTACCTGTAAGGATCTCCTCATGAGTAAATTGGAGTTCTTTGGAATAAGCAAGTTGCAGAAACAAAAGCCTAGCATGATAGATGTCGATACGGCGGTCAATGGGGCCGAATTCTTGAGGATTTAAGACCTCTGGGGGAAGCATCCATTGCGCGCGTGTATTCATTGCATCAATCTCGTTGAACAATCTCGCAATACCAAGATCCCCCAACTTAAACTTAATAATCTTGTTCGCATCCGGGAGTACTTCATCTTTCAGCAAAGCGACAAATACATTACCAGCATGAATATCCTGGTGAGCGTAATTGCTTATGTGCAAATAGTGAACGGCTTGCAATAGACATCGTGCGGTGCCCATTAAGCAGGCCATACCGTTGAAATTCTCGGCCCGAATCAAATCTTGAAGAGAAAAATGGCAGCGTTCCGTAACTATATAAAACGTATCCCGGTACTCGAATGCGTCGTAGACAAAAGTTATATAAGGATTACGCAGGTAAATAAGTTTAACAAACTCGGCCTCAGCCGCTGCCCTTACTTCCTCGTATGACTTTATTGCCTTGAGAACTTTGCAGGCAAGATCATTATCCCAAACGTCTTTGCACGCATAAACAATTCCGAAGTGGCCTTCTCCGATCCGGTCGCCTATTGTATAAGTATTCCCCGTGGCTTGACTTGTAATCACTTCTCCTACAGACGGCTGAATTGCATACTTCTCAACAGGGGAAGGAATTGGATGCTCTGTCATAATTCACCATTAAATGCACGGTATAACATGGACTGAAAAAACTCTTCCAGCCGCGCGCGGCTGGCGATCTGTTCGGCTTGCATAGCGCGGATTTCTTCCACTCGATCGGCGAACTCCTTTTGTAGCACGAGCGGTGGCAAAAACAACCTTAACGAGGCTAACTGTTTTGCGTTCACGTTTGGTTGAGCAACCGCTCGCTTATAACTGTTCAACTGATGCCAATAAGCCGCAGTCTGTAAGAATGCAAAAACAAAAATCGGTAGGGCTCGTGCTCGATCAATCGTAAATCGAATTAAGTATCCAGCAAATACGCTGCGCTCCCACAGCGGGGTATGTACATATGCTTTGCCGGCGGTCGCGCCGGTCCGAGCAATTAAAATATCGCCTTCTTCTAATGTATAGACACTGAGATCACCTATACTTGCAGGAACGAAAGCGGGCTCACATCGTCCAAGACACCCAAATTCGTCAATGTCAGTAATACGAATGAATCGAACGCCGGTGCCTTCTGTTATGGCTGCAGCATTGAGCCCATATTGGCCCTTCCCTCCAATATCACCAAGTGTTATGCCAGGCCAGCCATGTGAATTTGTTGCTGGATCACCGAACATTTCATGGAAAAGGGCCGAGATGAGAGCAGCGGTGCAACTATCTGCTTTATTGCGTAGTTTGCGCAACTCGTCCGCTTCGTCCAACAATTTCACAATGCGCTCCTGCTCCGCCAAAGGAGGTACGGACATGTGAATTTGTAGAGCCAGAAAATCTTCCACTGAGGAGCGGCGCTTTCGCGGAACTGAACCAAATGAGATTGCATCGTAACGTGAACGTAAGAATCCACTGCACAGAAGATAATTTACAAAGCGTGCGCTGTAACCCTTACGAACACGAAACGTAGGATAAAGTGGGGAGATAATCGCTATTTTCCAACGAGTGTTTTGGGCAATAGCATTTGCCCACAAAAGATAGGGGTTAAATGCAATATCATTGAGACCAATAACCTTATAATCACTCGTGTCCTGAATCGCGAGCCGCTTATTAAAACGCTCGCGTTGAGCAACAAATCCCATTTTCTCTGTCAATGTCAAAATCTCTGGTTCTACTCTTGAACCAAGTCGCTCGTCAAATTCTTCTAACAATTCACCAATGTTCAACGAGCCAGTTGCCAAGAGTTCCCCTTTGGATGAAACAATCATTTCTTTGCTCCAATTTGCGTAAACAAAGCATTACCTCGCTTTATAATTTCATTTTCGATTTTCAACACATCACCGAGAATTTCCGTTGGGACGTCATGGTTCACGGTGGTAGCAGCCACAATCTTGTACCGACCCGCAGCAAGACTCCACTCATTTTCCTTGATTTTCTCGATCGAAACACGATAACTGTTTGGACCTTCTTCACGCCCAGGCCATTTGGTCAACACGTCGGGAATATCGTTAGCATCTATCGACGCGCGTTTGTCATCAAGACTGAAACCGTCAGCGGTAATATCATAAAACCAAACAGACTTAGTCGATTTTCCCTTTTGGAATATGAGCACGGCAGTGGCAACACCAGCGTAAGGTTTGAACACTCCACTCGGCAAACTAATAACGGCCTGAAGATCACATTCAGTCAAAAGCAGTTCGCGTAGTGAACTCGCTGCGTTGCTCGAGCCAAAGAGAACACCATTTGGAACAATAACTCCGGCACGACCATTGGACGAAAGGTGATCAATGAACCATTTCAGAAATAGTAACTCGGTGGCACGGGTATTCAACTTGCAGTTAAGATCTGAGAGAATGCTTTCATCCTGCACTTTACCAGCGAAAGGAGGATTCGCGACTATAACATCAAACTGGCGACCAGGATAAACGCCTCCGAATCCGGTTGTGAGTGGATTCATCAACTGGATCTGCGCTTTCTCCAACTGATGAAGATAAAGATTAAGGATAGCAATTTTAACCATGTTAGCATCGTTATCGTAGCCGGTAAACGCCTGCTCTTCAAGGAACTTCCATTGTGCTGGTTTCAACATAGCACCATCCAAGAGGCCACGTTTTAAGTCAGCCGGTTTGGTATGTTGGCGTAGGATGTGTGTAAATGTAGAAATAAGGAAACCAGCCGTGCCGAGGGCTGGATCGCAAATATGCTGGCCGGGTTGCGGGTCGACAAGGGTAACGATCAGGTCAATAATGTGGCGTGGAGTGCGAAACTGACCGTTCGTGCCAGAGGCAGCAATCTTGCTTAATAAATACTCATACATATCCCCCTTCATATCGTGGCCGTCGTGTGCAGCAAGGTCGAGACCGTAAATACCCTGAATGACAGCACGGAGTGTAGGACGATCATAGATCTTGAGCGTAGCACGGCTAAAAAGAAGTTTTCCTGTATCAGAAAGATCTGGGAGTTCGTGTAAACTTTCAATGGCGTCACGAATAGCATTAAAAAGGTTGTCGCCGGTTAAAGTAACAAAGTTACCCCAAGCATATTTGCTCCACTTTCCTGAAAAGATCCGCTTGTATTTCTTATCTATCTGAGCAAACTGTTCGTCTTTCTCTGATAGTAAGCGTAAAAATAATAAATACGAAATCTGCTCGATTGAATCCATAGGGTTATTGACACCACCAGAATAAAGTATATCCATCAACTGATCAACCTTTTGCCGTAAACCAGATGAAAAAAAGTTTGATCCAGGCTCAAGATTCTGTTTTGCAACGTTGCTCTTTGTTTCAGAAGACGCTCTCATTACAAATACCTCCAAACTTAATTATGCGCAGCCAATAATGTCTGACGGATCATACCCGATTGCCGCAAAGCCTCGAACACCTGATCTCGCTGTTCAAATTGCATAAGTTGAGAAACACCTCCCAGCCTATTGAACTGACTTGAAGAAAAAATAGTCATATCTCCTGCCATGAACGACTTCAAAGCATGAGGATCTTCCACTAATAATTCAGCCGTAGCATTAAGCCATTTTTGTTCGGTATAGCGAAGATTGAACCGGGCAGAGATGGAATCAACAACATCACCCACAATCGCATCTTTAGTAGGTAACGGCTTACGGCCTAAAGCATTATAAACGAAGGCGGCAGTCGTAGCGGGAACACCATAGGAAATTATGAGTTTATCCGGCGAATAGAACATCTTTGGCTTATGGTAAAAACGCTCATTCATGATGACCTCGACAGTGTCATCATCCTCAGTGTCAACAGCCTCAGTGAATTCAGGAGTTCTATTGGCAAAGTCTTTCAAGTCTCTCTCATAAGAGCCGCGGAAAGTCATCAAATCAACTTTCTCTCCGTCGGGTCCAACTTCGACAACTTCGCGCATAACAAGTTCGTCTTTCCCCTCCCATACAGGAATTTCTCTGGGTGGAAAAGGCGGTTCTGGCGGGCCAATAGTTCCTCCTCCGCCTGTCGTCGTTCCCCCGCCCCCAGTAGGTGGCTGAGGCCCTCTTGTTCCGGGTCCCTTCGGTATTGTTAGAGGTGCTGAGTAATCGTATTTTTCTTCAAAGTATTCAGCAACGGCACAGAAATCGAGCATGAAAAAGTTTTTCTTCTCATAGGAAGTGTTGCCTATCTTAAAAGTGAAAAGTCGTGTGCCACGGCCCTTGATCTGGATGTATTCGGTTGGAGAAAAGATTGGACGGAAAAGTCCAATGTTCAGAAGATCTCGACAGTTGTATCCGGTAGAGAGCATATCAACGGAAACCGCAATCTTCTCAGAGCGCTTTCCATCACGGAATTCTTTAGCAAACGCGCTTGAGTCTGGGATGCGCGAGGTGATTGTCATAGCAATACCGGGTTGCAAGGCATTGAATATCTTGGTCAATGTGGTCGCGTGATCCTGATTAACTGCGAATACAATGGACTTGCCAATCACTCCTGCTGGGTCTCTCTGGGCCTCTTTGAGGAAAGTTTCACACATGAGTTGATTTCGAGCCGGGGTAAAAATCTTCCGTTCCAAATCCTGAATTTTGAAATTTTCTTCCTGTTCGTTAATCGTGACTGCCCACCCAGATTCATCAAGGGCTTGAGTCGTAATATCGGAACGGAGATCGAGTATCTTGGGGAGACAAAGAAATGGCCCTTCAGGGTCTTTAACCGCATCAATGATGTCATAGCGATAAGTTGGGAAACCCGGCTCACAGCCAAAATACTGGTAAGTATCCCGCAGGATTCGTGCTTCAAGTGCCTTGGGATTGTCTTGTCGGAGTTGTTCCACATTCACATTTTTGAGATATGCTTTCGGCGTTGCCGTCAACCCGACGCGAGTGGCCTGAAAGAACTGCACCACCTCACGGGCGTCGCCGTAGATTGATCTATGTGCTTCATCGTTTACGACAAGATCAAAATGGAATGGCGTGAACTCCTCGCGATACCGGCGATCAACCATGAGAGATTGCAATGTTGCCACTACAACGGAGGACCCAAGCAATTCACCCGGTCTTCGACGAGCCGTTCGATAGAGCACCGGCTTATATTCAGCGAGATAGATATTAAATTCTTCAAGCGTCTGCTTTGCAAGTTCTATACGATCGACTATAAATAATACCCGTTCTGCGTTGCGAGTCACGAGGAATCGACGAATCAGTGCGGCACACAACAGCGTCTTGCCGCAACCTGTAGCCATCTCCAATAGAAACTTTCGTCGCTTCTCAGTATCAAATTGCCGAGAGATAATATCGAGGGCTTTAATCTGATAGCCGCGAACAGTAACATCGGCTTTGAAGCGCTGAAGATATTGGGGCGTAATAACTTCGCTCAGAATGGGACGCGGCGGCTGAAGATTCTTCAAGCGCAAGCGTTCAAGATCTGCAGGAGAAGGCATACGTTCGATGCGATAAGCATCTTGATCGCTTCGAGTGTAATTCCAGAACCAATGTTCTTTACCGTTCGAAAGAATAATGAACGGCGCCTTCATATTCTCAGCATACCCTCGGGCTTGTTCTTTGGCGTCGTATGGATCCACCTGCTCAGCCTTGGCTTCAAGAACACACAGCGGACCAACTGAGCCCATCAATACATAATCTGCCCGCCCGGTTGCGGTAGTCAATTCAAAGCGGACCTGCTTTTGTAAATCCCAACAGGAGGATTTCAGGGCTTCATCGATCAAAACTCTAGAAAATGCTTCAGTTGGCATGATAGAAACCTATTGTTTTTGGAATTATTTAATACCCTTCAAAAATTTCTCAATATGATACTGCTGAATCTTGCCTGGCTTAGTCTTACCGTTGAACCACCGGTTAACCGTAACAAAAGAAACTCCCAGTTTCGTGGCTAACGACTTCTGGGAGATCTTGTTTTCTAATCTAAATTTATCTAATTTAATAATCAATTCCATTTTAACATTGTATATCATGATATAAACAACATCAACGGTTATTTATTGATTTTCTGGGTATATAATAGCTGCCTGAACTCTTTAGCTGAAAGCTTATCTGCATACTTTGGCCCACACTCATATCGTAGGAACTGATGCAGCCGGATAATCGCTTTAGTCTCTTCAATCAATTTCCTATACCTGATGTTCCATATCCAAGTAATTAAACTAATCATCTTTGCCACCTCCTACTATAATAGACGCAGTGGTAGGCAAAATCTAACGGATTATTTATTTTAATTTAATAAATTAGTGGTATCATATAGCTATGTACTCCACTAGAAAACCATTATATGAACAACTCGAGAAATCCAGGTCTTCCAAACTGCTTGTTTTCGTGACAGGTGATCGGCCAGGATTAGAAGCCCAAATTGCCCCCGACTCCCTAGATTTATTCTCTCATCATCTTGATTCATTCGTTGATAGTAAAGGTAAAATGCCAGATAAAATCTCACTGTGGCTTTATAGCCGCGGAGGCATTACTCTAACTGGATGGGGCATAGCTAACTTACTAAAGCAATTTTGTCGTGAGCTTGAAATAATCGTTTTTTCTAAAGCACACAGTACCGCCACGCTAATCTGCTTAGGAGCAGATAAACTAATTATGACTAAGCAGGCTACTCTGGGCCCAATTGACCCAAGCATAAACAGCCCGCTTAACCCTCAAATGCCAGGCGCTTCTGCTAGCACAAGGGTGCCAGTAAGCGTTGAAAATGTTGCCGGTTATATTGAACTTGCCAAAAAAGAATGCGGCCTTAAAGATACCAGGTCTTTAGCTCAAATTTTTCTTAAACTTTCTGAAAATGTCCACCCTCTCGCGCTAGGAGAAGTTTTTAGGGCGCGCGGTCAAATTCAGATGCTTGCGGATCGCTTGTTAAGTAACCGGAGAGCCCCTATAAGTAAGTTAAACAAAAAGAGAATCATCAACATCCTTTGCCGAGAGGCAGGTAGTCACGATTTTACCATTCCTAGGCGGGAAGCTCGGGAATTAGGACTAACTGTAGAAACTCCTACAATGGAATTTTATGACCTGCTAAAGAAAATTCATGATGACATATCAAAAGAGCTCGACTTATTCTCATCTTTTCAGTCTGACACCTATCTTGGCATAGCGCAGAATAAAATATATTCTTTTAAGAGATGTGTACTCGAAAGCGTTTCCGGTTCATCTCATAAATTCTTTACGGAAGGTGCGTTAACGCGCGTTGCTCTTCCTCAAGGAGGACAAGGAATCAATGACCAAAGAACCTATGAAGGCTGGAAAGAAGATATCAGTTAAACAAGCAGTAGTTAGCACAGCTGGCTCATTTGTTAATTACCGGACTCCAACAGAACCGGTAATTGCAAAGTTTAACTCAAGCAGTTCAAAACCAGATAGCGTAGCTTCTATTTTAGCAAATAAAACTGTTGTATTCTCTGATACGATCATCGAAATAAACCATTAAACTAACTATATTATCTCCCCCCCTTCTCTCAAGAAATAATCTAAGGCAAATTCTCTACCAATTCCCACTCAAATGTTTTATTGCATCCACAACATCCCGATGATGCGGATAAAAATACCGTCAAACAATCGAACGATTATTTATCTATAACTGACGCTATTCAAATCAGCGGGGTATTTAAGGGGGAGGACTATTTGGCTGGCTTTGATAATATGCTTAATGCTACCCTAAAATCCTTTGCAGACAACTTATCAGCATACTTTAACCCGCACTCGTACCGCAGGAACTGATGCAGCCGGATTATAACCTTAGTCTCTTCAACCAGCTTCCTGTGCTTTATATTCCATAACCATGTAATTGGACTGTTCATCTTACTACCTCCTAATACTAATAGACGCAGAGGTAGGTAAAATCTAACAGGATTTTTTAATAAGGGGTTAATTAAGCGACAGTTTCTCTAAGACTTTCTGGGAGATTTCAGCGTCAGCAAGTGCACATTCAATTAAAGCGGAATGCTTCTCTGGAATTGGTTGAGTTTTAGATAAATTTTTTCTCTTACTTCGTAATTCCTCAAATTTTGCATCGGGAAGCTTCCCAACAAAAATAAATCCATTTTGAGAATCTCTTCTCTTTTGTATAATGGCTTCTTTGCTTAACGGCTCAACTTTATTTATATCAACATACGAATACTCTTCATTAAGATGCCGGGGATCCCTATTTTCCCAATCGGATTTCCTTATCTGCACTGTCAAGAGAGAACGGCAAGCGGTTTTTTGTGTAGTAAGTATAAAAAAGGGGTAAAACAATAAGGGAGGAAGATCGATTATATTGCCGGCCAATTTGTATTTTGGTTTTACTATTTTTGTGAATACTTCGAGTGATTTCTCATCGCGGTAGACACCCTGTGTCTCAATAGATTGGAATATAACATCATCGGAAGGAATATCTTCAGCCATTACAAAAAAGATCTAACTTCTCATTAAGATTCTCGTTACCACCCAGCGTAGCCCCTAGCTTCTTCATAGGGGCAGTTTGATAAGCGATTTCTGTTAATGCTTTCGCCCCATACCCGCTAACTTGATCTAGAACCTGATTTGCTATTTCGCAATCTTTATCGGTTAGTTGATCTAAATTTAACTCTTCTTCCTGAACAAAGATATATTTTACGTATTCTTCACCGCCCGGAGTATATTGTGATTCGGCCTTCACAACGCCTTCGGTCTCTAATTCAGATAGTAGAACATAAATACTTTGATCAAACGGACCATAATGATACCGCTTATACTCAAAATCTGTGACCTGTTTGTGCTCTTTTTTAATACTGACTAAATCGATTAGGTAGGAAAGCTTCATTAAAACGGTGACGGAAGCACTAGAATGTTCTTGTACAAGATAGGATAGAAGCTGCTTTGTTTTTGTTCTATTCATAGTTTTAATATAGTCGTTTTTTAGGAAAAAGTCAAGCGCTTACTCTCGCGTTGTCAAGCCAAAATAGAAATGTCGTATTATTACCAAAATAGGAATGTCGTATTTCTGTTTTTAAAGAGCTCCTGCTAAAACTTCTTCTTTTTCCTTTGAGCCGAATTTAAAGTTGTGCCAAGGATGATCCTTAGGTGGCG
>OBEQ011011977.1_pt1 | contig 122356 bp, 132 predicted proteins | sample 1670901 | NCBI WGS metagenome assembly OBEQ01 (sample SAMEA104232315, study PRJEB22302) | groundwater metagenome | biome: forest; feature: aquifer; material: groundwater | place: USA | collected 2011-08-07 | depth 5.4 m
ATTGATTACCACATAAGGGCGTGCCGCCCTTATCAACCCTGAACTCAAGATTAGGGAATCTCTCACTCACGTTCGAGATTCCCTAACGACGTACTTGTTTTTGTCAAACTCTTACTCATAAAAAAAGAAAGTGGGGGCGCAGGGATTTGAACCCTGATCCACTGGTCTCTTCCTCAGAGCGAAGATCGCTCGGACAGACCAGCTGTCCTAATCATCGGCATTTCGCCTCATCGCTCCAGAATCTGGAGCCAGTTATTCTAGCCAGGTTATACTACGCCCCCAGCGGGGATAGTGCGGCTCGGAGAAGTTTATAAAGTTTGCCGTGCAAACGGCTGAAGCAGAAAAAAGTGTTATTTCAGCCGTATCTGCGTCTTGCCCTTCTTCGCCTTGCCTTCCTTCTCGGCCTCCTTGAGCAGGGAGCTCTCGGCAGCCTTCAGCTGCGGCAAGACTTTTTCCTTCGGCCGTATCTTACCCGCCTTGATGTCCTGCCGACGCACAAGGAGAACGATCACGAACAGCACGGCAAGGCCGAGCACGATGTAGAAGAGATACGATAGGAAGGTATCCAACCACCGGTACTTCTTGACATCGAGCGTGATGGTGCTGGAGAACAGCGGCTCTTCCTGGCCTTCGACATTGACGTCGATCGCCACCGCATACTTGCCGTCCTTGGCTCCCTGGCGTGGATCGACGACGATATAGGCCGTCCGCTCCTGACCCGGCGGCACGGTGATGGCCTCGTCCGTCACGCTGATCCACTCGATATCCTCCTGGACCGCGATGTGGTACGTCACTCCCTCATTGATATTCCTGATATTGACTGGGATGATGGTCTTGCGATTGGAGATCTCGAGGATGTTCTCGCCTCCTTCCTCACCGCTCACCTCTACAGGGGGAGCTTCCTCAACAACCTCGCCCTCCTGGACAAGGCCCTGCTCTTCAAGCAGGCCTTGGCTGGCTGGCGCGTTTCCGCTCAGGGCTGTCAGCATGAAATACGTCCCCCCAATGAGGCCGGCGAGGACAAGCGTGATGAGCGAGAGGATAAGCACGACCTTCCGTGTGGAGGGGGGCTCTTTTGGGGCACCTGATTTGACAGCAGGCATCGCTGCCTTCTCTGGCATTCCAGCGATGAACTCACGCGCCTCTGTCTCCTTCATGGTGCGTCTTGAGCGCCGCACCCGGCGGATGATATCGCCTACAACCAGGAGGACGATGATGACGGCCGCTGCCACGATGAACCAGAGATAACGGGAGAGGAACGACCCTTGCGCATCCTCTACCTTGATGACGACCTTATCGGTGAAGGCATTGCCCACGTCATCCTGTCCGGGGAACTCGATGCTGTATCGCGTCTGCGGAATCGTGTCATCCGGATGGATAGTCAGGAAGACCTGCGCCTCATCGCCAGGCGCGAGGCTCAGCTCCTTCGTATCTGACTCGAGCCATGCCCGGTCGACGGTGAAGTCGATCGTGGCCGTCGTCTCTCCGGCATTTGTCGCGAGGAGCGGGATGTCGATAGTCTCGCCTTGCTTCGCCACGACCGCGCCGAAGCTCGTCTCGAGGCCGGTCGTGTCAACAGAAGTGATAGTATTGGTCGGCTGCGACAGGTAACGGTATGTGCCATACCCTCCAGCAGCGAGACCGACAAGGATGATGAGGATAAGGATTCCCCACAGCCACCATCTGTTCTTTTTTCCAGCGGGCTTGAGATAACTTCGTTCCTCTTTCTTTGCGGACGCCGGCATGGCCTGGCGCTTCCGGCGCACGAGCGCAACAGCGAGGAGGATGCAGGAAAGGATGATGATGACGGCAGCGATCGCGCCATAGATCCAGAGCGCCGGGACCGTCTCTTCTTCACCGGTCGCCTCCTCTCCTTCAATAGGAATGGCCTCTTCGGAAGGGACGTCTGTGATATTCCTAGTGGTGTTTTCTATGTTTTCTGATACGCTCCCATTCTCCATGTTCTCCGATACGTTCTCCTCCACGACGCTCTCATTCGTGCCTTCTGATTGGAATACTCCTGGAAGCAGGAGCGCGCCGAGGACGATGCCCGCGAAGACAAGGAGCAGGACGATGAGGATCAGCCAGCGGAGCAGGCGCCTTCTCGGATCCATGGCATCAGCTGATTTTCTGGTGATCTCTCCATCGGTCCTTCGCGACCGTCCGGCAAGATAGATGCCGAGGATGAGCAGGATGATGACGACAAGCGCGCCGAGAGCGATAAAATAGGGGGTGAGATCCGTCTCTTCCTCCTCTATGGTGACCGGATTGCCGGATTCATCGCACTCTTCCACATTGAGCGTGATGTCCTTATGCTCATTGACGCCGCCGCGCGCGGTCAGGGCATCTATGCCCAAGACATATTGTCCGGCATCAAGGTTCTCGAGCAGGACGCTCAGGTTGACGTTCTGCGTCTGTCGGCCAGAGAGGAACACCGGATCGAAACTGAACTCTTCTCCAGAGTCGAGCGTCGCGCTCAATTGATAGGTATTCGCGATATTCGCGATATTGCGGATGCGGATAGGGATGATGTTCTCGAAATTGTTGCAGGCGACGGCTTCCGCCGGGCTGTCGATGGTGTAATCATAGCATTGGTTGACGACCAGGCCGAACGGGAGCTCGCCGACGACATTGCTCCCTTCGCCGACGGCGCGGAAGACATAATTGAAGCCCCCATAGACGCTGCATGGCTTGTTGATGAAGACCGCCACCTGTTTGGATTGTCCGGCTGCGATGGTGATGTGTGCGGTGCTGAGCGTGACGTGCTCATCGTATGGCTCGACGCCGAGACTATACGTCTCCTCATGGTCACCGGAATTGGCGATGGTGAACTCGTAGGCTATAGGGCTGCAGGGACAGGTAGACTTGGACAAGGCGCTTGTCTGGATGTCGATGTTCCGGCAGGTGCGGACCTCGAGCGGCTGCTCGATCTCTTTCTGCAGGCCGAAGATGGTATTGATGGTCGTCTTGAGCGTGTACACGCCTTCAGAATCGCAGGGAGCGCGGATATAGTCGAGCACATCCTTGGTCTCGCCAGCCTTCAGGGTAAAGCGCTTCTGGTTCAAGGTTGACCAGGATGCGGTAGAATCTGACTGCCCAAGGGTATAGACACTCGTCACATCCCCACTGTTCCTTATGCTTAATGTATTCTTGGCGAATGAGCAGGAACAGACGTTTAAGGCCGTATTTTGAGAAAAGACGTCAAAATCTTCCTGCAATGCAAAAACAGGGCCAATACTGGCTATAAAAATGGTCAGGACTATGGAAATAAGGAGTACATTAGTTTTACCACTCATAACTGACATCCCCAATTCACCACTCGAAAAGAAGTCTTATCTATATAAAGCTTTGTTTTCTCCAGCCTCGGGACAGGCAGGGGCTGATAGGGGCTAAATGGGCTCTGTCCTGAAGGTGGCCGGCGCCGTCTTTTTCGCGCCTGAGCGCTCCGTAGGATGTGCTGCACTAACCCGAGCCGACGTTTCGGCCTTCCCCTTCCATGAGGAAGGCCGAAACGTCAGCGAGGCTGCGAAATTGGAAGGCGTTCGACGGCGCTGGCCGAGCACCGCAGGCGCGAGATTCGGGACAGAGCCGGCTAAATGGTTAATTTCATATACTCCAACCGGTTTTTGGAGGACCATGAAAGCGCCTGAAAAACCATTGGATATCGTGACCGAGAGCGGCGAAGTCATGGCCACTGCGGGCTATGAGGAAGCGCACAAGCATGGCCTACGGCACCGGTCAGTCCACATGATCGTCCTGAACGGGAAAGGAGAAGTGTACCTCACCAAGCGGGCAAAGACGAAACCGAATTTTCCCGGTTATTATGAAGGCTCAGTCGCCGGCCATGCCGATGCAGGAGAGACGACAGGACAGGCAGCGCTCCGGGAACTCAAGGAAGAGCTCGGTGTCACCGCCAGACCGGAAGACCTCCATGATCTTGGGGAATTCCACCATGACGACCGGCTGCCGAATGGCTGGATCGAGAACGAGATCACGACGCTCTATCTCCTCCGATATGATGGGAAGATAGTGGTCGATAGACGGGAGATAGAGGATGCGGGTTTCCAAAGCAAGGAACGCATCATGCAGATGATCAATGGCAAAGAGAAGTTCACTCCCGGGTTCCTGGAACTGTTCAGGCGCTGCCAACAACTGAAAGTATAGATACGTATGCAAACCTGCCTCACCATCCTTGAAGAAGCGCATGACGCCTCTGTCGAATCGTTCGACAGCGACGCCTTCGAGCAGAAGATAGAGCAGACCATCAGGGAGTTCAACCTCTTCACCAGGGAGAGCAAGGTGCTCGTGGCCTGCTCCGGCGGCAAGGACTCGACGGTCATCCTGCACGTCCTGAAGAAGCTCGGCTATCAGGTCGAGGCCATCACCGTGGATGCGCATATCGGCTGCTATACCGAAGAGAACCTCAAGAACCTGCGCATGGTATGTACGGACATCGGCGTCAAGCTGCACGAGATCTCCTTCAGGAAGGAGTTCGGCAGCAGCATGTGCTACATCCAATCCGTCCTCAAGACGAAGGGATACGATTATAAGAACTGCCACACTTGCGGCGTGCTGCGGCGATACTTATTGAATACGCATAGCAGAAAAATCCAGCCGGATGTCCTGGTGACCGGCCACAATCTTGACGACGAAGCGCAGGTCGTCATGATGAACCTGCTGCGCAGCCAGGTCTTCCTCGCCGCCCGGCTCGGACCCAAGACAGGCAGTGCCAGAGATGAACGCTTCATCCCTCGCGTCAAGCCTATGTATTTCTGTCAGGAGCGCGATGTGGTCCTGTACTCGAAGCAGAAACGGTTCCCTGTCCATTATGGCGAATGCCCGTGCAGCTCGGACACCTATCGCCGGGACCTCAAGGGTCTGTTCACAGCGTTCGGCGAGGATGCGGAACGGATCAAGGCAAACATCGTCCAGCAGTTCATGCGCCTCTCACCTGCCCTCAAGCGGCATCACGCTTCCCTGACCGCCATCGGGTCCTGTGAACAGTGCGGCGAGCCTGCTTCAGGAGAGTGCTGCAGCGCCTGCCTCATCCTCACCAAGCTGCACGAGGAAAGATCATGATCGACATCGTCATCCCGAACAATGATGAACCGGAATTCATCAAGATGGCGGAACGCCTCGGCCTCGAGGGCGTCTGCTTCCTCTATGAAAAGGCGAAGGACATCAGCCAGCTCCAGAAGACGACCAAGCTCCCACTCTATGCCGCAACAGCGCAACTCTCCAAGCAGGCCGACCTCCGCCTCGCGCGAGGGAAGGAGCAGCTGCGGGACGTGCTGGAAAAGACCAATGTGGACATAGTCTTCGAGCTTGAGGAGCACAAGGAGCATGACCACATGGACCAGCGCAACTCGGGCATGAACCATGTGCTCTGCGCCATCGCGCACGAGAAGACGAAAATCGTGGCGTTCAGCGCCGCGTCTCTTCTGTCCACAGGGGGGAAGAGCCGCGCCCAGATCCTCGGCAGGATGATGCAGAACATCCGGCTCTGTAGGAAAGGCAAGGTCGAGATGACGCTCGCGTCCTTCGCCCGCTCTCCCTGGCAGATGCGGGCTGAAGGCGAGATGCGGGCCATCGGCCTGGTGCTGGGCATGCGGCCGGACGAAGCGAAAGCCGCGATAGGCGCGGTCAAGGCGAGGATCGCGCGCAACCGGAAGCGACGGTCGCCGGATTATCTTGGCGAAGGGATAGAACGATTTTAGGCAAAGTCAGGCAGAAGGCATAATAAAGTTTATAAACATCAGGCGTTTAAAGAGGCAGTGATGAAAAAGAGGACGGTGTTCTGGTATTCCCTAGGCATATTCTTCCTAGTTATAATACTAGTGACAGCGACGCATGTCCTCGCGATCGACACCATCGCTGATGGAGACATCATCTCTATCTCCGTGTCTGCGAATGATGATGGTGACGTGGACAATCGGAACATCGAATATTACACGAGCATCAGCGCAGGAGGCATCAGGACCATAGAAGGTGGAGACTGCCAGATCGTCCGTCGATTGCCGACCACTGCAGGCTGCCTTATCCATGCCTGCGAGCAGGACGGGTGGGGCGATGACGATGATATGGCGTATCTCCTTATCCCGGCAGGCAATGTGATACCGGGGAAAAATCATATCTCTCTCCCTGATGGCAGCCAGGGCGAATGTCCTGATGATATTACCGATGTCAATAGAGGGGGCATCGGCGGTTGCAGAGGCGATTCTGACAATAGCGATGCGTTGACCGACATGCTCAACCGGGATCGTTTCATGACAGGCACCAATGACATCCTCTGTACGTCGGAGAGACGTTGGGAAGAGTGCAATGAAGGCAAGAAAGGGAGTCTACTCCAGTTTGACAGTGTCACCAAAGGCTGCATCTTCAACGTGACAGGGGTCTTCGGGCCGCAGTATGAGTGGATAGGGCTGGCGGACGCGGACAATGATGGCTTTATCGCCATAGGCACCCTGCCTGCGGACGCCTTCCCTGCGGATAAGATCGATTGCGACGACACGCACGCTTCTGATCATCTCGGAGCCCCGGAGATCCCTGATGACCTGCGAGATAACAACTGCAATGGGGAAATAGATGAGAATCACGGCGATGCGGACAATGACGGCGACGGCTACCGGGATGCGGAATTCGGCGGCGATGACTGCGATGACACAAATGACGCAATCCATCTCGATGCTGTCGAGATCTGCGGGAACGGTGTCGATGAGAATTGCAATGGAGAAATCGATACGGATTGCGATGGCGACATCTCGCAATCGAATTGCGAAGCTGGCGGCTTTACCTGGACTGCATCAGCCGGCGGCGCGGCGTGCTGCGGCGATGACGCATTATATAGTCATGGAGATTTCTTCGGCGCGGAGATAGCCTATGATAACGGCGAGTATTGGTCTATCTATGGCCCTGGCGGCGGGCAGCCATCCGCCTGTTTCGCGGCCGCAGCGCTCCAGAATGAGGACATCGCCGGAAAGAACCTTCTCGACGCAGTAGATGGCTTCAGCTGGGAAGGAGGCAGCGCCGGCACTGGCCTCGGCGAAGACACGCTGGAGATGAATGATAATCTGATCACGTCATCCTTTATCCCTGTCTCGCGAGGCATATCCTATCAGGATGCCTTCATGCTTCTCGATGTGAACCTGAGCGGCGTCAGAGGCGAGGCGGGTCTTCGCGTCATCGTCGAGGAAGGCGCTCGGGAAAAGGCCGATGGAAGCCCGTTCGAGGCTTTCAGCACGCCGTTCGCGTCCGGCTCCATTGACGGCATGACCGGCGGCAGGTTCATCCGGGTACGATACCTCAACTCTATGCCAAGGACAGAAAATGCGGCTGAGGCCAGCGCTGCGCATGATGCCAACAAGATACTCGGTATGCGGATCAGGCTGGAGAAGGATCCCGGCACGATCGTCGAGATGAAGAATATCCAGATTGTCCCTGGTACACCATCGCAGATCATCCATGACAATGGACGGTTCTATTCCTGCAGCTATGATCGCTATGAGAATGGCAACGCGTTCAATCCGATGAGCCTCTCCACCCTGGAATACACAGAACCGGGCACAGGTGAACCTACCGGCGAACCGCTTGTTCCTTTAGATAATAAGAAAGCGACATGCGAAGCTGTCGGAGGCTCCTATTGCGACATGGATGGGCGATGGAAAACAGATACCATTGATAGCGACCACCCGAATGACGCGAGGAAATACCTGCCGGGTGAAGTCCCTGTTTTACCATTACCAATATTTGAAGAAAGAAGGTTTGTCGGCCTCGCGACTGACGTGTTCCGTAACGACATCACCGGCCTGCAGTTTTATGGAATACCTTTAGATATGTTCGGTGCCGGAGACTTCGGCTATCTCTTCGGCGCTGAACCCGCCAGCGTGGTGAGCGGCTTCACCGAGCTGCCTCCTGCGCGTTCCGGCTGCTGCCCAGATAACTATTGCTGGAACGGCTACAGCTGCGTTGCGGGGAAGACCGTGCTCAATGGTAATGAGCCGCCGGACGTCGTGTTCAACGGCACGAGCTACAGCTGCGTCGGGGGCGCATGGCAGACGCGGGACGTGAAGAAGGACCAGTTCAATTTCAAGACCGGCTACTGCCCGACCGAGCAGTGCTACTTCAATGGTGGGGACATGGCGCTCACACCAGATTCGGATAACCGGTGTGTAGACTCCAGCTTCTATGACCACGAGTATTACTGTGAGGATGGCAACTGGAGCACAAGAACAGGCTTGCTCGCGGCGCAGATGCTCGATGGCATGGTGGATGATTATGAGCTCTTCTGCGGCGAGCCCGAGACCGTGCTGAACAATATCGACTATACGGATGTGGATGTCGTGAAGGATTTCTTCTACAGCCGGCCGGACGGGGAGGGCAACTATCATTGCGATCCGGTCACGAAGGAAGGTTGCGCGGCCAACAATGTCTGCGTACTGCATTATGCCGTCGGTGGCGATGATTATGTCCGGTTTGGGATGTCCTTGAACATCAGGCCGGACGCGAGAGGGGCTGAGCGCTCGCTGTCATTACTCCGGCTCTTCCCGGAGTCCTTCAGCAGCGAGGCCGCTGACCATCAGGACTTCTGCGACAGCGTGATTGCGCTGCCTGGCGCGGCGAACCGATTCTACGGCTGCAACCGGAATGATGATCCTATCGAGGGCGAGAACACCAACCTCTGGTACAATCCGAAGCTGAACGCCATCATCTACGGCAAGCAGGGGTTCACGCTGGAAGAGCGCGATCTCGCGCAGAGCTTCAAGGATTTTGTCAAGGCGCCGTTCTCTACGGTAATAACACGACTCGCCGCCGCCTTGCGCATCCGCAGCTATGCGGGAGACGCTGAGGCTGGCTTCCTCAAGGATGCCACGCGGTACAATAATGTCTATCTCGCCAGCCATGGCTCGAGTACCATCCGCGGCCTGATGGATGATGTCGGGAATGACGCGTTCATGACGGTGTACTACCGCAATCCCAGCATAGATGTCTGCGCCAAGCTGCCGGTGATGACGGCATTGTCTGGCTGTGCTTCTCCAACGACATGCACCTGCCAGAGCTTTCGGGACTTATTAGGGAGGATGAACTATCAAATCAGCGTGAAGGAACGCAACAGCTTCTTCCTGTGGCCGGATCTGACGGGGAAGATACGATCAGAATAAGGGTTTGATGGGGACGATGGCTAATTTTTAGGTGTCTACAAAACAGCCAGATTGTAGTCACCTTGTACCAAAACATTTAAATATGTAGTCACCCACATATCCCTATGCACGTAGAAAAAAGGAAGTCTGGAAAGAGGATTAAGTACTTTCTCGCTCATTCTTATCGGGAGGGATCAAAAGTCCACAAGTTCAGGAAATATCTGGGGCAGGACTTGACTGACGAGAAGCTCAAAGAAAGGCAGGAAATAGCAGAAAAACTCATTTTGGAAGAGATATACCGGTACAACATCATCCAAGATCCATTGCAGATTGAATTATCCAAAGAAGAGATTGACTCGATAAAAAGGGTAGAAGCGGGTATCCCGCTAAAGATAAGCCATCTATCGGAAGAAGATTGGAAGGAGTTCTCAACAATATTCACCTATAACACCAACGCTATAGAAGGAAGTAAGCTGAATATCAAAGAGGTTAAAGACCTGCTGGAGAATGACAGATGGCCTGATAAGTCCAAAGAGGATATTGCAGAGGCGTTCGGTGTCAATGAGGCGATATCATTTATCCGGAAGACCGATGAACATATAACGATAGATTCCATAAAACAGATCCATAAGATAGTTTTCAAGAATTCGAAGCCATTTGCGGGAAAATTCAGAAAGAAGGGGGAGGAAGTTGCAGTCATAGACAGCAAAGGGAATGTTGTGCATGAAGGTGCCCCGCAAGCGAGAATAAACCATCTTGTACGTGAATTAGTGGCGTGGTATGAGAAAAACAAGACAAGATATCCTGCATTATTATTGGGCGCAGTTGTCCATAATCAGTTTGAAAACATCCATCCTTTTGCTGATGGCAACGACAGGGTCGGGAGGATACTTTTGAACAACATATTGCTACGGCATAATCTTCCGCCAATCAACATTGATTTCAAGAACAGGGCGCAATATTATGGGTCCTTACAGGCGTATGAGAAAAACCACGACTTAAGACCGACAATAGAATTGTACCTGAAAGAATATAAAGATTTAAAAAAGAGGTTGGGTGACTACAAAAACAAGAAGATGTAGTCACCTAAAAGAGAGGGCTGTCAAGGTCGACAGGGGACACATTCACAAAAAAGAAGCAAGAATTTGGGGCTTTATTGGGAGAGATGACTGTGTGCGCACGTACACTGTGGGAACGCGCAACTTCTTCCTGTGGATGGGGCTGATGGGGGGGTGAAGGGGGAGTGAGGCGATAGTATCCTGCGAACCGTAATTCCTGCCATATTCTCGCCAAAGGCATCTAGGAAGGCTTTAAATCAGATGAAGAGCTGCCGAGGCGCCTCAAAAGTACTAAAAAACTACTAAACTGTACTAGATTAGTATTTCTGCCGGACTACTAAAGTTCTAAGAAAAATAGTGCAAAAATTTTAAGAACTTTTATTTTCTCTTATTACTCTTAGCATATGCTGAACAAGGTCAACTACTTGCGTAGAAGGATTACTTTGAGTGTTCAATAATTGGATGCCCGCACTTATTTGTTTTTGGTTTAATTTGATCGCATATTTAATAGCAATCTCTCTTTTTGAGAGAAGAATATCAAAATAATCCTTGACCTTATTGTAGTCTGAGAGGTGATCTTCTAATTTCGATTGTAAGTCTGTCGATGATATTCTTTGATCAAAATAGTGGAAGTGAAGAATGTACCAGATTTCAAAACAAGGATTTGACAAACAAAGAGTTATGTTTTCCTCTTGTGCTTTTCTCTTTGCTTTTTCTATGTTTTCGTTCGTATTTCTGTCCGCATCGAAGACACACCATACTTGATCGCCATTGTCAAAGTCTATCGCACATTTTCTCATTTGACTAACTGCAAATTCCACCAGATTTTCAGGGTCAGTTACTGTTGAATTAGGAGTGAAGATAATTAGTCCACTATTGCGCTCTCGATATCTTCTAAAATAAATTCTCTCTGTTTTCTGCCCTTCGCAAACTATCAAGAAGGTGATTCCTTCTTTTCTCTGATTGATTCTTCTGTCACTGTATCCTTTTGCCATATTAGAAAATCCTGTTTTCTTTTATGAAAGGCAGAGCCCCATACTTTCCAGCAAGATACCCTCTTTCTATGTCTTTGTCTTTTCTAGGACTGTATTCTGTTAAAGAATACAAATCTGTACTTCCATTTTCAGCATTTTTCTCAGTAAACCAAATCTGATCTCTTCGGAATATGTCTTGATCTAACAGATTAGTGTTATGAGTTGTAAAGATCAATTGAGCATTTGTTTTGTTCTGAGTTGGATCATGGAATAATCTTATCAAAAACAAGTTTAAGAGATGGTGTAATTTGGTATCTAATTCATCAACAATCAAAATTTTCCCATTCTTTAAAGCGTCGACCCATGGCCCTATTAAAGAAAAAATTCTCCGTGTTCCATCTGATTCTTCAGTTTCAAAATCAAAAAGAACATCTTTGTGTAAAGTCTGAATTTGATATGCATCTATCTCATTTTTGTCTCCAAAAATCAATTTACTTAATTCTGGGGGAAGGTTCTTTAGTTGTTCTGCAGAGACTTTCTTGGAAATTGTCGAGATATCATCTATTCCCACGTCTGCCTCTAAGAGTGCTTTCATGATGTAGTTCTTTAGCTCAACATCTTTCTTTAGCAGATCAACCGTAAAATTTGATAAACCAGGATGATCGGTAGGCCCAATAATCTGTAAATTATCCCTAAACCAGTCAAAAACATTTGCAGTTTTTTGATAATTCTCTTGAGTTGCTTTAGAAAGATACAAAGCATTAGGTAATGTTCTCTCAGAGAGCACTTTCTGCTCTTTATCATCAATTGTGAATTTATACTCGTTAGTATTAATTCTTTCAAATACAACTGCCTTTTTGTTATTTGGATAGTGATACAAACATTCTTCAATAAACTTTTCACCATCGTATGAAACAATGTAACTGTATTTGATGTCATCTTTAATAAAAACAATGCTCATCTTTGTCGGTTGTGATAAACATGCCTTATCTAGTTTAAATGGTGTAAATCGTATTCGTTGACCTTTCTGGTGATTGTGTGAATTAAGCACCAATGCTTTAAGAAAATCTAAGGCCAATAACACATTTGTCTTTCCTGAAGCGTTAGCTCCATAGATTACTGCTGTCCTAAGCAATGAATCTTCATTTAGAACATTTTTTATGAGGTTTCCATCTAATGAGATATCCTTAGTTGCCACCATGCTAAGAGTTATCTTGTCCTTTATGGAACGGAAGTTCTCAACACTGAATTCGATTAACATTTTGTAAAACCTCCAATTTAGCCAATTTATTATTTATTTTTGTGATTTTTTCACAAATTCTAAATAAAAGAATGTCTTTTATATATAAATGTTTGGGTACTGCACGTGATATAAAATAAATAAGTATATTTATGAAATAACTTATCTAATAAGCGATAATTATTTAAAGAAGATTTAATTACCTGTCTTTATGACACAATCCAAGCTTCCGAATTGGCTCGAAAACAAATATTCTATCCTCTGGGACAAGTTTAAGGGATTCACATTTAGGATGGAGGATGCTGAAAAAATACTTCAACGAGGCGATGTAGATAAAGTCCAAGGTGTTGCTGTTGTTCTATCAGAATTTAGAAAAGCGGGCTGGATTATTGTTGAGCCAGATCCGCAAGATGCCCGTAAAAGCATATACCAACTAAAGAGCAAAGATGATATAATTAGGAGTATTTTTAGTGCAGAGACTCTTTCACGTTCCGATATTGAAGGAATTCTCAAAAAAGCAGCAGACCTTATTAGAACCCGTGTTGATTACAAATTTATTCTTGTTCTTTTGTTTTACAAGAGAATAAGCGATAAATGGGAACTTGAGTATCAGCAGGCTTACGAGCAGGCATTAAAGGATGGCTTCAACGAAAAAGAGGCAAAGCAAGAGGCAAAGAATGCAACCTACCATGACTTCGTCATTCCAGAAGAATTCCTATGGGAAAACATCAGAAAAGAAGTAACTAAACTGCCCGAAAAATTCTCTGAAGCTCTCAAAGTGTTAGCAGACAAAAATCAGGAACTCAAAGATGTTCTTGATAATATGGACTTTATTCAGTTCACCACAAATAGAGAAAATGCAGAAATGCTCAGGCAGCTTGTTGAGCTCTTCAGTGAACGAAAATTCCATCATGTTTCACCAGACATCTTAGGCGATGCTTATGAATGGGTTTTACGTTACTTTGCGCCAGACAAAGCCAAAGAAGGAGAAGTTTATACTCCAAGAGAAGTCATCCAGTTGCTTGTTGAAGTTTTAGACCCTCAGCCAGGTCAAAGTGTGTACGATCCTGCAAGTGCCAGTAATGGTATGCTTATCATTTCATATAAGCATGTTGAGCAGATGAAAGGAAAGAAAGAAGCCGATAAATTATTTTTATTCGGTCAGGAAGCAAATCATAAGACGTTGGCATTCGGCCGAATGAATCTCTATATTCACGATATTAAGAATGCCAAGCTTGCTTTTGGCGATACACTCCTCTATCCTAAATTCAAGGAATCTGATGGAGTTAAGCAGTTTGATATCGTTATCGCGAACCCACCTTGGAATCAGGATGGCTACGATGAAGTTGTCTTGAAGAAAGGAGATTTTTGGAAGCAGCGCTTTAATTATGGTTTTGTGCCAAAGCAATCAGCCGATTGGGCATGGATACAGCACATGCTTGCATCTTCCAAAGGTAAAGTAGGCATTGTCATTGACAATGGCGGTCTATTCAGAGGTGGCAAAGAGAGAGCCATACGAATGCTTGCTATTGAGGGTGATACTAGTCTAAAAGGAGATATAATTGAAAGTGTTATTTTATTACCGGAGAAATTATTTTACAATACAGGCGCTCCCGGAGCGATTATTATTTTCAACAAAAATAAAAGGCACAAGAACGGAGTGCTTTTCATTAACGCTTCCTCAGAATACGAACAACACCCTGATGTGCGTAAACTAAACAGGCTTTCTCTGATCAACATAAAAAAGCTCGTTGATACTTACAAGGGTTGGAAAGAAGAAACTGGCTTTTCTCGCATAGTTCCACTTGATGAGATACGCAAGAACGAATACAACCTAAACGTCTCTCTTTACGTTTACCCCGAAGAAAAAACAGAAGTAATTGATGTCATGAAAGAATGGGATGATTTGAAGGCTATCGAGAGAGAAGAATGCGAAGTAGACAAGAAGATTGAAGGTTTCTTGAAGGAGATAAAGTAAAATGGCAGCCAAGGAAAAAAAGATAACCACTGGCGACATTAACATCAATCCGGAGTATTACGAAGAAATTGACTCAGAGGACATATACAAAGAAGAACGAAGAACTGGAAAAGTTTTTGGAGCTAAAACAAAAGGCACCAATGAACCATTCATTAAATCAATTTCAAAATATAAGTCTCCTGGAGGTTGGAAGAATCATAGTGGTTTTAATGTTTATAACGTTCTACAAGTAAATAAATTATTTGGAGCTCTAAAAAGAATCGCTCAAAGACTTGGCTGGGAAATTCAACAATCAGAGCAGGATATAGAGAAAATAAAAACGCAATTACGGGAGCAACAAGAAGTAATAATAAGCTTACAACAAGCAAACAATGAAGCAAGAGAAAGCCATAACAAGTTGCTTATCGCCTTTAGGGAACAGCAAGAAAGGCTTCTAAAATCACGTATTGATGAGTTTAAGCAAACGCTCAACGAATTGAAGCAGAAACTAATTGATGCTGATTCAAAGAAAATTGCAGAAAGTGAACTTCAAGAATTTTTATATAACAACCCCTGGCTATTTGGAACAGAGTACGTTAATGCTCAACCGCAAAAGCTTAGGGGAGCACATAGTAAATTCGACTTTTATTTAGAAAGATTCAACAAAACTAACGATATCATTGAGATAAAACTATTGTCTGATACGATTATCAACATGGATGGGACAATTAGTGCAAAAGTCATTCAAACGGTTGATCAAATTATCGAATACCTAGAGAGTTCAGTCGCAGCTGCACACAGCTCTGTAATCTCTGAAGAGGAAGGCATACGAGAATTAAGGCCAAGAGGAACAGTAATAATCGGAAAGGACGCGTCTAAAGAATCAAAGTTGAAATTGAGCAAATGGAATTATAGGCTCTCCCACATAAAGATCCTAACATATCAGGACATAGTTGACATGGGAGAAACAGTACTCAAACATATAGAGAGAAAAGAACCTAATGGCAATAAGTGAACAGCAATTGGAAACCTGGAGTAATACGGGGGCAGATACTGGCTCAAAAAAAGCTTATGATAGAGTGAAAAACATCATTGATAACTCTAGTTTTACAAAGAAGTCGGAAGTAGACATATACTTGCAAGGTTCATATGCAAATACAACCCACATAAGGGCAGATAGCGACGTTGATGTTGTTATACAACTTACCTCTGTGTTTAGCAGCGATATTTCTAAATTATCCGAGCAAGAAAAGCAAGAGTATTCAAAACTCTCCACTGCCCTATATAGCCATGATCATTTGAGGCAAGAGCTACTCAATATTTTTACAAATGCATTGGGTTCAAGTAAAGTCGAGTCACGAAATAAATGCATAAGGCTCAATCTCGGAGATGGGCAGTTGAGTGTCGATCTTACCCCCTGTACATCTTACAGGATATACAGTTCTTATCCTAATAATTATGTCGAAGGAATATCAATAAAGAAGCTGGATGGTAACACAATTCATAATTTTCCAAAGCGTCACATTAACCACGGCATAAAAAAACATCAAGATACAGACGAATATTACAAAAAAGTAGTTCGTATTCTCAAAAATATGAGGGGTAAACTCACTGATGAAGGTAAGATGGCGGAAGGTACTGCACCGTCTTATTATGTTGAGTGCTTAGCATATAATATTCCAAATAACCATTTTGGAGGCAGCCTCCATAATAGCGTCTTAAATTCATTGAAATGGTTTTCTGAGAATCATAACAATTTCAGTCAATTAAAGTGTCAAAATGAAGTAAGCAATCTATTTGGTTCTGAGGGAACACAATGGAACATACCTCACTGTCAAGAGTTTACATCAGCGATAATTAATTTGTGGAACGGGTCTTAACATGCATAACTACTCAATAACCAATACTAACATCAGAATTACGGCAATTAGCGTCTTAGCCATCGGAGCAGCTTATCTCGCTTTCCTACTTAATCCATTTATTAGTAAAATACCAATAAGCATACAACCTTTATCTCCTTTTGCCGTATTCGGAGTATTTTTCTTTATTTTTGATAGATGGGCTTGGAAGTTTTTCTCACTAAACAAACTTCTAGGCATTCCTAATTTTAATGGAACTTGGAAAGGTGATTGTCAGAGCAAATCAAAAAAAGCCAATGGAAAGAAAATCGACTGTACCATAAAAATCAGACAGACATTCACACAGCTAATCGTTGATGGGTCATTTGATACATCCGACTCTGTAAGCTTTACGGCAAGCGTTGATCACGTAAACCCTTACAGACAAAAACTGGTTTATTCTTATTTAAACAAACCAAAAGGCAATGCCGTACCAACACAAGATAAGCACATTGGTACAGTAGACCTTGATTTGAAGAATCAATCTGAGTTAGGTGGAAGTTACTTCACAGATAGGCACCCTCAATCAAAGGGTACATTCAATCTCAAAAAAGTAAAATCATGAAACAGGAACCAAAATATAAGCAAACTGAGATAGGACTGATTCCTCAAGATTGGAGAGTATTGTCTCTTGATGAGACTACTGAAATAAACAAAGAAAGCAGAGATCCTTCTAATAAACCTGAAACTCCTTTCCTCTATATAGATATTGAGTCTGTTGAAAACGAAAGTGGAAATATAAAAAATGTTAAAAACTTAATTGGAAAAAAAGCGCCATCAAGGGCTAGAAGAGTCATTCATGAAAACGACGTCATAATGTCAACTGTGAGACCTTACTTGAAAGCCTTTGCCATTATTGAGAAAAGGTATGAAAATCAGATATGTTCAACAGGCTTTGCAGTTCTTACATCAAAAGATAAGCTCCACCCAAAATTCTTACTGTATTCTTTATTTACTAAGGGAGTGATAAATCAATGCACTAAAATGATGACTGGAGGACAATATCCTGCACTCAACAGCTCACAAGTTGCACGTATAAACATACCACTTCCTCCGATTTTAGAACAAAAAAGCATCTCAGAAGTTCTCTCAACAGTTGATGCTCGTCTTAATATTGTAGAGAGAGAGAGTCAAAGAATCGAACGGCTCAAGGTGGGCCTCATGAAGGAGCTGTTCGATGGGAAGAAGTGGACAGCAGTCAAATTAGGAGATGAAAAATTCTTTGAGATGATCATGGGTCAGTCTCCTCCTTCAGAATTATACAATCGTGATGGAATAGGACTTCCGTTCTTACAAGGGAATGCAGAATTTGGTGATTTATACCCCTCGCCAACTATCTATTGTTCAAAGACCATGAAAGTAGCAAAGACAGGAGATATATTAATTTCAGTTAGAGCTCCAGTTGGAGAAGTAAATATTGCTAATGTTGATTATTGTATTGGTAGAGGAGTGGGAGCTATCAGAGCTAGGAAAGATGTTGATAGTCAATTCTTATTCTTCTACTTAAAATCTATTAATTCCAAATTAGATTCTATATCTGGTGGATCAACATTCAAAGCTATAACAAAAAATCAATTAGAAAAACTTGAAGTTTTTTTACCACCATTAGACGAGCAGAAAAGAATATCACTTATATTGTCAACAATTGACAAAAAACTTTCAATTCAAAAATCCCAAAAATCAAAACTTGAAAGCATCAAGAAAAGCCTGATGAATGATCTTTTGACAGGAAAGAAAAGAGTGAAGGTTGACTAAAATGGAAGATATTGGTGGAATCATCTATGCAATTTTTGCAGGAATTGTAATGATAATATTCATTTCTGCAATATCAGGAGTGTTTACTGATCTACAATGTCAACCTTACAAAACTAAAATTCAGCAAAAGGATTCTGATATTGCTCAATGCAATGAGCAACTTTCACTCACTAAATCAGAGTTAGATAAATCAAATGAAAAATACGCTGAGCTTGTAAGAGAAAATATAACTAAAAAAGATTTTGAAGAAATAAAGGCGTATTATAATCAAACTCAAATTAAACTCTATTATTTAGATCAAAAATTTGATACCGTGAATAATAATTTCTATAAAATCTATAATGTCATGATAACTAAATATAGAATCTCCATAGCGATTAACCTTTTCTTTGTTCTGGATTTAATTAGTCTTGCATTTTTCAAGCATGAAATAATATTTTTTTCAGTAAGCTGGATCGCCAAAAAATTAAGGCGCAAGAAGGAGACCTAAAATGCCTCGTTTTAACGAAAAGTCAGTCGTGGAAGATTACATAGTTGAACAGCTTCAAAGTAAAGGATGGACTTTTGTCCCAGGTAATGCCTTAGATAGGGATAATTTTGAAGAGCCGCTTTTAATCAGGAATTTAATCAAGCAAGTAAAGGCCATTAATCCTATTGATCTGAGTGATGAAGACATTAAGAATCTACTCAATGAACTTAGGTTTAAGCCAAGCACTCAAGAGGGCATAAAGCAGATACTTCTTTATTTGAAAGAAGGCATTTCCATCAAGATTGAGAAGGATAAAACACTGAAGAGAATAAGACTCTTTGATTATGATAATGTCCAAAATAATGAATTTATTGTCACAAGACAGGCAGTTTACACAAGAGGAAACAAGCAAATACGAACAGATATTTTTCTCTATGTTAATGGCATTCCTTTAGTAGACATTGAGTGTAAAAACCCTGCAAGTTTCTCAGAAAATTGGTATGATGCCTTCAAACAAATCAAAAGTTACGAACAAGACATTCCTGAACTCTACAAATATGTACAGATAGGCGTTGCTGCAGAGCAAATAGCTAAGTATTTTCCCATTGTCCCTTGGAATGAAAACGTAAAGATAGATGAATGGAAGTCAGAAAAACTTGACTCCATCGATTCAGTTATTCAGCTATTTATCCCGGAAACACTGCTCGATATTATCAATAACTTTGTTTATGTCAGGGTTCAGTTTGGAGACGCCACAAAGGTTCTTCCAAGATATATGCAATACCGAGCCGTAGGCAAAGTCGTCCAGAGAGTCATCAATAACATCGAAGGAAAAGAAGAAAAAAATAAGGGATTAATTTGGCACTGGCAAGGATCTGGAAAAACTTTAGAAATGATTTTTGCAGCAAATAAGCTTTATCGTTCTGAGGTAATGGCTAACCCTACGATATTCTTGATTATTGACAGGCAGGATTTAGAGGAGCAGCTTTACGATGAGTTTAACGCTCTGGACATGACTCTTCCAGAACTTATTGGTTCAGTCAATGGAATGAGAAAAGTTCTTCAGCATGACCAAGGCAGAGGAAAACGAGGAATTTTCATCACTTTAATTCATAAATTTCGAGCTGAAGAACTTCACGTCCTTCAAAAAGAACTTGAGAAAATCTCAACAGATAAAGAAACAATTCTTACTAGAAAGAATGTTGTGGCGTTCGTAGACGAAGGTCACAGGACTCAGTATGGCACTTTGGCGGCTCAGATGAGAGCAATACTCAAGAACACTTTCTTTTTTGCATTTACAGGAACACCCATTTCAAAGCCAAAGAAAGGAATAGATACATATGATGTGTTCAGCTATCCTCCAGAAGAAAAATATCTTGACAAATACTTCATTACAGATTCTATTAATGATGGATTTACAGTAAAGATAGCTTATCAACCACGTTTGGAAGGAGAAGTTCATTTGAACAAGGAAATGCTTGATACATTTTTGGAAGTTGAGTATGAAGAAATTCCAGAAGACGCAAGAGAAGGTGTCAAAGAGGATGTCAAAAAGAAAATAGGTTTGCTAAAAGCATATCTTGAGAATCCTCAGAGAATTGCAAAAGTAGCAAAAGATATTGCTGAGCATTTCAAGGAGAATGTTGATGGTAAATTCAAAGCAATGGTTGTCGCAGTAAATAGAGAATCTTGCGTAATTTACAAGAAGGAGCTTGACAAATACCTTCCTGAAAACTATTCTGATGTTGTTTTCAGTTATGGCGCACGAGACGAACCTAATAGAATCGCTATGTACGTTAAAGAAGAGACTGCTCAATATGGCAAGGAGTATGAAGATATTAGAAAAGATGTTATTGAAAAATTCAAAGAGGAAGACTTACCTAAAATTATTATTGTAACTGATATGCTTCTGACGGGATTTGACGCTCCCATACTTCAAACAATGTACTTGGACAAGCCATTGAAGGAGCATAAGCTTTTGCAAGCAATAGCAAGAACAAACAGGCCATATAAAGATGTCAAAGAAGCAGGATTGATTCTTGATTATATCGGGATTTTGAAAGAGTTCAAGAGAGCGTTTGAGATTTACAGCAAAGAGGAGATAAACGGTGCACTGTTTAGCATTGAAGAAATCAGAAAAGACTTTGTAAGATTGATGAACCAGATTTTAGACATCTTCAAAGAAGTTCCAAAGAATCAATATGATCGTAAAACTCTGCTGAAAGCTATGGAGATACTAACTTCAAATGAAGAAAAAAGCAAGACCTTCATAGAAGACTACAAGCATATGACAAAGATATTCGAGTTACTCGGTCCAGACACAATAAAAGCCGAACTCTTCTCAGAATATCAATGGATAAGTGCTATTTATACCTATTATACAAGACTTGTTCTAAGGAGTCAACCAAAAGATAATAGATACTTGGAACAATACTTCAAGAAAACCATAAAGTACATACACAAAACCACTGAACTTGAAGAAATACAGAAATCTCTCCCCATAATTGAATTTGATGAAAATTATTTCAGAAGACTTGAAGAACATGTCAAGAACAAAGAAGAGAAAGCGGCAAATATAGTCTTTACTTTAAACAGATTTGTTCTCGTTGATAAATTCAAAAATCCAGTTTCAGAAAGCCTGAGTGAGAAAGTGCAAAGACTTCTTAATTTGTGGAAAGAAAAAACAAAAGACTATGAAAAGATATACCAAGAGGGAGTTAAAGTAATCAAAGAATTCATGCAGCTATCAGAGAGGCAAAAAGACCTAAAATTAAGTAAATTAGATTATTCTTTGCTTCTTGTTCTTGAAGGCAAGTTTGGAGAAAATGCTGAAATAATTGATGATATAAGAGAATTATCAACTTCATTGAATGAATTAATCTTTTCTGGATGGATCTCACAACCAACGGCACAAAAAGAAGTTGAGAAAACAGTCAGGCTATTCATTAGAAAATACATTAAGCGTTATAATTTAGAGATCGATGATCTAAATACTTTATTCGATAAACTCATGGACAGAGTGAAAGCCTATGCAAAAGAAGATTAAAATCTATGATATGGAGGTTGAATATGCTGTGGACTACAGACCAATCAAGTTTCCTCGTTTGGAGTTTAAAACTGGAAATCTCATGTTGATTCTCCCAAAAAACTATGAATCTGAAAAGAAAATTATTGAAACTCACAAAGAATGGATTTACAAGAAACATAAAGAGATACTTAACTCTCTCAAAGCAAGCAAAAACAAGAAATTAAATACGATTAGGACTAAAAAAGAATTCAAAGAACTTGTCCATTCTATAATTGAGAAAAATCTTCACGATTTACATTTAAAAGTCAACAAAGTCTATTTTAAAGAAATGAAATCTAAATGGGCAAGCTGTAGTTCTAGCAAAAACCTAATGATAAATAGCCTATTGCAATACCTCCCAAGATCATTAATAGAATACGTCGTCTATCATGAAATTTTACACTTAATCGAAAGAAAACATAATTCTAACTTCTGGATATTAATGAGTAAAAAGTACGAAGACCACCAAAGAAAAGAAAAAGAACTTTTCTTATATTGGTTCTTAGTGCAAGATAGAAGGTAGTTATCTATACGTTAGTTTCTTTCAAACTATACCACCCCTCCTTCCCAACAATCACATGATCCAGCACTTTTATTCCTAGCAGTTCTCCTGCGTCGAATAATCGCTTAGTCATGTCTTTATCCTCATCCGATGGCATTGGATCTCCTGATGGATGATTATGCACTAAAATCACTGAATGAGCGCTCTCCTTTATTGCTGACTTGAACACCTCACGAGGATGCGCTATTGTTCCAGTTAATGCGCCAACAGAAACAATTTCATCCTTAATCACTCTATTTTTTGCATCTAAATGCAGTATCATGAACTGTTCTCTATCCAAAGAAGACATCTTAGGAGAGCAGTATTCAAACACATCTTTAGCAGTCTTTATTGGCTTTCCTTGCAGTTTAGAGTAAGAATGCCTTTTATTCAATTCAAAAAGTGCAACTATTTGACATGCTTTAGCAGGGCCGATACCATTGATCTCTTGTAATTCATTTAAAGAACAAGAAGAGAGCTTATCAAAGCCATATCTTGAAATCAGGCGATTGGACATATCAATTACATTTTCATCTTTATTTCCGGTTTTTAGGATAATTGCCAAGAGTTCTGCATCTGACAAAACTTGAGGCCCTCGCTTTTCAAGCCGTTCTCTAGGTCTGTTTTCTAACGAGATATCCTTCATGCGCATGTATAAAGGAAAAACGAAATTCTTTATAAGACTTCCTTAAGAAAAACCGAAAAATCTTCAGAAAACACTAAATCTCCTGAAGCAGCAGACATTTTCATGACGCAAAACGATTGGGAAGCGCTTAACAGCCGATGGCCAACACTCACAACTTAAACAATACCCCCCACCCCCGCCCGCAACCTTTTAATACCCTTCTTCCCATCTGCCTCAGAAAGAGGTGCAATCATCCGCAAAGGCCAGATAACGCTGTTCATCCTGATTGGCATAGCCATCCTGATCGTGGTCGGCCTTGGCTTCTACCTCTTCAAGCTCGCCACGGTGACCGAGTTTGAGCAGAAGGTCGAGGTGGCGGCATACGAGTTGAAGAGCAGCCAGCTGGACAACTATGTGAGCCTCTGCCTGCGGCAGGTGATGGATGATGGCCTCCGAAAGATAGGCACGCATGGCGGCTTCATCAATGAGCCGCCGAACGCCTTCGGGCTGGAAGATGGCGCGAAGATCAGCGTCGCCATGCCGCGTTTCTCTGAGCTTGGCACGCCGGACTACCCCGTGCCGCCGGATTACCCGAAGCCGCATTTCTCCATCTTCTCGGATGAGGTGTATCCATTCAGCGGCAAGGCCCTGCCCTTCCTCTGCCAGAAAGGAGGCCCGAATGATGTTGCCATCGCGGAATACGCGCGACCATGCCCCTATGGCTCCTATGGCGAAAATTCCATACAAGAGCAGCTCGGCCTCTACGCCTCAATACAGCTCAAGGAGTGCGTAAGCAAGAGCCTCCTGCAGGACATCTCCGGCTTCCAGCTCGAGACAAAAGACCCGCAGGTCATCATCACGCTCGGCGAAGAGAACATGCTTGCTAAGGCCACGTTCCCTATCACGTTCAAGGCAGAAGGCAAGGAGACTACGAAGTCCTTTGACTTCAGCACAGAAATCCCGGTGCGCCTGCGGAAGGTGTTCGGGATGGCGGAATATCTCATCAGCAATGACCGCTATTATCTCAACTTTGATATGGACGAGAGCTATGCCACGCAGCAGTGGCGGACAGAATTCTACGACGAGAACATGGTCATCAACCGTCGCTGCCCGAATTGCGCGGCGCCCTTCACGATACCATGCACGGCGCTGGCGACGTGCACGGATGTCATCAACATAACCGACAAGCTCTCCTCAATCGAGGGGGAGAGCTTCTCTTTCCTCTTCGCGCGAAGCCCGCGCTATCCAGTGCTGGATTGGATCCACCAGAGCACGGCGACGCAGTATGGCGTCGGATGGGATTATGTCGTGATACAGGGCTCCACCATCACCATCGAGGCCAAGGGGAATGATCCTGATGAGGACGCGCTCCGCTTCCACTTCTCTGGCTGGAAAAGCGAGCAGAGCGAGAAGTGGGACACCACCCTCCCTGGCTGCGAGGACATGGAGCTTGACGACGGGCAGGATACGTTCGCGTGCATGAGGCCGCGCGATTTCTGGGCGGACGAGGAACGCATGGAAGTCCATGACGCGACTGCCACTATCAGGACAAGGATACAATACCACGATGAGCATGGCAACCCAAAAGACCATCTTGATGCCGACCTTGGCGTACACACCGTCCATGTAGAGGTCGAGGATGAGCATGGCATGAAAGATTGGCAGGATGTGAAAATCCTTGTCATCAGCGAGCCAGAGGCGGAGGCCGCCATCGGTTGTCTCTTCCCTGACGCTCCAGCGCTGTGCCGGAATGCCGATGGCACACCCATCGTCTCGCTCGAGGACCCTATCGTGCTCGACGCGTCCGCTTCCGCGGGCCTCGCCGGCGGAGCGGGATTCACCTGGAGCTTCCGGAAGCCGGATGGCACGAGCGTCGCTGATCCCATAGCGACAAACGAGATCAAGACAATCGCACCCCTTCGGCCAAATCCGTTGAATGTCTATAAAACTATCTTCAAGGACCTTGGCGCACACCTCATCGGACTCGCCCTTCGCGATATGCCGGGCGTGACGGATACGGTACCGGTCGAGGTGAAGCAATGCTACCCGTACCGAATAATGGATATCGCGAGCGTGCCGCCATACCCGTATAATCGCAGTGATCCATTCCTCGCAGCGCATGCGTGCTGCAATTCTGATTCAACGCTCGCGGGAACAGAGAAAAAATGCTTTAAAGAGGAGACGTACGGCAGCTATCGCACGTTTGACGACACTATATACCGGAATCCGGCGGCCGGCCTGATGATAAATTATCCAGTCACCTGGATCGCGAAAGACGGCGAGTCCGAGTCAAAGCCATTGGGCACGCCGCCGGCGCTCGTCGCCGCTGCAGGCATCGACAATGATATCTTCAAGCGGACCTTCGAACGCTCGTGCGGCACCGTCACCCCTCCCTACACTGCGAGGAGAGGTAACGTGTGCGAAGGACCGGCAGCGGAGACCCGCGACGTCATCCGGGAATGCAACGATTATAAAAGGCCAGGCCAGGATGAGCGCTGTGAAGGCCCGCCATCAGTCATTCCGGCAGTGGGCGCGATCCTCTGCGAGAAGTACACGCCAGGAGAAACCTTTGAGTCGCGCAATCATCTTGATGATCGCTTTGGCCGTCCGGCGAATGGCGCCTGCATCGACATCCTGGAACTATCATCCGGCAATGGCGGCGTGTACAACAGCTCGGGACCGTTCTCCTGCGCGGCGCAATGCGATGGCGCCGGAGAATGCAGGAGCGCTGCCAATTGCGCATGCCAGAACGCGGACAATCCTGATGGCGGCGACAGCCAGTGCAATGGGCTCAAGGCATCCCTGTTCGCGCCGGGCAGCGATGGTGCAGGCACGACAGCCGGCGGCGTACGCATCTTCTGCAGCGGCCAATGCAGGACCGTGGAAGCTGACTCGAGCGCGCCAGCCTGCCAGTGGACCGTGAGAGGAGCATTGCCTGCGCTGCCCAACCTCTTCAGTCCGGGGAGGCTGCCGGACAAACGATGCTGCGGCGATGACGCAAGCGAGATCCTCACAACAACGAGTGGAAGAACTGCCTGCTGCAGCGCAGCGAATAGCTGCGTGACGCCGGATGGCGCGTGTCTTGGGCCGGACCAGATCAGCGCAGATGGGCAGTATTACTGCCGCGAGAACACCCTGAAGGCATGCGCATCGGCGAATGAGTGCGATTATGCCGGAACCTATTACTGCAATGGCGCTGACTGGACACCCTTCGCGCCGCCAAGGACTACCACGGATAACCTGCTTTGCGGCACCGGAGCGGATGGAGAAATATCTTATTGCGGACAATGCCAGGCAAAAAGCTGCACGGCACATGCTGAATTCTGTCCGCCGGAAACGCCGGTGTGCAACAGGGTTGGGAATGAGTTTAGGTGCCGGGCGGTATAGATCAAAGCAGTCAAAAGACCCAAACAACCCCTCTTTTGCCGAATAGCGCCGTAAAACCCCATTTCTACCCCGCAATATTTATAAACCAGTACCCCTTCAAGTTTAAAAACGGCACATCCTGAAAAAGATGGTGAATTGATGACCCGATTACGCTTGTTTATAGTCTTATTTGTCCTCAGTTTATCTTTTCTGGCTATAGCCCCCGCAGCATCCGCCCAGTGCTGCGTCTCTGCGACAGGCGGATGCCAGCCGACCACGCCAGAGGAGCGGTGCTTTGATCCTGATCCGGACGTCTATCGCGCGCAGGAGTGCTCAGCTATACCTGAATGCCGTGTCGTCTGCTGCGCCATCTCGCCACGAGAGAATGAGGCGAGATACCATGTCTCTTGCCCTCCACCGATGGTCAGCTTCCTCGAGTTCGACTTCACCCCGACACCAGGCAGCTATGCGGACCAATGCACCACCTGTGTCGAAGATATAACCCAGACATGCCCTGATGGTTCTATCATAACTGTCGCCGAATGTGTCGGTGGCAGGCCAGTACCCACAGCACGATCATGCGCTGCCGCTCCAGTGGCCGGTCCTGACCGCGATGGCGACGGCATCCCTGATGCTGCTGACCGGTGCCCACTCGAACCGCGCCTCAGCGAACCCGCAGCCCTAAATGAGGCAGGCGATATGTGCCATGACAGCATCGATAATGATTGCGACCTCATGACTGATGCCGTCGATCCAGACTGTCGCGGCGCCTGTGTGGAAGATGTGCAAAGCACCTGTCCTGACGGCCGTATCATCCTCGTCGCGCGATGCGAGGAGGGTGTGCTCAACCCGACTGGCGAGCGATGCGCTGGCATTATCGCCGCGCCATCAGGAACCTGCGGCGACGGCATGGTGCAGACGCCGAACGCGGTGTTCATCGATGAGGATTGCGAAGCAAACAGCGACTGCGGAAGCGGCGGCATCTGCATCACGGCCGCATCCCCCCCAGCCATCCGCGCGGCAGGGCCGCAATGCAGTTGTTATTATGAATGCAGCGTGGATCCTGGCGATGTCTTCGACCTTGCTGTCGCTTCCAAGAATGGGGCGAACAATCTCACCTGGGCTGTGGGAGCCTCCGCGCGATGCACATTGGATTATTTTGATATCTACCGCTGCTCGACGGATGGTGATAGTTGCGAACCAGAGACCATCATCCATCGCGATGACAGCCCTGCTGACGGAGCGTCCAACAAGTATGACGATACGGATGTCGAGTTCGACATGCGATACTGTTACCAGATCAAGGCGCATTATGATGAACTCGGCGCAGAGGTCAGCTCAGAAGTCCGCTGCGTCTCCACCGGTAACGAGATCTGTGCCGAGCGTGAGGGACGATTCTGCTCCGACGACCGAAGCCAGGTCCTCTCCTGCCCAACCAATGAGGTGACCATATTCGATACCTGCAGCGAGGGGGAGACGTGCACCGATGCTCCACCCGGACTTGCCCGCTGTGTGCGGCAGGATGCCTGCGACCAGTGCAACAGCCTCTTCCGCATCTTCGGCGTCGTGCCCGGCATCGCGGAACTCGGCAGGCAGATGTGCGAAACCCTGACCACCTGCGCCCTTGATTCGAGCAAGACGACCGTCGACCAATGGCAGCAATGCAGCCAGATCGGCAGCTGTTATGATTATGCGTCAAAGGACGCGTGTGAGACGAACCGATGCAGTGTACCCGAGTGCGAATGGGCATTGAACCCTGCATCAATCCCTGGCGCAGGAGTCTGTAGGCCAAAAGAGAAGGAACTGCAGGAATGCGGCAAATGCGCGGCCAGCCCGACGGACGCGCTCCGTCTCGATCCGAAGCACAACAAGATCTTCAACTCCTGCGACCGCGTGAGTTGCCCCTTGTACGGCGACGGATGCTATTTTTCAGACAGCGAATGCCAGCACAAGAGCGATCTCGGCTGCCGGGCGTATGGACGTGACGAGAACGCCTGCGTGACTGAGAGTAATGAGAAGGCGATCGTCAATGTCCAGTACAGCACCTACAACGGCAACATCATCCGTTACAATGGCGACAATGCCTTTACCCAGCGGAGCGCGGACCTTTTCGGCTATGGCACCTGTGTGTACGGCGCTGCAGAAGGCTGCTTCAAGGACGCTGACAGCAACAACCTCCCGGACTGCGGCGGTCTGGCGGCGTACAGCAGGGCGTGCGAACAAGACAATATGCCGCCCACAACTATCATCAAGAAAGAAGGGAAGCAGCTGGAAGACGGAAAGCTGCTTCTCGGCCGGGCCATCGACCTCGGCCTTTCCCTGACCGAATCCGCGAAGACATATTACTGCATCGCCAGCCAGGATGAACCAGAAGATGACCGGCAGCTCGCTGCCATCGCGTCATCGCTGGGCACGCCAGCAGTCGGCGGGCCGTCGCCGGGAGCGTACACTCCTGCTGATGTGCTTGTCGAGCGCGCGCCATTCCGTGATGTGGGTGCGTGCTATCCGGCAACTGGCGCGCCCTGCAGCATCCAGCAGATCCTGCCTGAAGGCGCCGCCAACAGGGACGCGATCATATTCTATTATTCCGAGGACGCGAACAAGAACCTCGAGCCAGTCAGGCGAGAACCGATCTTCCTTGACACCATCCCACCAACTATCACCGTGACGCCAATGCTGACGGAGGACGGCCTCACCGTGGACATGAGCTCAGGAGAAGAGGTCATGTGCTTCGCGCATCTCGAGAACGAGGAGGGGATTGAGATGCGCGCGTCTCCAGAAGCCGCGGTCAGCCATCGCATCGACGGCGAACTGGACGCCTCGTTCAGCAGGACATTCTACAGCCTGCCGGAAGATGCGTACTATTGGAAGTACCGCTGCTTTGACCATGCCGGCAATTCCCGCTCCGGCAGCGTCGCTATCGATATCGACCGGAATGCCATCCACTATCCGCAGCCGAGGGGTCCGCTGCGGACCGGAGGCGATATCACGCTCAGCGTCGATACCGATGAACCGGCCGAATGCCGGTACAAAGAGAAGTCAGGCCTGCTTCCGCCGGTGTTCGACAGCATGGACGCCATGACCGCTGATGCCGATGGCCTTCACCATACTGCATCGGTCTTCGTCGGCTGCAGCGAGTGCTACAAGGTGTATGATATCAAGTGCCGGATGACAGGGAGCGGCGAGATCCAGGGCGGACGCGATGACCGCGTGCGCTTCGCCATCGACACGCAAGGCCCGCGCGTCGAGGCCTTTACCGACATGAATGCGTCACTTCCCTTTGACCAGAGCCTCACCTATGGCGAGGCGCAGACCTTGTTCCTGCGATGCATGGATGATTCCATCGAGCAGGCCACCGGGGTCAGGAATTTTGACTTCGGCTGCAGCAATCTCACCCTCAGCATCCCGGATCTCGGCGATCGGCTGTACAACCCCAGCGAGGATGTCCCGATGGGCCCGATTGTCGTGGACAGCACGAGCAGCCTGATCTATACGGCGCTGGACAATGCCGGACAGGAAAGCAGAGGAGACATCGCGGTCGAGATCGACGAATCCGGCCCGACGCTCAGTACAGATATAGTTGACCTCGCCAGCAGAACGCATCATGAAGCAGGCGATACCCTCGGTCCGGGCGGCTATACCGTGCGCCTCCGCACGAACACGCTGCTCAAGTCAGCCGAAGCCTCGCTTGATGTCGACGGCACGCCGATGATGGATGTGTCGTTGACCGTCTACAGCGAAGGCCTGTTCGAACGGCAGTTCTATATGCCATTGCTCGGACTGCCGGACGGCGTGTACACGGCGCGGGTGCGCATCACGGGAACACAGGCCATGCCGGGCGCGCGATGCACACTTGAAGGCAGCGAGGCGGATGTCGAGACCACCGCCACGATCGATTTCACCATCGACACCAATGTGCCAGAGGTCACGCTCGAGCCATTGCTTGACAACATAACCGAAGAGGATGGCATCAGCGACTTCCGTGATTACAGCGTCTACAAGTATGGCAGGACATACTACACGAATCAGGAAAGCCTGTATCTCACCGGCTTCCTCGACAACCAGTCGAAGGCGGAAGACGTGCGCTTCTATGCCGGCCAGGAGGATGCCGACCTTGAAACACCGGTGGCGACCTATTCCATAGCGGAGAATAATGCTGAAGATTGGGAAGGCATGCTGCACGGCTTCACGCTGAACCGGGATGCAAGCGCCGGCTCGAACGCGCTCGTGCTGAACGCTCCGCCAGGCGGCGTGTTCGCCGGAAAATATCTCTACCTCGGCCATGACCGCGTGGCGTATGGACATTATCATGACTTCTACAAAGTAAGGAGCGTGGCAGGAAGCACGGTCACGCTCACTGAACCGGTAGAGCAGGATGTGCCTGCCGGCTTCTCCCCGCAGGTCTTTGAAAGACCGCATCCGATGGACTGGTTCGGCGGCAATGTGAGCCTGGCCCTTGGCCTGAATCGTGTCATCGTCAGCGGCAGGAGTCCGTCAGGTGTCGAGGCTCCGGCGCCGATGGCGGAAGTCGTGCTTGATGTCTACCCGCCGGAGATCGTCGCGAGCTCGCCACGTCCGGGATCGAGAAGCCAACCGGTCACCTCGATCAGCTTCCGCGTGCGTGAAGCGGAAGGCACGGCAATGCTTGATGAGGATTCCGTGAGCCTCCGTATCAATGGAGAGGAGGCTCCAATCACCATCACCAGCGAAGACGCGGGCATGTATGTCGTATACAATATCACACACATTCTCCCCGAGCAACTGCTCAATGGAACGTATGACGTCCAGCTTACCGGAAGAGACAGGGCAGGCAATGCCTTCACCGAAGCCGGCGGCACCGGATTGTTTACCTTCACCATCGACGATGGCCTGCCGTCCCCGCCAGAATGGACCATCAAAGAGGCGACCAGGCACGACAACATCTGGTACGTCGACCATTCGCCGGATTTCATCATCGACTTCAGCGACAATGACCTTCCGGTCATCATCAGCGGCGTCTTCCTGCAGTATCATGGCACCGCAAGCCAGTACGAGATCCGGGTGGATTGCGCCCAGCCCAGTCCGAATGTCTTCGATTGCCATCCGGAAACTCCCATCCGCATGAATCGCGCGTATGATCTCATCGTCGAGGCGCACAAGCAGTATCCGGAGGCGGCGGGCAGGACAGGATCCTTTGTGTCCGAGCAGGTGGTGCTCGACAACATCCGGCCGAACATGGTCTTCGTGCTCTACCGCGACCCGACAGCGGAACGTGTCCCCCTCAACATCCAGGCGGCCATACCGAACGAGCGCTTCCCACTGCGGGCGAAGTGGAACTACCTCGGTGACGACGTCATCTACGACCTCAACCTGACCGGCAATGACAGACGGGGCAATTACGTCTTCACCTGGCAGGTGCCGGATTACAGCATCGCCGACCATGCGAATGTCATGAATCCGAATGTCGTCATCCTGAGCGTCACCGATTACGCGAACAATGGCCCGGCGCTATGGAACGGCACGATCAGGATAGACCTCACGCCGCCGGAGCTTGAGGGCTTCACCTTCACGCCGCAGGTAGAGTACGCCGATCCCGACGCGCATGAATATTACACCAAGCGCACCATCATCAACATCACCGGAACCTTCAGGGACAGCGACATCGCCGCCATCAGCGTGACGCCGGGCAACTGGATGCCTGGCCGGAGCGCTTGGCAGCCCATCGCGTTCGCCAACCTCCGGCCGGACAACACCTACAGCATGCAGCTCGTCATCAAGGGCGAGTTCAACAATACCATCGAGTCGAACTACACCCTTGCTATCGAGGACCGCGCCGGCAATCGCGTCAGCATCCCATACTGGATGTACGCTGACCTGAAGCCGCCAGAGCGGCCAGACATCACCTTCAGCTGAATGCATCCACCGAATGAGCGACGAGCAAGGACGCGCATGATCATGACCCGTCTTCCCTATCCGACAGCGTGCATCATCCTCCTACTTGCCGTTCTCCTGTCCGCCGTGCCAGCCTATGCCCAGTTCGACGTGGAGATAAGCATCGTCATCGGCGTCGAGCCGCAGGTCCGGGCGGTCTTCAATGAGAGCGTCATCCTGAAGAACGCCACCATCGCCAAGCTGGCTGGCATGTCGCCGCCGCTGATCCTTCAGACCATCGGCACGACAAAGGAGCCGGCGGAAGCCGTCGTCGCGACGTACCTCATCACGCCAACGAGAGCCTTGACGAACGGCAATTATCTCATCCAGCTCGTGGCCTCTGACCGTGTCGACAATGAGCTGACCTTTGTCAAGCCGTTCCTCATCGATTTTCCTGTGACGGACATCCGTATCATCAGTCCACCCCTCGGCGCCACCAATGTCAGCTCGTTCGACCTGACAATCCAGACCATCAGGGAGGGCAACCCGCGATTGTCCGACTGCAAGTATGCCAGCTTTGATCCGCGCGAGAACTTTGAGGTCGTGGGTCTGCGTCCGTTCGACGATCCCGCGCCTGGCGTGCGCAGCGCCGTGCACACCATCTCCAATTTCTCCAGCAAGGCAGGACTCGTGCCGAATGTGCCGAGCCCTGGATTTTACGTGATCTGCATCGATGATCTCGGCCGCGCCAACCAGAAACGCATCTCGGCCATGATCGACACCATCTCGCCAGCCATAGAATCCATCTCCCTCGACCCGCCCCGGATCATCGAATATCCTATCGGCGGCGGCGCGTTCAGCACCGACGCAACTATACGGGCGAGCGAGCCGGTCATCTGCAAGTACACCATCAACGAGAGCAGGCCATTCAGGGAGATGACACCATTCGATTCCTATGATGAGGAGGACACCGATGCTTTCGCGAGCAGCGTGGCGCAGCGCATCACGCTGCCGGAAGAAGACCTGCGGACATACACCCTGCACATCATCTGCCGCGACAAGTCCGGCCAGCAGAGCCAGGAGGCGACGAAGGACATCCAGGTCGACCTTTCCGCGGCCATCGGCATCAGCGTGCTCTCGCCGCCGCCCTTCTCGACCGGCCAGGCCCTGAACCTGACCGTAACAACAGAAAAGACATCCTCCTGTGATCTCATCGGCCCGGATGGCCGCACGGTCCAGCTCACGTCCGAGGCGAATCCGGCGAAATTCCACGCCGCCAATCTCGGCACCTTGAATGAAGGCGCATACACGCTCCAGATCACCTGCAGGAGCGGCCAGGCGGGATTCTTCCAGGAGCAGACCGTCTCCCATCAATTCACCGTCGACAAGTCTCCTCCAAGCGCGCCCGCTATCAACGGCTCGACGGTATCGTGCGCCGCGAACCCGATGGCCTTCACGCCAGCGATCACTTTCAGCGCGACCGACGTGCAATCCGGCATCCGGGAATTCCGCTACAGCGTCACGCAGCTCGGTATCAACCAGACCGGAAGCAGCATCACGCAGCTCAGCGGACGGGCCGCGAACATGAGCAACAGTACGACATCAACCTTCAGCCTGAGCGTCGTGGCCGTGAACAACGCGGGCCTCATCGGGATGCCGACCGCCACCAGCATCAGCGTAAATCCATCGCACCCGCTCTGCTTGGAGAAGAATCCGCCGCGCGTGACCGTACGCGAAGAGAGGCAGACCGGCAACACGCGAGTGACCCTGCTCTGTGAAGATGATACTGGCTGCGACAACAGCACCTTCCTCTATGGGATGGCGGACAACCAGAGCTGCTCGCCTTTCACCGCCTATACCACCCAGTTCTCGGTCTTCCGCACGCAGACCATCTGCTATTCCGTGCGAGACAGGGTCGGCAACAACGCCTCCGGCTCCAGCCGCGTCACGGTCACGAGCGCCACCACCTGCGGCAATGGCGTCAAGGACGGCGAGGAGACAGACATCGACTGCGGCGGCAGCTGCGGCAGCACCTGCACCACGGGCAAGGCATGCGAGGCGAACAATGATTGCACCGACCTCTTCTGCAGCGAGGGGCGATGCCGGACACCCACCTGCACGGACAACGCCCTGAACAATCGCGAGACAGATGTCGATTGCGGCGGCCCGAGCTGCACGCAGAAATGCGACATCAACAGGACATGCGCGCAGAGCACGGATTGCCGGAGCGGCTTCTGCGATCCGACAGCAAGGACGTGCGCCATCTCCACCTGTACGGATGGCATACGCGGCGGCAATGAGACAGATGTCGACTGCGGCGGCGGCTGCACCGCATGCGAGGAGAACCAGCGCTGCAGCCTTGACACGGACTGCTCGACAAACAAATGCGAGTTCGGCTTCTGCAAGCGTGAAGTCATCCCGACCACCGAGACGCCGAAGCCCATAGAGAAGACGTTCGGCCAGAAGCTCGGAAGCTTCCTTGCATCGTGGGGCCTGATCGTCCTCGGCCTGATCTGCATCGTGGGGGGCACGGGCTATCTTGAGTACAAGAGCGCGCATCCGGCGCGTGCCATGCCGATGATGCCCAGCCGCCAACCGACACCGACGCGACCCTTGACGCGGGAAGAGCTCGAGCGCCACAGGATGGAAGAAGAGAGAAGGAAGAAACTCGCAGAGACCATCCGACAGCGCGTCGAGCACCAGGAAGAAGAGAGGAAAGAGCAGCGATCAAAGCTGTTTGGGGCCTTCGGCGCCGGCAAGCCGGCGACAGAAAAGACGCCAGAGCGCATCGCCTTGCCCAGCGCGGCAGCAAAGCCGGGAAAAGAGGAATGGATCAGCCTCGAAAAGCTCGGGGAAAAGACAAAAGGCGTCACGACAGCTGGCACGGCGAAAGCGAAGCCGGCTCCTGAAGCGGAAGAGTTCTCCCGGCTCGGAAAGATCGGCACACCGGAGAAAACAGAGGAGGATGTCTTCGCCAGGCTCCCCTCTGGCGGCGGCGCACGGCAGCCGGAAGAGGATGTCTTCGCAAGACTGCCAAGCAGGGAAGGCAAGGGTGATGGCAAAGGCGAGGGATACGACAAGGGGGAGGTAGACCATGACCTCCTCCGTCGCGCCGGCGAACATGTGGAACGCGAAGCGGCCACACCCTCCCAGAAGACAAAACCAGGGAGACGGACGCAGGCGAAGCGACGGCGGTAAGCTTTCCGATGATAGCTTCACTTCTTCAGATCATGCGATCGGCGCGGCTGCTATCGGCTTCGGGACAGGACACCAAGCATACTAAGGCGCAGGTCGAGGTCCATTTCAACTGGATCTTCGTGCTGATCATCGGCGCCGTCATCCTCACGTTCTTCTTGTTCGTCGTCTCGAAGCAGAAAGCCGTCTCTGACCAGCGCCTCGCGGCGGATGTGCTCGCGGACATGGAGCTCATCCTGACCAGCCAGGGTATAAGCGTCGGAAGGGAAGACACCGTGAATATCCCCGACGTGGAGATGCGCTTCACCTGCGACGATTACGGCATGCTCGAGATGACCCGGCGCACGGGCAATGCCGTCCTCTTCGCTCCCGACAGCGTGGAATCAGAACGCCTTCTTACCTGGACGCAGGAATGGGATGTCCCGTTCAAGGTCAGCAATCTCCTGTATCTGACCAGCCCGGATATCCGCTATTACCTGATCTATGACCTAGCTGATGATACGGCCACACAGTTTACCGAAGAGTTGAACAGCAGCCTGCCCGAGCGGATGAACAAGCGGATGAAGACCCTAAGCGAAGCCATCACTATCAAGGATGAAGGCGATGACCGCGTTCGCCTCGTGTACATCTTCCCGGCAGAAGAGAGGCTGGCATTGCCCGCAGGGCTGCGGAACCTCAATGACAAGGCCGTCAGCGCGTTGGCCATCCGGAAAAACCCTATCGTCGATGATGCCTATCGCGGAGGAGCCATGCTCGGATTCTACCGGAAGCGAGGCGATCAGCTTGAGCAGGACACTATCACCACGCCGCGCGGTGACCGTGTCGGCGTGTATCCCTCGCTGGGCAGGGGACCGCTGTACGGCGCGGTGTTCGCGGACGATTTCGAGCTGTATGAATGCTCCATGCGAAAGGCGGTACGGCGCATGAAGCTCATCGCCATGATCCACAACCAGCGCGCCAACACCCTGTTGACCCTGGCATCACCGCGATGCGCGACCTATTATAGTGTGGCCCCCTTCACCTCCATCGCGCTGCTCAACCCGGATGACCTGACGAACAATAACGCGCGGAACGCGGTGAGCGAGCTCTTCAGCACCGCAGAGATACTGGAAAACCTGAACCGGAACACCATCCGCGCGTCGTGCACGACGCTCTACTGATTGCGCGGACGACAACACCCACCCATCACACTCACCATAAATGATACTCACCATGCAAACGACACGCACCATGCAAACGCCGACAACCGGACAATGGATAGGGAAAGCCCAGATGGCGCGGAAAGCCCAGATGCAGATGGCCGAGACCATCGCCGTCCTCCTGGTATTTTTCGTCATCCTCGGCCTCTCGCTGATGTTCTACGGCACCTTCCAGGCCGGCTCCGTGCGTGAGGCGCAGAAGGAGCAGTTTGAGAAGGAGGCTGTCCGGATCGCGCTCCTCGTCTCGCATCTCCCGGAGGTCGTGTGCTCGGACAACAACCAGATGACCGAGAACTGCCTCGACAGGCTCAAGCTGGAGGCGTGGAGCAACCTCGTCGCCCCGAGCGCTCCCGACGCTGGTCCGGGCACGGGTGATGAGGAGGCCTTCCTTTTCTATCAGACAGACTTCAGGGACAGCAAGGTGATCGTGCAGGAGGTCTTCCCCGAGACCGAGCAGTACGTCATCTATGACAATGCGCCGAAGGACTTCAAGGAGATGATCCCGACCTACATCCCGCTCACTATCCGCGACCCGACAAGGCCGCCGCAATCCCAGAGCGCTCTCGGCGTGCTGGCGGTCGAGGTGTACCGATGAGCGCCATGACACCAAGCCGCGAGACAACAGACAGCAAGCTCCTACAGGCAGCATTCCCGACGACATTCTCCCTTCAGAAATGTAGACAGATGGAGAAGCGTGGACAGATGGAGATGATCGGGATCGCCATCGTGGTCGTGCTTATCGTGTTGGGAGCCACCCTTTTCCTCACCCTGAGCATCAAGCCGCCGAGCGGGACGCACGCCGCTTTCGCGCAGAAGCAGGCGGCGCAGAACATGGTGGACGCGATCGTGCGGACAGCCACCCTCTGTCACGGGCTTGATTTCGCCGCCGTGCTCGGTGACTGCTCCAAGAACGGTGAGGACGGCCTGACGTGCGAAGATGGACGGCGCTCCTGCGATTACGCGAGGGGCGAGATCGCCAACATCCTTGACCGCGTCCTTGGCGTGCGGAAAGTGCAGTACCGCTTCACCGCAGAGAAGGATGTCGGCGGCAAGGCATTTGAGGATATCATGACCCCAGGCTGCACCAAGGCCCTGATCGACAATGGCGCCGTGACCGTGGAAACGCCGGGCATCCAGCCCATCCCGCTGTATCCGGGCACGCTGACGATCACGCTGCAGATATGCATGCCGGTGAGATAGATACACCTTCTCGCACTCGTTGAATGGCCCGGGTTTCGTTTTCTTGCTCTCCTTACCAATGAGGAGAGCAAGAAAACGAAATCGGGAAGGGGTACACTATAGCTTACCAACTCCATAAGGGAAGGTGGGGCGTGGCGAGCAGAAGGGGATGCAGAGCATAGTAGAGGGACAGAAGAACTGATGGGCCACAATGGGATAAAAATAGTGTATAGCTATCCAAGAAGAAATCAAATGCCGTCTTGTAGAAAACTTTATATATGCCGAGTCCTCAGAAAGCCGTAGATTACCTATAGAGCGCTTAAAAGGCAAAATGAGGTGATGTGCCGTGCTCAGATCAAACAAGAAAGGGGCGGAATTGACGCTCAATGTCATCGTTATCGCAGCCATCGTGCTCTTCGTTCTTGTCGTGCTGTTATTGATCTTCACCGGCAGGATCGGCAGTTTCCAGAAGGAAAGCGCCAAGTGCGAGACGCAAGGGGGATCGTGCACGCTCGGCAGCTGCCCGGACAACGCGCGGCAGGTCGGCACCTTGGCGTGCGACCTGAATGGCAATGGTGATACCAAGGACGGACCGGGCGTCGATGGCGTCTGCTGCGTCAGCGTGTGAACGCGCCTTGAGGTCGTCTATGTTTTTTCTTCCTTTTCCCGCCAAACGTGGTCAGGGACATTGGACACAGATCGTCTCTGCCGTGCTGGTCGTCGTAGTCATCATCGTGCTCGTCATCCTCTTCACGACGAATGTCGGCCAGTCGCAGCGTACCATCACGCAATGCGCCGGCATAGCGGGTATCGATGAGCTGAAAGGCAGCTGCCAGCCGAAGCTGAGCGAGTCCTCTCCCTGCGGTGAGAAACGACTGCTGGCGACGGCATCCTGCGCGAACGGCCAGGTATGCTGCTTAGGATAGATACATAAGAGTAGCTATAACATAAAAAAAGAGGCAAGAGGCTATCGTATGATATCAAAGCGTGGCATGGAACTGACGATGAACACCGTCATCATCGCGGTCATCGCCCTCATCGTCCTGGTCGTACTCGCGCTCATCTTCACCGGCAGGATCCGGACAAGCTCCGAGGCAACAGAGAAGGTAGCAAGAGAGTATACCGGAGAACGATGCAGCGTCCCGGGTACAAGCCGCGCCTGCAGGCCGCAGACCGAATGTTTGTCCATCGGCGGCCTGGACAATGGCCAGCTGGACTGCATGACCGGCATCTGCTGCTCGAAATAAAAAATAAAAAAGATAGGGAAGAAAGACAGAGGCAAACAAGATGATACACAACAAGAAAGGGGCGGAATTGACGCTTAATACTATCATCATAGCCGTGATCGTTCTCATCGTGCTCGTCGTCATGGTGCTGATATTCACCGGCAAGATCCGACGCACCAGCGAGGGCATCACCGAAGTCGAGCAGAGCGTCGATGCCGAGAAGTGCGAGATACCCGGCGTGCGGACGTGCGTGGAGACGCCGCGCTGCAATCGCATCCTGACGCAATTCCAGGCGAGCTGCCAGGCAGGACAGGTATGCTGTGAGTATGGTGATGTGCGAGGATGATGCTGAAACAGCAGAAGCGAGGGCAGGGGCACTGGACGCAGATTGTCGGTGGATTGCTGGCAGCTGTAGTCATCATCGTTTCGGTTATCCTTCTCAAGGGGCCAGCCCAGGCAGGAAAGGGTCTTTTTGAATGCAATACACAGGGCGGCGTCTGCGCTGATGAAGTATCGGGCAATACTGGTGGAGTGGCGTGTCCTGAAGAAAGCGGCGGGTATCGCTGGGTCACACTCGAGCCGAAATGCAAGAAAGGCAATCGGGAATACGCATGCTGCCTGCGGGGGACATCCGCCACCCCAGCACCGCAGCAACAACCGGCTGGCATAAACGCAAGGTCGCTACGGGTACGGACCGAGGCCGAAGCGCGGCAGGCCGCGGACACGGCATCAGAGATAGTGGCGAGAGGAAGAGCGCAAGATGACACCGGCGCATTGCTCGATGGTTATGACACGGCAAAGACCGCGATCACGATGCGCTTCAATGAGTTCGCCTTCTCCCGTGCGCCGACGCCACTTGACTATACGACCATCAAGGGATTTGAGAGCATCTCGATCGCGACAGAATACCTCCGCAATCAGGAACGGATCGGAAACCCGTACCCGGCGATGTGTAGGATCTGGGCCATGATGTTCCGCGGCTATGCGGAAGGGTATTGGGATGATGCCGCGTATGGCCTCGGGGCGTTCCATGAAGAAACCAAGAGACGGCTGAACCAGCACGCGGATGACAGCCGGACGGATTCGTACTGTCAGCTGATTATGGCGATGAGCGTGACAGACTTGCAGGACTGCAAGACAGCTATCGTGGCACAGCAAGCCGCTGGCCTCAGCCCGACTCCTCCAGATTACCAGGACTTCAGGCCAGAGACAGAGCAGGCGTGCGACACCGTGATGCCCTTGCTCCAGGATAACACACTTGATTTCAAGCAACCGGCACCGGCGTTCTCTATCGAGACATACTTTACCGAGCTTGACGCTCTCTTACAACCATTGCGAGGCCAACATGCTCCGGCAAACAGGTAAGAAAGGCCAGCTTTCCAAGTACGAATGGCTCATGCTCATCATCGCCGCGCTGCTGCTTATGGGCGCGGTGATCTATGTGATATTCGGGATACTGAAAAATGCGGGCGTTTACTGAATCGAAAAAGGGAGAGACAGGTGCCGGAGACCTCAAAGAGATACTCCTGGCCCTCCTCGGCATGATAGCTGCGGGCAGTCTCATCTGGTATTTTTTCTACGGCACCGCCTTCGCTGATGAGGCCTCATCGGCAGCGTGCCATGACGCCTTGGTCTATAGCGGCGCCCTGGTGAAACAGTTCCCTGGCGGCGATTATGTCAAGCGCTGGCCGACGACCTGCAAGACGCAGGAGCGGACCATCGAGGCGCGGGATCGTGATGCCGCGATCAACAGCATCATCGGCCTTGTTGCAGAATGCTGGTACCAGACCGGCGAAGGGAAGATCCATCCCTTCGCGTCCGATGTCCTTTTCGCCGAGAACAAATGCTTCACCTGCTCCACCTTCTCCCTCCCCAATCTGCAGGAGGGAGAAGTGATAGCATCACATGACCTCATCCCTGCCATGGCCTCTCTCCAAAGGGCTGATGGCAAGACGCAATACGATTATCTTGTGGGAAGCGGCATCACCTCGCTTATCCAGGACCCGATCATGAATGACAAGATATATGCCGTGACGTACGCGAGCTTCACGACGCCATGGATCATCGACATGTTGAGTCCGGTCCTGCCGGGCGAACAGCGGCCGATCGAAGGCATCATGATAACCGACCTCAACAAGGTGGGAGACAAGTGCGTCATGCGCGCAGGAGAGGCGGCATGAAAAACAAGAAAGGACAGGAAAGCATCGGCGCCGGAGAGCTCAAGCAGATCCTTGTGGTGGTGGCCATCATCATCGTCTTGGGACTGTTGATCTATCTCTGGCTGCGTAGTGGACAGACTCTCCTCGGACAGAACGCGACACGAGTGCTGTTCCGTCGATGATACCCTGATGGAAATGATACTAAATGATACCCATGCGAACGATCCTGATACAGCATGAAAAGAAAGCGATGACAAAGAAGGCGCTGTTCAGCCCAGTGATAAGCATCATCCTGGTCATCGCGCTCGTCATCGCCAGCTATTTCCTCCTCCTCGGCGGCGCGTCACGGCTCGCCCCGATCTTCGCCAGGATGGGCCTGATCAACGCGAGCGGTGCAACGGATACAAGCGAGCAGGCACGGATAGCGGCGATGAAAGATATCCCGCCGCAGGATCGAGTCGTGGTAGAGCAGGCCATCCAGTCAATCAGGGCTTCCATCGAGAGCTGCAGGAACACGGTATGGGAATCCTCTCCCTGCGCCTGCGATCTTACCATACCATCGCTTCCGCAAGGGTATATCGTCCGGGTGATGGACACCGGCAATTACGGCTCCAGCTTCATCGCCGGCTTCAAGGCGAACTGGAACAATGGCGAAGAGGCTCCAGTTGGAGGGCCGATCATGGCGACGACGCTCCCGCTCTCGATGTCCTGCTTCAGCAGCACGCTCTGGGACGAGTTCGCGAGCAGCGGAAGCGGCCGTGAAGCCGCGGCACAGGACCCGAAGCGGGCCATCGGCTCGCTCCACGCGATCGGCGAGAACCTGTACAATCTTGAACGTCGCCAGGAGGACGGACGTCTCTATGTCGCTGTGCCGGCGCGTTATTCCCAATGCAATCCATGGCTCCAGAGCCCGCAGGCCAAGGAATATCATGTCGTCGGCGCGGACTGGAACGATAAGACGCATTTCCGTATGCTCCACTTTGTCCCGGAAGAGGTGTGCCTCATCGTCGACAGGGAAGATGACCTCAACAGCTGCTACGCCGGCGTCGACGAGAGCAATGCGCCATCCTTCTTCGAGGTCGCGAAGGATCTCCCGCGCTGCAGGCCGAATCCCTCAAATCCTGATTAGGCGCCCGTCGCGAGCAACGCGCCGGTAGAATGAGCAGCATAAATAAATACCATATGCATCATCGAGGTGGAATCATGAGAATCGGTAAGAAAGCGGATACGCAATGGGGCCTGATAGTCGGAGTGGCGATAATGGTCCTCCTGGTCATCGTCGGCTATTATTTCATCAACACCTATGTGCTGAAACGCGGCGGCAGCGCCATCGAGAAGGTCGGCTTCGGCCCATTGGAAGACGCGGACAATGATGGCGTCCAGAACTTCGTGGACGCGTGCTGCGCGCCGGCGTGCAGCCCGGGCAATTTCGGCAATAGGCCGGTGGAGCTTTCAGGCGATCTGCGTGGCTGCATCAAGGACGCGCAAGGACGGACGCCCTGCGATGCTGCCGTATGCAATCCCGCGCCGATACCGGCACCAGCGCCTCGACCTGCGATCGCGGGGACGCCTGCCCAGCAACCAAGCGGATAAACAGGTAAAGGATGGAACGACTGGCGAAACGAGGGACACTGGGAACGATCATCTCGATACTCCTCATGCTGCTGGTCGCATTCGCCACCTTCAGCGTCCTCGCCAATATCTTCCGTTCGACCAAGGAATCCCAGGTCACCCTGACCGAGATCACCCAGCAGCTCAATGACCTGAGCAAGAAGCCGGTCGGCTCAAGGAATCTTCTCGTGGCGCAGCTGAACGATGAGACCGCCATCATCGGCTTCTCGAAAGGGAGCCATGATCTGGAGCTGACGAAAAGCCTCTTTTCCGACACCATCGGCAGGGATGAGCGGACATTCGCCATGCGCAAGCCGATGGAACAATGCGGTGAGGATAGCTGTGTCTGCTATTGTGACGGACTGGCCATCGATGATGACAAGCCCGAGAGGCAAGTAGCCTCGGAGAATGAGCCGATGGCCATCAGCTGCAAGAAGCTCAGCTGCATCAAGGGAGAGAAGTTCGGCGGCCTCGATCTCACCGCCAAGGTCTACAACGAATTCGCCGATGAAGAAGAGTCGTGGCGCGAGAGCCGCAATGGCTTCTTCTTCCACCGCACGGATGACGGCATCCCCCTCCTCCATCAAGCTCGAGGCGATGCCATCCCGACATTCGAGACGCCACCCATAATGAAGGGACGGTTCACGATCTATCTGGAGAAGAAAGAAGGCAGCGCCGCGGTGTGCACGACGCTGATAGGGGGGACGTGCGCAATCGGCGATGCGGCGACACAAGAAGCGACGCAGACGGAACCGACGAGCCAGACGTCGTAGTGTCGACTCTATTAATTTGGGGAAGATCAATCAACTCCAAAAACTCTCGTTCACGTTCATTAACTGGAGCCTAGCCGAAATCGTTGAGGAGGACCGTAGCGGAGGAAAAGGTCCAATTTGACGGCCGCCGCCCGGTGATCCCACGTCGTCCATTCGGGAAGCTCTGCTCCCGCCGACAGGCGGGTCGGCAGCACGCTCGCGTAATACTCGTCCACGGCGAGGCAACGGTCAAGTGTCTGCTCGTCGACGACCATGCGGGGGGGAAGTTCTGTCGCGTTGGCAATCGCGTAAAGGCCTCCCAGAGGAAGCTCTCGTGCCAGTCGAGAATCGGCTGCCATGGAAGCGCGGGCCTGCATGGCTTCCACATGCTCCGTGTCACGTCCGTGCACGTCCTCCGCGTAGGCGATGCGTTGCCCCAGCGTCATCGTCCCGCTCAGCTTCGTCGGGCTTGGTAAATAGGAATCGAGTACTGCGTCGAGCTGCAATCGTGTCGGTGGTCCGTGCGCACGAAACGCTGCCTCGTACAGCGGCCCGAGCAAGAGCTGCTGCCCGTCCAGGTTGTCGATGAATGTGAAGTAGTCCTCGTGTGTTGGAGCGTCGCCCAAGTAGTCACGAAGGAACATACCGTACCAAATCGTTATTTCTCGATCGAGCATACAATCAGCGAAATGGTATCTCCTTATAAAGCTAACCCGATTGTTTCGTGGATCTGAACCTGAATCGACATCAAACGCAGCGTCTTGGAGCGTCAAACGATACAAATTGTTCGCGCGTGCTTGCATGTCGAGAGAGCAGCGGAAGAGTGTTTGGATTTCATGGCAGACACCGACGTTCTGCCCGTAGCTCATCGAGTTGATAACGCACTGCAAGTGCCGGTCGATGGACTTGCCCACAATCTCGCGGTAGATACCATCTGCGATCGTGTTAATGATGATACGCATGCCACTGTTAGTTCCCTCGACAGTGTTCAGCGCACAGAATTCCTGCCACCCGAATTCGTTGTTCTCTGTCAATTGCTCTCTAATCTCTTTTCTCTCCTCCTCGAAGGGTGAGGAGGAGAGAAAAGAAATCGGGAATAAAAGCGAAAAGGGCGAACGCTGACGACCAGTGGGAGAAGCGTTTTAACGCGTCGATAGCACCGCAAACCATATAAACACCCTTTCTTTAAAAAGGCCAGACGATGGTTTTTCGTGGAAAGAGAGGTGTAGAGCTGACGCTCTATGACGCCATAGAGGTGGTCATGGCCCTAGCCGTCATCCTCACGTTCTACAATCATGCCGTGACCGCCGGTCGCAATACCGAATGGGAGAAGCGCTACCTCGGCTCGGATATCGCGCTGTACATCAATGCCGCGCAGGCGGTGCCCGGCGACCTGCTTGCCGCGTATGTCCCGCAGAGCATCAGGGAACAAGGACGCAACGAGGAAAGCGTCATCCGCGGAAGCGCGCTCGCCGCGGGCCTTCCGTTCGGCGGTCCCGCAGGATTTCTCATCGGCTATTATTGGGGGACATCGTGGCAGCCATTGGGCATGACGCCTGTCGAGATCTCGCAATACCTCATCGATGTCACTGACGGCGTCGTTTCCGTGTATGATGTGAAACAGGTCGGCGGCCAGCCGCTGCGCGGCTCCACCGCGACAGCGCGCTTCATACCATCGCAACTGCAGGTGGCCGCGTCCTTCACTAACCCTCCCTTCCTCGCGATCTCGAAGACAGACCAGGGCATCCAGCTGACCTCGGATCTGGAGAAGCTGCGCGTCGCGCAATGCCCGATGGTAGACACTGGGGGGATCCTTGCTCAGAAAACAATCATCATCGACCCGGGCGAAAGCCCTGCCGGCAAAGAGTTCGCGGACACGATCCATGCCGTCTGCGAGAATTGTCGTGTCCTCTCGCAACGACCCTTGCAGGAGAAACTTGCCACGCTCGGACAGGCTGACCTTATCGTCAGCCTCGGGCCAGTGGTACAGGAGGACGGCAATGATGTCATCGCCCGCATCCCTCTTGATTCAGAGAAGAGCAGCAAACTCGGATGCCTCCTCAGCAATCGGCTCAGCTTCCTTTCTGGTTTTGGGAATGCCAGGATAATCCCGGTAGACCTGGCTTCCCTGCCGGAGGATGATCCGAGACGCATCCTGCAGCGTGATGTGCCTTCGGTAATCCTCCAGTTCGGCGGCCAGAACATGCTTCTTCCGCTCGATGCGGCGAAGAAGGGCGAGATTGCCAGAGCTATCTATGACGGGATACGACGATACTATTCGATGACACCGGTGCTGCCACCATCAGAAAGACAAACAGGAGCGGGACAAATCGAGACACCGCGACCTCCGCCAGCGCAGATGCCTGCGGCTGGACAGCCATCTCCCTCTTGCCAGGATGTTGACCAGACCAAATTGCAGGAACGCCTCGCCAAGAGCAGTGCAAGCAAAGTGGGAGCCATGGGCGACTCTATCACCGCGGGACCGCCAAGTTTCCTCTCTGGTCTGCACCGTCGATGCCCTGGCATACAATTTTTCAATCACGGCATCCCCTTCAACAATGTCCAACAGATGCTCGACCGTTTTGATGCAGACCTCATCCGTCCTGATTATGATGAGGCCATCGTCATTGGCGGCGTGAACGATCTTGGAGCAGGAAGGACTCTGGACCAGATCGAACCCCGCCTCCAAACAATGTATGGCACGGCCCGGACTGCCGGCATGCGGGTCATCGCGATCACCATCCTGCCATGGAAAGGCTACTCGACATGGACCGAGGACAAACAGCAGCATACCGATGACCTGAACCGATGGATGCTGGCCTTGCCACAAAATAACCTGTTTGTCGTCGTCGATGGCGCTGCCGCGCTCCGCGATCCGGATGATCCTGCACGACTGCGGGCGGCATACCAGCAGGACTGGCTCCATCTCACCGACGCCGGAGCAGAAGCCTTGGCGGATGCTATCTATCAGGCGGCGTACCGCGACGACCCTCGTTGCATTGCGGGAAGGCCCGGCGAAACAGCAGAACAGGCGTGCGCAGCGCTCGGCGGAAGATGGAATACGCCAGCACCTGCCACAAACAGTCCTCCTACTGGAGGGATAGCATGAGACGTCCACTGCTCCTCTTCGGATTGCTGCTGATTGCGCTGATTGTCCTGCATGCGACGTATGCGCAAGACTCGAGCGCACAAGATTCCAGCACACAAAATGTCAGCACGCAAGGCTTCAATATCGGAACTGCAGTCGTGGGCACCATGCAAGAGGCGGAGCAGCGCCTGGCATCCGGCTGGGATAACGCATTGCTCGCGTACCTCACGCAGGAGAACCGGCTCGTCATGATCCAGGGAGAGCTTGGCGTAGACGAGCAAGAGACAGAGGCGCTTCAGGAAACGTATGCGCCTCGTCTCCAGCAAGCGCGGGATGACCAAGCACGGATGACTATCCTTCAGGAAGCTGCCAAAGGACTTACGGACAGGATCCACGGTACGTTCTCTCCTCTATCATCGACAAGCGCGCGACAGCCTGCGCCATTATGCGGGCTGCTCAAGGACGGTACATGCGAAGCCATGTGTCCGCAGCCTGACCTCGACTGTCAATGCGGCGACAATAGATGTGAAAGCTATGAGAACCGAGACACCTGCCCCGCGGACTGCAGGCCGCCGAGGAATTATCTCTGCACCATAGCGAGAGACAATTTCTGCGACAAGGGATGCCCTGGCTTCGACATCGATTGCGAGGTCTTCTCGCTTGTCGACACCACGATGGGCTATTACCAGAGGGATGAGAACCTCTATGCGCGGGCCATGGCCGGCCTGAGCATCCTCATGGTGCTCTTGCTGGGCGTCGGCATGTGGCTGCTGCATGATATCTATAATATCAGGTTCGGAAAATCATGAAATCACAGGCATAGAAAACGAGGACCGACGAAAACCATGAGCATCGGAAGATTGCTACGATCACGGAAAGGGCAGGGAGCAGGCGAGATCCCGATATTCGGCAGGAAGATGATCTTTTTCGCCATCACCGCGGTCATCCTCGGCCTGCTCGCCGTCGGGTATATCATGAGCACCTCGGCGTATGTCTTCAGGATAACCGCGACACCCAAAGGCCTGCAGGACGAACTGTATATCAGCAGGCTGTTCAACCATCCGGGCTGCTTCGCGTATCAGGACCCCAACACGCAGCGAGTCTATCCGTATTGGATAGATCTCCAGAAGTTCACGGATGACCGGTTCGGCTCTTGTCTCCAGCTGAAAGGCAAGAGCGAGCAGTGCTATGAGGTCCGGCTGGCGACGCTCGTCACTGCCCAAGGCCATCCCGACCTGATGGAAGAGCCGCTCCGCACCATCCATTCCGACAATTATAAGCCATCATGCGCCGAAGCCGCGACGATCGACGTCACCAGGAAACCTGTGATCATCCTCGACGACGGCAGACAGCATGACGGCATCGCGACCGTGCTCGTGTATACCCGACAGGGCCAGGCGACGGCTCCTGTGCAGCCTCCGGCGCCACAACAAGGACCGGCGAGAGCATGAGACGAAAAAGCGCAACAACAAAGCAGGCGATACGGCAAGGAAACATGAAAACGAAAAAAGGCATCATCGGAAGAGACTGGTTCGCTATTGTCTTCTCCATAGTTGTCGGCATCGCCTCCTTCGCCTGGTTCGTGCCATTGAGCTATGGCGGCCAGAAGACTATAGATCATAAGATAGATGACCAGCGCCTCCAGCTCGAAGCGGATCAGGAATTACGCATCCTTCTCCAATCGACGCTGCTGCCGGGCATCAGCAGGAGCGGGTCGGACGAGACTATGGATGTGCTCCTACGCGACCATGCGACTTTCGCTGACCTCATCGACCTCATCGGCTATGATGCCGGGCATCGCGCTGCCTATCTGGACATCCTCCGTGAGCAAGCATACCAATATGTCAGCATATTTGGATCACCTTCGCGTTTCCGCCTGAAGATCTCCTATGCCGAGACACCGCCAGGAGACTTCAGCCTGCCGACGAGCTATGCCTCCTGCGATGATGCGACCTTCTGCGTCCTGCCGGATGAGCCGCACGGCGAGACCGTCGTCGGTGAGGTGACCTACCCGTCGATCAAGCGGGGGCAGGCCATCACCGTGCGCCTCATACGGTCCAAGGATACCGGCGGCATCGCGCCGCCTCCAAGCCAAGCCCGATCCACGCAACCGATCGCCGGACGCGAAGCCACGACAGGGACGGGTGAGGCGACATGATACTATCCAGGATAGTGTCCAAAAAAGCGTCATGGGCCCTGTACCTCTCCGCTATAGGCATAGTCTCCGCCCTGTTCATCTTCCTCGCCACCGACCTGAGCTACGCCCAGCCCATCCGCGAACGTCTCGGCTTCCTCGGCCAGAACCAGATCGCCATCCTCAACGCGGACAACCACGCGCAACGTATCCTCTTCTATCTTGACCGCGCCGCGCAGATCGCCGCGCTCCAAAGCATCTATGACCTTGGCGCGAGCGGTGGCTTCGCGCACGCGTCGCCATGCGGCGAGTATCTCGGCTACGCGCGATGGCAGGGCATGGTCGAGGAATTACAGGCCGAAAATGGCGGCGCCGTCTCCAAGCCCATGACACGGCGGTGCATCAATGAGCGTTTCGATGAAACGTTCACGGCATTGTTCAACCAGAATATGCAGACTGTCGTCGCACAGGCATCGTGGGTGCCGCAGAGCAGCTATGACATCACCCTCGCGCAGGAAGGAGGGAAGACGCGTGTCATCGGCAATGCCCGCCAACCGATCGACCTCATCATCACGAAAGATTTCACCGCGCCTCCTCTTCCGACGTCGCCCAAGTCATTTGCGGTCGAGCCGGGCACGGGCCGCGTGTCCTGCACGAACAGCGAAGACAAGCGCATCATGGACACCACATATCTCGACGGACTGAAGCTCTGGATACCGGCTGAAGCGACATGCGGCGGGGTGTTCCCGGTCCTCATCATGCTGCACGGGAACAACCCAGGCTATAATACCGAATTCACTATCGGCACGGCGACGAATCCGGATGGCACGCGCGGACGCGGGCTTGAGCAGCAGGTCAAGCGACATATCACAGGCGGCGGCTACCCGGTGATCCTTGCCGAGCCGGTCCACTTCAAGGACGGCTGCGGCAAAGGGCTCTGGGGAGGAGATTTCGATGTCCCCCTGCTCCTCGACAAGATCCGAAAGCACCTGCAGGAAGAGAACATCCAGATAGCGAGCGTCAGCGTCGCCGGCCATAGCGGGGCGAACTGCTGCCCGAACACCGGCATGAATAAGATAGCCAGCCTCGCCGCTGCAGGACAGCTCGACCTTAAGGTGTACGGTGTGATGGACGGCACCTGTACCGTGACCGGCTATCCGGAGAGCGCCATCAGCGCATTCGAGGGCAAGGACACGGCCATCTTCCATATCACGAACGCCTATCGCGGCGGCGACACTGATTATGACGCCAAGCTCACGGCGAGCGGCGCCGAGGAGGAGCGATGCGATGCCTCGATGTACCGCTCGTGCAAGAAGGCGAGCGGAAAGGGCTGGTACTCGCTCATCTCAAAAGGTACGACGCACTGGACCATCATCGATCGGGCCTTGTCCGAGATGCTCCAGCGCTTCTTCACTACAGCACCGCCAGGCGCGGACAGGCCATTGACACCGACAGAAGAAGCCGAAGGCGATGTGGGTGCGGGACTCGGCACATGGGCATCAGGGCCATGCAAGGGATTCGTGCTTGGCTCGATACTGTATCATGGCGACGAGAGGATATCCTGCGCCAAGAGCGTCTGCTGCATGCAGCCAGAGACGCTCGCGCAGGTCGAGCACACCAAGCAGCTTCTCGAACCGGGGCAATCTATCATCATCGGGGACGCCGCGAGGAAGACAGAGAACCAGCGCAACGCCTTCCTGAATTACCTCGCTGGAGGAGCGGTCGCGTGCGGACCGCAAGGCTTGCCCACCGATAAGCGGGAGCTCGAGGCCATCGTACCTGATGGCCAAGGGAGCGAGAGGTTGCAGACCGCGCTCTCCTGGCTGAACTCGCCGGCAGGAGAACCGTATCGGGATGTCATCCTCGACCTGAGACGGTATAGCAGCTGTCGCCATGTAGAAGGCAAGGCGATCGACGTCCGTCTAAAAGATGCTAGGGGCGGAGAGAGTGTCCAAGCCTTGCGGAATCTTATGTGTCGCGCAGGATGGGCGAATTACGGCGGCGAATGGTGGCATTATGAATACCTCACCCGCGGCTATGAAGAGGCGAAGCGACGCAACCAGTGCTATTTCAGCGAACTCAGGGGCAGGGATGCTATGGCAAACCTCCCCGCGACCGTGACACCGGGATTCGAGAGGGTGTGAGGGACAGGAGAGATGATAAGAGAACAAGAAAAATGATGGGAAAGACATGATGCGCAACTCAAGACAGGCATTTTCCGGGATCTGGACCATCGTGATAATCGCCGCGCTCATCATCATCGTCAGCATCGGCGTCTACCTGAGCGTGCACCGGGCCGCGAAAGTTTCGGCCACGCTGGAAGAGACGGCGGGAGCGCAGCAGGCAGAGAGAAAGCCAGCGATGGGGAAGATCATCGCCGCGTATGATCAGGAATACGACAGCGCTGAATATTGCGCCGACGGAGAGATCGACACGCTGCGATGCGAGGATGCCTGCTCTCCAGGAAACCAGGAGCTCCAGCCGAAGAGCGCGTTCGCCGATTGCATGCCACCAAGGCATTGCTGCCGGTATGCGCCTGAAGAATCGCCGAGCTTCGAGGAAGAGCCGAGGTAGGGAGAACTGTAGTAGGAAAAAGTGATGGAAAGACGCGACATGGAAAGATACCAAAAAAGATATCAATTATCCGGAAGAGGATCGACGAAGAGGTACATCATCACTATACTCCTAGCCATCCTCTTGTGCGGCCTCGCCATCGTCAGCGTCGGCAAGCTGATGCCCAAATGGATGACCGGCCTCGTGACAGCCGACGTTTCTGAGCGGGAAGCGACGAGCATAGCCCGCTTCATCGGCAGCCCGGCGGCGCCAGCATCATCGGACATCACGGATTACGGGCTCTATGCGCGTTATTGCGCCCGCGATGGACCGGACATCAGCCAGCTCATCTCGCGCGGCACACCAGCGCAGGCGCCGATAGGGCAACCGACATTCGACGGTGCTATAGAGATCGGCGCCTATTTTATCCCTGTCTGCAAGGATGACCAGCCATGGTACACCGGCGCATGGGATGAGGGACATGATCGTTTTGCGACCGCGTGCGATGTCCCTGAAGGACGACGCGGCTTCTATGAAGAGGTCAAGTGCCATGGCATCGGCGTCTGCCATGGCAAGCAATACGGCCCGGATATCGAAAAGGTTGAAGGCGGCAATGCGCATGCGCTGGACAGCACACATCTCACAGGAGAAACTGCGTGCGGGACGAATCCTGCACCGCATCGGACGCTTGCGGTGAACACCCAGCCAGGAACGCCTTGCTTTATCCCGTATGGTTCTCTTGTCTACCTCAGGTTCCCCGGAGCTGATGCAGCGGATACTGTTGAAAACCGATGGTCAGGCTGGTATGTCGCCGAGGACACGGACGCCGCTCTTCGGGGAACGTGCGCCGCCGAGATATTCGCCGGCGATGAAGCTGAATATCGGTCCGCAGCGTCATCAATTGCGGGAAAGCGTCCGCAGGTCTGGGTCTTTCCGCCAGGCGGCGCATCGCCACTGACCGAGCGGATATTCACCGACGTCATCCCGCCAGAGCAGCAGCCGATAGGCGTGTACTCGATCAAACCGTCCTTCACCACCACCCTCGATTACGACCTCACCGAATACCGGACCATACAGGAGCGGATCATATTCGGGGAGACGGGACTCGTGCATGAGGTGAACACGTGCGAAAATAGGGGAACAGGTCTGGCTTCCTGCGTCACATCAGGCGTACGGACAATCAACCCCGACCTGCTCGCTCCGCTGACAGCGGCGTATGGCGTCCGGTATGAGCTCGTCGACGGTCCCTGTGATCCTGAAGAGAACATCAAGAGCGATTTCGTCGAAGGCTACACCGCCTGCCTCGAAAGCCCGGATATAGCGTGTGTCTGCGAGATCGCCATGCGACGGGCGGCCCAGAGCCAGGATACGCCGGCGATAGCGTTCACGCTCCAGCCTCCTTCTGAGATGCCGCCGACAGCAATAGGCATCGACCAGTTTCTCGCACAGATTCCCGGCAAGACTGTCCACAACCTTCAAGGCATCCCTGTGTTCACGGATGAGACGGTCACTATCCGACTCGATGAGGGTGAGCGGGAGAAGACCGTCGCGTTCTACAAATCGCCAGAAGGGCTCGCGTCCATCGCCGACAATGATCGCGGGAATAAACCGATGTGTACTACCGAGAAGCGCACCTTCAAGTTCTGCGCGCGACGACTGGACAAGGAATATCTGGTCTTCGATGAGCGCACGGGCCAGACAATGCTGCGCCCGATCGGGTACCATTTCGCCCTGACGTTTCCGGATAGCACACCTCCTCCACCAGTCAAGGATGTGGCTATCATAGATGAGCCGATGGCGACTGGATCGCTCATCATCACCTGGGAGAAGAGCCCTGCGGTGGACATCGCGCGATACGACGTCCTGCTGGCGCCGTCATCGCAGGACATTTTCACGTCAGCCGTTGGCGCTTCATCGCTCCGCGAGCAGAGCCGCACGATGCCATTGCCGATCGCTGACGCAGAGACGGTCCAGGGAGACCTCACGCTCACGCGATGCGCGCTTGACCTGCAGACCAAAGAGTGCCATTACCAGCTTGATGGGAACACGCTCGCCCTCCGTCAGGGCGTATTGTACCACGTCGTCGGCAGAACGGAATATTATATGGTCATCGTGAATGGGCTCGAGAATGTGCCATACGACGCCGCCGTTCTCGCCGTGGATGTGTATGGCAATGAGGCGAGGATTGCTGATCCCGCGAGCCCGCTGGAGATAGCGAGGAGCATACGGCCAATTGATGACCTTCCGCCAGCACCGATAGATGGCCTCACCATCCTTCCAGCCAACGAGCCGGATACGATGACGCTTGAATGGAACAATCCCCACCAGAATGTCGATGGTTCTCCGCTCGATGACCTTGCCGGATTCATCATCTACGGCGGCCAGACACTCACCAACACGGGCATGACCAATCTTGCTGGCATGACAGAGCTTTACCGGATACGCGCTGAAGATGCTGGATGCGATAATCTGTCGATAGCCCGCTGCAGCTATACCGTGCAGAAACCTGCATTCTCCTCTATCGCGGTCAGCGCCGTGGACCAGAGCGGCAATGTCTACCTTGCCGCGGCGCAAGCCGCTGATGTACGATAGCAAAGAGCCTAAAAGGAGCAGTGATCTCCACTTTTCTCAAACGGGCTCTGTCCTGAATCTCGCCGCTTTGCGGCTCCGGCGGTGCCGGCCCCCCCCGACATTTCTTCATTCCACTGTGTCGATTTCTTTTTCTCCCCCTCGCAAGTGAGGGGGAGAAAAAGAAATCGGGACATAAACGGCAAGCGGACAGGCCATTCAGGCAGGGACAGCGTGGACCGCGTCGGTGTGAACAAGACGGCGTCAGCTTCATTCAAGACAGAGCATCTCAAACAACAAAATATATATAGGATGCATCTTTCTTCCTTATGGGTGGTCCAGTGATCAAGATACCTCCAGAAGACATCATCACCAAGATCAAGGAGAAGGCAGGCTTGAGCGATGAAGAGCTCAACCGCAAGATCCGACAGAAGATGGACCAGCTTGCCGGCCTCATCTCCCGCGAAGGCGCCCTCCACATCCTCGCGAATGAATACGCCATCAAACTCTATGAAGACCAGACCGGCAGGCTCAAGATACGCAGCCTGCTCAGCGGCATGCGGAATATCGAGCTGCTCGGCAAGGTCGTCGAGGCCTATGAGGTGCGCGAATTCCAGACCAAGGAACGCAAAGGCAAGGTCGGCTCATGCCTGATCGCTGATGAGACAAGCAAGATCCGTGTGGTGCTCTGGGGAAGCCAGACAGACCAGCTCGCCTCGCTGAAGAAAGATGACCTTATTCTTATTCACGGCGCATACGTAAAGGATAACCAAGGCAGGCGGGAACTCCACCTCGGCGACAACGCGACGCTCACGGTGAATCCAGAGGGCGAGACGGCGATGCAGACCTTCCAGACGCCGAATGCTGTCCGGAAGAGCATCGCCGAGCTGCAGGACAATGATCAGGACATCGAGCTCCTCGGCACGGTCGTGCAGACGTATAATCTCAACTTCTTCGATATCTGTCCACAATGCAACCGGCGTGCACGGCCGCAAGGAGAAGGCCATGCCTGCGACCAGCATGGCATGGTGAGTCCGAGCACATCCTATGTCCTCAATCTTTTCCTCGACGACGGCAGCGGCAACATCCGTACCGTGTTCTTCAGGAACCAGGTCAACAATCTCCTCGAGAAGCAGCAGGACGAGATCCTCGCCTATCGGGCCTCGCCGGAAAGCTTCGAGCAGGTCAAGCATGATCTCCTCGGCAGGGCGATCAAGGTCATCGGCAAAGTGAGCCGGAACACCATGTTCGACCGCCTCGAGTTCACCGCGCAGCGCGTGTATCCCAGACCGAGCGCGGAGGAAGAGCTCAAGCGTCTTGGCGGCACGGCCGAGAACGTGATGCCGATCCAGGCACAGGTCATGGCCTCTCCTCCGGTGAAAGAGATAGTCATGACCGCTGCCGCCGGAACCATGGCGGAGACATCGTTCGTGCAGCCGGAAGAAGAGGCTATCAACGGCGAAGACGCGGAAAACGTGAAGAAGCCCGCCGCAAGACAGGAGCCGCCGATGGAAGCGAGGAAGAAGACAGGAGAAGAGGATGCGGATGATCTGCTCTCGCTTGATGATATCCCAGCAGTCAGTGACGATCTCTCAGACGAAGAGTGAAGCGAGGAATAGTTTCAGGTTCTTGACATTGCGACGCTTGACATAGCGCGCGAGCAGCATGGTGATGGCACCGACAGTCGCGCCGATTATATTGAAGAGCATGTCAGAGACAGAATCCGCCCAGTCACCCTCATCGCCAAGGCCGTAATGCAGCAGGCCCTCGCCTGACGGGAGCTTGGCATAGCCGAAATACTCGACGATCTCGATGAGCGTGCCAAGGCCGGCCACGATGAATATCGAGAGCAAAGCGAGCTTCGCCCTGCTGCTGCAGCCGATCCCCTCGCAGACACTCAGGTATTGATAGACGATCAGCGAGACCGCGAAGGCCCCGATGAAATGCATGATCATGTCAAATTCGAAGCCAAGATAGATGTTCCCATATAGTTTCAGATGATGGAGGACCAATGCACTGGTGCCGATGAGCATGGTCGGTAGCGTGAGGCCGAGCCGCCGGTAGAAAAAGAAGAAGAACAGGAAGAATCCGGCAGAGAGGAACCGGTCGAAGATGAAATCCGGATCGCGGTCGAGGGCAAGCACGCCGAGCGCGACGAAGACGAACATGCCTATCAATAAGCCGTAGCGGATGAATAGGTCATATCGGTCGTCTTCCATGATACGGAGTTTTCGACGGTGATTTATAAAGTTAATCCGGAAAACCTTCAGGCTGACACACTGGACAGGCCGGAAATCGGAAGAGAAGACGCGAGAATACCATCTACGCCAAAATGCCCTCTCACTGGCCACTGGACTTCTTGAAGTGAGGTATATAAACAGACCAGGCCTTGATAACCTTGCCCCAGTCCTTGGTGGCCTGAATTCGAAATCCTTGTGATTTCCAGCGCAGGCACATAAAAAAGGGCCTGAAACAAAACGCGAACAGCAAGGGGCGGAGAGAAAAATGAAAACCTTTGAACAGAAATACGGAACAAGACCGCACCAGCAGCTTCAGACGCCGGTCGAGGAGAAACGACGGCCAGAGCACACCATCCGCGCCGGAACCATCAGCGCGAGCGTGTGGGTGAACACGACAAAGGAAGGCGATAAGGAATATCGTACCGTGACCTTCGAGCGCCGGTACACAGACAAGGACGGCCAATGGAAATCCAGCAGCAGCCTCCGTCTCAATGACCTGCCGAAGGCTGCCGTCGTGCTCGCGAAGGCCTATGAGTACCTCATCCTGAAAGGACACGATACCGATATGGTCCGCGAAGAGGTCATCGCTTAACTTCTTTTTCTTTTTTTGACGGTACATGGCAAAAAAGAGAAAAACTTAATAAAGGTGAAAACCAATGAGAAAGAATACCCAACAGCTTGAAGAGATAGAAGAGACAGAGATCCCCATGGAAGACGGACAGTCCAAACAGGAAGATGAAGAGGAGATGATCGAGATAAAGATCCCAGCGAAATCGATGAAGAAGCCATTGCTTGAGGATCTCCCCGGCGTCGGCGCTGCCACCGCACAGAAGCTCCAGGAGGCGGGCTTCAATGACATGATGGCCATCGCGGTATCCTCACCCGGCGAGATGGTGGACGCCATCGGCGTCACGGAAGCCATCGGCAGGAAGATCATCACCGCGGCGAGAAGCGCCCTTGACATGGGCTTCGAGTCAGGCGATGACCTGCTCAAGAAACGTGAGCGGGTAATCAAGCTCTCTACCGGAAGCGCGGCCTTCGACAAGCTGCTCGGCGGCGGCTTTGAGACCGGATCGATCACTGAGTGTTTCGGCGAATTCGGCTCCGGAAAGACGCAACTCGGCCATATGCTCGCCGTGAACGTGCAGAAGCTCGATCCCACCGCCGTCGCTGTCTACATCGACACGGAAAACACCTTCAGGCCAGAGCGCATCAAGCAGCTCGCGGAAGCCCAAGGCATGGACGTCACGAAAGTGCTGGCGAACATCAAGGTGGCCAGGGCATACAACTCTGACCACCAGATGCTGCTCGTGGAAAAGGTCGAGGACCTCATCCAGAAGCAGGGCAACAATGTCAAGCTGGTCGTGGTCGACTCCCTCACCGCCCACTTCCGCGCCGAGTTCGTCGGCCGCGGCACGCTGGCTGAGCGGCAGCAGAAGCTGAACAAGCACATGCACACCATGCTCAAGCTTGCGGACACCTGCAACCTGTGCGTGTATGTGACCAATCAGGTCATGTCCAAGCCAGATGTCTTCTTCGGCGACCCGACGCAGGCCATCGGCGGCCATATCGTGGCGCACGCCTCCACATTCAGGATCTACATGCGCAAGGGCAAGAAGGGCTCCCGCGTGGCGAAACTGATCGACTCCCCCCACCTTGAGGAAGGAGAGGCGAACTTCTTTGTGGAGACAGGAGGCCTGAGGGATGTGAAGCTCTAGGGCTTCATTTTTTTCTTCTTTCTTCTTCCACCACCACATTTATAAAGGGTAGGGCCTTCCTCTCCTGCATACGTGACAGCCACGTAGATAGCTAAACAGATATAGGTGAAATTGAATATGGGATACGGCGGAGGAGGCTTCAAGCCTCGGCAAGATAGAGGCGGCAGTCATAGCGACTATGGTGGCTACGGCGGCCCGCGAGAGAGCATCGCGCCAGTCAATGTTGGCGATGAATTGGATGTGACGATAGAGGCGGTCGGCGAGAAAGGCGACGGCATCGCCAAGAAGAATGGCTTTGTGCTGTTCGTACCGAGCACCAAGCAGGGCGAGCGCATCCGCATCCGCGTGACCAAGGTCCTGCGGAAGGTCGGGTTTGCCGAGAAGATCGGCGAGGCGCAGAGCGCCGCAAGCGAAGCGCCACGAGCCTCTTCAGAACGGCGACCGGCGGAAACGGCGGAAGCGTCTGAACCTGCCCCTGAAGACACGGAAAACTTCGGCGAAGAGCAGCAAGAGCAGCAGTAACGCCTGCATTTCCAGCACATTTTTATATTCTTTTTATGTTCTTCTTTTCTATGAGACTGTTCATCGCTATCGAGCTGCCAATGGAGATCAAAGACGCTCTTGCGCAGATAGCGAAGCACATTTCTAAGGACGCGGCCGAATTCTCGCTGGTCAAGCCGGAGAACATGCACCTGACGCTGAAGTTTCTTGGCGAGGTTTCGGAAGAGAAGGTTGAAGGAATCAAGAAGGCCTTGGGGGAGATTAGTTTTGCGCCGTTCCAGGCGACTGTCGCCGGTGTCGGTGCCTTTCCTTCGCTTGACCGTGTCAATGTGGTCTGGGTCGGTCTTGCTGACGGAAAGGAAGCCGTTAAACTGCAGCACCAGATCGATGACTCGCTGGAGAAGATCGGATTTGCTAAGGAAAAAGAGTACACACCGCATCTCACTATCTGCAGGGTGAAATACGTGAAAGAGAAGGAGCAGCTTCGGGAAGCGATAAAGAAGATGCAGGTGAAGCAGATGACATTCTCTATTGATTCATTTGTCCTGATGCAGTCGACCTTGACGAGGGAAGGGGCGGTGTATACAATGGTTCAAGAATACCGGCATGCTTAGTGCGTGGAATCTGCTGATACTGGACGTCCCCCGCGAGCGCGGCCACCGCTGCAGCATAGGCTGTTCGCAAAGACACCGTTGAGGAAGTCGCCGTCGACGCCGCCGAGGCCGACCAGCCGGATTTCTGTGTTCTCATCTCCGATGTTCATGCCTTCCAATGTTTTAGCGGTCAAGGAATAAACCTCACCGGTTAAGCATCTATTCTGGTTGAGGAATCCAGCATATGCTTCTGCGATGTCCGTTCCAAAGATAGCCGCAGAAGAGACATGCTGGCCAAATGGAGAGGAACCAGAAGCGGCTCTGGTAGCGAGTTCGAGACGACTTTCCGGCACGGGAACGATACGGCCTGCTCTTCCCGCACGCTCGAGAAGCCCCTTCATATACATATCGCTCTTCGGCACGAGCCAGTTGTTTCCAGCTTTATGCGCGTTATAGCCTTCATCTGCACGAGCAAGAAGGATATTCTGTTCGGAATCAGCGCTATCGTCAATGGCGGCTCGCCATGTGTCACCATCTTTGAAATAAGCGACAACGGTTCTCGTTATACAGTATTGGTTCGCATCATCCTGACCATTCGCCTCGATACGGAACGCAGCAGCCTCACGAGCACTCTGCAACACAGCATTACGCTCTCGGGCAAACGCGACCGCAGAGGGCCAACCTAAATACCCAGGAGAACTATCTGCACTAAAAACAACATTCTGAAACGCAGGATTATCTATCCTGGATGTGTGATCATCAATCCGGTTGATAGCCATTTTTCCTCCCCAAAGGACGATAAAGGTATGCTTAATATAAAGCTTAGCCCTGTTTTCTACCCTTTGTTGGCCGCCAACCGCTCTCTTCGTTTTCTCTTTTGCTATTGATTTCTTTTTTTCTCCTCCTCACCTTTCGAGGAGGAGAAAAAAAGAAGTTTAGCTCACCGTTTTTCTTTCTGTGCGGATTCCTAGTTTATGCATCCTTCGATAAAGATCGCGTGGTGTCACACCGAGGCATCTTGCCGCAGCGACCATAATACCCCCGCTTGACTCTATCGCAGCCAGGATCATTTCTCGTTCCTTATCCCGTAGGGAAGTATGCAAATTAGTAACGATGCGCGGAGATACTTGAGAAACAGCTAAATCAGCACCATCAACCGGTGGAAGTCTCTCTGAAAAATCCTGTACCGTTATATATGTTAAAGCTCCATTCGTTGATGGTTTTAATGCAATAATCCCGTAAATGATATTTCCGAGTTCCCTAACATTTCCATGCCAAGGATAGTTTTCGAGAAACAATCGTGCATCAGGAGTCAGTTCGAATAATCCTTTTTTGGCTTCTTTCTGACAAGTATCGACGAAATGAGCAGCCAGAAGATAGATATCTTCACCTCGCTCTCGCAGTGCGGGAACCTTCACGCGCACCATGTTTAGGCGATCATAGAGATCAGCGCGGAATCGTTTTTCTCGTACTGCCTCTTCCAAGGACTGGCTGGAGGCAACAATGATTTGGGCATCATAGGAAACATCTTCCATTCCGCCAATAGGCCGTACCATCTTTTCTTGCATAGCACGAAGAAGCTTTGTTTGCATAGAGAGTCCCATATCGGTGATCTCATCGATAAACAGGGTCCCCCCATCTGCCTGCAGGAAAAGCCCTGGTCTATCCATATACGCACCAGTGAAAGCTCCTCGTTTAGAGCCGAACAACTCGGCCTCAAGAAGCGTTTCGGGCACGGCCGCGCAATTGAACGCGACAAATGGTTTTTCTCGGCGCGTTCCGTAGTGATGTATAGCTTTAGCTACAAGCTCTTTACCAGTCCCTCGCTCTCCATGGATAACGACTGTTGGCGCATAGGAGGCCACATTCGCTGTCAGACGTTCGAGTAAGCTATATACTCGTTGCATAGGTTCGCTTTGACCGACCATGCCATAGCGGCCACGGAGAGTGTCAGTTTCACCATTCATGTTATATACCACCCATACCCCTTGTTTGGTAATGTAAATAAAGAGCGCCTATTTAAAACTTTCCATTTTTGACTACTATAAAGTAATTAAAATTTTTATACCTAACCGAATCTTTATAAATAAGCTGTTATTCCCAACTATAAAGCCAACTATCAAGGGTTAGCACGGCTTGCCGTGGACCTTGATACCGCTGCTGAGGCGATAAAAATGCAGCAATAGACAACTCGTTCTATTGCTGACTATACCTTTGGAGGGTTTCACATGGTAGAAGAACAGCAATTATTGGTTCCGATAGACAATTACCTGAAAGCGGGCATCCACATCGGGACAAAGTTCAAGAGCAGGCATATGGAGCAGTTCATCTACAAATCACGCCCTGATGGTCTGTTCGTGCTCAATCTCCAACGCATCGATGAGCGCATCGCGCTCGCGGCGAACATGCTCGCCCGCTACGCTCCGGAGGACATCATCATCGTCAGCAGGCGCGAGAACGGTTGGAAGCCGGTACGCATCTTCGGCAAAGTCACCAGCTGCCGTGTCTTCGCCGGACGATACCCGCCGGGAATCCTGACAAACCTTGCGTTGAAGACGTTCATCCAGCCGAAGATCCTGCTTGTCACCGACGCCTGGCCAGACAGGAACGCGGTGAAAGATGCTCTGTCCGCGTGCATCCCGATCATCGGCCTGTGCGACACGAACAATCAGGCGAACCAGCTCGATCTGGTCGTGCCGTGCAACAACAAAGGCAAGAAGTCACTTGGGTTATTGTTCTGGCTCCTCGCGAGGGAATACCTCCGGATCCGCAGTGGTGTCGAGCTGAAGGAGACGATCGAGGACTTTACGGAAGAGTAAACATGCTGGAACAATTTTTGGAGAGGATTGGAATAAAAAAACAACCTCTGCTACAGATTGCGCCTCCGCCTTCGGAAACGCTTCTGGCGATTGTCGTCCCGAGAAGCATCCTTGTCTCCAAAGACCACAAAGATGGTCAGGCAGTAAGAGAACCGTATGGATCCTTCTTCGACACGTGCGCGCTGGATATCGGAATATCCATAGAAAGAGCGTATGGAGAATTCTTTGATTTCAGGCGACAAAATGAAGAAGAGGCTGTTTCATACGTCTTTCACCGAGGAGATTTGACCATCACCTACCGGATAACCGGCGCTGATCGGATGAGCTCATCATCAGGAGAAAGCTGGAGCAATAACGTGCTGGCCCAGCTATCCATACAGGCACCAGAGATAGACCTCCGGCAGGCTTCCAGCTTCTTGCTCTATGCGCTTGAGACAAATCTCCTCGATTATCGCGAGTGGACGACGACGAAGTTCGGGATATTCTATAAAGGTGGAGACGACGAAACAGTTGAAGAAGGGAGAACCCTACTTGCCCAGCTTGACATCCACCCGACTGAAGCTGCGGAATTGAAAACAAGAATGTACTTCGCCTTTTATGCGCATAAGATTTTTGGCGCGCATGGACCAGGATTTGGGGCAGGACCGCTTGATTATCCACTAGCGCCGACGGTTCCAGCGAGGCCGCGGGGCAACTAATCCCGATGCAAATTCCAGTTCATTTCAAAAACAAGCGCAACCTCACCCTCCGCGGTTCTGTGTACGTGCCAAGAAAGCACGATACTGCCATCATCCTCTTGCATGGTTTTCCCGGCCATTGCTCGGCCCCGGCAAGAGTGCGCCTCGCGAAGGCATTGCGATGGCTCGGCTATCTCGTGCTCAACTTCGACTTTAGCGGCACCGATACCTCTGATGGCAAGTTTGAAGACAAGCTGATGAGCGACGAGGTTGAAGACATACGATCTGCGATTGATTTTCTGCAGAAAAAGTATTCTTTTAAGCACCTTGTTCTCATCGGCCACTCGACTGGCGCGATCGATGCGGCACTCTATGCGCATATGGACAAGCGTGTCAGCAAGCTCGTGCTTCTTGGCGGCGAAGGCAATCTGAAGGATGCGGTGCATTATGATTTTACTGACGACCAGATCCACGAGTTTAAGACAAAAGGCTTTATTGTTTACCGCCGACCGGAAAATTGGGTCCACGGCAAAAAGCTGAAGAAAGCGTTTTATGACGAATTCTTCAAGCTTGACGTCCTTGGCTCATTACACAAGTTTAAGCGGCCAGTGCTTATCGTCCACGGCGAGAAGGATAAGGACGTGCCTGCTGAAAAAGATCCGCAGGAACTCTACCGTGCGGCGAATGGGCCAAAGAAGCTGGTGATCATCAGGGGTGCTGACCACCGGTTCAGCAAGCTCTGGCATGGACTGCAGGTCCTTTACCATATCAGCCGCTTCATCAGGAACAATTAGCGATATTTTCCCTTCTCCCCATCCATTGAGGAGAAGGGAAAATAGTACCGTAGAATAGACATACCAAATCTCATCGGGCAACGTAGAACTGCCCGCCCGTTTCTCTCGCGATCTGGATCAATGCAGTGTTCGTGGCGCCGTCTGGACCTATGCCGAGAGTGGAGACAGGGACATGCTTGGGTATCGCTGCATCGATGATCTGACGAGGAGTATATCGTTCTGAGGAATTATCGCCGCCGTCAGAAAGGACAGTCAGTCGTCTTCCTGATCCGGTGCGATCAAGCAGCGCGCCCAATGAATCCCATAAGGGTGTGCCGCAACTTGGGGTGACGTCGCGGACAGAGGTTATGTCCTCGAGACCGATGCAGTCATTGAACGCATAAACGGTAGCCTGAGGGGGATATCGATACTGCTGCACGGTACTCCATTTATCTCCTGTCATGGATCCTGTGGCGTCGATCAGATACGCATCGCCTGGCAACCGATCCAGGCCACGACTGATGAGGGTCTCACCGGCGGCGATCAGAACACGTCTATTTTGCTGGAGCGCCTCACGATCTGTCCCTTCTGTGGCTGGCCTGTTTTCCCCATAGGAAACGACACTGGTCGCGCCTCGATAGCCGATAGCGTGTAGACGATCTCCAACGCCTCTCGCACGCCGCTCTCCAAGTTCCAGATTAGCATAATCATCGCCGCGAGCGTCGCAATGGCCCTCAATGATGACAGAACCAGAATCCCGATGAGCTCTATGAAATGCGGTGATGTCTGCGAGATCGTTGTCGTATAACGCCCAGCTATTGGTGAGATAATAGACGGTCAGGATGTTATCGTCAAAGACATTCTGTCGATGATGCGATGGAGGACGTGCTCCGTCATGCCGGTCCCTGCTTCCTGTCGCAAGCGCCATTCCTGGTAAGGCCGCGTCAACTAGGGCGACGAGTCCAGCATGAGCAGCAACCGATAAAAAGGTCCGTCTATCCATAAACATAAAAATAAAGGAGGAGCATAAAAAGGTATGGCTTTTTTATCTAGCACAGATACGATCAGAACAATTCCTCTTCGCCATCCTTCCGTTCCGGCTTCGCCGTACTCGTGTTCACGCCCGTCACTTCCGCAATCCCCTCATTCCGTATCTCGAACAGCTCCTCCCGTTCAGAAGGCAGGCTCCGGTGCTTGCGAAGGATGATCCTGCGCTTATTGCGGTGCGCCAACTGCAGCTCGATCAGGCACTTGCTGCTGTATTTCAGGATATCGCCGCCGATCATGTTCACCCGGTCACGGTCATCAAAGACGCTATAGACCTGGTTCGTCAGCAGGATAGGGATGTTTTTCTTCCGCGCGATCTCGGTGAGGTAGGAAAGCTGCGCGCCGAGCTCCCGATTGAGCGCGGCAGTCATCTCATCGCCCTTCCCCCGCTCAAGACGATACAGCATGCAGATGCTATCCACGACAATCAGTCCGATGCGTTCATCGATCAATTCGCGCAGCTTCTCGAACACCACCTTCTGCTCCGCGAATGTGGTCGGCTTGAGGAGGAGCACGTTTTCAAGCACAGGACGAAGCTCACCCAATGAAAGCTGCTCGAGCCGCGCGATCGAGAAGCCGCCTTCGGTGTCGATGTAGATGACCTTCTTCTGGCGATCACGGATGGTGGCCAACATACTCAGGAGACAAAGGGTAGTCTTGCCGCAGCCAGCAGGCCCATAGATCGTGCTGATCACATCCGTCTCATAACCGCCGCAGAGCATGATGTCAAGCAGCTGGCTGCCGGTGGAGATGCGTCCCAAGCCCATGCGATATCGGATAGCCGGATTATTTATATAGCTTTCTAAAACTATATATAGAGCGCCGTACCCCTGTTATAAATGCAATCCAAGCAGAAGATATACTGTCTTTTGGCGCTGGTTTTCGCGTTTTCGCTGGGCGTCCGGCTGTATTTCGCCTTCCAGAGCCCGACCTTCACCAGTGGCGATGCCTACTTCACGATCCGTCAGGTCGAGCATATCCGCCAGACCGGATTGCCTATCTTTGAGGATGCCTTGAGCTATGGCGGCAGGACATATATCTTTCCGCCGCTCTTCCATTACGTGCTCGCGTTCTTCAACCTCTTCCTCCCGATCACGATAGTTGGAAAACTCATCCCGAACATCATCGCGTCTTCGATCGTCTTCATCGTGTATCTCATCGCGGAGAACATAACGAAGAACCGGACCTCGGCGTTCTTCGCCTCGGTACTTGCCGCGTTCATCCCGATCTACATGAGCGCCACGACAAACACGGTCTCGTCATATGCGCTCGTCCTCCCCCTCATGGCGTACCTCGTCTACTGCTTCTTGAGGATAGAGGAGGAGCGATATGTCTACCGATACCTCGGTGTGCTGCTCATCCTGATCCTCACGCACCATAGCGTCGTACTCTGGCTGCTGAGCCTCATCGTCTACCTCATCCTGATCAGACTGGAAGGCCTGCCCCAGAACAGGAAAGAGACCGAAGTCATCATGTTCTCCCTCTTCTTCTTCGTCTGGCTCCAGGTGGTCATCTTCAAGAAGCTTTTCCTGTTCCATGGGCCAGGGGTCATCTGGCAGAACATCCCGGGCAGCATCCTGGCCAACTATTTCACGAGCACCAGCATCCTCACCATGATCACGCAGATAGGCACCATCCCGCTGCTCTACGGCATGTACGCCATCTCGAGATACCTCTTCGCGATCAAGGACCGGAAGATCAGCCTCTTCATCGGCTTCGCCTTCACTGTCGGCCTGCTGCTCTGGTTCAAGCTCATCCAGCCGTCGCTCGGCCTGATGATCCTCGGTATCGTGATGACGGTGCTCTTCTCGCTCTTCCATCAGCGGACCTTCGATTATATCCGGAAGACGAGGTTCGAGCGATACCGGAACATCTTCTTCGGGGTGTTCCTGGTGACCATCACCTCCACCTCGCTTGTCCCTGCCCTGTACCATACGAAGGAATCCGTCCATGATTCTGTAAGTGCGGAGACGATGGCCGCGCTCGGATGGCTGCAGGAGAACACCGATGACAACACAGTCGTCCTCTCGAGTCCGCCGGAAGGCCACCTCATCACCGCGGTAGCGCGGCGAAAGGACGTGGTGGACACGAACTACCTCCTCATCACGGGCATCGACCAGCGGTATGATGACGTAAAGGACATCTACACCGCGCGTTACGAGACCAGGGCGGTGAAGCTCCTCAACAAGTACGGCGTGAACTATCTCCTCTTCACGCCCGTGACCCGTAAGGAATATGGCATCGACGCGCTCCGCTTCATCGACAACGCGAGATGCTTCAAGCATGTCTTCGGCGTGAACGGCACAGATATCTACCGGTCGTTATGTAAGATATAGGTACAAAAATAGCTGCAAAAAAAGGCCAGTGACCATGAAAAAAGGAAACCGCGCATACCAGGGATTGAAGGAGCAGAAGCTCCTGCTCGCCATACTGCTCATCGGCGTGGCCATCCTCGTCGTGCCATATCTCGCCCGGGTCATCGGCGGCGATACCGCGCTCGTCGGCGAGCAGTCCTACCTCCACGCGAGGATGGCAGAATATGCAGTGCAGGGCATCTCGCAGGATGACCTGATAGACGGCGGACGGACATTCTACTATACGCCATACCATTACGTCCTCGGCCTGCTCGGAAAGCTCCTCGGGATAGAGAAGGCGTCGATGGTGCTGCCTGCTGTCCTCGGCGTCCTCTCGCTGTTCTTCGCCTATCTTCTCCTGAAGCGTCTTGGCGTCGACGGAAAGACGCGCTTCCTGATCCTGCTCCCGCTCGTGTTGAGCCCGGCGTTCATCTATACATACACAGTATCCAATCCGCACGCCTTCGCCATCATGCTGACCTTGCTCGGCTTCCTGTGCTTCGCCGATGAGGAGCGGTATATCCGCATCTTAGGCGCCATCACTTTCTGCCTTGCCGCCTTCTCCCAGCCGTTCAACGCCGCGCTGATCATCGGACTCCTCCTCATCTACACCATCACGACGAAGATGAGGAAGAACGAAGCGATCATCATCATCGCCATCCTTGTCCTGATCGTCGCCATCCATCACCCATCGTCCTTCGTGACGAGATACGAGACCATGTCTGGCAACTTTATGCAGGAGATCATCTCCGATCTCGGCGGCAAGATAGGCTTCGGCATCTTCTATGGTATCCTCACCATCATCGGTTTCTTCGCTTCATGGAAACAGAAATCGCTGCACGTCGGCGTCTATATCGCCGGCGCGGCCCTGCTCGCTAGCTATCCCTTCCTGGGGAACGCCGCATCCATGTACCTGAACTTTTTCGCGGCGTATTTTGTCGGCATCGGCCTCGTGCGCCTCCAGAGCACCCGCTGGGAGTTCATCGTCATCAGGAACCTCACCTTCCTCATCATCATCTGCGGCCTGCTGTTCTCCTCGATCTCGTACCTCGATCGGCTGTCCCATGCGCCAGTCACCAAGGGTATGGAAGGAGGCCTTGACTGGCTTGCGGAACACTCCCTCGGTGATGAGACCGTGCTTTCGCATCCCAGCTATGGCTATGCCATCGAGTATCTGGCGGGAAGAAAAGTCATGCTGGACAGCCTCTTCAGCTCGATACCGGATGCCGAGCGACGCCGCCTTGACATGGATACTCTTTTTTACACAGTAAATCTTGAGGAGGCGGAGAGCATCCTGGACCGGTATGGGATCGAGTATATCCTCATCGACAAGGCGATGAAGGAACAGCTGGTGTGGGAAGAGCCGGACCAGGGCCTCCTCTACCTGTTGCAAAGCAGCGAAACCTTTAAAAACGCCTATGCAAACGACGAGGTAGAGATCTGGAAGGTCAGTTGAACTATGGAACCGGGGTATCTCATCTTGTATGCGAGCTGCTATTTCGGCCTATTCACCGCCATCCTCTTCTTCTTCGCTTTCTTCGAGAACAAGGAGAGGCTGAAGAATCCGACACTGCGTCGGTATCCGACGGTCACGATCGCCATCCCCGCATATAATGAGGAGAAGACAGTCGCGGCCACCATCGAATCCGTGCTCAAGCTCGACTATCCGAAGGACCGGCTCCAGATCATGGTCATCGATGACGGCAGCACGGACAGCACATACTCTATCATCCGGCGATATGTCAAGCAGGGCGTCAAGGCCTTCCATAAGGAGAACAGCGGCAAAGGAAGCACGCTGAACTTCGCGCTCTCCCGCGCGACCGGAGAGTTCTTCACCTGCCTCGACGCGGATTCATTCGTCGATCCGGATTGCCTCGTCAAGATGCTCGGCTATTTCGAGGACAAGCAGGTCGCGGCGGTGACGCCGTCATTGAAGGTGTGGAGGCCGAAGGGCGTCCTGCAGCGGATCCAATCGGTAGAATACCTTTTGGGCGTCTACCTCCGGAAGGTCTTCTCGTACTTCGGCAGCATCCACGTCACGCCCGGCCCGTTCACGGTCTATCGACGGTCCTTCTTCGAACAGTACGGCTATTATGACGCGAATAACCTGACAGAAGATATCGAGATCGCGCTGCGCATCCAGAGCAACCACCTGGAGATCGAGAACAGCATCGATGCCTGCGTCTGGACCGTGGGACCGAGCACCTTCAGTGCCCTGCTCAAGCAACGGAAGCGATGGTATCTCGGCTTTCTCAACAATGTGCTCGACTACAAGCATCTCTTCAGCCCGACGTATGGCAACCTTGGCCTGTTCATCCTTCCCGGCGCGTTCCTGTCCGTCGCCATGGTCATCCTCCTGTCTTTCTATGTCCTCTGGAAGACTATCGACCAATGGCACCAGAGCATCCTCAACCTCATCGCGATAAATTTCGACATCCGACCGCTCTTGAGGCTGGATTTCGACATGTTCTTCCTGAATCTCGACGCGCTCTTCTGGATCTCCATCCTCTCCCTGGGGACGGGGATCCTGGTGATCCATCTCGCGAAGAAGCATTCGAAGGAGGAGGGCAGCATCAAGTTCTCGTATGTCTGGTTCCTTTTCGCGTACTGGCTGATCTTCGCGTACTGGTGGCTTGTCGCCGGATACTGCAAGGTGACCAACCGCAGGATCATATGGGGGAAGAAAGCAGTATAGGATGTGCGCCATGACCGATCGTCGGAGACTCCAGACCTCGAAATATGTGGCCGCGTTCGCCATGACGACCCTTATCTTCGTCATCGGCATGCTCGTCGGCAACTATGTCAGCGAGAGGAAGCTGAGCACGATCGACGAGCTCCAGCAGGACCTCGCCAGGCGGACCATCAGTTCAGAGCTGCAGTACCTCCTTCTTGCCGAGCATCCCTGCCAATCGATAAACTCGACCGAGCTCACGAAGGAGCTGTTCGGGATCGGCACCAAGCTGGATTTCATGGAGGCCAAGCTCGGTAAGAAGAACCAAGATGTCATCAAGCTGAAGCAATATTATTCCCTCCTGGAGATACGGCATTGGCTGCTCCTGAAGAAGGCGAGGGACGAGTGCGACTTCGATTATGACCTCATCCTGTATTTCTACTCGAACAAGGGCGATTGCGATGAGTGTGAGCAGCAGGGCTTCGTGCTGAGCGCGCTGCACAAGGAATATCCTAACCTGAACATCTATTCTTTCGACATCGATATCGATGATCCCGCCCTGAACGGCATCCGGGAGATCCATCATGTCCGTGACGCGCCGACAGTCGTCATCAACAACCAGACCTTCGCCGGCTTCATGGACAAGGATTCTATCGAGGGCATCCTGCAGGAAGCGAAGACACAGGAAGAAAAAGATATGCTCGTCTCGTCGGCTCTGTCCTGAATCTCGTCGTCTATCTCATCTTGAGAGCCTATCTCGTATCTATCTTGTCTTGAGGAAATGCCCCAAGGTGAACCCTTCTGTCTTCTCTGGCAGCGCGATCTTGAGGTCGTCCTTGATCTCTTCGATGAGACGGATGCCCAGCCGGCGCTCCAGCTTGCGCGCGAGATCGATGGATGGCTCGATCTGGCTGTTCTCGAGCTTCTGGATGACGGATTCCTTCTCCGCGACCATCCGGGCCAGATCGATCTGCTTCATGCCGAGATGCTCGCGTCGTTTTCGGATGCGTTCCGCATAGTCTTCCACGATGGCGAGCTGCGGCTCTTCACGTTTCGGCTGGAGACGCTCCTGTTTCTTCCGAAGGATGGCATCGACATCCCGGCGCTGGAGGACCTGGCCGAATCTGGCGCACTGGCCGCAGACCTCCATCTGGACCGCTTCGATGAGGACGTGCACCATTGGACCTTGCTTGCCGCAGAGTTCACAGGTTGGCATGGAATGAGTGAAGCAAAAGGTGGTTAATAAGGTTGTTTTCTTTTTATTTATTTACTATATTGAAACTAATAAAGTGAGGGTTCCTGCATAGTCCCTGTATAAGGTATCGTCGGGTTGGCGTGTCCTCCTCATAAGTGGGGAGGACACGCCAACCGGCAAAGAGCAGCAAACCAACCAAAGCCTTAAAAAACCCTCCACCATTCAACCATTTATGGAGCTCACCTTTCTCGGCACCTCGTGCATGGTACCCACCAAGGAGCGGAATGTCTCGGGCGTTTACCTTAGTTACAAAGGTGAAGGTATCCTGCTGGATTGCGGCGAGGGCACACAACGGCAGATGAACATCGCCGGCATCAACCGCAATAGCGTGCGCAAGGTCCTCATCAGCCACTGGCACGCGGACCATATGGCAGGACTGCTCGGCCTGCTCCAGACCATGGGGAACATGGATGATGAGGCGACGGTGGACATCTTTGGACCGAAAGACACGACGATGCGGATGGAACACCTCCTCAAGTGCTCTGCTTTTGACCTGCGCATCCGGCTGAACATCCACGAGCTCACGCCAAAAGGTGTTGAGGTAGCGGTCAATGAAAACGAGTATACGATCCTGGTCGCGCCGATGAGCCACTCGACACCGTGCGTCGGGTTCGCGTTCATCGAGAAAGACAGGCGGCGCGTGGACATGAAATACCTGAAATCGCTCGGCGTCCCTGAAGGCCCGCACCTGCAGGCGCTGCAGCTGGGGAAGTCCATCACGCACAAGGGCAAGCAGGTCGATGTTGAAAAGGCGACACAAATAGTCAGAGGCAAGAAGATCGCCTGGATCCCGGATACACGGCCATGTCAGGCCATCGTCGATCTCGGACAGGACGCGGATCTCATGATCATCGAGGCCACCTACGCGAGCAGCCTGCCGCACAAGGCAGAGCAGTATTCCCATATGACGGCGAAGGAGTCCGCCCTGCTCGGCAACCAGGCCAATGTGAAGAAGCTCGTCCTCACGCACTTCTCCCAACGGTATGACACGACGCAGGAGATCGAGGAGGACGCGCGGACGTACTTCAGCGACGCTGTCTGCGCGCATGACTTCATGAAGATAAAGCTATAAGAAGAAAAGCAGGAGAGAGGAAAGACAGAAAAAAGAGGTGGAACGTATGAGCGCAACAGTGCAGCAGATCAGCATCTTTTTGCATAACCTACCGCAGACGGTCAGGAACTCGCCGCGGGATGAACAAGCCGCGTATTATGCCATCTTCACCGGGATAATCCTGCTTCTGTTGGGAGTGGTTGTGAATCTCATCATATAATAAATTCAATGCTGGATGATGGCAAGCGTAGCGTTCATCATCCTCCTTCTGAGAGTATATGTATCCGCATGCATGGCATAGGCATTCCAGCCCTGAACGATCTCCAGAATCTCACCGACGGTCATCTTTCCTTCTTTGAGAAGCGTCTTGGACCATTCAAGTTTTTTCTCCATTTTCCTGACATTTCTTTTCCGAAGAAGACGGAAATGGTAAAAGCATCGAAAGCCGAGAAAATCAACACCGCTCGCAAGCGGATGGATTGCGGATTTTTGCTGGTGGAGTTCAAGCAGAAGCATTGTCTGTAAGAAGATATCTATAGACTTTTTCCATTTCCGTAGCTGCGATGCTGAATGATGCAGGATGATAAAATCATCGACATAGCGGATGTAATGTTTCGCTTTCAGGTCGTGCTTGACGAACTGGTCGAGCTTGTCCAGATAGACATTGGCGAAGAACTGGCTGGTCAGGTTGCCAAGCGGCATACCCACACCCAGTCGTTTTCCCCGATGATTAGCCACAATCTTCCCGATCAGTTCCAAGACCTTTTCATCTTTGATCTTCCCGCCGATGATTCCGAGAAGCTTCTGGTGATCCACGGTGTCAAAATAATGCCGGATATCCGCCTTAAGCACAAACCCTTTCACTGCATTGGCATCGCTGACATGAGGTGGACAAGAACCGCCATGGGATACTTTCCGTTTGAATTCGTCAAAACGCTCCAGCGCCGCAAGCGATCCCTTGCCCTTTCTATTGGCATAGCTGTCATAGATGAAATACCGCTCAAAGATCGGCTCAAGGACATTGCAGATGGCGTGATGCACTATCCTATCACGAAAATCGCTGACGCTGATCTTTCTTGTCTTTGGATCGCGGAGGATAAATGTTCGCAGCGGCAATGGCTGATACGTTCCGGAAATGAGCTCGCCGTGCAGCCTTTCTATATTGTTTTCAAGATCCTGCACAAATTCAAGAACGTACGGCTTCCCTGTTTTTCCTTTGCGCGCGTTCTTGAACGCCCGTTCAAGATTATCCATCGAGCAAAGCTGGCCAAACAGGTTTCTATACGTTTTCATGGTAGAAACGAAGTATTGTCCAGACCATTGCTGAGCCATTCCGCCAACCCGGCCATTGTCATTATGCAGGTCATTGTTGTTGCCATTCAATTGAGACCTATTGTTGAGGTTGTTGACCGCAAAGGCCCGACCGGGTAGTCTTCCAACCGAAATAAACCACTGCCGCTTCACGATTTCACGCTATCACGCTACTCAGTGTTGCGGCTGTATTGCACCCGAACGCTAAATAATGAATGCGTTCAGATTGGAAGACGTGTGGCCCAGACAATGTTCTTGCCTGGACAGAGAAATGAAAGAATAACTTAAATATAAAATTATCGTTTGGCCAGTCTGGCGTAAACTGCGCCTTCGTGTTCGAATGTTTCTCCCGGTTTAAGCGCTTTTAACATTCCTTCAAGACGAGAACCTTCGTTTCCTATGGAACTTTCGGCGGCGCCCGCTTCGCGGGCGTACGAACGCACCCCGCCAACCCGGCCATCGTCATCACGCAGGTCATTGTCGTCGCCAAACAAAGGAGACCTATCGAGGAGGCAGTAGACCGCAAAGGCCCGACTGAAATGGCTTTCCTGCTTTTGTGCATGCTTAGCATCGACAACATAGAACGGGACGCTTGTAATGTCGGCTTTCTGGAGGAATTCGCCATAAGGCGTTACCTGCTCGCCAAACAAGAACCTGGTCGGGCCATACTCCCCAAGCGCCGTAACCGGTATCTCACTTTTAACATCCTTTCTTTTCAAGAGGTAAACACCGGACGCTCTCGCCCTGACCGGATCAGTCTCGGCACGCTCGCGCAAGTCACGAGCAACCACATCAGCAAGAAAAACTTCTTTACCCGCACGATGCGCCTGCACGGCACTTGCCGGATCTTTCAACAAAGGATTATACGCTCCAGACGCAATAAGAATATCCGCATCAGCATCATTCATATAATTAAAATCCTCTGCAAGCCACGACCAGCGCTGGCTTACCGGGTGTGAAGTGCCAAGCATGACACGAAGCCGGGCAAAGTCCTCAGCATTCCACAGGGAAACTCCGTTTTCAGCCAAGCCGGCAAGACCCGTGTCAAACGAGCCCTGTACAAGCACAATGTCAAAACCGTCCGTCGGCGGAACCTTGATAACTTCTTTGGTCATGGTTTATGGCCTCCTTTACCGGAAAGAAAGAGAACCAGTATATAAATGTTTCTATTATTAGCTACTGTTTAGTGGTGTTAATTAGTGGGTAAGGCATCGTCCGTGCCAAACCTTGTTTGACACGCATCGCCTGCTGTTTTCGTGACCAGCGCTCCCAAAAGTATTTAAATATACTCCCCCATAGAAAACGCATGTCAAAGGAAGAGGTCGGGCGATGGTGGAGCACGGCAAAAGACGATTTAGAAAAAGCGAAAATCCTATTTGACCATGAGAAATATGACGGGACGGTATTCTATTGCCAGCAAGCCGTAGAAAAGGGATTCAAGGCCACCATTCTCCAAAAGGGAGATGAAATCAAGAAAATCCATGATCTTGTCATTCTCGGAAGAACGGTCCAAGTCCCTCTTCCGTTGCTGAATTACTGCAAGGAATTGACGCAGTCATACATCTACGCGCGATATCCAGATATCCAGCAAGCAAAGAACATCAAAGAGATAGCAAGCAAATTTTTGCGCTACACCAAGGAGCTGTTGGCATGGACAGAAAAAAAGCTCTTATAAGGAAACTGGCAGAATTCAAGTCTGCAGTCGGCAAGGAATTCCCTTTAGAGAGAGTGATTTTCTTCGGAAGCCGTGCCGCCGGCAAGCCGCGCCGTGACAGCGATATCGATCTCATCATGGTGAGCAAGAAATTCAAGCGGTTGAATTTTTTCCAGCGGGGCGCAAGGATGTATGATTATTGGGATCTTGAGTATCCTGTCGATTTCTTATGCTACTCCCCTGATGAATTCAAGAGGTTGCGCAACCAGGCGACGATAATCCGGGAAGCGGTGAAGAACGGCATTGAGATATAATGGATCCGTATCCTATTGCGAGTGATAAAAGAGGAAGGTTTAGAAAAAAAGACATGATAAAAGAAGAAAAACAAAAGAAAAAAGAACAGGAAGGGATAGGAACGGTCAATCCTGCCTTATCGCTTCGCCGCAAGCTTGATGTCGCCTGCCTTGACCGTCTTCCTGCCGGCATGATTGGCCATCTTGACCGCGGTAGAGGCGATCTCCTGCGCCACCTCTTCGACAGCATCCTTGAGCGCGGCCTTCGCCTTGTCGGATACCCGATCTGCGCCCGCATGCTTCATGATCTTCTCCATGGCAGCCAAGGGAAGTAAACGTTTTGTCGGTTGCATGATCACAGCCTCCTTCAATCAGTTTATATGATCTCATCATCCTTTGATGATTCTTTATGGTGGATAGAAAACAGGTACTATTTAAAAAACTTACGGGATTCTGGGCTGGAAAATGCCTTTTTTCGGATAAAGAAGGCTGATTCTTGCTCTATTTGGCTGGAAAGGCAAAAGGCCATCGACATCAGCAATAAGGGCACTGGCCAGAGGACAGTGGTGCAGAGAAGGTATATATACGCGAAACGGCACAAGACTGTCATGTCAATGAAAAGCCAAGGTATCGGCGCGGAACGGGAGCTCCTGCACAAGTTCTGGCAGACCGGAGAATGGATAGCCATGCGCAGCCCTGGCTCTGGCTCCATCCGTTATCCCTGCCCTGATCTTCTTGTCGGCAACCAGATGAGGAAACTCGCGATAGAGTGCAAGACCACCAAGGCAGACAAGCAGTATCTTCGTCAGCAGCAGGTTGATGAACTCAAGCGTTTCGCGGGCATCTTCGGCGCGGAACCATGGGTCGCGGTACGATTCAAGAGAGAAGTCTGGTATTTCCTGATGCTAGAAGATATCCGGGGGACAGAGGGCAACAATTACGTCATCTCCATAGAATTGGCGAAGAAGAAAGGGCTGCTGTTCGATGAACTGGTCAATGGCATCCGATGATGCTCTGATGACGCATCCAGTCATCGACGGTTTCTGCGTTTTCCTGACCTTTCCAACCCGTGAAGGATCATCTGCTGCACCGTACGCACGGCATCGGGAGGATAATATCTCTGGATGATCCGCAGATTTTTCTCTGACTTGACGCACGCGAGATATGCCCTATACAATGACGTCTTGCCGAGCTCCACGCTCTTCCGCCCGATATCCTCCAAGGTGAACAGGCCGGGAGGATTATCATGCGTCGGCATGATCTCGCTCACTATCCTGCTGAAGGTCGACGCGAGCATGATGACATACGGATCGCCGGCATAGCCCCAAAGATCAGCCCGTTGCGCGTCACGCGCGCACTGCGCGAACAAGGCCGGGAGCTTCGGGTGCGCGAGGTTGAAGCAATAGCATCCGGGCACCGGATCGCCGAGGTCCTTGTACGACGGTGGGATGGACGCGCTCTTCCGGTCCTTGTACGAGACTTTCCGCCGCACGAAGAGCGCGTGGAACATCTCCTCGATCTCCCGCCACTGGCTGAGCTTGCCTTCGCCGAGGGAGATATGCTCGCGCAAGCCGAGGCCCACAAACCTCGCTTCCCTACCCATCGAGGAAGCGAGCTTGTCCAGCTGCTGCTGGAACCTCGGCTCATCGAACGGGAACTGGTCAGCATCGAGGAGACAGATGATGCCCTCCTTCTGACGGATCTCGGCGATGGACTGACCGAGGACAGAGAGAAAGGCATGCCCGCATCCCCGCGCCGGAAGATGGTGCACGGCGAGATTGCGGTCAAGCAGGTTACGGGAGAGCAGGAACATCTGATAACGGTGGTCGGCAGAGAGCCCATCGCTGAAACCGATGACCATCGACACCAGAAGCGATGGATTTTGGTGGACCTTGAGCACGCGGAAGACGATGTCGCGATAGCGCTCGAGCGTAGCTGTATCGCGGACGAAATGACGGAGGTAGAGATGGATGATCGGCTTCTCCATGACGATGGAAAGGGCATCATCCTATATAAAAGTTCGCACGAAATAGACCCCTGCCCTTAGACTCCAACCTAATAGATCTTCAACACTTTCCGCAGCGCCATCGAGAATATCAACGAAAACAGGATATAGCCCCCGAGCCATCCCAGCTTCCAGCCGAAGAGGTTCAGGACGATGATTTTCTCCTGCGAGACCGAGATGGAGGACACGATGCTGTCCTTGAACTGCTTGACCGGCGGCCGGTATCCCTCATCATCCTGGATGACAATATCCTTGTCGAAGGTGGCGTTGCCGTATCCGACCTGCAAGAGGTACTCTCCGGCTTTTCCTTTGGCCTGCCATGCGGCCTTCCCCCCGACGATAGGCTGGGAGCTTCCGCTGATGAGGTCGAGGCCATCAGGCACGGCGAGCGTGGCATTACCCGAGACGCCATCGACGAACATGGTGGTGACCGTAAACGGCTGGTCCGGCCGCAAGGGCTCGAAGGACAGGTGGCTGTTCATCCAGCCGAAGACGAGGAGCAGGGGGATCAGGGTGAACAGCGACGGCTTGAGCGAGGAGGTCATGTACTTGAGATTCTTGTCCATGGCCTGCTTCTGGATCTCCATGAACTTTTTCGGATTGTCCTTGTGCTTCTTGAGCTCCTGCTGATGGCGCTTGATGTCCTCCTTCAGCGACTTCATCAGCTCCTGGTTCGTGAGCCACTTGTACGCGAAGGTCACGAGCAGAGAGACGACGAGCGATAGCAGGATAGTGAAGACAGTCGGACCAAGAAGGTGTAGGGAAGGGAGGAAGACCGGATTGAAGACAACGTCAAGGGCCACGATCACACCTCCATGAATTTGCGCATCATGGGGTGCATGTCATAGAGGTGCTGCTTCGCGATCTCCTCATAGAGCTTGTACACGATCATGATAGTCAGGAGGAGCGAGGTGCCGTGCGTCAGCGCGCCGAGGATATCCGCGAACGCGGCGAGGACGCCGATGGTGGCTCCGCCGAGGATCGTCAACGGTCCGATGTAACGTTCGAGAAGCCGTTCCATGATGCGCGGGTCCCGCCGGAAGCCGGGGATCTGCAGACCAGAGGCCATGATCTGCTTCGCCTGCGACTCCGCATCCATCCCGGACGTCTTGACCCAGAAATAGGAGAATAACACCGCACCGCCGACCATGACGACGGTATAGATCAACGCCACGCCGATATCGCCGAACGTGAGCGAGCCGGTGATGAGCTTGTGCAGGATGTTCGGCGGATTTATCCAGGAGACGAAACCTGAGGCAGGGGTATTCCCGGCAAACGTGCCGAGGAGAGGATGCCCCCACCGCTCGAGCAGCCGCGCCCAGAGCTGGATGTTGGCGAGCAGCGCAGCGACGAGGATGACGGGAATGTTGCTGGTGTAGATGAAGCTCAGAGGCCAGCGGATGCCATGACCACGCACCCGCCCGAAAGAGAGAGGGATCTCCACCTTCATGGCCTGGCCATAGACCGCGATGACGAAAATCAGGGCGGTGGCGAGCACCGCAGCGATCATGAGCGATGCTGTTATGAAGTCTCCGGTGCTGACCGATTTGAACAGCGCGGGGATAGCGCCGGTCGGGATCTCGGGGTTCGTCGGAGAGGGAAAGGGCGACAGGGCGCGGATGAAGAGGGACTTGGAGACGCCGGCGGCGATGAACAGGCTGATGCCGGAGCCAAAGCCCCATTTGCTCACGATCTCATCCATGAACATGATGAGCAGCCCGCCGAGGAAGAGCTGGAAGATGAGGATAAGTTCGAACTGGAAGTAGAGGCTGGTGCCGGCATAGCTCGCCTCCGGCGCCAGGCCGCCCATGAGCACATACACCGAACCCTCGAAGAGGATGAAGAATAAGGAAAGCAGCTTCTGCGTCCCCTGATACTTGCGCTTCCCATCATCGGTCTTGAGGTCGAAGTTGATGATGCCTGCGCCATTCAGGAGCTGCAGGACGATGGAAGAAGTGACCAGGGGACCGATGCCAAGCGAGATGATCGAGCCGAACTCTGCGCCGAGGATGACGGAGAGGAACTCGAACTGCTGCAAGGCGTTCTGCCCGAGGCCGAAAAGCGGGATGAGGCCGAGCACGAAGAACAGGACGAGGACGATGCCGGTCCATTTGAGCTTCTCTTTGAAGGAGAGCCTGCGTTGCGTCGGGCCAGCGACTTCAGGCAGGTTATTGATCAGCGTTTGCCACCACGACATGGAACACCCCTCTCTCGAAGGAAGGAATATACGTTATCATAGATGCGTCATATATAAGCGTTTTGCTCCCGGAACCTCGGAAGAACAGTATGGACGTGTATGGGCTTATTTCTCTTGAGCTTTCTTTGCCGCTTTCTTTGCTGATTGGACAGCTTTTTTGCCCTGCTCAAGGACGACGACCTCGCCCCCTGCCTGTTTCACTTTCTCGACAGCGCCGGCAGCGGCGAAACGCGTGGTGAAATGATACTTCCTGGTCGCTTTCCCGCCACCAAGGAGCTTTGTATGACCGAACGTGGACAGGTCGATATGGTAGCCATCTGCCTTCTTCTCTGCCTTGCCCTGCGCCACGAGCTTGTCCGCATTGGATTCGAAGTATTCGAGATTGATGGTGGAGATAGGCTCGACATTCTTCGAGATGAAACCATGCTTGCCGAAATAGGTGCTGACATTGATGGATGGCTTCTTCGCATCTCCCCGCTTTCCGGTTCCCGCCATACCACGACCGCCACGAGAGCCGCTACCGCGACGCTTCTTCTTGGCGCCGCCGCCATGCGTATGGCTGCCGCGGTACTTCACGGACTTCTTTCGCTTGTGCGTCGTCATGGGATCATCCTCTTCAGGATATCATTGATCTTCACGCCGCGGTCTCCGAGACCGCCTCCTCTGGTGAACGGCTGCTTGATACCTTTCCTCCCATAGCCACCGCGAGGCGGACAGAGATGGAATACATTGTCCTGCTCTTTCCTGCCGCGCTTGCTGACCAGCAAGGCGTAGGTCGTCTCGTCGACATCTCCCCAAGTGATGAAATCCTTGACACGGAAGAGCATGCCCGTGATGCTCACGGTCCGGGGATAGACGACACAAGTGTTCTTCTTGCGGAGCTTGAGCAGGTTTAAGGTATACTTGACGTCTGGCGTATGGCCCACCATACCGCGGATAAGGATGACCGCTATCCTCTGACCTGCCGACGGCTTCACCGCCGGTTCAGCCTGCTTATTCGGACTCTTCAGCGTTGCCATGCGTCAATTCACCTATCCTTCCCTCGACGATACCGAGCTGATCCTTATGGGATGATTTGATCTTTGTCTTCATGAGCTCCTGCAACGCAGCGAAGCACGCGTTCACGAGGTTGATCTTGCTGACCGTCTTGCCCTCTGTCTTGGACCAGACATCCTTGATGCCGGCGAGCGCGAGGATCTTCTGGCACTCTTTCTCGACGATGAGGCCTTTGCCCTTCGGCGCGGGCATGAGCCATATCTCCACCGAGCCGCATTTCCCGTAGACCATGAACGGGAGGGAATGGGGCTTTTTGCAGCCGCACTGCCATGATCCGCAGCCTCGACGGATCTTGATGATATGCAGCCGCGCGTTCCGTAAGGCTTTCTCTCTCGCCGGCACGGTCTCTTTGCTCTTGCCGTAGCCGATGCCGACGATGCCGTCACGGTTGCCGATGACCGCATAGGTGGCGAACTTTGGCTTGTTGCCTTCCTTGGTCTTCTTCTGCGTCTGCTTGAATATGCGACGCTGGCCGCCGCCGAACTTTCCTTTCGACTGGCCGATCATGAGCAGGTCGCTCTCCATATTTGGCACGAGGATATCGACGATCTCGGCTTCAAGTATCTTCTTTCCGGATTCGAACACGTCCTCGATGTCCGTCAGCACGCCGCTCTTGACCGCCTTGCCGAGATCGGTCTTCGGCTGCCAGACTGAGATGGCCGCGGAGAATTTCGACTCGATCGGCACTTCCTCTTCGACGATGGGCGTGATGACATCCGGCGTCTCCTCTGCCATCACGAGCGGGGAGGTCGTTTCCACGACTTCTGCGGACGACGTCTCTTCCGTCGGTGACACTGGCTTCTCTTCCGTAGGTTTTTTCTTTTCTTTCGGCATGATCAGGCACCTTTCATTATTTTTGATTTTACGTCTTGAATATGCTTAGATAGGTCCATCGGGTTGATTCCCTGCTTGAGATACGCGGAAAACTGGCGTTGGTACGCGCTCTTGTCCGCCACGAGAGCCTTGGCATAGGTCTCTACATGCTTCCCCTGAAGACGTTCTTCCTTCGGCAGGATCACCGGATCGCAGGGCACCTTGAGTCCGGCGTCGAGCGATCCTTTCACGACCGCGTACAGGCACGCGCCCTTTATGGACGGTTGCAGGCCGAGGTCGAGGATGGCTTCCTTGACCTTCGCCTTCTTCGCTTTCTCGCCGATGAGCACGCCGACAAGATAGGCCGCCGTCGTGTTCCCGCGATGGAGCAGCCAGCCGAACCGCTTCAGCTCGTTCGAATGCGCGGAGACGAGGATCCTGTCCCCGGTCGGTTCGTATTGGATGATCTGGACGAGGATATTCTTCAAGGATTTCCTTACGACGAGCCGGGGTATACCTGCCTTGAGCAGCCCGAGGCGCTTATGGTAATCTGTCTTCCCTTCCCGCTTCCTGCGGGGCAGCACCGTGTATGTCCGATCGTTCCGTCGCATAGGTTCACTTCTTCTTGCTGACCTTCTTCGTGATGAGATTGCGCTCGTCAAGATAAAGCTTGACGTGACGCAGGCTGCGGAAATAGCCGCCTTTGCTCTTCATGTACAGCTCCCGATATGCCACATTCGTTATCATGTCCTTGTCGCGGAGCTTCCTGATGAAACCGCGCTGGAGGCGGATACGCGCTATCCACGCGCTCTTCTCCGACTGCCGTGCGGTGGCCAGGCCCTTCCTGGAACCATGGCCTCGCTGGCGTCCCTTCCGGCGCTGCTCCTGCCGGAAGCGCGCCCGTCCGCGGGAGATGCCGCGGGCGCGTTTCATCTGGACGAGGCCTTTGGCGATCAGGCCGCGGATATCCTGTTTGGTGATGGCTTCCTTCACCTCACTGAGCCGTGTCTCATCGAACCAGACACGCTTCGGCGAGCATCCAAGCACGCTTGCCGCCAATCGCCGTTGAACTCCAAGTTGCATGATCATCCACCTATTCTGGCTTTGTCAGGACTTTTTCCATCTCTTTGAGCTGTTCCTTCTTCTTCTCTTCAGGGGCGGTCTCCTCACCGCCTTCCTTCTTCCCTTCTTTCTCCTTGGCCGTCTTCTTCAGATCTTCCTGTCTCTTCTGCTTCCGCTGGAGCTTGGTCGTCTGCTCCTGCCGTTTCTGCATACGCTCGTCTTCGACTTTTTTCATGAATCCGGCGGCATCCTTGACATTCAGCACCGGAATCTTCTTCTCTCCGGCATATCGGAGAAGCTCCATCTTGCGCTTCAGGCCGACATGGCCGAGCATGGCGCCTTGCGTCTTCGGATCGAGCGCGTTCAGATCATTGAGCGTGTGGATGAGGACAACTCGCAGGCCTGACGGGTGCAGGCCGCGGACGAGACGGGGACTGCTATATCCGGTGGTGACCGAAGCCCGATAGCCTCGCTTGTTCTTGCGCATCTTTGACTGGATACCTTTGGGCCTGCGCCACTTCCTGCCGAGAGCCGGTCGCTTGTGCGTATCCTGCCGGATGAACTCTGGCTTTCGCGCTTTCATGTGCTTCCGATAGGCCAGTAATGTTTGGAAAGTGTTCATAGTTGACCGACCGCCTCGCCGTCCTTGCTGGTGATATAGATGCCGTCCTGGAACACGCGGAGATCGCGGTTCCTGATCCGGGTAAGCTGCTCGATGTCCGCTGCCATCTGGGAGACCTGCTCGATGGCGATGCCTTCTACGATGACTTCCTGGCTTTCGATCTTGACCGTGACGCCTTGACGGAGCTTGACCTTCCGCGGCACCTTCTCACCGAGGAAGTTCTTGATGATGAACTCGCTCCCCGCGATGCTGACATTCATTGGAAAATGGCCGGAGCATATCTTCAGGCGATAGGTGTGGCCTTCCGCGGCGCCTTTCATCATGTTCCGTATGTGGGACTGGAACGTGCCGATCATCGTCTTCTCCGATTTCGTGCCGTCCTTTGTGCTGATGACTATTGTGGAGCCGTTGACGACGATGGCGATCTCCAGGTGCGGAAAGCGACGTGTCGTCTCTCCCCTCGGGCCTTTCATGGTGACCTGATTGCCCGTCTGCACGGTGCAGGTGACCCCCTTGGGCAATTCCACTTCCGCTTTCATGAGTTTAAGTTTCATCGTCGTTTCATCATGGGCTAATCTTGCCGATCTTTGGTCTTGCTCGTCTTTCTTGCTCGTCTTAATAGCAATATGCGAGGAGGCGGCCTCCGATCCGCTGGCGTTTCGCATCGGTGTGCACGATCAGGCCTTTCGGCGTCGAGATGATGAGGATGCCGAAGTCCTTGGCCGGCAGGTAGCGCTTCTCGAACTTCTCATAATCGCTGATGATGACTGGATAACGCGGCTTGATGGAGCCGCACCGGTTGATCTTCCCGAGCAGGTTGATCTTCAGGTGATTCCCGCGACCGTCCTCCACTTCCGTGCAATCACCGAGGTAGAGGTGGTCCTTCAGGATGCCGAGCACGCCGCGGATGAGCTTGGAGGTCGGCTTGATGACCACATCGGTCTTGCCGATGCGCTCTGCGTTCATGATCGCGGACAATGCGTTGGATAAAGGGTCATTGATAGCCATCGTTTCACCATGATCAGTTGTATTTTTTGAAGCCGAGCTTCGTCGCGATCTCCCTGAAGCATTGACGGCAGAGATGGAGGCCATATTTCTGTATATGTCCTCCGACACGTCCGCACCGCTTGCACTTGCGAAGATTGATGCCGCAGCTCCGCTTCTTCGGGGAGTTGTGCTTGATGAATCTCTGCATCTTGGCAGGCTTCGTCTTCAGCTGCTTGAAGACCTTGCGATAATCGCTATACGTCATTCTTCGTCACCAACCTGCACATTGAAGGCGGAGGCCATGTAGGTGATCGCCTCTCCCTTCGCTATGCGATGATCCTTCGGCAAGGCGGCCCGTCCCAATCGCCGACGCTTCACCCTGAACCCATTGCGCTCCAGGGTGATGCACGCCTGGAAGCCGATGATGCCGATCTCCGGGTCATACTTCACGCCCGGGATATCGATGTATTCATGGATGCCGAACGAGATATTGCCGTTCTCGTCGAAATTGTTCGATTTCAGCTTCTTGGATTTTGCATCGAGGAGCCTGGCTACGAGCTCATAGGCCGGCTTCTTCCGCAGCGTGATCTTGCAGCCGATAGGCAGGCCAGGACGCAGGCCCCAGTCCGGGATGCGCTTCTGCGTCACGGTCTTGACCGGCTCCAGTCCGGTTATGTTCTTGAGCAGCTTCGTGCCTTTCTTGAGCACATCAGGATTCTTTCCTGCGCCGATGTTCAAGGTCAGTTTCTCTATCCGTATCTGTTTCATGATGTTCATGGTCTTCAGCATATGGTGATCATTGCTTTCTCTTTCCCGAGGACGAAGACACAACGCTTCGGCGCCTCGTAGACATCTTTGCCCGCCTTGAAACGGACCGTATTGCCGACAATCCCTTCGACGGTCCCTGTCGAACCTATGTGCTTGCCTCCGGTGAGGTAGATGAGTGCGCCGTTCTCCAGCTTGAGATGCTGCTTGACCTCCTGTTTAGGCAAGGTGATCAGGAGGGTATCGCCGACGGCATACTCCGCCTTCGACATGATGATATTCCTGTTGCCGCTCAGGTTGAGCTGGAATCTGCCTTTGCCGATGAGCGTCTTGCCCATGACACGGCATGGCTTGACCGTCGCCTCGTCCTTCGCTATCGGCACCGCCGCAAGCTTCCCTTTCTGGTTGAGGACGATGCGATACTGCTCCCCGATGTCCGGCAGGCTGACGACATCCATCAGGCCGACAGGGAGCTTATACTCGGCGCGGCGGACTCCATCGACGAGCACCTGCCGCATCTTGAGGATATACCGCACCTCACGGGTCGTCTGGGCGCATTTGATGAGCTCTTTCATGATGAGGTTGAGCGGCATGCTGTACAGCATCGGATGCGCGCCGGGATGCGGCCGCGTGACGAAGACATTCTCCTTCCTATGGATGTTCCATGTCCGCGGTACGGCGATGCCCTTCAAGTGTCGTTTTGCCATAGTGTTCCCTTATTTTCCATGTGGGAGCGTGCGAGCCAGCATGGCTTCGCGTCTCTTGTCTCCCAGGTTGAGCTCGATGATCATGAGATTGGACGGCTGGAGAGGAGGCATGGTCTTGCTCCCGTCCTTCTTGATGGCCTCGATGCCGGTGACATACACCTTGCTGTGCCTGTTGTCGACGCGATCGACCTTTCCTGAGCGGCCACAATGGCTCCCGATGAGGATCTTGACCTTATCCCCTGAACGCACCGGGATGGCGCGTCTCGAGTATTTCAGGCGCAGTTCCTTCGACAGGTGGACGGCAAGGAACTTCCGCCGGAGATGCAATGGGGCATTGGCCCGATACTTGCGCTGCTTTCTCGGCTGCTTGCTCCCTTTCCACGCGGATGACCATTCACGTTTCATTTTCTTTTGTCCCTTCCGTTCATACGATGATGCTCGCGATCTTCGCTATCGGCGGCCAACGCTCTGCCGCCTCTTTCGCGATCGGTCCCTTCAGGATAGTCCCCTTCGGATTGCCCTTATCATCCTTGAGGATGACGATAGCATTGTCCTCGAACTTGATATGCATGCCATCCGGCCTGCGGTACTCTTTCCGCTGACGGACGATGACGCCGAACACGACTTTCTTCCGCACGTCCGGTTTCCCCTTCTTGACCGCGGCCTGCACGAGATCGCCGACGCCGCATGCGGGGATCCTTCCCTTCACGGTCTTGTGGCCTTTGACGGAAAACACCTTGACGATCTTGGCGCCGGAATTATCGCACGCCTCGATATAGCAGCCCACCGGAAGGGCACGGGTCACGCGGGATTTGAGCGCAAGCATGGTTATTGTTCACCTTTCTTCTGCTTTTTTTCCTTGCTTTCCTTCATCTTCTTCTCTTTCACCTTCTCTGCCGCTTCGTCTTCGCCAGCGACCTTGACCGTTATCGGCTTAGATTTCTGGATGACCACGAAATGCTTGGTCTTGCTCAACGGTCTTGTCTCGGCGATGGTAACGAAATCCCCTTCCTGCGCGTTGATGCAGGATGGATTATGGGCGTGCAGCTTCGTATAGCGCCGCTCGTACCGTTCATACTTGGGAAGGGCGTAACGCCGTTCCCAGCCGACCGTCGCCGTCTTGGCGGAACGGGTGGCGAGGACCATACCGGTAAATACCCGCCCGTGGAGCTTGAGGCTGCCATGGAAAGGGCATTTAGGATCCTGACAGGTGCCGCTCGGTCGCGGGACATCGATGCCGATTTGTTTTGGTTCCATTCCGTGTATCACCTTGATGTCTTCTCGATCCATCACTTTGATCTCTTCTTGATCCGTTCTTCCTGCCTGCCGAGGAGACGCTCTCCCTTGATGCGGACGCGCGTCGCCGGCAACTCCAGCGTGATGCCTTTCTTGGGCACCTGCTTGACGCCTTTCTCTGTCTTGATGGTGAGCGTGTATTTCGTCTCGTCGACGATCACGCCGGTGAGCCCGACCAGCGACCGGTTCCTCGCGTCGGAGACGCGGGCGGCCATGCCGATGAGCCCTTGCTTCTCTATGAGCGCCATGCGACCTATCTGACCTCGATGGTCTCCGGCGCGAAACCGATGGACCGGAGGACCGGTTTCACCCGATGCTTGTGGTCGCCTTGGAGCTCGATGATGCCTTCCTTGGCCGTCCCGCCGCAGGCGAAAGCGTTCTTGAGCTTCCGCATCAGGTCCTTCATGTCAATCTCCCGTGTGTCTATACCACGGATGATCGTGTACATCTTGCCGAATTTCCGCTTCTCGATGATGACCGTTATCTTCTGGCTTTCTTTGGCTATGGACTCGCAGACGCACAACTCTTTCGGCAGGCCGCATGTCGAGCAGATTTCACTCATGCCTTTGTAGCCTCCTTGCCCGCTTTGGCGGTTGTGCCCTTTTTCGGTCTCGCTGCCGCCTGCGCGGCTTCGAGCGACTGACGGAGCTCATTTTCCCGTTGGATCGTGAGGATACGGGAGACGGTGCGCCTTGAATTCCTGATCTGGTGGGGGTTCTTCGGTATCGTCCCCGTGGCCACCTGGGCATTCATCTTAATGAGCTCCTTATGGATGTCTACCATCCTTACGTGCATCTCTGCCGGAGTGAGAGAGCGGAGCTCTTTAGTCTGCTTTGACATGGTCTCCCCCCTCCACTGGTTGCGGCGCCTCGGCGACTGGTTTCTCGTGTTTCTCCTCGCCGCTTTCCTTTTTCTTGGCCCTGCTCGGCCGTTTGGCTGCCTTCGGCTTCTCCTCTTTTTTCTGGCCGGACTTGGATTTCTGGCCAGGTACAGATAGAGGGGTGACCTCTTCCTGTGTGATCGGCGTGTCGCTGACCACGACGTGGTCGGGCAGCTCTGTCGTCGAGGGCATGATGCTGATCTGTATGCCGACGATGCCGGACTTGAGCTTCGCGGTCGCGTAGGCGGAGTTGACGCCGGTGAGCGCGATATCGCCGCATTTCTTCAGATATCCTTGGTAAAAGCGCCATGATTTTGCCCGCTGGCTCGGCACCTTGCCGGAGATATGGATCTCGACGCCCAATGCGCCGGAGTTCATGACATCCTGCAGCGCCTTGTGCGCGATGCCTTTGAATCTCGCCGAACCGAAGCGCTCCAGCGAGAGCGCGATGCGCTCGGCCACGATCTGCGCGTCGAGATTGACATTGGGCACTTCCGCTATCTCGATCTGCGGATTCTCCATCTCAAACATCTTCTTGAGGGTGAACGTGAGCTTCTTGATGTTCTGGCCTTTCCTGCCGACGATCATGCCCGGCCGTGAGGTATAGATGATGATCTTCTCGCCGAGCGGCGTGCGTTGGACGCGCGTGTGGCTGTGACCGGAGTTCTTGAGGTTCTCCGAGATATACTCCTCAATCTGGAATTCTTTCATCCGTTGATTGATGATCTTGCGCTCGATCATGGGGTCGCCTCGACCGTGGCACGCTTTTTCGCGTCGCGGCCCGAAGCCGTCTTGGCCTTGGCCTCTTGCTGCTCCACGAGCACGACCTCGACATGGCTTCGTTTCATCTTCCGTCCCCGGAACCTGCCGGCATGATATGGCTCGGCCGCCTTCTGCGCGCAGATGTGGACGATATGGAGGTTCGCGGTGCTCAGGCCCTTCTGTTGCGCGTTGGCTTCCGCGTTCTCGAGCACACCGAGGATTGCCGTCGCCGTGGAGATCGGGTACTTCCCGCCAGCCATATTTCCTGGCCGATGCGATGCGCCGCCCATGAAATATTTGAAGGGGATGGCCATCTTCTTGGTGATGACATCCTGCAGGATGCTCTTGGCCTTGTGCACGTTCTTGCGCCTCAGGAACGCGCACAGCTCGATTGATTTCTTTGTCGAGATGGCGAGGTCTCTGCCGACGGCTCTTGCCATGTGTTCCTGATCGTAGCTTTGGAATGCGTAGTGGTGCTGTGCCATTTATCTCACCGACAATGCTGCGCTCGAACGCGTCGCGCCGACGCCGGGCGCCGAGTGGGCTACCTTCTTTCTCGTATGGGCGAATTCGCCGAGGAAATGCCCGATCATCTCGGGAACGATCATGATGGGGATAAATTCCCTGCCGTTATGGATGCTGACTGTCATGCCGACAAGCTGCGGGAGGACGACCATGTCACGCGCATGGGTGCGGATGGTGCGCTTGCCCTGCTTCGCCTTGTTGAGGAAGGCCTTCTGCCTGATGGAAAAGCCGCGCTTGATGGATCGGCGTTGACGAGAGGGGAGCAGAAGAGCCATCTCCTCAAGGCTGAGCCTCTGCAGTTCTGCGAGTGTCTTTCCACGGTAGGTGAATTCTTTCTTTGCCATAGTGATCCCTTACATCTTCTTGCGTCCAGTACGACGCGCGGCGATCATGCCGACCTTCCTTCCCGGCGGCGCGTGCCGCGAGACTGGTCTTGCCTTGGACTTGCGCAAGGAACGCTTGTTGCCGAACGGATGATCGACCGCGTTCATGGCATTGCCGGATGTCTGCGGCCAGAGCTTGTTCTTCGCGCGCATCTTGTAGAAGCGCACTCCTGCCTTGAGGAATGGCTTCTCCAGCCTGCCACCGCCAGCGATGATGCCGACATTGGCGCGGCATTCGGGATGGAATTCTCGCTGCTTCTTCGACGGCAGCTTGATAACGATCTTATTTTCCATCTTCGTGACGATGCGGGCGAAGCTGCCGGACGCGCGGACGAATTTGCCGCCATCGCCTGGGGTAGACTCTATATTATAGATCATAGTCCCTTCGGGCAGGCTCTTGAGGGGCACAGTGTTGCCGATGTCCAGCGGCGCTTCCGGTCCGGACATGACGACATCGCCGACGCGCAAGCCTTCTGGAGCGAGGAGCAATGCCGTCTCGCCGTTATCATACTCCACTTCAGCGAGCGGCGCGGAGTGGCCTTGACAATGAATCAGGCTGAGCACATGACCCGTCACCGTCACCAGAACCTGATGCGGATGGGCAGCCCTTCCTTCATAGCGGAAAGAGGGCGACCTGTAGGTGGGGCCTCCATGGCCGCGTGCTTGTGCGATGATATTTTTTCCCATCTTACATCAATCCGAGCTGCGTGGCGATATCGATCGCCGGCGTCTGTTTATTGAACGTGACATAGGCCTTCTTCCTGCCTTTAAGGATAAGGGTATTGACCGCGTCCACCTTCGCCTTGAATGTCTCCTCGATGGCTTTCTTGATGTCTGGCTTCGTCGCCTTGAAATCGACCACGAAGACGAGCTTGTTCTCCGCTTCCATCAGGCGGATGGTCTTTTCCGTCGACAACGGATATTTGATGATGCGGTGCGTTTCCATGGTAGGACTGCCTTACTGTTTTGGTACTGTCTCCTTCTTCGGCTTCGCGACCTGAACTTTCGCGACGGGGACGCTCTTTTTCGCCGCCGGGTTCCCTGCTCCCGCTTTCTGTTGCGGTCTTGCATTCGCCGATGCGGAAGGCCCCTTCATCGTCTTTTTGCTGCCAGAGGGGCCGTGATGATCGTTCATGTATAAGCGTTCCGCAGCGAGACGCTCGATGGCTGCCTCGGTGAAGATGGTGAGCCTGCCGATGTCCGCGCCAGGGGCGAGGACGTCCGCATTCAGGTTATCGACACGCATGATCTCGAGGCCGGGGATGTTCTGGACGCGGAACAATGGGCAATCCACGCTGACAACGACAAGCGGGCCTTTACGATGTTGGTACGGCCGCCCGCGAAGCTTGCCGATACCGGCACGGATATGCCGTATGGAAGCGCGATCGAGCTCTTTGGAGAGGCCGAGCGTCTCAAACGCCCGCAGGACATCCTGCGTCTTGTCGAGCGTCTCGAGCTTCGATTCGACGATGAACGGATAATGCGCCGGGACGAGATGGCCTCGACGCTCGACGAGCTGCTTGATCATGGTCGCGGCCAGCGCGGAACGGGTCGCCTTCCGCCGCTCTTTCTTGTTTATCTTCTTGTCCCAGATCTTGAACTCTTTCGGCGGGTGGGAGCGTCGTCCTCCGACCATACCTGGAGCGAATGCTCCTACCCAGTTGAAACGGGTTCCTTGGTGGGACATGATCTTTCTCGGGACGCGGGAGATGCCGATACCATAGGAGGTCTTGTAGTCCCGTCGCCGACGAGAGACGCCGACCGTGGCACGCATACCTGCTCTCGGCTTGGCGCCATATGGTTGGCGTCTATGGGTCTGGATGGCTTCGACCGCGCGCTTCACGAGGTCCGGTCGCACCGGTTCGCTGAATTGCGCCGGAAGGTCTTTCTTTCCCGCGTTGGTGTTGGTGAGGGTGAGGACGTCGATTTTCATGGATCATCACTGTTTTGACACGAGGCTGGTGTACTGGACAGCCGGCGCATCTTTGGGTATGCCTTTGTTCTCGCGTATCGGATTCGTCAGCCGGATGAGGCGCTTGGACGGACCAGGAATCGATCCTTTGAGGAGGACATAAGCGTTCTTGACATTGCCGAAGCGTATGAAACCGCCGGAAGGGTTTATCCCGCTGGCGTCATTGCTGATCTTGACCAGCCATTTGTTGTATTCCGTCCTCGTATGATAGCCCATCTTACCGGCGTGCGCGACACGGTACATGATATGGCCCTGACCGCACCAGGGGCCGAGCGACGCCGGCCCGCGCTTCGTCTTCTCCGACTTGTGTGAACGGAGCGTGACACCGAATCGTTTGACCGGACCTTGGAAGCCTTTGCCTTTGGTGACGGCGTGGACATCCACCTGTTGGCCTTCCTTGAGCACCTCACCGACCACTATCTCTTTGCTCAGGCGCTCTTTCGCGTATGCGAACTTCTCCTCGATGCTGCCACCGAGCGCCATCTCGAAAAGCTCTGGCTTCTTCTGACCGATGGACGTGAGACGAGGCTGCGTGTGGACGATGACGGTGACATCATCATATGTCTTCAAGTCGATTTGCGCGAGCTTCTGGAGCGTGTCTTTCTGGGGGATGTAGACGGCGCGCTGGAGATCCTTGTCCGCCTTGTTGGTGAAGACTTCTGTCACGACATGGCAGCCATAGGCATCTTTCCGGTAGAAGCGGATAGAGACGATCTTGAGCGGCGGGCATTCGATGACGGTGGCAGGGCAGCTGATGTCCTGACCTTTTGTCTTGGAATTCGGCCTGTTGTCCGTGATGAGAAGGTTGGTCATCCCTATCTTGTATCCCGCGAAGCCGAGGAGCTTGGCGTCTTTGCCAGGGGCCCAATAACGTACCCTCGGATGCTGCCGTCTGGCGCGGACTCGCGGCCAAAACTGCATGCTTCCGTGACGTGGACGTAGCGCTTCTGACATGGTGTTTCCTGTGTTGTTGATTGAAGATACAAGAACCGAGAAGGCGTCTTTACGCTACGGTAGAGGGCTTTAGCAACCCTTTGTCGTACATAAAGAGCCTATTCGTAAGCCTTTCTTTCAGAACTAGTCGACTGCTCGACTAAACTCGTACTGAAAGACTTTTTTCAGGCTCGTTTAGTTCTTATATCGTGTTTAAACATGGAATGATGCGTTTAAACACTTGTGCCCTAAAGCAAACTGAGGATTTTGGGGTTATTTATAAAGGTTGCTATTCAGATAGTCACACTGTTAGCACTTAAAAGGGGTGAAAAATAGAAAGTTTTAAATAGAAGCTCATGTTTGGCTGTATATTATATACGGTTTATGGAGGCTTTCACAATGGTAGACGCTAATGATAGTGGTGCAGGAGAGACGCAGCCTGACGCAGGAAATGCAGGCGCAGGAGAGACGCAGCCTGGAGCGAAGCAGCAAAAACCGAGCGTTCCGCTCCGAGAGCATCTTGCGCACATGTTTCCGCATGTTGTTGAGGAGTATCACGTTACTCCATTTACTGAACCGGCACACGACGTTGGCGCAAAAACCCTCGACGCTGTCCTGACCAATGTCATGTTGCGACATGCGCAGCGGACATTGAGCGGTGCATCCATCCGTGTGGGTGATTTCGGCGCGTTCATTCCGGACAAAGGTTATGTCGCGAGAACAGTAGATTTCGTGACTGGACCATTCTATGGCGCTGATCCTTTCCACTTCACCGGCATTCCTATGAAAAATGCCGATGAGATAGCAGATGCGGAGCGTGTGCTGGCGTCGCAGGCGACGCTGCTCGGATACCTGAATGATGTTCCGGGGCATGATGAACCTAGATTGAAGCAAAAAGAACCATCAAGAGGAGCGGCTGCTCGATATGCAGGAGCCCTTGGTGGCCTTGCTGTTGTTGCCGGAATGGTTACAAGCTTAGCAATTCAAAGATCGTCAGAACCGACAATGGCTGGGCCTGCTGCGTTTGCGGCAGGCATCGTCAGCGCTGCTTTTGTTGATTACATGGTTCGACGGCGATCAAACACTCCGAAGAACGCGACGGAAGACGAAGGCTCTGCTCCAATAACAGAGAAGAGCTTCAACACCACCGAAATCGCCGACGCCGCGAGAGCGCACTACGCGAACTTGGAGAACCTCTATACCCTGCTCGACTTCAGGGTCACGGTGACCGACACCGAGATGATGAACGGACTCATGCGGCCATTCTCGGACATCGAGAAGAGCGTGCGCGAAGAACTGGGATACCTCTCGCCGGAAAGACGAGAAGTAGAAATGCAGAATAGGCGAACGCAGCACATCGACGCGCAAGCAAGCCTGCAAAATGCGCTCTGCCTCTATATGGCTGTCGAGCGTCAGCTTAGCGCTTTGGAACCGCTGGTGCGGTATAAAGGGTTACTGCCTCCGCCGATGCCAAAGCCTGATGCGCAAGCCGCTGGAGCAGCCGCGTAAATCCTTTCTTTTTATTCCTTTTTTGACTAACTTATTTAAACCCAGACATTCTTTCCCCGTCTATGAATAGACGACTCCGCATTTTCCTTATAGGACTGCTTCTCCTGACGCTTCTCTCTCTTGCGACACTTGCCGCACCGCCGGATTGGGCAAAAGGAAAGAAAGGCAAGACGCCATTGCAGACGGTGACGGAACGGACGCAGACGCCGACACCAACTTCAACGGAAGCGCAGCCGGGGCAAACGACTGCTGCGAGAAGCGCGCCACAACTTGCTCCATCCCCCTTGCCGACGGCAACCAACGCTACTGCTCCTGCGACAGAAGAGCGCCGCATCAACTGGGAAGCCATCAGCGCCGCCTTGGTCGTCATCGGCGCCCTTATCGGGTGGCTCCTCTCGAGGCGTATCCGCAATAAATCGGCATATTATCTTAAAGAAATAGACGCGGCGCACCGGCGGCATAAAGACGAACCGGAAGCGCTTGACGCTGCCTTGGGCGAGCTGCGCGAACGCATCGTGAAAGACTTCGAGAAAAGCAGGCTCACGGACAGCGCACTCGCCATGCTGGAGGGACGCATCGACAAGTACAGCAAGGGTGCCAAGGTTGATGCCATCGCCACCGGTTTCCGTCTGCCGAAGGACATCAAGCGGCAGATCAAGGCCATGCTTGACGACGGTGTGATCAGCGAGGAAGAGTACGACCGCTTTACCGAGATGGACCTGACGCATCTCTCCCAGAAGGAGTACGAGCGCCTCACGAAGCTGATGCAGAAGTGGAAGGGCGGCAGATAAGAAGCAGATAAAGGCCCATGTAGAGATATTTTAAAAATAATTCTTCATAGTGAAAATTCCTCTTCACTTCAGGCGGGGGGAATTTTCAGCCGCTTCTTTTGGCGGAGATACCTCTCTTCTGCTCTCGTCCCTCTCCCTCCGCCATCAAACGATTTTGTTTTCTTGCTCTCCTCATGGATAAGGAGAGCAAGAAAACAAAATTGAGAATAGTGCACCGAACTATGTAAGGGTGGGTGGGACGTAGTGAACAGAAGTGGGTGCGGAGCGCGAAAGAGGTCAACAGCGCGATGGGCTACATTGCGAAGAAGTATCAGATCAAGAAAAATCAATGAAAAAGTTATAACGTCATAAACTATGCCGTCTTCTCTTCCCGCTGCTTCTTCATCATCTCCTTGAACTCCTTCTGCTGCTGCTTCTCCTCGGCGCGTTGCTTCTTCTCCTTGTCCGACAGGCCGCCCTGCGCGCGGTTATGGAGGAAGAGCTTGTACTTGGCGTACTGCGCCGGGTTCTTGATGCGCGAGCATAAGGCGTCCGGCTGGCAGATGCCGACGCTTCTGGTGAAATACATAGCATTATTGCAGTTCGGCGGCGGCGCAGTCTTCGCTCCCTGCTTGTGATAGCGAAGATGCCCGGTGATGAGCGTGTCACGCAAGGGCTGCGGGTTGCGCTTGTTCCACTCGCGGAGAGTCTCGTCGATCTTCTCCTGCGTCCAGCCGACTGTACTGAGGTAGTTCACCAGGATGAACATGCTGCGCTTCTTCCCGTCCTCAAGGCCCTTCAGGATATTGTGGATGCACGGCGGCGCGAAATCAAGCGGAATGGCCTGCTCGAACTGGCGGACGTTCTCGTAGACGGTGCCGTCCGCTCCACTGGTGCCGCGTCGGAAGCGTTGTTCCATCTCTTCCGCAGCCTCTGTCTTCGGCGTATAGTCAAAGGCCGCGATGATGAGCTTGGCCGCCTCATTCGGCAGGACATCGCTGCCGTCGAGAAAAAGCCTGGATGATGGCTGCACGATCTCCGGCTTGGCCTGCTCCTTGCTGAAGGACAGGATATTCTCCGGCTCTACCATGACCGAGACCAATCCTGATTTTTCGTTGAAGGAGTACGGCATGCGATAGAGATGGCGGGAAGAGATGAGGACCGTGTCGATCTGCAGGATAGTGAACGGGTCGAGCTGGTTGTCCTTGACTATCTCCGTGAATGATTTTCCGAAGTGCTCTGCTACCGTATTGATGTCATATCTCGCGAGGATGGCGTCCGCAAACGGCTTGCGGATGATCTCCTTGAGGTAGAGCGCGATGCGCCGTGGCGCTTCAGGAAAAAGGTCCTTTGTCTGGTGCTGGTGCACCTTCTCGGGAAAGGCCTCGAACGGCACGCCGATATGGAAGCCATGGTTGCCGGAGAACTTGATGGTCACAGACCGGATGCCGTGGCGCTGCAGGGCCTTGACCAACAGATCTGCCGCGATGCCCGAATACTCGAGCTGCGCGCAGTCGATATCGAGCACGAGATCCCAGCCCATCCGGATCGAGTCAAGCTCCTGCTTGCGCAAGGCAGGGGAGAGCCGTTGCACGTTTCCCCACCGTTCCTCGGAGACGTGGAACGAGGTCGCGCCCTGCTTGGCGAACTCGAGGACATCGTTCGGGTATTGGAGGATGTCCGGACGCTTGCCAAAGCCCTTGTCGCCGAAACGAACCGCGACTTCTCTGTCTGCCGCGCAGCGCACGATAGCCTTCTGTATCTCCGGGCGCTTGTAGTAGGATAGGCTGGTGCTGAGACTGATCATGCTTTCCCCCGATATGGGTGTGCTTCCTATATTATATAATGTTTGCCATTTTGCTGGAAAGGGCGGGAAAGGTTTTTAAAGTCTCTTCACTTGTGTATCCGCATGGCAAAAAAGAGGAAGCAGACAGGGAGAAGGAAGAGGACAGGGGACGGCGAAATGAAAACAGAGACGATCCAGCTCCTCGCCATCTGCAGCTCGCCGAAAGCCGGCGGCCATACGGATAAACTCCTGGACCGGTTCATCAAGGCTGCTGGGAGGTATGGCGCTTCTGTCACGAAAATCCAGCTGTACAAGGAGAAGATACCGCCATTTGACGGCAAGCTCCATCATCGGCGCGCGAGCCTTGTCGCGCAGGATATCCGGGGCCTTTCCCATTTCCAGAAGGCCCTGAAAGGATGCGATGGTTTCGTCATCGCGACCCCCACCTACTGGTTCAATGTGCCGGGTGTGCTCAAAAATCTTATCGATCACCTGACCGTGCTGGAAGAATATGGCTACTGGCTCGAGGGCAAGGTCGCCGGCTTCATCGTCTATTCGCCGCATGGCGGCGGGACAGATGTCTTGGAGAACCTCGCGCTGGTCTTCAGCAACATGGGAGTCGTGCTTCCGCCGTACAGCATGATCCATTACGGCCAGAGCGATGACCAATGGTCGCCTGAAGATATCGGCCTGCTCGCGAAGAACATCATCCTCCAGATACAGGCGCAGAAGACGCTCGGCATGAGCTGGGATTTCGACAAGCATGATAGAAGCCACCGCCGAAGAATTGCATGACTGGCTCCGCGAGCTGCGCGCTTCCGGCCTCCTCATCATCGTGGAAGGCCTGAAGGACAAGCGTGCGCTCCTGCAGCTCGGCATCAGGAAAGTCGTGCACCTCAACAAGCCGCTATATCATATCGTCGAGGATATCGCTGAGTGTGAAGGGGACATTGAAGGTGGCGTCGTCATCCTCACAGATCTTGACCTGAAGGGCAAACAACTGTACGGCAAACTGAAGAAGGACCTTGTCGCGCACGGCGTGAAGGTCGACAGGAAATTCCGTGAGTTCCTGCAGCGGAAGACCAAGATAAGCCATATCGAAGGATTGGAGACGTACATCAGGCATCAACAGGACAAGGAGGAAAACCATGCGTAAGCCGACTCTTGCGATCATCGCCATCATCCTGCTCCTTGTCGCGGCGCTCGCGAGCTATGCCGGCTATCTGCTCTATGCGGCATCGCAGGTCTACGTCAGCGAGATGTTTATCACCGGCCTGCAGGACACGCCGCAAGGCCTCAGCTTCAGCGGCGAGCTGACCGTGGCCAATCCGAGCGGCGCGAGCGTCCATCTCCAGGAGCTCCGCTATCAGATCATCCTCGAGAACACGGCAGAGGAGATAGCGCGAGGCACGGTCCAAGGCTCCACTATCCCCGCAGGAAAGGCTGCATCATTGCCCATACAGCAGCAGACCACCTGGCGGCCGTCGATGGAATCGGTACTCAGCATGGCGAGAGACCCAGCTATCTACCTCACGCTTCGCGGCGAGGCCGTCGTCACGGTCTTCGGCATTCCCATCTCCGGTCCGTTCAGCGAGCGCATGGATGTGAAGGAGACGGTGGCGGATTGGCTCGCGGAGAAGCGGCAGGAGATAACAAAGGATCCAAGAAGCGTGCTGCGACAACGGGGCAGGACGGCGTCGTAAGAGAAGCTTTATATAATTATTACCCCTTTTAATCATTAACATGATAAGCACAGAGAGCAAAATGAAAAGAATAATCACTCTTGGAATTAATCTGAACGATGATCAAAAAAAGAGATTAACAGCGATTGGAAAGCTTGAAATGGCAGAAAGCCCAACATCCGTTGAAGATTTTTTGAACAAAGTAAAGAACGCCGATGTGGTGTACAGTAACGGCGATTATTTGCTAGAAAGTCTGCCTAAATTAAAGAATGTTTTTGTTACGTATCCCTATGTGGAGCTTGGTGTTTTTAACGCTGAAGAATTAGAAAAAAACGGGGTTCTTGTTGCGAATGCCCAAGGTGGAAACAGGGATTCGATTGTTGAATGGACCATGTACATGGTAATCTCTTTGTTTAGAAAATTTGCACCCAGAGTTAGAGCTACCGAGAGTTTTCCTCTTGAGCTTCAGCAAAGTTTGCATGGCAAAAAAGTCCTCATAGTAGGCCATGGGAGTATCGGCAGTCAGATCGGTGTTCTGTGCAAAGCATTCGGGATGGACGTGACATTTTTTGAAAGAGGCGATGATTTGACTTCCTGCTCTAAAGGCGCAGATCTGATCATCAATGCTCTTAATTGCAATTCAACGAGCAAGAATTTATTGGATGAATCCTTCTTTATGAATCTCAGAAAAGGATGTTATTATCTGACATTTGCTAGACCATACACGTATGATATAGATGGACTGATTAAATCAATTGACGCGGGGATAGTCGCAGGAGCCGCTATAGACTGTGATCCAGAAAAATTTGGTGACACGACTAACCGTTTTTATCAAAAAGCATTGAGCAATCCCAAGATAGTAGTCACTCCCCATATCGCATTTTCAACGGAACAAGCCGTTGCAAATGGGCGTGAGATTGCGATTCGAAATATAGAACTCTTTTTGAAGGGCAAACCACAAAACATATTAAGAAAGAAGTAGAGAGACCACAAGTTTTAAAAATCAGATGCCATTAATACGTTCTGGGTGATTTTCGTGATAAAGAACCAGCTCAAGACAACCGTATTGCTGGCCTGCCTGACCGCTCTTCTCCTCTTTGTCGGGAATCTGCTGGGTGGCTATGCTGGCCTCATCATCGGTCTGGCATTCGCCATCATCGTGAACTTCGGCGCATACTTCTTTTCCGACAGGATCGTGCTTGCCATGTACCATGCACGACCAGTCAGTCAGAAAGAGGAGCCCGATCTCCATAAGATAGTGAAGGAAATCACGCACCTCGCGGGCCTGCCGATGCCAAAGCTGTACATCATCCCGACAGAGACACCGAATGCCTTTGCTACCGGCAGGAACCCGACGCATGCCGCTGTCGCCTGCACCGAAGGCATCCTCAAGCTCCTTACCAAAGATGAACTGCGCGGCGTGCTCGCGCACGAGGTCTCCCACATCAAGAATCGGGACATCCTCGTGCAGACCGTAGCGGCCACGATCGCCGGTGTTATCTCCTATATCGCGACCATGGCGCAGTGGGCCGCCATCTTCGGCGGCTTTGGAGGAAGGGACAACGAGCGAGGCGGAAACCTGATTAGCCTGCTTGTTCTGGCCATCCTGACGCCGATCATCGCCATGATCATCCAGCTCGCCATCTCGCGTTCTCGAGAATATCTCGCCGATGAGACAGGAGCGAAGACCATCAAGGACCCGCACGCGCTTGCAAGCGCGCTGGCAAAGCTCGAGCAGGGCGTGAAACAGCAACCATTGCGTTTCGGCAATCCGACAACAGCCTCGCTCTTTATCGTGAACCCATTCTCCGCAAAAGGCCTGACTGGCCTGTTCTCGACGCACCCACCGATGGAGAAAAGGATTGCGAGATTGAAGGGGATGAAGGTCTGAGAGAGAATAGAATACATAATCACTCAATCAGGCCGACCATCGCATCGTATTTATATTCTTGGATGATAGGCGCAGTATCGTAGTCCTTAATGATCTCCGAAAACCGCATCCGCAATTCAGTCATGATCTCATCGAAATGCTTGAGGTCCCTTGCCGCGACATTGATCATAAAATCCCATTTGCCGGTCGTTTTCGCAACATAGATGATGCTCTGATGTGTTTTGAGAAAAGAGAGGAAGATCTTCTCTCGCTCTTGTGTCAGGTTGTGGAGCGTGAGATTGACGAACGCATAGATTGGATAGCCAAGGATGGACGGATTGAGTACCGTATGGAAAAAACGGATGACCTTCTGTCTCTTCATCTTATTCAGGCGATAGAGCACACTATCCCGCTGGATACCTGTTTTTTTGCTGATCTCCGCGATGGTCAGCCGCGCGTTCTTGTCCAAGGCTTCCAGGATTTTCTTGTCCTTCTGGTCCAGTTTGGCCGTCGCGCCGTACTCGATTAAAAAGCTATCTTCTGCCATTTTATTCGTAGTATAATGAAGTTATTTATTAATATTTCGTATAATACGCACTATTTTTGACAAAGTTTAATCAGGTTCTTTTGCGATAGTGGTAATTGGTGAACCCATGACCGATGGACTTCGATTGACTGGACAGACGCAATCCTACCTTGACGTATGCGCGCGGGCGGACACGCCGCTTCGGGAAGCAGCACGGCGGGAGCTCGGCAATGTTATCTCCGAAGATGCTATCTGGAGCATCCTTGAAGAGAATAGTCGCCATGCGCATATCGCCAACTTTTCCAGCAGGCGCATCGGGAACGACGAGCTTGTCTATTGCGCCTTAATAGCACTGCCATCTACTTTCTCCCAAGCGCTCGGAGAGCGCTATCGGCAAAACGAACAGATAACCCAGGATAACGTGCATGAGGCCTATGCGCGGGCTTATCAGCAGGAGCGATAAGATGAGCGAAGCCGATTATGCGAAGCATTGGGATAAAACCATCCCTTTCCTATGGAATGAAGAGTATATCGAGAGCCTGAATGCGCTTCTCAAAGAACACAATGTCAAATCAATATTAGACTGCGCATGCGGAACCGGATTCCCATCACTCGACCTTGCCACAAGAGGATATAATCTCCAATGTTCTGATGGCGATGATCGCATGCTTGAACTGTTTCGACAGAACGCAGAGAAAAGAGGTGTGGCTATCGAACCGCGATGTCTGCTCTGGACTGAACTTCACCAGATTGACGGCCAATTCGACTGTGTCATGCTCCGCGGCAACTCTCTGGTCTATTGCGCATCATGGGCAGACCAGGATGGACGATTCGACCCGCAAAAAGCGGACATCGGCATTCAGCAATCGCTCGCAGCCGTATTCAGGAAAGTCAGGCCTGGTGGATTCTTATATGTGGACATAACAAACCTCCGCGAGCGCGAAGGCGTCAGGGATTTCGGCGAGCGTGCGGAAGACGGGATCCATTACGCGCTTCGGATGGAAGCTTCTTATGACATCGGGAGAAGCCATCGGATCCTGCACTCGACGCTGACGAGAAATGGTGTGGTGGAAGAACGAATCTATAATTCTTACTTCCTTCCTCATGCGCGACTGGTGCAGCTGCTCCACGATGCCGGCTTTTCACGAGTGGAGCAGTATCGACCAGTAAATGGAGAAACAAGCTATTCTGTTTTTCTTGCCTATAGGGACTAGAAACTCACTTCTTCTCATACCTCTCCGTCAGCACCCGTTGTATCTCCCTCGCCTTCTTCTCGCCGATCTTCTCCACCTTGGTCAGCTCTTCCGCAGAGGCGTTGACGATGCCCTTGATGCTCCCGAATGTCTCCAGCAGCGGCCTGACAAGCAATGGCCCGACGCCCGGCAAGGCGGAGACGACATACTCCTGCAGCTCCGGTAGGGACAATGGTTTCTTCGAGCTGTGCGTCGAGAAGGGATGCTCTTCAGCCTCCTGCTCGCGTTTCGCGATGATGGCGAGCAGGCTCGCGGTCTCCCTGAAAGTTTTTGTCTGGATGACCGGGATGCCGTAGCTCACGGCTATCGTGGCGAGCATGCCGCGGATAGCGTTTGGGTGGATGCTCCGTTGTGAGTAGATGTCCTCCGTGCCTTCGATGACGATGACTGGCCGTTCAAAATTCTTGCGCAGCTCCTTGATCTGCAGCAGTAATCGGCCATCGATGATGGAATCCACAAAATCCGATACGGTCTTGTACTCGACGCAACAGCGCTTGCTCAGGACATAATCACCAACATCAAGCCGTCGAAGATCGATCCGCACGCCGAGATCGATGAGTTCCTTGATGATGCCGGAGCTCTTCTCTCGGTCGTCGGCAGCTATGGTCAGGTGCAACTCTGGGGCGAGTTCTTCGCGCTTGGCGATCTCCTGCAGCGTCACCTGCGGCGGCGCGGTGAGATGATGGAACCTCCGTTTCAGGTCCTGCAGCATGCGATGCATGCGCTGTTCCTTGTGGTGCGCGCTCCATCGATAGCCTTCATCACGCGTATCTTTCGCCATGAGAATGATGACCTTGCCCTTGTCCAGCCTTCCAGTCCTGCCCCGACGCTGGATATGACGGATGGCGGAGGGGATGGGCTCATAGAAGATGACCAGGTCGACCTTCGGGATGTCGAGGCCCTCTTCGGCGACAGAGGTCGCGATCAGGGTATTGAATACTCCCTCAGAGAACTGCCCGAGCATGGCTTTCTGCTGCTTCTGCGAAAGGCCGGTATTGCCTTTCTTGGCTTGACCGACAAAGACGGCTGCCTTGACATTAGGGATGACATTCAGCTCCCGCTCGAGCAGGGTGGCGGTATCGCGGTATTGCGTGAAGAGGATAAGCTTCATGTCCGGTCGGGTCACCTGCTCACGGATGATGTCCTTGACTCGCTCAAGTTTCGGGTGCTCGATGCCCAAGGCGACGAGTTTCTGGACAAGGAGCAGGGCAGAACGGAAATTGACATCCATGACCAGATTCTGGACTGCCCTGACTTTCGTCTTCTCCGCGTCATGCACCAGGCGCTCCATGTAAAGGGAGAGCGAGTGGATGCTCTGCGTCTCGAGCAGCTCGAGCGCGTGCTGCACTTTCATGGCCTCTGCGGCAAGCGAGACAGACCGGAGGATGTCCATATCCTTGTTGCCGTGCGATATCTCGCCGTGCAAGTGGGCCTGCAGCTTAAGCAGTTCGGTCTTGCCAAGATTTCCGGCGCGTGTCGGGGGAAGGTAGCCGAGCTTGCTGATCTCCTGCAGCTTTGAGGCATAGCAGCGTTGCAGATAGTTCCTCGCCTCCTTGAACGACGGCGGCAATTCGACCTTGGCCCACTCCAGCTTGACCTCCTGGATGTACGGCCGCACGTCGGGGTCCTGGTCCGTGCGGATCTCGATATCTTCGATGAAAAGGTTGTGGCATACATCATTGATCGTCTCGAAATCAGAGCCGGGTGAAGCGGTCAGCGCGAGGATACGCGGATATTTCGCCCGTTTCTGGTATTGCTTCGCGACAAAGACATACGCATAATCCCCTGTCGCCCGATGGGCCTCGTCCACGATCAGTAGCGAGACATCTTCAAGCCGGATACGGCCGGTGATGATGTCGTTCTCCAATCCTTGCGGGGTGGAGAAGACGACTTTCGCCTCTTTCCACAGCTCCGCCCGTTTTTCCGGATGCACGTTTCCGGTGAACACGGCGAGCTCCTGCGGTTCGAGATTGAGATGGCGCTGGAAGGTCACGCGATGCTGGTCGACCAATGGCTTTGTCGGCGCGATGAAGAGGATCTTTGAGGAAGGATAATTATGCAGGCGATGCACGGCAAGCATCAGGGCGATGCTCGTCTTGCCCATGCCGGTTGGCAGCACCACCAGCGTATTGCGCGTCGACGAGGTACTGAAGATAGTCTGCTGATACAGCCGGGGCTCGAAGTCCGTGATCATGGCCTGTCGGGTATAATAATCAGTTATAAAATGATTCTCTCGCTGTGCGGCTGCTGCGGGCATGGTATATATGATGTGCTATTGGCTTATATACCTTGTTTCCAGGGGAGTCCAGTGGCCAGTGCTATCCGAGATAGCCGCGGTCATGCAGGTAGAAGCTCACGAGGCCGCCGATGAAAAAGAAGAATACCAGCACCTTCCAGCTCGCGAACCTGGCGCCGAGCAGGAAACCGATGAGGAAACCGAACACGATAAGATAGAAAGGAAAACCTTTCTTGCGCACTGAGAGGAACCTGCCGCACATGATGCCGAAGAGGACGATGAGCACATAGCTCAGCCCTGCGCTCTGCACCGAAAGGGAGAACAGGAAGCCGAAGATCAGCAGGCAGAAGAAGAAGAATTCAGCCCAGTTCTCCGAGAACCACGCCCCTTTTTTTCCGTGGAAGCGCATGCATCAATCCCCCTTCTCGAAGAACCAGAAGTAGGACAGCCAGCAGATGATACCTAAGACAAGGCCGAGGATGAGGGCGGCGAAGACGCCGAAAAAGTAGAGCGCGATGGACATCCCGATGACTGCGCCGAGCATGAAGACGTACATGAGCCTTGAGGAGAAGAAGAGGTGGCTGCCGTCGAGCGGCGGGATGGGGAGCATGGTGAAGAGCGCGAACCAAATATTGAAGACCATGGCGCTCTGGAGGAGCGTGTTGGTCGGGGCGACGAGCAGGAGGAGCTTGAAGAGCATGGCCAGCGCCAGATTGGACAACGGCCCCACAAGGCCGATCATGCCCAACGGCCAGTAATTGAGGCCGTACCGGAACGAGCCGATGCGATGGCCGACGAGATGGTAGGCGATGATGCCCCCGGGAGCGAAGAACCAGAGCTTGCCGCGCGAGACGATGGTGAGGGCGAGGCCGATGATGAGGCCGTACATCCAGATGCGGTACTCGATCTTGAAGCCGACGCCCAAGGCCACGATGCGCTGCGCGGACTGGTGCACGAGGAAGGTGAGGAGAGCGATGAGCACGGCGTTGAGGAGATTGCGCAGGCCTTCACCAAGACTAAAGGTCGTGGCGCCCCAATCATTGAAGGAAAACATGAAGGCAGTGAGGATGACACCGATGGCCAGGGCGCGGAGCTCCTCTTGGGTGAAGGTGAAGTGCTGCTTGACGGTATAAGAGAGGTCACCCATGGTCGCTGTCAGGGGAAGGCTGATATTTATAGTTTGCCCCGTTCAGCCGACAGAAGGTATGGCATTCCCGCTTGCCGTCTGCCGTTCAATGACGCGCAAACGCAGGAGCAAATCATCCTCGTGCCCCGCACCCACCACCCCTAGGATACGCTCGTCAGGAAACTGCGCCATCAGGGCGTGCAGGCGTCTCGCCATGACATGGTTGCGCTCCGCCACAAGCACCCGGTAGATGTTCGGATACCGGTCATGCAGCTCCTTCGTCAGCCGTTGGACAAGCTTCTTCGACGGCACCGCGGTGAGGTCGAAACGCTCGAGACCGAGACGGCGCATCTCACGCTTCCTGAAGAAGATGGCGCGGACGATATCGCCAAGGAAACGGAAGCGTTCCTTCCAGGACAGGGCCTTGGAGAAATTCTGGAGCGTGATCTCGATATCCTGATCGATGAGCGCGAGCTTGATATGGCGCTGGCGGGCGAGGTCCACAGCGGTGAGCATATCGACGCCAGGCTCGACGCCGACAAGCCTTCCCAGCTTGCGTTGCACCCATGAACCGAGGAGCGCGAAGAGAAATCCCTTCACGCCCACGGTGCGCAGCAAGGTGAAGGTGATCTTGGGCTTCTCCTTGCTGAGCAAGGCATGCAGCCTGCGCTTGTCCAGCTCGACGGCGATAAGACCTGGCTGTTCCTCCTCCACAAGCTTGACGATCTCCTGCGCGCTATCGGCCGCGATGTGCGAAGTGCCCACCATGACCAAATTTTTATACCGTGTAACCATGTCGTGACTATTCCTGAAGCTTTTATAAAGCTTCCCCACCGCCCTATTCGAAACCTTTAAATAGGAGGGTGACTCTTAAATTACCATTCCTGAGGTACGCCAAAGGCGTTAGGGCGAAAGGAGGGGATTTGACCATGCTCAAGATGCGGAAGATTTCAGAGACATACAATATGAAGGTATTTACGGATTCTGGCGATTATTTCGGCGACATCGAAGAGTCTATCCTCACGAAGACGAAAGTGTTCGGCTGGCGCGTGCGGGCCACGAAGAACTCCTACCTGACCAAGGTGCTCGGCAACGCGAAAGGCGTCATCGTCCCGAACCAGCTCGTGAAGTCCATCGGCGACATCATGATCATCTCGAGGGCGGCCGTCCCTTCCTATAACCCCGAAGAGGAATAGGCAAGGATCAGCATCCAGCCGGATAGCTCCGGCAGGTTTTTATATCCCTTTCTTCAGCATTCTCTCTATGCGATATCTGTTAGTCATCAATCCGCGAGCTGGACGTGGCAGGAGAAAGGCAGACCGCGTCCTCTCTACGATCAGCACCTTCTTCCACAGGCGCGGCCATAGCATCACCATCGTGGGGACACGGAAGCGCGGCGACGCTACACGGCTCACCAAGCGGCACCGGAAATCACATGATGTCATCATCGCATGCGGGGGAGATGGCACGATCAATGAGGTGGTGAACGGCCTTGCCGGTTCCACGAAGCCGTTGGGTATCATCCCGCTCGGGACGGAAAACGTGCTCGCGCGGTTCCTCGGCATCCCAGCAGGCATTGAGGGAGCGTGCGCGCGCATCCTCCGGGGAAAACAGTGGAAAGTCGATCTCGGTAGGGCGAATGGACGATACTTCCTCCTCTGGACTGGCATCGGCTTCGACGCACATGTGGCGTCAAAAGTGGAGCTTGAGCCGTTGCTGAAGAAATTCATCGGCAGCATCGCGTATCCATTGACGGCCATCAAGGAAGCGTTCTCCTACGAGCCGGCGAGACTGACCGCGATGATCGGCCGGAGACGATACACTGGTTATTACATCATCGTCAGCAACTGCCGATATTATGGGGCACGGATCCCCATGGCGTACCGCGCGCAGCTCGATGATGGCCTGCTTGACGTCTGCATCTTCCCGAGCCCGCAGATCTACGGCGCCCTGCGCTATCTCGCCAGCGCGACGATATGGAAAAAGGATATCTTCCGCGACGCGAAATATATCAAGACGACACGGCTGCGCGTGACCGCGGACAAGCCGACGCTCGTGCACACGGACTGCGAGATCATCGGCACGACGCCGGTGACCATCACCATCAAAAAGAAGGCGTTACGGATTATTTGCTGATGGCTATCCTGTCGCGATGACCTTCTCGATTTCTTCCTTCGTCACCGGATCAACCGTGATGAACAAGGCCTCAAGCCCAGGTTTCAGGCCTGCCTTGTCCGTGACAAGCTGATGGGTCTGGGGAAAGATGATCCAGCGCTTGTCCAGCTTGGAGAACGGATTGACAAAGTAGATGCTGAAGTGGCGCTTGAACTTGACCAGCTTCTCCCAGTTCTTGATGACGAGATCGAGATTCTCCCGCGCATTGTAGACGGCAAGCATGCACGGCTCATGGTCCTTCAGCCGCGTCAAGGCCTGGTCCATATCCCCTGGAAAAGGGATGATGACACAGAGACGCTTCTTCCCATCGCGCAGATGCAGGAGCAATGTATCCTCTCCGGAATCATCGATGCTCTCGATCTTCCTCTGGATGAGATCTTTATTGACGAGATAGCGATGGAGCCACTCCTTGAGACACGAGATGGTCTTATCGATGGTGGTTCACCTCACAGCCTTTCTGAGAATCGTTGGTTTATAAATGTTTTTGTCATGGCGGCTTTGTAAAAAAAATCTATCGCTCTGTTGAACCAGTTGACCTATGCACCAATGATGACAAAACCGCCCGTCGCCTCACCACCGAGCAATTATTGCTTCCTATTCACTTTCTTTTTTCTCCCTCTCACCTTTCGAGAGGGAGAAAAAAGAAAGTGAAGGCAAGAGAGAAAATGAAGTGGCGGCGGGAAGTGCGGGGCATAGTATACAATAAAGGAAAGAATTAACAGGGAACTAATCGTCAATCTTCCTAACGCCGCAAATGTCAAAAACGGCAGGGACCCCCAAAGTCAATAGACTAGGGGCATGTTCGCTTTGCTCACCCTGCCGTTTTTGAGCATGCTCAGAAATGTACCGCTCTTTAAGACGTGATGATGGTCTTTGACCACCAGTCTATCTGACCGGTGGTACATTTCTGACATATCGCGCGGCCCGCTCCGCGGGCACGGAACGCACCCCGCCAATCCGGCCATTGACACCATGCAGGTCAACGTAGTAGCCACTCAATTGAGACCGACCGAGGAGGCCGTCGACCGCAAAGGCCCGACCGAAAGCTTGTTCTTGTTTCTTTGCATAGCCGACTTCGACAATATAGTGTGGAATGCTTGATATGCCCTGCGCACGTAAGAACGCACCGTACGGTCGCGCTTGATCGCCAAAGAGGAATACTGGCACCGCTTCGTCAGCAAGACAATTAGTCTGATATTCTGCCATCACCTTCTTTCTTCGCAAAAGCAAGACGCCGCTTTGCGCCGCTTCATTTGGATCCTTTTGTGCTCTGTCGCGCAAAGCTGCGGCTACTTTATCTTCAAGAAAAAATTCTTTGTCTTCGCGATGCGCTTTTGTCGCAGCACGCGCATTCGGAATAAGCGGATTATACTTGCGAGAAGCAATGAGAATATCGCCATTCGGCATGTAGACATACCCTTCTCCAACCCATGACCAGTTTGTGCTCACTGAATGTTCTGGACCGGCTTGTATCCGAAGTCGGGCAAGCTCAGCAGCCGTGTATATCTCCAGCTTCTGGCCCTTCAACGCGGTAATACCTGTGTCAAACGAGCCATCGACGGTGTAAAGAATCGATACTTTGTGGGGGATAACGTCACGACGCATTGGATACGCCTCCGGATGACGTCGATGAATAGGGTACTGCTTAAATAAGTTTGGGGTATGGCACAGGAAAGACCCGATTGATTATGGCCGTCCGCCGCTTTACTGTATCTCCTCGTTATTGTACCTTTCTTTTTTCTTCCCCTCGAAGGGTGAGGGGAAGAAAAAAGAAATAAGGGTACGAAATGGATGGCTCTCAATCTAGCCTGCCAAAAACGATAGAGAATACTAGCGACGGGATCGCTCATACTCTTCCCGTGAGATCTTGATCTGCTTCAGTATCTCAAGCAGGAGCCCTTTTCCAAGCTCCTCATTTCCGTGGACCGGGATGGTGGTTTTCCGGCCATCGGGATGGATATAGCGCACATGGCTCCCTGCCTGATGCACCTTCTGGAAACCAAGCTTCTCGACTATCCGACACATCTCCTTACCAGAAACAGGCACGAGCTTCATGCTCTAACTCATACTTTAACTTCGACCTGCTGCACGCCGACAAATTTCAGCGGTTGGGGCGATTCCTTCTCTGCTTCGACACAGGCACGGATGGCCTCCTTCACCCGCTCCATAACCTCTTCTACTGTTTTTCCCTGCGTCGCACAACCCTGTAGATCGGGGACCTTGGCTACATACCAACCGTCATCGTCCTGCTCGATCAGCACTGTAAAATTGTAGACTTGTCGTTTCATAATGCTTTCTACGCATGGCATGTTTATAAATGTTTGGCTATGCTGACAGCGGCGATGCCGCCGATGCCTTTAAATAGAATAAGTATCTCGCAAAGCCTATGGGGGCCAAAGAAGACATACCGAAAGTCCTCACCCGCCTGAGCCGCGAGAAGAGTCGCACCATGCTCGGCAGCTTCAGCACGAAGTATGATCCATGGCGCATCCTCATCGGCACCATCCTCTCGGCAAGAGCGAGGGATGAAGTCACGGAGCCATTGTGTGAGGAACTGTTCAGGCGCTACCCGGATGCGAAAGCCTTGGCCAATGCGCAGCAGAACGATGTTGAACAGCAGATCCGACGCATCGGTTTTTATAGGAATAAGGCAAAACACATCATCCATACGTCGAAGATGATCATAGAAAAATATCACGGCAAGGTGCCGGAGAGCATGGAAGAGCTGCTCCATCTGCCAGGCGTCGGGAGAAAGGTCGCGGGATGCGTCCTTGTCTACGCGCACAACAAGGATGCCATCCCTGTGGATACGCACGTTCATCGTTTATCCAACAGGCTCGGCTGGGTAAAAACAAAAACACCGGAACAGACCGAGCAGAAGCTTATGCAGATTGTTCCAAAAAACTATTGGCAGGTAGTCAATGACTATCTTGTCTGGCATGGCAAGACGACCTGCAAGCCGATAACGCCGGAATGCTCGCGATGTGTTGTACGGCCGTGGTGCAGGCGTGTTGGTGTGACAAAATGGAAGTGAGGTGATCTTATGGCTGATGAAGCAGCATACATGGATGACAGCTATCTCAAGGAATTCGACGCGACAGTCATCGGCGTCAAAGACAACAAATACGTTTTCCTCGACAAGACTGCATTCTATCCAACCGGCGGCGGCCAGCCGTGTGATCACGGCAGTTTGACCAGAAAATCCGACGGCAAGCAGTTTGTGGTGACGAATGTCGCCAAGATGGACGGCAAGATCGCACACGAGCTGCGTGAATCTGGATTGCAGGAGGGAGACCAAGTCCACGGCAGCCTTGATTGGACAAGGCGATATGCCCTCATGCGCATGCACACTGCCGCGCATCTCCTCAGCTCGACATTCTTCGCCATGGGAGCGAAGATGACTGGCAACCAGCTCGGCATAGAAGAATCTCGTATCGACTTTGACCTTGAGCCGTTCGATAAAGATAGGATCACTCAAGGCATTGCTACACTCAATGATGCCATGAAATGTGACGCACCGGTAGAAATATATTATATGGACCGCGAGGAAGCCTTGAAGGATCCAGAGATGGTCAAGCTCGCCAAGATCCTGCCGCCGGTTGTCCAGCGTCTCCGCATCGTCGACATCAAGGGGATGGACCGACAGGCGGATGGCGGTACGCATGTGAAGAGCACAAACGAAGTCGGTGAGATAGTCCTCCTCCGCATGGAGAACAAAGGCAAGGCCAATCGACGGGTCTATTTCACGCTGAAATAAAAAGACAAAGGATAAAGGGGTAAAGAGGTCATGCTGCAGGAAAGCTTCATCTTTCTCGATCGTATCGGCGCGCAACGGGAACGCCAGCTGTGGCAGTCAGGCATCGCTGACTGGGATGCTTTTCTTGGGTCAAGGACAATAGGTAAATTCTCCCCCATGAGCAAAGGATTCTATGACCGCCAACTCACGAAGGCGAAACAGGCCCTGCGCGACGACGATGCCTCTTTTTTCGCGCAGCACCTCCCCCTTGGCCAGACATGGCGGCTCTATAATCAGTTCAGGGAGGATGCCGTCTTCCTCGACATCGAGACCTCTGGATTTTACGGCGACATCACGGTCATCGGCATGTACGATGGCCAGGACACCAAGACCATGGTGCGCGGTCATAATCTTGACAAGGAATTGCTCCGCAAGGCCTTGGCGCCGTACAAGCTCATCGTCACCTTCAACGGCGCATCCTTCGACCTGCCGGTCATCCGGCGCTATTTCGGCGATGTGGTGCCAAATGTCCCGCACATCGACCTACGCCATGTCTGCGCGAAGCTCGATCTCCATGGAGGACTGAAGAAGATCGAGAAGACGCTCGGCATCCGACGCGCGGAAGAGGTCGAGGGCATCACCGGGGAAGATGCCGTCTATCTCTGGCAGCAGTACAAGGCGACAGGGAAACAGGGATATCTGGAAACGCTAGTCAAGTACAATGAAGAAGATATCGTGAATCTGCTGCCGATAGCGGACACGACTATCGCGCGTTTGTGGGAACAGACGCGGTCGTGAACCGAGCTTTCTGTATCCTTGTGTAATCTGGCCTTGCCACCGCTTCATGACGGACGCCGCACTGTAGACCGGAAGCACCGAGTGTCAAACCGCAGCCATCACCATAGATAGCTGATTTTTGGCCGGCCAATGTAGTAACGTCTGCGAGATAGACAAGGCGTGCCATCCGTGGCCCTTGGCTTTTCACATAGTCGATCGGCGAGACCACATGCGAAACACTTCGGACTCCGCGTGCATAGAGGAATCTTCCGAACTCTTCCGCTGTTGAACCAAAGAGGAAGGATGGAACCGAATCATTCGCGAATGCCCTGATATCGCCTGGCGTCCCTAGAGGATACGAGGTTTTGATATCCTTTTCCTCTCTTCGTTGGAGGAGGAGGACGCCAGTTTTTCTCGCTTCAGTCACATCTGTACTTGCCATCTCGAACAAGTTCGCCGTAACACTATCTATCAGGAAATATTCTATTCCTGCCCGATGCGAATCCGTGGCAATCGCAGGTTCTCCTTTGAAAACAAAGGGATTGGCTTTTCCGGAAACAACAAGGATATTCGCGTGATCCGGACCGAGAAGATAGACATACGCCGCATTCACCCGTGCGCCTATGGTGTTGAGGAAAGCATCAGGAGGTGAGCGCATCCGCAGATCAGCATGCGTTTCCGCAGTGGCTAGATCAAGACCGCGGCCTTCTGCGTCCGTATTTGCCGCCAAAGCTTCCATCCCATTGTCAAATGGAGCCTCGTACGGGAACACGCGTAAGACATGGGTAGCGAGCAACGATTCATCCATAGTAATCACCATAACCTATTCAAGGGGAATGGGAACCACTATATAAAGCTTTCTATTTTTTGCTACTTCATGGTGATTACATAAAAGGGTGCAGGGCAGCCAAAGCTTAAAAAGCCATACCGACCCCCTCAGGGCATGAAACAGCCCAAAAAGCCGGCAAAATCGGCAAAAGATTGGCCCCATCCGGAACGGGAAGGGGTGACCATCATTCGGGCCAGCTATGATGACCAGGCTGAATGGACCTTGGACCCGAAAGGCTATTTCACCATCAAGCCATTCTACAAAGAGAAGAAGATCGCGTGCCGGTTCTACACCAATGACCACAAGCGCAAGTACCTCATCTATGGCGACCATGCGCGCGATATCTACAACACTATCGTGCGCATGGGCCTCGTCTCCCGCTTTGAGCATGCCGCGTATATCGGCAAGGAACTGATGAAAGCAGAGATCGCCATGAAGAATGATCTGCACTTCAATCAAGATGAGGAACTCGATCTCAAGAAGAAGGCGACGAAAAAGGATTATTTATACTACCACCAATAGCTGTCGCCCGTCATCACTCATCGATCAAGAGGATAGTTTATATAGTATCCTATGCTTGCATAACCAATGCAACAAGCGCCGAGCACGCAACAATATGCCACTCCATCTTCGGCTACCCCCTCTCTTACAGGCAGCGATGATATTCTCGGCTTCCGGAAGGACGTCTTCATCGAGATGATCAAGTGGGGAGCGATTGCAGGCGCAATCGCCGGTGTCATCGATTTCGTCGGCGGCATGCTGACCACGCTCTTCTCCTGGTTCGGCATCTTCGCCCTCGCGGGCGGCGCCATGTTCGGCTTTTCCTCCATCTACTCGCTGCTCAGCGATGTCATCCAGAGCGCCTTCTGGGGCGTCATCAGTGTTTTTATCGTCGTCAAGTTCTATGAGAAGTTCCCGTTCAAGGGCCTGTTCATGAAATTCTTCGGCATCAGCCTCATCATCGACATCATCGTGATGGTCTTCTTCGGCTTGTTTCTGCTCATCTTCGCCGGACCCCTTTCGTTCATCATCATGCTCGCCACTCTCCTCCTTGCGGACTTCGTGTTTGCGAAGATTGCGGCGGGAAAGGTCGGTCCATTGACCGGCCTGCAATAGCGATCCTGTTCTCTAGCGGTTCAGCGTCTTTCATTCTCCCCATCCATTGAGGAGAATGAAAGACGCCACACCAGTAATCTTTAAAAGCAGTACACTGTATCTCCTTATATGATGAAGGTATTTAGGCGTCCATGAAAACCGTCCTCGTCGAGGATTTCGACCTGAAGCAGACGCTCGCGTCCGGGCAGATCTTCCGCACGATGGAGCATGACGACTTTCACTATATCCTCGCCGGCGATCATGCCTTCAAGGCAAAACAGGAAGGCAATAGGCTCCTCTTCGATGGTGTGACACGCAGATCCATCACTCATTTTTTCCGCCTCGATGAAGACCATGCCTCCACCATCAGCCGCATCAACAAGGACGCGCACATGGACAAGGCCATCGCCTCTTGCCGCGGCCTGCGCATCATGCGGCAGGACCCGTGGGAATGCGCCATCTCTTTCCTCTGCAGCTCCGCGTCGAACATCCCGAAGATCCGCGCGAACCTGTTCGCGCTCTCCAGGTCCTTCGGAGAGAAGATAGACTACGATGGCATGACGTTCCATACCTTCCCCGAACAGGGAAGCATAAACGATCTCCGCAAGATCCGGGCGGCCAAGACCGGCTTCCGCGCCGAATACATCAAGAAAGCCAATGCATTCCTGAATGAAGAGGCCATCGCGCGCATCAGCGACCTGCCCTACCCTCTCGCGAGGCAAGTCCTGATGCGACTGCCGGGCATCGGCGGCAAGATCGCGGACTGCATCAGCCTGTTCTCGCTCGACCACCTGCAGGCCTTTCCGGTCGACACCTGGGTACGGAAAAGTATGCAGGAGCTTTACCTTCACGGCAAGCCGAATGAGAAAGAGATCGCGCGCTTTGCGCAGGATTATTTTGGCGAGATGGCGGGGTATGCGCAGCAGTACCTGTTCCAGTGGAGACGGATGGAGGGGAAGGGATAGAAAAGAAAGAAAAATAGTTGTTATCGCTGATACATGATACCACCCACTCCTTTTACTGCCCAGAAGCCGTGCCGATTCTCAACCAAACTGTTCAGCGTATGGGTTGAACCATGTTCCCGTTCCCATACTGAACATCCTCCAACATAGGCAATCAATTTCGGCAGGTAATCCGGTTCTTTTCCTTGACACCGCAATTCAATGGACGCTTCCAGATAACCGGCGCGCACATTCGGATTGAGGATTAAGGTGGTATTTCCGGGGGGAAGGAGATATATCCGCGTATGTTTTTGACAATCGTCTTCGTGCTCTGCATCTCCGCCTCGACCACCATGCGTATTCACATGCTCCTTGACATATTCTTCGAAACTGCACTCTGGAGCTGACCCAGTAAGGCGCAAAAGCGCGATCTGGTCAAGGTAATGTTGGAGTGATGTATACGGTTCTATGCGAACCATTTCTCCGCCTGCCATTATCTGCGCCCCAGCTGCCCTTGCTATCCTCCCGCCTGTCGATCCTACAAAGTCACCCTTACCAGCAAACGACTTGTAACCGTTGACCGTGAACCGCTTGACCGTCACGATCTCCTCTTCCTTCCGCTTCAATCCTAACTTTTCCAGTAAGCTCATCTTGTTCACCTCACTTTTTCCTTTAATCTTAATTACTATTCAGTAGTCATAGTAAACTATAATAACTTTTATCCTCCCAAAAGAGATTATAATAGAAAGATTAAAATAGGAGTACAGACCGTATAACCGATAAACATGGACAGCTCCATCCTTGAAGACCTTGGCCTCACCCAAGCAGAGATCAAGGTCTACATCGCCATGCTTGAACTTGGCAGCACCTCCGCCGGCCCCATCGTAGAGAGATCAGGCCTGCAGAACTCCGTAGTCCACCGCGCGCTGCACAGCCTCACGCAGAAAGGCCTGATCAGCTTCATCCTCGAAGGCAGGAAGAAGCTGTACCAGGCCACAAACCCAGAAAATTTCTACTATTTCATCGATGACAAGAAACGACGTTTTGGACAGATCCTTCCGGAACTCAAGCAAAAACAATCATTCGCGAAAGAAAAGAAAGAGGCGACGATATATCGCGGCAAGCGAGGCATCAATGAGATCTACACTCGCTTGCTTAATTCTGGCGGGAAAGAGTACAATACATATGGTGGCGGAAAGCGGGTGACCTATGACACCATGGGAGAACATTGGTGGAAAGGCCTCCATACGAAACGGATCGCGAAAAAGATCCCTGCGCGGCAGGTTTTCGATGAGACCATCCGGGAATTCGGCGACGAGCTGAATAAACGCCCATTATCGAAGGTCAGGTTCCTCTCCCAGGATTTTGAGCAGTTGACCGAAACGATTATCATCGGCGATTGCGTTGCCATCGTCATCTTCACTGACGATCCTTATGGGCTCTTCATCGAGGATAAGACGGTCGCTGACGGATACCGGAAGAATTTTGAGATAGTGTGGGAGAAGGCGAAAAAATAAAAATAGAAGGTTGTATATTCCTATCGTTTCTTTTTCATCAAGGCCCGGACGTCAGAAAGTTTTCCCATCCCCCGCGCCCCCGCTTGCGTGCACGCGTACGCACCGCAAGCATTGGCGAACATACCGACATCACGTAACGACATCTTGTTCAAGAGGGCATACGACAATCCGCCCATAAAGGCGTCGCCTGCGCCGGTGCTATCCACACAAGAGACGCTGAAAGCAGGGCATCGGATCATTTCCTGTTTATCGGCGATGATGCACCCTTCCTTGCCGAGCGTCACGGCGACGATTGTCGCGTACTGCAAGAGGTCGTGGATAGCCGTCTCAAGCGACGTCTCGCGAGCGATCTGCCGGGCGGCAGCTTCAGATAATTTTACGACATCCGCTAATCGGAGAAGCTGCATGACCTCCTGCCGGGTGCCTATCTTCCCGACTGTAGTCAGGTATTCGATATCTCCATCGACATCGAGAAAAACTGTCGCTTTGGCTTTTCTGGCGAGCTCTGCCCCGCGGATAGCCGCGGCAAGCGGGATGACTGCGATCTCTGTGTGAAAATGCCTCGCTTGGGTGATGGTACGCTTAAACTTTTTCTCGACCATCGCTGGCGTCAGCAGATTTGCCGCATTGGGAAACACATAGATCTGCCTGTCGCCATGATGATTGACGATGATCCAGCAGAACTGCGATTTGGCGAACCGTTGGGGGATGACCCCGATGCGGTTTTCCTTAAATGTCTTGATCAGATGCTCCCCTAGATCATCGTTGCCCAAAGCACCGCACCACGCTGTCCGCAATCCAAGATGGACAGCCTGGACGAGATTATTCGCAGTGACACCACCTCCATGGAGCGTGACATTGCCGCTCGTGACCTTATTATCTTTATCTGCGAAAGAAGGCACTTTCGTCGTATAATCGACGCCGCAGGATCCTAAGCCAACGATGTCAAAGCGTTTTACTGGTGGCATGGGAAGAAAGAAAGCCATGCAAGGTATTTATACTTTGCGCATCAGTGAGAGAAGGGAGGACAAGGCTTGCTCCGGCCGCATACAACGCCGATTCGGTGCTTTGACCGCTCAAGACGCCGACACCACGATAAATCGGAAAGGGATAATGTTGTCCAGCATTGCACACCGTGATTGCCTGCATGTCTTTCACCGCATCACCGATGTACACGACCGTATGCGGCAACACCCGATGCAGCTCTTCGAATTTAGCGAGAGAGACGCGCAACAAGTCTTCCTTCGTCCTTCCCTCATCGCTGAACGTGCAGAGGCGCTCATCAAGGCCTGCATGATGATACCCAAGACGATCAAGCAGATAGGAAGCGATCGGTCGTTCGCCGAATGACGCGACACCGAGCACAAGATCGGGTATTTCACTTACAAGCCCATACAGGGTTTCCGGATCAAGATACTGTATGACGGACTCCAGAGCCTGGGGGAAACTCTGTACATAATCAAGCGTGTCAATACCGAGCTGCGAGACCAATCGATCAAGATCCACATCCGCTGCCGAAGCAAGAGGACACGTCGCTCCATCTAAAGTCATCTCAAGCCGCTCGCCGGCATCCAGGATCTGCGAAAGCTTGTACTGCCATATCTCGCGGTTCGAGCGCGTGGCAAAATCAGTATCCTGTTCTCCGGTGATCGGGTGCGAGAGAAGATGTATCGGCCTCCCCAAAATCTTTTGGCTCGCGCGCCTATATCCTTCATCATCTACCGCTTGCTTATTCCAGATGGTGTTATCGAGATCAAAAATGAGGTGGAGCATGCCATCCTAAACAAGGAACTGCTTATAAAACTTCGGCAATAAATTTACTCCCAACCAATCCAATCCCCAACTTTCATCCTGCCCGCTTCAATCATCCCGATAGGCAGTTCTATCACGAATTGTGCCCTTTCCTTTGGCGTTATCGCGGAAAATGGCCGTAGATCTTTCTTGAGAGCGACGATTCTCCGCGTATTGTCCAGCCAGACCACATCAATCGGGAAGAAGACGAACATCATATGGATGCCGATCCGCTGCATGGTCGGGAATACCATCAGCAATGCCCTTGGCTTCCTGGAGAACATCAACCCGAGCATCCGAGAGAGGAACGAATCGCATCGGTCATACTCACGCGCAAGCACGGTTTTCTGTGTAAGATCCTTGAGCATAGACCACCATAAAAAGAGTGGAAAGGGACAATAGCCCCTCTCGCGCCCAAATCTCCATTGGAAGTCATGGAGGTTTATAAGTTCTGATGTATAGTTCTTAAAAACAAAGTATTTATAAAGGTTATCTCCCTTATAAATCGTATTTATATTTCACCGATTGGGGGTATAAAAATGACCAAACATGACATAAAGGTGGTAAATATTGTCGTTTCCGCCTCTTTAGGGCATGATATACCGCTCGAAAAGATGGCAGCGACGCTCTCCAATACTGAATATAATCCAGAACAGTTCCCCGGCCTTGTTTTACGAATAAAAGAACCTAAAACATCCGCTTTGATCTTCAGTTCCGGTAAAATAGTCTGTACTGGTGCCAGATCGATGGATAAGGTCAGGGAATCCGTCGAAAAGATCATCAAAAGCCTCGAAAAGATTAACATAAAGATTACGATAAAACCGGAAATCAAGATCCAGAACATCGTCGCCTCGGGCACGGTCGGTATGGACCTGAATCTCAACACGCTAGCCATGAAGCTTGAGAATACTGAGTATGAGCCAGAACAGTTCCCTGGCCTCGTCTACAAGCTCAAGGAGGCTAAGGCGACCTTCCTCTTATTCAGCAATGGAAAGGTCGTATGCACCGGCACAAAGAGCGAAGAAGAGGTCCATAAAGCATTGGAAATGCTCATCGAGAACCTGAAAAAAATTAAGTAAGGACCGAAAAAGCTCCTTTTAATCCGTAACCTTTACGAAAAAATAGGGGAAACAAATATTAAGCCCAGATAGAGTCCTCTAAAGATGGTGATCGCGCGAAAGAGATGGTGATGCATGGAAGCGGTTGAACAGATACGGCATTTCGCGGAATTTCTCCAGTTGCATCACCATACCGAGCTGCTGGAGAAGATCACGAAAGGCGAAGAATTTCTCAATGTCAACTTCGCCGAGCTCTCCGCGTATGACCCTGACCTGGCGAACGAGATGCTCGACCAGCCGGAAGAGGTCATGAAAGCCGCCGAGCTCGCGATCCACGAGTTCGATCTTCCGAGCAAGGTCAAGGATTTCAGGATACGTTTCTTCGGGCTTCCGGAATCGCAGACCATCATGGTCCGTGATATCCGGAGCGAGCAGATCGGCAGGCTCGTCTCCACGACCGGCATCGTCCGCCAGAAGTCGGATGTCCGGCCACAGGTCACGAGCGCACGATTCGAATGCCCAAGCTGCGGCAATGTCATCTCGGTGCTGCAGCTCGACATCAAATTCAAGGAACCGAGCAGGTGCGGCTGCGGAAGAAAAGGGAAGTTCAAGCTGGTCAGCAAGGAGCTGGTCGATGCCCAACGCATCGTCCTTGAAGAGGCCCCAGATGAGCTTGAAGGCGGCGAGCAGCCCAAACGCATGGACATCTTCCTGAAAAAGGACCTGGTCAGCCCGCTCAGCGACAAGAAATCCAACCCCGGCACGAAGATCCTCGTCAATGGCATCGTCAAGGAGGTGCCGATCACCTTGCGCGAGGGCGGCCAGTCTATACGCTACGACCTGATGATCGAAGCGAACTATCTCGATGCTGTCGAAGAGGATTACGCCGACATCCTCGTGACGCCAGAAGAAGAGGCCAAGATCAAGGAGATCGCCGCAGACCCGCAAGGCTTCCAGAAGCTCGTCATCTCGCTCGCCCCATCCATCTACGGCCATGACCGTGTAAAAGAGGCTATCCTCCTACAGCTCGTCGGCGGGGTGGCGAAGATGCGGGATGATGGCGTCCGGACAAGAGGAGACCTGCATATCCTTCTCATCGGCGATCCTGGAGCAGGAAAATCGCAGATACTCAAGCGCGCATGCATCGTCGCCCCGAAAGCGCGATACATCTCCGGAAAAGGTGCATCCGGAGCAGGTCTCACCGCTGCGGTCGTCCGCGATGAGTTCCTCAAGGGATGGGCGCTCGAAGCGGGAGCATTGGTCCTCGCCAACAAGGGCTTCTGCATGATTGATGAGCTGGACAAGATGTCCAAGGAAGACCGGAGCGCGATGCACGAAGCGCTCGAGCAGCAGACCGTCACCATCTCCAAGGCAAACATCCAGGCGACGCTTCGTGCAGAGACCACTGTCCTCGCCGCCGCAAACCCTAAGCTCGGCCGCTTCGACCCCTATGACCTCATCGCTAAACAGATCGATCTGCCGCCGACGCTCATCAACCGCTTTGATCTCATCTTTCCCATAAAAGACCTCCCCGACACGAAACATGACGAGCGGATGGCGACGTTCATCCTTGAGCTTCACCAGAACGCAAACCGGGGAGAGGCGATCGTCCCCACTAACCTGCTCCGCAAGTACATCGCCTATGCGCGCAAGAACATCAAGCCACAGCTCACAGATGATGCTGTCCTGGCTATCCGCGAATATTATGTCTCCATGCGCAATTCCGGCAGCGAAGAAGGCGGTATCAAGCCCATCCCCATAACGGCAAGACAGCTTGAGGCCATCGTGCGGCTGGCAGAGGCCAATGCGAAGCTTCGCCTTTCAGGAACCGTGGTGAAGAAAGACGCGCAGCGCGCGATAGAGCTCATCGATTACTGCCTGATGCAGATAGGGTTTGACAAAGAGACTGGCAAGATCGACATCGATCGCATCTCCGGTGGTATGCCCGCCTCGCAACGGACGAAGATCATCACGGTGAAGGAGATCATCGCTGATCTCGAGGCCCAGCATGGGAAGACTATCCCAATTGATATGATCATCAAGGAGGGCGAGGCAAGAGATCTCAACACAGAGCAGGTCGAGGATGCCATCGAGCGCCTGAAACGGAGCGGTGATATCTTCGAGCCGCGGAAAGGCCATGTCCAGAGGATATGATCATGGAAAGCATGCAATCACTGCAAGAGCGGAAACCTGCCGAACGGCACACTGCGCTGAAAGTATGGATCCGATGGCTGATTGAGGGAAAGTTCATCTCGAACCCGGGCTGGGAATCCAACTATATCGGTTATAATGATATGAAGATAGGGAGAGCGAATATCGTCGGCGTCGTGGTGCAGAAATCAGCGAGCAAGGTCCTGAATTATGATTATATCGTCGTGGACGACGGCACCGGGAGGATTGCCGTGCGTGCCTTTGAGGAACGCCAGATGCTCCAGGACCTGCAGATCGGCGATCTCGTGAATGTCATCGGCAAGCCTCGGGAATACGGCGCAGAGGTCTACCTTGTCCCGGAGATCGCGAGACGTATCGATGATCCATTGTGGGCAGAGGTACGGAAACGAGAGCTGGAACGAGTATCATCGACAATCATGCAGCCGGCGCAGGAACGCATAGCGGCCAAGACCGCTCCGCAGCAGCCTGGCAGCGAAAAGGAAGAGGATGACGCGATCATCACGCCAAGAGATAAGCTCTTGACGGCTATCCGCGCCCTTGATGACGGAAATGGCGTCGAGGTCGAGACAATCCTGGCGAGAAGCGCCGATGCGCAAGCCGGAAAAATGCTGCAGGGGATGCTCTTGCGCGGCGACATCTTCGAGGTCAAGCCCGGCCGGATAAAGATCCTGGAATGAGGATGCATAAAAAATAAAAGAGCAAGAGCGTTAGAAAAGCATCGGAGTCACATAGATCTCCAATATAGCGGCCAAGAATAACACGCCGACAGAGACCAGCAGGAGGGTGGCGCCATCGATAAGGATCTTCTCGAAGTGTTTTGTCCTGAAATCATGCCTGACGACAGCGACAGAGATGATGCCTCCGGCAAGGCCACCGATGAAGTACGCGACGATCTCCGGGATGCCATGGACCATATAGCGCAGCAGGCCGAGGGAGAAGACATGGAAGTACGCGCCGATTTTTGCGATGCCGGTCGCCGCAGAATAGAGCGCGAGACCGTTCCGTACGAACGCGCCCATGGCGACCGCGATCACCGAAGCGTTCCAGACGAGGATGAAGATCATGCCCGCGCCGTAGAAGAAGGCGAACAGGACGCAGAAGAGGAGCACCTTGATATTATTGAGGAAAATCACCCCAAATACATCGAGACTGGGGATCGCGCCGGAGACGGAGTTGGTATTGATGTTACGGATGGTGTCTATCTGGATGGCAAAAAGGTCGTTGATGATCTCCGGCGGCAGGAAGACATACCAGAGCGTGAACGCGACCATGATGCCTAAGAACAGGAACAGGAAAAAGGACAAGGCCTTCCAATGCTCCTTGAACAAGAGACGCTCACCGATATTGAGCGTGTCTTTCTCCTCCTCCAGCTTCATGGCGCTGAGCGTGATAGGGATGCATGCCATGACAGTAAGGAAGACAGAGATGAGGCCGGCCATCTTCTCGAAGATCTGCATGCTGATGAAGAGGGCTACGGTAGCGTAGAGGATCCCGACAAAGAACATCTCCCACGGGCTTTTCTCCGCCTTGAACGGTGTGACGAGGGATTCGAGAACCATCGTGCACCAAAAGTGGTATGGAAGCTATATAAACCTTTCTATGGCCTTTAGAAGCGGACTTCCATAAGAGTTTCTACTGTTGCGGTTTACCCCGAATCTCGTGCCTTCGACGCCCGACCAGTGCAGGTTCGCTCGGCTCCATGGAGAGAGCAATGTCCAATTGCCACCCGCTTCTTCATTTTGCTACACCGATTTCTTTTTCTCCCCCTCGCAAGTGAGGGGGAGAAAAAGAAATCGAGGCATAAAAGACAAGTGACCGGTGGTATCCGGTTGCAGACGACACGGAGCACGCTGGCGCAAAAAAGATGGCGCCGGCTACATTCAGGACAGAGCCCGCAATTGCGTCAAAAACGGCGGGGGACCACCAGTCAGTAGACTGGTGGCATGTTCGCTTCGCTCACCCCCGCCGTTTTTGAGCGTGCTCA